>Ga0335394_10006341_pt1 | contig 13353 bp, 8 predicted proteins | sample MAT03_FD_205741 | JGI IMG/M metagenome (GOLD analysis project Ga0335394, IMG submission 205741) | Freshwater microbial communities from Lake Fryxell liftoff mats and glacier meltwater in Antarctica - MAT-03 (spades assembly) (version 2) ...
TCGCTGATCGAACAGCCGGCGCTGATGAGCTACTACGATAAAGCGCCGGAAGAACGCGCTGCTTTGGGCATTCGTGAAAACCTCATCCGCATGAGCGTCGGGCTCGAAGGCACCGACGATCTGATCGCGGATCTCAATCAGGCGCTGAACAAGATCTGACGTCGCCTGGGGGCGCGGACTTCAGTCTGCGCAGCCTTGTTGATGTCGGATTGCCCTGCGCTGATCCCAGGTGAATCGCTCTCGGACTCATGACCGCCAAGTGTTCGGCGACGTACGACGCTGCGCAGACTGAAGTCCGCGCCCCCAGGGCAAACCGCCCAAGATTTGCGACATTGTTCCTCAAATGACCCCGAGTAGCGTCCGCCACCGGAGACTGGTCATGATCCGTCCACTACTATTGTCCGTCTGTTCCGTGCTGCTGCTCGCAGGTGTCTTCGCAGCGGAGCCAGAGAACCCACTCGACGGAAGGTCGTTCACCGCCCACGCGTCCGGTGTGCTCGTCACTAGATTTGGGCCCGATGCTGCGGGACAATTGGCTGGACTACGCCTGGGCGACATCATCACCAGCTACGCCGGCAAGCCGATTGCGACCCAGGAAGAACTGATCGCGGCGGTGACCGCCAACACTGCTGACGTCCAGGTGGTGGTACAACGTGGCGATGCGGTAGTGACCATCACCGCCAAGCCCGGCAAACTCGGTGCTCACGTCAGTACCATCGCCGCCGGGACGCATTGGGAACTGCCTCCGGCCACACCGGTGACCTTCGCCAGCGAGCGCCTGGTAAAGTCCCCGATCGACACCTGGTACACCTTCGAGATCGACGGCAAAAAGGTCGGCGCCGAACATGCCCGCGTTGAGCGTGTTGGTGATCGCCTCACCGTCATCGTCGAAGTGATGTTCGACGGCGGCGAAAAATGGGGCCTCAACCACATGATCGAGACCGGGGTGCTGGATGTCAGGGGTGCGGTTCCGCGCGTCGTGACGCAGATCCATGAAGGCCCGCTGTGGGACCTGACCTCGTCCGGAAAATGGAAGGACGCCGAGACCTGGGAGGTGACCGTCGACGGGAAGGGCGATGACGGCAAACCCTTCCGCGAGGTCGAGACCAGCCCGGCACCTGGGCCACTGATCAATGATTACAGCTTTGCCTCCATGGCGGCATTGATGCCAATGGTGCCCGGTACCTGTCTTCACTCGCGCACCGTGGTGGCGAACCAAGCCAAGCCGAATGCGTGGTCGGCTCTGGTGGTGATCGGCCCCGAAGACCTCGAAATTGCAGGGAAGACGCTCAAAGCCACCCGCATCGAACGCCACATGCTCATGAACAAGGCCAGCATCCACTGGGTGGTCGACGGCGAAGTCGTCAAACACGACTACTCCGGCAGCACGGGATCCACCATCGCTTACAAAACCACCAAAGAGCAGGCATTGGCGGGACTCGATCCCAAACTGGTGCCGCGCACGGCGAAATAACGCACCGAGAATTGCAGGTTCCCTGGGGGCGTGGGCGGCTCGCCCGCGCTGCGTTTGTTGTCGGCTCGATGGAAAGACAGCGCGGGCGAGCCGCCCACGCCCCAAGTGTTCATTCGCCGATCGTGGCCAGATCGTACCCTGGCTAGTGCTCGGTCAGATCAATAACGCCGGCTTCCGATGTGAGGGACTACAGGCTACAGACCACCGGTTTGCACACGACGTCGCAGCACGATCCTGTGGTCTGTACCCTGTAGCCTGTAGTCCCTCAAACTGGCAACCTGCATTTTCGCTTTGCCAATACACTAGACACTTTTCGTGCATTGTAACGTCACAATGAGCTCTGCGTACCGTTGGGATGGCACCCTATGAAAACCCTCGCCGCCTCGTTCCTGACTGTCTTGACCCTGATCCTGACGGCGGCTGAAGACCGCGCCGTCGGCACCATCGCTGCGCTGGAGTGCAGCGCGCCAAGCAGCCAGGGCAGCGCTCCGGCTGCCCTGTGCGACGACTCGGGCCTTGGTGAAGATCCCCCTGGCAGTGATGTGTTCGTCCACACCGCGCACAAAGGGGCGGGCGGCGGATCCATGTGGAACAGCAACTACGACGACGCCGGGGCGGTGGGGAAGGTCTTCGTGCGCTTCGATCTGGGCCACATCCACCAACTCATTGGTCTGTATGTCTGGAACTACAACGAGCCGGGATACCTCCAGCGCGGCGTGAAGACCGCCACGGTGCAGGTGTCGGTGGACGATCGCACCTTCACTGATGCCGGCACCATCGAGCTGCGCCGCGCCAATGGCAGTGATGACCCGGGCCAAGCAGTGACGCTCGCAAAACCGGTGACCGCGCGCTATGTCCGGCTGCTCATCACCGCCAACCATGGCGATCGCGTGTCGGGGTTGTCGGAAGTACGTTTCCGCGTCGCCAAGCCGACCACCGACGACCGCCTGCTGCTTGGGATGAAGTCGCGCCCGAAGCATGTGCCCAAGTACCCCGCACCGACGTACTCACGCATCGTACCCGGCAAGCCGCTTGCCGGTGCAGAGAACGCCATCTATCCCGCCGATTCCGGCGTGGTCGATGTGACCAAGCCCCCCTACAACGCGGTGGGCGACGGCAAAACCGACGTCACCGCCATCCTGCAAAAAGCTCTGTCTGACAATCCCAACCGTGGCGCGATCATCTGGCTGCCCAATGGCGTCTACCTGATCAGCGACACGTTGAAGTGGCCGCACGGCGAGCGCGGCGGCTGGGAGGAGAAGAACACCACCCTGCACGGCCAGAGCCAAGCCGGCGCGGTGATCCGCTTGGTCGACCGTGCGCCCGGCTTCGACAATCCCAACAAACCCAGACCAGTCATCTGGACCGGTGGTCCGCCAGCGCAGCGCTTCAGCAATGAGATCGCTCACCTGACGGTCGACACCGGCGCTGGCAACCTCGGCTGCTCCGGGGTGGAGTTCACCGCCAACAACCAAGGCGTGATGCGCCACGTCACCATCGTGTCAAATGACGGCCAAGGTCTCAGCGGACTGCGGCTGAGCGCAGGCGAAAACGGTCCGCTGCTCATCACCCGCGTCACGGTGATTGGATTCGATGTCGGCATCGATGCCGCCGGTGGCATCAACAGCCAGACTTTGGAGCACATCGCCGTCAAGCATCAAAACCAAGCTGGAGTGCAGAGTATCGGCCAGCCGTTCAGCATCCGTGCGCTGACCAGCACCAACACCGTGCCAGCACTGGTCACCAAGGGCGGACAGACGGTGCTGCTCGACAGTACGCTCACCGGCACCGGCACGGCCAAGGAATCACCGGCCATCATCGCTGCCGGTCACTTGGTGGCGCGCGGCGTCACCACCAGCGGCTACGCCCGCGCGCTCGATCATCGCGGTGGGAGCGGTGTCGCCGCGGCGGTGATTGGCGAATACCTCAGCGCCAAACCAGTCAGCCTGCACGCCGGCGCACCGACCAGCACGCTGAACCTGCCGATCAAGGACACGCCGCAGGTTCCGTGGGATCCACTCGACCAATGGATCTCGCCGCTCGCCTTCGGCGGAAAACCCGACGATGGACAGGACGACACCGCCGCCATCCAACAGGCGATCGACGCCGGCAAACCGACGGTCTACCTGCCGCGCGGCTCGTGGAAGATCAGCAACACCATCCAGGTGCGCGGCAAGGTCCGGCGCATTGTCGGTTGTCGTGGCTTCCTCGACCTGGCCAAGATGGACAAACCAGCGTTCGCACTGGTCGATGGCACGGAAACGGTGGTAGTGATCGAACGCCTGAGCGCCGGCTACAACCAGACGCCGACTTTCGACAACGCCGGCGCGCGTACGCTGGTCATCAAACATTCGCTCAACGTGTGCGGCCACTTCACCGGCACCGGACCGGTGTTCATCGAGGACTGCTGCTCCAACCCGACCACCAACTGGCGCATCAAGGGCCAGACCGTGTGGGCGCGCCAGTTCAACGTCGAGAACGAAGGCACGCACGTGATCAACGACGGCGGCACGCTGTGGATCCTGGGATTTAAGACCGAACGCGGCGGCACCCTGATCGAAACGCTCGCCGGCGGACGCACCGAAGTGCTGGGCGGGTTCAGCTACACCACCACCGCCGGAAAACTGGCGCCGATGTTCGTGGTGCGCGACGCCACGTTCTCCGCGACCTTTGGCGAGGTCTGCTTCAGTGGTGATCCTTACCAGATCATCGTGCGTGAGGAGCGCGGCGGCCAAGTGCAGGAACTGGGCAAGGACGATCCTCGATACGGCCGCTCGCTGACGTTGTTCACCACGCCCAGACGTTGACCCTTATCGTACTTATTCGTCGCCGATGGCCGCCAGATCCGTCTGAAGCCTGACTATGACCGCGTCGACCGCCGCGAGATGCTTCGCCTTCACCGGGATCCCCAAATCACCGAGCTGCGCTCCCTGTTCGGCATTACGCGCGCCAACGATGGCGGCGGTGAAGCCTTCGACGCAGAGCAGGCAACCGATCGCCAGCTGGGCGACGGTCATCTCGTCCTCTTCGGCGATCTTTTTCAGTTCATCAATGGCATCAAGGTAGCGCGCCAGGCGTGGTCCGCGGAAGTCAGAGCGTTCGCTGCGGTGATCGCCGGCCGGGAAGGTTTTCTCACGCGTCCAGTGGCCGAACAGCAGGCCACGTTGCAGGGGTGAGTAGGCGAGGAAGCCGACGTTGTGCTCGAAGCACCACGGCAACACGTCCTTCTCGGCCTCGGGTTTCACGATGCTGTAGGCGTTCTGTACGCTATGCAGCGGTACGCCGGTGGCGCGCCACTCATCGAGTTGCGCGAGTGAGAAATTGCTGACGCCGACCGTACGAATCTTACCGGCTTTGATCAGTTCACCGCACGCAGTAGCGGTCTCGGCGATCGGCACTGGTGTGGGCCAATGAAGCTGGAACAGGTCGAGACGTTCGACACCGAAGACCTTCAGGTTGTACTCACAGTCGTGGATGACCTCGGCCTTGGTTGCTGAGCTGATGCGTTTGCCATCGATCAGGTGGTGACCGAACTTGGTGAACAGGAACGGCCGGCGTTCAGCGGGCAGCTCACGCACCGCTTGTGCCACCGCTGCGTCCGCCTTGCCCGAGCCATAGATCGGCGCGCTGTCGATCCAGTTGACGCCGGCATCAACCGCAGCGTGGACCGCCTTGATGGTATCGGCGTCGTCCTGATGTCCCCACATCCAGCCGCCGGCTGCGAAGGCGCCGAAGCCGACGACGGAAATGGTCATGTCCGATGAACCGAGAGCGCGCTTGATCATGGCGCGGGATGATGGTCGACCGAGGTCGGCCCACAACCCGGCGAACCGGCCAACTGCTGCACCATGCGACATGACCTGCCGACTGATCGTTGCACGAGGGCGCAAACATGACCTGGGTGCTGCGCACATACGCCCTTCATCCGCCATTGTTGTCGCATCAGCACACTCTCCCAGCCCGACTCCGGATCGATAGCCTGACACTAGGCGATCCGCGCAGGGCGGACCTTGGAGTGCGACGATGGCCTTACCCAGCGAACCCGCGTCCAAGACCAACCCGCCCGGTACCGGCACCGCCACCGTCAAACGCGCGTCCTCCGGCAACCTACTCGACAAGCTCGACCACGCCCTGCGCCACGATCCAGCCTTCCAGGTGATGACGGTCGAAGGAACGCATTGGATCGATCCGTTCACCGGCACCCGCGTCCACGCTCCCTTCGGGCATTACGAATCCGCACGCGCTTGGCTGATCGCCCAGCAACCATGGACGCGCGCGCGACTCAAGCCGCTTGGTGAGCTACACATCTTCCGCTGGCGGCTTTACCTGCATCAGCACATCGAACACGACGCACGGCTGCGTCAGTTCGCACCGGACGGACGCTGGCTCAATCCCTACAGCGGCCAGTGGATAAGTATCGGTGGCTATCAAGGCTCACTCACCGCGCTGGCCCTGCGCAGCATGGCGACCCATCTGGCGGAGAGTCTGCAGGCACGCGGCGGACGCATGCTGCCGCAGCGTTACCTCGACGAACTGGTGTTGGCGATGCGTCCGGTCGGCAGCAAAGCGACGACGCGCATCAGCGGCTGGCGTACGGCGCACCAGGAACGCCTGCCGTTCGCAACTCCACGCGTCGACGATCCAGAGTTGGCGGAAGCACGCACCACCATCGAAGGTTTGATCAGCCCCCTGCCGTCAGTCGAAGGCTTCGGTTTCGCCGCCCATTACGAGCCCTACGTCGGTGCCGGTGGCGATTTCTACGAATGCCTCCGCCTGAATGATGGCCGCGTACTGATCATCATGGGGGACGTCACCGGCCATGGCCTGCAAAGTGCGAAGACCGCAATGGCCGCGCTTGAAGCCCTGCACCTGATCCTGCGGGAAGACCGCCACCTGATGCAGATCGTCGCGCGGCTGAACGATGCACTGCGTGGCAGCCTGCCCAAAGGCCAGTTCGTCACCTTGTTCGCTGGCGTGATCGATGTCGTCACCCAGCGGCTGACGTGCCTGTGTGCTGGTCATCATCCGGCGCTGCTGCTCAGCCTGGAACGCGGCAACGTGATCTCGCGCGTCGGTGGACGGGCGCCAGCGCTGGGCCTGGTAACCAGCGACGCGCTGCGCCTGAGCCTTGCGCCGGTGGAAGTGCAACTCCAACGTGGCGACGTGTTGTTCCTCTACACCGACGGTCTGAGCGAAGCGCGCGACGGCCTGCAGGAGGAATACGGTGAAGCCCGTCTGATGGCGAGCGTGCTCGCCCACCTGAATCAACCGTATGATCGGCTAATCTCCAACGTCGTCGCTGACGTGCGCCGTTTTGCCGAAGGCGTGCTTGATGATGACCTGACGGTGCTGGCGATCGCGGTACAGACCGGCACGTCAGCATCCGGGCGTCACTTTATTTGACCTTCATCAGCTCCTCTGCCGTCCACGGTTGGGTGCGTTTGGCTTCTTCCTCGCGGATGGCTTTGACGTCAGCGGGCTGCACCGGCGCGGCCTGGTTGCCCCACTCGTTGCGCACGTAAGTCAGAACCTCAGATATCGCCACGTCGTCGAGCACGTCCTTCTGCGGCGGCATGATCACCGGCGAATTGAAGATCGTGCCGTTGACGGTGATCGGGCCTTGCAGGCCGTGCAACACGATGCGCACTGGACGAGAAACCGGACCTTCGACCCATTCGGATTTTACCAGTGACGGTGCCAATCCCGGCAGACCTTGACCGTTCGTCTGGTGACAAGCGATGCAGAGCGTCTGGTAACGGTTGCGGCCGGACTCGAAGCGTTTGAGTTCCTCAGGCGACAGCTTCGGACCGGTGGTCGACTTGACCTTGGCGACTTCACCCGACCAACGATTGGCGATGGCTCCAAGGCTGAGTTGCGCCGTGGGGGTCAACTTGACCGCCACCGTGCCGAGCGCCTGTCGTTCAGCGACTCCGATGTTGGCTGGCAGATCACGTTCACCCCAACCTTCGGCCATGCCCGCGATGACCGACTCTGCCGTGCCGGGGTCACCCGCCGCCAGCTGTGCCAGGGTGGCGAGCTGGTCCGCCGTAGTGGTGCGGTGCGCCAGGTTCCGACCGATCAACTGTTCGATCTCACCCGGTTCATTGCCACGCCCGCCGAAGCTCGAACCCCTGGCATTGCCACGTTCCTCCAATCCCAGATCATCCCACCACGCGGTGCCGGTCGCTTGGCCCCAGCCGCCGAACAGGCAATTGAGTTCGATCTGGCTGCGACCGTCGGCTTTGAAATCCATGGTGACCTTCGTCCAATCGCTGGTGCCTTTCACGGCTTTGCTCTTGGCGTCTTGTCCTTGGAGATTGAACAATGCCCCCATCGCGCCTTTGACGTCCGCGGTCTTGATCCAGCCGGTCAGGCGGTAGCTACCGTTGGGTTTGACCGGAACGATGACGGTGAAACTGGCGTCGGCGCCGTCACCCGTCGCCGAGATCTGGATACACTTGCCGGTTCGACCGCCATCGACCACGGCGAACTTCGCCGTACCGCCATAGGTGCGGCGTTCCCAGCCCGCGGGACCATCGGCGGTAGCGGATTCGAAGCCGCCATCCTTGAGCAAGATGGCGCTGAGCGGTTCCGCCACACCTGGCGCTGCGGTGGGCAACTTCACACCTGCCTTGGTCGCCGCTGCCAGATAACCGCGACCATGCGCCGCGACTCCGACCAGCAAGGCCGTCGGCAGGTATTTGTCAGCCCGCACCACGTCGAGTTGACGCTGGGAAAATAATTGTGCGCCGATCTCTTCGTTAGCCGGTAGCTTCGACACGGCGAGGAACACCGCGAGGCGGACGTTGAGTTCGCTGTCGTTGATGATGCCGGACGCGGCAACCGCGGCAGCGGCAGCCGGCGTGGTCGGCAGCACCTGCACCGCATTGCGACGCACACCGTGCGATGGATGACGCAACGCGGCGACCGCCACGGCCAGCGCCTCGGCATTACTGCCGTCGAGCGCACCAAGGCCATGCAGCGTCCACAACGCATGGACCACACCGCCGTTCAAGCCGATGGCGTCGACCGATTGGTCCTTCGCCAGGGCGATCAGCGCCGGAACCACATCGTTCTTGGCGCGTTCGACCAGCAGCCGCTGAGCCGTCAGACGCCAGAACTGGTTGTCGTCGGCGAGCGCCTTCACCAACTCGCCGGTATCGTCCGGATCGAGCGCTTTGCGCATTGCTGCCTTGGCTCCCTTCCACGCGATGCGGTAGATACGACCGTGTTCATAATCGCGCAGCGGGTTCTCGTGTGCGCCTCCTTTACCGGTTTTGGTGTCGAATCCCCCATGTTCCTTCCGTGGGGTCGGGTTGTGCTGGATGATGAAGTTGTACCAGTCCGCGACCCACACCGCGCCATCCGGGCCGACCTCGGCATGGACGGGAGCGAACCATTCGTCAGCGCTGGCCACCAGATTGCCACCATCGACGTCCTCGGTCCAACCACTGCCCTCACGCTTGAGCAGACCCTGGTGCACCAGATGCATGGTCGGTTCGGTCAGCAGCACACTGGCGTTCCAGTAACGCTGCGGAAAGGCGCGCGCGGTGTAGAGGTTGGACCCCGCGGCGGCGGTGTAGCCATCGAACACGTCGACCTGGCGGATCTTGTCGGTCAGCGGGTTGGCGAAGTACTGCTGGTCCATGCGCACCGCACGGCGCAGTTCCTCATTCCCGGACAAGCCTGGGGTGGCCTCAAAGTATGGGATCGGGATCGGCGTGTAGCAGTGCTGGGTGTTGTTGGCGGTCGAACCGAACAGTTCACCAGTCTCGCTGATGCCGAGTCCCCAGGTGTTGTTGTTGTACTGGCTGAGGAACTCCATTTGGTCTCCGCCCTTGTTCATGCGGAACAGACCGCTGCGGAAATTCAGCGACTTGTCGCCGACCTTGCCGCTGAAACCGGAATAACCGACCGCGCCATAGATCCGGTTGTCGAGGCCGTAGCGCAGATTCGATGGACCGGCGTGGGTGTCGTTCTTGCTCCAACCGTCCTGGATGATGTCACGCACATCGGCTTGGTCGTCGCCATTGGTGTCCTTGAGGAACAACATCTGCGGTGCCTGCGAGACGATCAATCCGCCGTTGGCGAACACCAGACCGGTGGGGATGTTGAGCTTGTCGGCAAAGATGGTGAACTTGTCGAGTTTACCGTCGCCGTTGGTGTCCTCGCAGATCTTGATGCGATCATTGCCCTGCCACAGCTCGGTGTGCTTGGATGGATAGTCGACGCTTTCCGCCACCCACAGGCGACCGCGATGATCCCAGGTGAACGCTATCGGTTTGACCACCTGCGGTTCGGCGGCGAGCAGGGTCAGGCTGAAACCGTGTTCGGCCTGGGTGTAGTCCAGCGAATCGGTCGGCGAGAGCGGCAGCTGATACTTCGGCGCGGGCGTGCGCTTCTCGTAGTTCTGCACCGTCTCGCGCTCCTCGAATTTCAGCGGCGCACGCCCGGTCTTGGCAAAGGGCCCCTGCAGATCGGTCAACACCGGCATTCCCTTGCCGCCAGCCGCCCAGGAGATGCCGCGCGCCAGCAGATCGGCGAAGGCCGGCGCCAGCCAGGTACGCTCATCATGGCCAGATGCCGTGTAGAAGACCCGACCCTGACCGTGGGTGCGCACCCACGTCCATGGCTCGCGTTCGGTGCCGCCCTTCTTCAGCAACCGGTACATCAGCACCGTGCGATCGACCTCGTTGTGCTGGTCATGGACATAGGTCTCGTCCCAGGTGTCGAAGCCAGAGAATCCACGCATCGCCGGATGTTCCCGATCGGCCACCAGCGCCTTGAACACCTCACCACCGTGGCTCTTAAAACGACCACCCATGAGTTTGATCAACTCAGGATTCTTGCCGAAACAGGCTGAGGCGCAGTGCACCGGCACGAAGCCCTTGCCGCTGGCGACGTAATCAAGGATCGCCTTTTCCTGCTCAGCCGACACGCCGCCGATGTTGGCGTAGACCAGCAGCACGTCGTACTTCGCAAGATGAGCATGAGTGAGATCGTCAAGCTTTTCGGTGTAGGTCACCGCGATGCTACGTTCCGCCAGCGGCCCTTTGATGTCGGCGAAACGCGCCGCCGGCTGGTGATGCCCTTTGTCCCCCAAAAACAACACTGACAGCTGGTCAGCAGCAGCAGCAAGCGACGTGAGCATAACCAGCGAGGCAGCCAACAGGGAAAAGATCAGGGTGCGCATGGGAATCCTTTTGAACAGACAGGTGACGATCACTGATACGGGCAACGCTAACACCTGTGGTAGCGCTTTCGCTGCACATTCCCGGTGCCTCATTGACCTATCCCATCGTACCCCATTAGCGACGAATTCGCCACGCAGGCATTTCTTCGCGGTCATTTGACATGTTCTTGCACGGTCGGCGCAGGAAGGTGCACAATACCAGCGACATGCGCGGCAAACGTTGCGTCAGCGGTCAAACAGCGTCTGTACCCGCCGCACCGCCGGATCGACCTGCGCATCCCACGGGAAACGCCCGTTGGTGTCGGACCAGATCGCCTGCCAGCAGGGGAACACCCGCGGCAGCGAACGATAGAACCACACGGCGAATCCGAGTTCCGCCCGGTAGTGACGCGCCGCCACCGGACGCATCATCACCGACCGCCCAGGCATCAGATCGCTGCGCGGCGTTTCGCAGATGAAGCGTTTACCGGCTTTCACCATTTCCCCGATGACATTGATGAGTGAAGCGGATTGCGGCAGCGGCAGACCGACCACCAGCATCTCCGACACCTCGAAGGTGTAATAGAGCCCGACCGAAAACGCATACGGCGGCGTGCCCTGCTGTTCGTCGGCTTTGATGCCGGAGATGTGCCAGCCGTAGTCCTCGACATGGCTCAGCACCGTGCGCTCGTTGTCGTCGGTGGGCGATGGCAGGATCAGATCGATGGCGGGCATGCCATGCGATACCGGACTTGGTGAGAAGTGCGAGGTACGAAATCCCCGCGTGCCCCGCACGGTTGTCTCACCAGCGTACCAGCTTCTCTTTCGTCGAAGTCCCCACACGGTGTCCGCCATGCTGAATCTGTTCATCGACGCCGACGCCTGTCCCGTAAAAGATGAGGCTTATCGCGTGGCCAAACGCAACGGCTTCACCGTCAGCGTGGTCGCCAATCAGTGGATGAACATGCCCAACGATCCCAACATCCGCCTGGAGGTCGTCGACGACGGTTTCGACGCGGCGGACAACTGGATCGCCGAGTACTGCGAACGGGGTGACGTGGTCATCACCGAGGACATCCCCCTCGCCGCCCGTTGCATCGCCAAAGGCGCACGTGTCCTGACCGGGCGCGGTCGCATTTACGACGAGAACACCATCGGCGGCGCGGTCGCCGCGCGTGAGCTGATGCAATACCTGCGTGAGGCCGGCACCATCAAAGGTGGTCAGAAGCCGATGCAGGAGGAAGACCGCCGGGAGTTCGCTATGGAACTGGAGAAGATGATGGTGGGTGTGCGAAAGGCGGTCGTGTCATCGCGTTGAAAACAACCGACACCAAGCCACAGGACCGACCGCCGGGAGCGCGGCCGCCCTCGGCCGCATGCCTTTATTCCGTTTGTGCGGAATGCGGCCGGGGGCGGCCGCGCTCCCGGCGGTCGGCACTGCTGCCCTCGACTCATCGTGGACATGAACAAACCCCGAAGATGCCTCCGGGGTTCGCGCTAATCACCTAAACGACGGACGGTCAGTCGATGTAGTTGGCAACCCATCCCGCCGGATCCGTGAAGATTCGAATGGCAGTGATCTGCTTGTCGGCGCACAACTTGAAGTAGTGCTTATAGTTCGCCGGCACGGTGATGAAGTCACCTGGGTGCAGTTCGGCGTCGATCGGCTCGCCATCCTTGGGGAAGAGCGTGAACACGCCACGGCCCTGGACGATGAAACGCACCTCGTCGTCGCTGTGATTGTGGTTCTTGTCGAACTTGGCCAGCATGACATCGATGTTTGGGGTGTCCGGGTAAAGCGTCACCACGTCGGCGGTCTTGTAGCCTCGGGTCTTATAGAGTCCCTGGATCTCGGCGTCGAAAGCCTTGAGCAGCGCCTGCTTCTCGGCGTCGCTGAGGTTGCGACTGCTGAGATTTTCCGGCAAGCGCTCGGTGCCCCACTTTTCATAGATCACATTGGCAGCCTTGAGGACCTTGGCGACCTCCGCCGGATCGGTGACGGTGCGCTTGGAATTCACGAAGGTGAGGGTCGCCATGACGGGTGCTCCTGTGGAGACGCGGAGGTTAATCCGCACCGGGGGTTTTCCAGAGCAAACGCCATACGCGGAATCGGTCTTGTGGGGCGTTCTGCACGCCCCGCACGGGTGTGCGTTCCGGCGTTTGCCCTGGGGGCGTGGGCGGCTCGCCCGCGCTCGACGTGCTGAGCGCGGGCGAGCCGCCCACGCCCCCAGGGAAGACGTCGCGCGGACGCCGTTGCGGACCTCGTCGGAGCTTCAACCATCCCCGTCGATGACCGCCCCCCTGCCTGCGCATGAACAGTCGCTGCGTTTTCTGCGTGGCATCGGACCGGCGCGGGCGACGGCTTTGGCGGGGATGGGATTGGAGACGGTGTGGGACGTGCTGCATGCGGTACCGAAGCTGCTCGGACCACCGCCGCTGTTGTGCGAACGTGGGCCGATGCCGCCGGCGTGCGAGGTGCGCGTGCGGGCGCGGGTGGTATCGGCGCGGCCATCGTTTGGACGTGGACGTGGCATGGGCGTGGAGGCCAAAATCGAACGCGCCGACGGCATGGCGCTGGCCGCGCGTTTCTTCAACGCTGGGTATCTGCGGCGGCATTTGATTCCTGGGGAATGGTTCCTGTGGGAAGGCCGCACCGATGACGCCAAGGTCGGTTTGCTGATCCATCCGTCGTTCGTGCACCTGCCGG
>Ga0335394_10006347_pt1 | contig 13345 bp, 9 predicted proteins | sample MAT03_FD_205741 | JGI IMG/M metagenome (GOLD analysis project Ga0335394, IMG submission 205741) | Freshwater microbial communities from Lake Fryxell liftoff mats and glacier meltwater in Antarctica - MAT-03 (spades assembly) (version 2) ...
AGGCGAACGATCTGGAAGTCAGCGTGAACAAGCTGTGCATTTCCAAGTTGCTGCAAAGGATCGATTTGGGGATGATTCCTTCGTCGTCGCAAAAGCGACGAGGACGCCGGCCTGGCACCGCTGGATCTAAGCCTGCCAAGGCTGCCAAGCCTGCCAAGCCTGATTCGGCCTCGACCAGCCCGGGCTCGGAATAGCATTGGCTGGACACTAGTCGTCAAAGATATTTGACACATTGAGTGGAACGGCGTTGGCGGGTATGTTGCTTGCGTCCTGGGAGGGTCATGCGATCGCTTTACGTTCGCGTAAAGAGGAAAGTCCGGGCTCCATAGAGCAAGATGGTCGATAACGCCGACCGGCCGCAAGGCTAGGGAAAGTGCAACAGAAAGCAAACCGCTGACGGTCCCTCGCGGGCCCGCTCAGTAAGGGTGAAACGGTGGGGTAAGAGCCCACCAGAGCCCAAGGTGACTTAGGCTGCTAGGTAAACCCCATCTGGAGCAAGAACAAACAGAACGGCATGTTAGCCCGTTCGCTTCGGCGCGCGGCTAGCATAGATCGCTGCTCGCGATCTCGTACGTTCGGGTTGATCGCTCGACGCCGCAGGCAACTGCGGTGCTAGATAAATGATCGCAACGCGCAAGCGAACAGAACCCGGCTTACGAACCTCCCAGGACTTTTTTCTCGCCGAGCATCACGAATCACGACTCGGAGCGTCGTGCAACTAAGTTTAACCATGCCGCTTCCGTAGACCGCAGTCTGCCAAGCTGCATAAAAGGTGACACCTGTTTGCATAAAAGGTGTCACCTCTTTTAGACGCGAAAAATCCAAGAGATTGCTTCAAAGTCCAGCGTTTTCTAGGTGTTTAGCTTGACGCTTGAATCGTCTGCGATATTGACCCAGACATGTACGTGCGGCGAGCCGCGGAAATGCCAGACGAAACTTGGGCCTTCGAGACGCCAGTTGTCCCACACGCGATCGCCTCCGATATCCTCGTCGGTGTAGAACGCCAAATGGAGTTTTTCCAGTCCGCCTTGCTTGTCCACACACTTCTGAACTTCGGTTCGATCGGATGCGCGGAAAGGTTCGATCAATTTGGCCAGCGTCTTGGAAAGTTCTTGCTGCTGATCCTTCGATAACTCGCTCACGGCGATCCCCTCTGGCCTGATTCCACCAGAACGAAAACCGACATCCTCCTCCGATGGAGTAGACGCGACCTCGGCCATCGCGCGCTGTTTACCGTCGAGCATTTTGTAAACCGAGTTGGCAGCAACGGCTTGCTCCCAAAAAACGTTTCCTGGATGGTTTGGCTCTTCGGAGTCGGTGCCAGCGGCATGCCCATAAAAGATGGGACCGCCAAATGCGACATGTTCGGTCGTATTGCCATCACAACGCAACGTGGTGTGGCGACCCGTCAGCACAAACTCAAACTTGTCGCTTCCCGGAATTCCGAAAATGGCGATGCTCTGCCCATTCCCAAATCCGCCTGTATCGTCCCGGTATTGCTTGTCAAATTTCTTGTGCCAGTCTTCGTGAATGATTCCTTCGAAGATAGAACGAATGAGCGACTGCTGTTCCGCAGTGTAGAAATCGCTCTTGATCGATGGTTTTGTGATCTTCCAGTTGTTTTCAACGCGGGTTCGCAGGAGACCGAGCTTGCTATCCACGTGCTCCCAATCAAAACAAACCGCCTTCCTCTGATTTTCATTCAAAGTCTGGAACAGGGTCTTCACGATCGTCTCAGGCGCTCGGGCGATCGAGGCTGCTTGTTCGTCAGCTACAGCTTGCCAAGCGGACGTCGAAAGTGCAGATGCTCCTAAGACTCCGGCAGACGCTGCCAAAAACCGCCGGCGATCCACGGAATGCCCAAGCAAAGTTTGCCCAAGCATAGTATGTTCCTTACGAAAATTCATTGCGATGATCCCTTTAGAATGGAGAGGTGGCAAAATGGAGACCTCCGCATTGTACCCACTTGGCTGACCAAACACTGCGGACACAGCCGATAAAAGCAGCCCGGACCTTCTCGCGAGACTGGGATTGACTATTGTTCCCCGAACACGGCAAACTAAGATAAAAGCCCCTTCGTCTCAGCAGTTCGCAAAACAACTCTACGAAACACCGTTCAACACTGCGCAGAATCATGAAGAAATCGCTCGCAATTCACTGTTTTTTTGTCGCTTTGGCAGGCCTTAACTCCGTTGGGGATGCCCAAGAAAAAGAGGCTACTGCGACCGCTGTCAAGTCGCCAGCCGCATCGATTCCCAAGCCGGGGCCTCTAACGGTCACTGTGGAGATGATAGGGGGCCAGAAAATCTCCGGTACGTTGACCGAAGTGACTATGTTGCCGATCCGAACGGGATTCGGTGCCGTAGAAGTGCCGCTCGCGCAAGTCGCCGGCGTAAAGCTTGCTTCGGCAGAAGACCCTTCGACGACCGTAATTATGAAGGACGGGGATTCGATCACGGGCGCGACGGACCTCAAATCCATTCTGGTTGATACCGAATGGGGAAGCGCGAAAATCAACGGCTCCGCTATTACATCGATGCTCTTGCTGCCCGATTTGAAATGGACCGCTTCGATAGGCATGAGCGGCAAACGATGGAGTTTGGTCGATAGCAAAGCTGCACCGCAGCCAGGCCAATTTCCGCAAACAAGCTCCCTCCCAGCCGGTGCACGACCAGGAACCATCCTTCCCAGCAGCGGTACGCGTATCGTGAATCCAAACCAGTAGGACGGGACCATCTGTCCCGTCCTGCCGTCCAATTCCGCTCGGGACAATGGTCCCAAGCTATAAAGGCTGTTTCTGCTGAAACAAAAGTCAGACGGCCTCCGTCCCCTAGCTGAGATGTCGGATCAGCAGTGCGTCGATTTGGCCCTTCGAAATCCTCGAAAATATGGGATGCTACGTAGTTGTGTGGAGGGACAGAGGTTCGGTTATCCCGCTATCCGACATTGTTTGGCTATCCGATTTTGAATTTCATGACCCGTCCTTCATCATCCGCTCTCACGCACTGTACTTCTACTTCTAATCGTGGAATCAGGCTTGCTGGTTTGCTAACGACCGCGTTCCTGATGCTTTCAGGCTGCGGTCAAAACCTTCCCTCGTATCGGCCAAACTTGCTCCACGCTGCCAGCCTTTCCTCTGGTGAAACCGACCAAGCTATTTCGGAATTGGCGGTCAAGGCGAGCGAGCAGATACGAGTCGAGTTCGGTCCGGCTGATGCACCGATTTGGCCGCTGAATCTTCCGGAAGCAGTCGACATGAAAAAAGTGATCCGCTCGGCCGGCCCGGTGGGTCGCGATGAGAACAAAGTAGAACGGGGCCTGTTTAGCAAGCATTGTGTGCAGTGTCATGGCACCACCGGGGACGGACTGGGGCCCGCTGCTTCGCTCCTGGCTCCTTACCCACGCGACTTTCGTCGCGGCTCCTTCAAATTCAAGTCGACAACGCTTGGGAAAAAACCAACCCACGCAGATTTGGTGCGAACTCTCGAAAAGGGTTTGACTGGAACCGCAATGCCCGCCTTCGGTACTCTTAACAACTCCAAAGAGTTTGCAGAAGATATCGATGCTTTAGCTCACTACGTCCGGTTCCTGGCCATCCGAGGTGAGGTTGAACGTCGGTTCCTTCACGCTTTGGTGAACGACGAGCATGCTCCAACCGCGATCGCAGAAGTCACTAAGAAAGTTGTCGAAAGCTGGATCGCTTCTGAATCCCAAGCTGAATCGTTCTTGGAACGCGATGCAAACCTAGAAAACGATAATGAAAAGCATGTGAGCCTCGTTGCGTTCGAAAAGGGGAAAGTGCTCTTCGAGAGCGAGCTGACGGCCTGCGCGAAGTGCCACGGTAAGGCTGGCGACGGACAAGGCATTTCACAGGACTTCGACGAATGGACTAAAGACTGGACGATCCGAGCCGGCATTGATCCAACGAAGCCATCCGAATGGAAACCGATGAAGAAATTCGGAGCTCTCAAGCCGGTCATCGATCGAGCTCGAAATCTAACGCTTGGAGCTTACCGAGGGGGAACGACCAAGGCCGACATCTATCGACGGATCGTGCTGGGAGTCGAGGGAAGTCCGATGCCGGCTGTCGCTCGCAAAGAAGGCGAAAATCCTGGACTTACGGAAGAAGATATTCTCGCACTGGTCGATTACGTGTTCTCCCTATCGCGACCAGATTCGGTTCCCGGTGTTGTACATTCCTCGGCTATTCCGTCTCTCGGTTCCATTGCGGAGGCCAAAAATGTCCTCGACAAGTGATTCGCAGACGACAAATGATTCGCAAACGAACTCTCCGTGGGTCTACCGTTGGTCTACCTTCGTGTCCTTGTTGACTTTTCCTTTGATTTGGTTGGGTGGGCTTGTCACGACGCATGACGCGGGGATGGCGGTCCCAGATTGGCCAGGTACTTTTGGCTACAACCTGTTTCTCTATCCAATCGCAACGTGGGTCTACGGTCCTTTTGATTTGTTTGTGGAACATGGCCATCGGCTACTTGCATCGTTGGTTGGATTGCTGGCCATTTGCTTGTGCGCCGTTGCATATCGAACGGAAAAAAGGCCTTGGCTGGTCAGGACATGTTTTTTGTTTCTAGCCGCCATCATTGCGCAGGGTGTTTTGGGGGGCGTTCGAGTTTTGCTCGACGCCCGTACGATTGCCATGATTCATGGTTGCTCCGGGCCGCTCGTTTTCGCGTTGGGGAGTTTCATCGCGATGGCATCTTCGAGCGATTGGCTCAGGAAAACGAGCCACACACGGACAAAGGGCGTGGGCCGGATGGCTTGGATACTTTTGATCTTGTCGATTGCCCAGTTGTTTGTGGGGGCACATCTCAGGCATTCGCTCCCCGCTTGGCTACCGACATTCTTTATGTCGTTGGTCCATACCCATTTGCTGATGGCAACCCTGATTACGCTTGGTATCCTGGCGGTTACGGCGTCGGTTCGGATGCAGGCAAATCGCTCAGAGTCGGCGTTTAGGGCACCCACGAATGCTTTGCTTTTGATCGTTTTGTTGCAAGTAGTATTAGGCTTTGCCACTTGGATTGCCAACTATGCGACCCCTTGGGTAGAACTGACTCCTTGGCTAGCAAAGTACACTATCCAAGGAAAAGGCTACTGGGAGTCCATGATCGTTACGGGTCACCAAGCGACGGGTTCGCTGCTGATCGTTTGTTCCTTGTGGCTGGTTTGTCGAGTGGCCCGTCGTCGGGTAGTCTCGCGTTTAGCAAATCAATGATGATTGTTAGCAATTAGGGTTTTCATGAGTAGTACGCTAACCACCACCACCCCAGCAATCCATTGGCGGCAGGATTACATCGCGCTCACCAAGCCTCGCATCACGATGATGATTTTGCTAACGGTCGGCGTCGCCATGCTTGCGGCCAAGCAAATCCACGGGACAACCGTATCGTGGACGGTTTGGCTGAACACGTTGCTGGCTACTGGCCTGGTTGCCGGCAGCGCCAGCACTCTCAACCAATGGTTTGAACGCGATCGCGATGCTCTCATGCCTCGAACTCAAAAAAGGCCACTGCCGAGCGGGCGTTTAACCTCGTTTGAGGCGGCCGTTTTTGGTTGGCTGTTGTTTGTTTCCGGTTCACTGTATCTCTGGTTTGGAGCGAATGCGGAGGCCATGTTGTGCGGAGTCGCAACGTGGGGCATTTACTGTTGGGTGTACACTCCGATGAAAACGATGTCGTGGTGGAACACTGCCGTCGGCACCCTTCCTGGCGCGCTGCCGGTCATGATTGGCTGGACAGCTGCGGGTGGATCGCTGTTCGATATCGATGGTTGGGCGCTGACCGCGATTGTCGTGCTGTGGCAGTTTCCCCATTTCATGGCGATCGCTTGGCTCTATCGAGATCAGTACGCCCAAGCTGGATTTCGAATGCTGACCAAGGAGGAGCCGACAGGAATTGCAGCGGGCTGGCATGCCATCGTTCCGGCGATTCTGTTGATTCCGCTATCGATTGCGATCCTGCATCCTGTATCGCCCGTGACCTGGGTCGTGGCCCTCTTCGGTGCATTTGCCTGTTTGGGTCAAGCGGCTGCCTCCTGGCGATTTCTGAAGGATCGTAACAACCAAACAGCCAAGAAACTTTTGCATAGTTCGCTCGTCTATTTGCCAGCGATCATGCTGCTCGTGGTGGTTCGATGGGGGATTCAGTGATCCCTGCGCTGTTGATTCAAGATGTATCGCATCGATATAAAGATCTGCTGGCGATCGACCGACTTTCGTTGGAGATACCTGCAGGGAAAATATTTGGAATCCTTGGACCGAACGGGAGTGGCAAATCGACCCTGTTTCGTCTTGTTTCCACATTGGCAGCGATCCAATCGGGAAAGATCGAAGTCTCCGGCTTCAACGTCTCCACACAAACCGACCAAGTTCGCCAGCAGCTGGGAGTCGTTTTTCAGTCGCCATCGCTCGATCGCAAACTCACCGTACTAGAGAACATTCGGTGCCAGGCGGCCCTGTATGGTCTCTCGGGAAGCGATCGAGATAAGCGTATCGATGCTTGCGTCCAACGGCTTGGGTTGTCTGACAAACTTGGGGTGCGTTGCGAGAAACTCTCGGGTGGTCAAAAGAGACGGGTCGAGTTGGCCAAAGGATTGATTCATTCTCCGTCTGTGCTGCTGATGGATGAGCCCAGTACGGGGCTGGATCCGGCTGCTCGATTGGATTTGTGGCAGTCTCTTACTGAGCTGAGGGAAGAGCATGGCACGACCGTGATCTTGACCACCCATTTGCTCGAAGAGGCCGACAAGTGCGATGCGATCGCTATCCTAAACACGGGAAGCATGGTAGCCTGCGACCGCCCCGAAAATCTTCGGGCAGAGACAGGCGAAGTGGTGGTTTGCATTGCAACGAACGATCCAGCCGCGGTCTCAAGAGCCCTGCTTGAGCGATTGCAGATGAACTCCACACTCCTAGACCAGCAGGTGCGAATAGCAACTCCAGACGCGATGAATTCGCTCGCAGCGATCATTGATGTTACCAAGAGTCTCTCAACGAGCGTGACGATTGGTCGGCCCAGTTTGGAAGATGTCTTTATCTCCAAGACCGGGCATCAGTTTCTTCGCTCATGAGTTCTCCTCTTCGTAAAGACTTAGCCGAGGTACTATCGACCGCTTGGCCTCTCATGCTCTCCACGGGGCTCTTTTCGTTGACCTTGTTTATCGACCGAATGCTGCTGTACCGGTATTCGGCTTCGAGTGCGGCGGGGGCGATGGGGGCAGGCACAATACTTTGGACGCTGACCTGTTTGCCGGTAGGAATTTGCGGTTACACCAATACCTTTGTAGCTCAGTACCTTTCCGCACGAAGACCAACTCGGGCGTTGCAAGTGGTTTGGCAAGGTATTTTGCTGGGGATGTTGTTTGGCCCGTTGTTGATTTTGGTCGGTTACTATGCCGAATCCCTTTTTTCGCTGGTCGGACACTCGCAACGCCTAGCGAAACAAGAAGCAGAATATCTCATTTGGCTCGTTCCAGGAACATGGGCGACAATCGTCGCATCAGCGTTAGTCGGCCTCTACTCGGGCAGCGGTCGTTCGATGATTCTGTTGTACACCGATATGGTGGTAACCCTGGTCAATGGTACTCTGGATTGCGTTCTGATTTTTGGAATGTTCGGGTTGCCGGCCTTGGGAGTTCGAGGTGCGGCGATCGCCAGCAGTGTGGCATTGATTCTCAAATTAGTGATTTTAGTTTACACGGCCCGCAAAGATTTCCAGCTAAAGAGTCCGGTTATTGGTGCATGGATCGATCCAGAGTTGCTCAGCTCGAATCGAGCTGGACTGAAAGAGCTGTTGCAATGGGATTTTCCGCTGATGCGAAGGTTGGTGCATTTCGGATGGCCGGCGGGCGTCTCGGTCGTTGCAGAAGCCGTCTGTTTCACGACGATAATGATGATTGTAGGCCGACTGGGCGAGCAGGAGGCCGACGCTACCACGCTGGCCTTGGGTGTGAATCTGCTTGCTTTTATTCCGCTGGTGGGTTTGGGGACCGCGGTCGGCGTCCTGGTAGCCAAGTACCTCGTCCGCGAACAGATAGCCGTTGCCAAACGGATGGTCTTTAGCGGTCTATTGATAGGTATTGCGTACAGTTCGATCTTTGTGATCTTGTACGGCGGCTTCCCCGATTGGATCATGATGGTTTATGCGCTCGATAGCGACCCGGTACGGTTTGAAGAGATGCGACCGATCCTGCGTCCCCTGCTACTGTTCATTGCGGGTTATTGTGTGTTCGATGCCTTCCAAACGGTTTTCGTAGGAGCACTCAAAGGGGCTGGCGACACACGTTTCGTCCTCGGTGGCCATTTCTTCGCAGGCTGCGCTACCATTTTCGGCGGACTGTTGGTCAATCATTACACGGGGTGGGGTGGGCTTTATTACTGGTGGTCGGTAATATTTTTCTGGGTCGTACTGTTAGCGGTGATATTTACGTTGAGATATTTGCACGGCGGCTGGCAAACCAAACGCGTGATCGAACCGCTTGTTGCAGACTAGTCTTTTTCCGAGGCGCTTCGAAGATCGCGTCCAGCGAAGAAAACCTTAAGATTTCCGAGGCGAATGAACGGGGCATGCCAAGAAGATTCGTTTTTGAACGAAGCCAGCTTGCCATCCTCTCTAAGCGTTCAACGCATTCGACCCATTGCACCACACTACCTTTTTAATGAGAAGCCTATGGAACTTGTTATCCAAAATCTGTCCAAAACCTATGCCGGCGGTGTAAAAGCCCTGGACGATGTCTCCATGAACATACCGACCGGGATGTTTGGGTTGCTGGGACCCAACGGGGCAGGTAAGTCGACCTTGATGCGGACCTTAGCAACCCTACAAAACGCCGACTCAGGAAGTGCTAGGTTGGGCGAACTGGATCTTTTGCACGACAAGAAGCGTGTGAGAGAGATTCTGGGGTATCTGCCCCAGGAATTTGGTGTCTATCCCCGAACCAGTGCGACATCGCTTCTAACGCACTTGGCCGTTCTGAAAGGAGTCGGGGCAACGGGCACACAACGCCGCGACATCGTGACGGGTTTGCTTCAACGCGTCAATCTTTTTGAAGTAAGAAACAAGTCCGTAGCCAACTATTCCGGAGGGATGCGGCAGCGGTTCGGCATCGCGCAAGCGCTCTTGGGTGATCCGAAGCTTTTGATCGTCGACGAACCTACCGCCGGACTCGACCCAGGGGAACGCAACCGGTTCTACAACTTGCTCTCCGAAGTCGGCGAAAGCGTCATTGTTATTCTGTCGACACACATCGTCGAAGACGTCAAGGAGCTTTGCACGAACATGTCGATCATCCACCGCGGACGACTCCTTTTCGCCGGCTCGCCGAGCCAAGCTGAAAAGTCGCTGGATGGAAAGATATGGGCCAAATCGATGTCGAAGGATGAGCTGCGTACCTGCCAGGCTGAGATGGACGTCATCTCGACGAAACTGATTGAGGGGCGGCCGATGGTGCATGTCTTTAGTCTCGCGAGTCCTGGAACCGGTTTTTCGCCCGTTGTCCCCAATCTCGAAGACGTTTTCTTTTCGCAAATCAAACACAACTCGCAAGCAGCGTAAACCACATGGAATTCTTTCGTTTTGAAATGCGTTTTTGGTTGCGCGGCTGGATGATCTACATTTTCTTAGGGATCGTCGCTCTGCTTTTCGGGTTCGCCACTGGGTCGGACAACGTGCAAGTGGGGGCTGCGATCGGAAACACCTTCCGCAACGCCCCCTTTGTAATCATGCAATACTACATTGCAGCCGGTCTGTTGGTAGCCTTGATGGTGGTCGCCGTTTACGATTCGGCTGCTTCTCGAGACTTTGCAACTAAATTCTCGGACGTCCTGTTCAGTAAACCGATCAATAAATGGAACTACTTGATCGGCCGCTTTTGCGCGGCAACTCTCATATCGCTCATTCCGACAATGGGTATCTCAATCGGCATGATCGTGGCAGGCTGGATGCCAGGTATCGACACGGAACGATGGGGGCCCATCCGATGGGATGCGCATGCCCTGGGAATGCTCACGTTCGCGATCCCCAACACTTTGCTCGTCGGCGCAATCGTGTTCGCGATCGCTGCTTGGACTCGAAATACCTTGTACTCCTTTTTGGGAGTATTGTTGCTGATGGTGGCCTACGGAGTTTCGCAATCCCTGGTGTCCGACATTAGCAATGAATTTTTGGCCATGATGATCGATCCGCTGGGAGGCACCGCCTATTCGATTCCAACCAAATACTGGACGGTGGACCAACGCAATTCTTGGTGCTTGCCGCTATCGGTCCCTTTGATCATAAACCGAGTGATTTGGTTGGCAGTGGGAATCCTGACCTTCATCTTGGCGGGGCTGAGTTTCTCCTTCAACACAGGAAATATCCGTCGACGCAGCTCGAAGAAGCGGGTGGTGCCCGCGTTTGTCGAACCACACGCCCCGATCACCGAGTGGCCAAAAATAAAGCCGCAGCCCAATTGGCTATCGCAGTTTCGCTCCTGTGTCTGGCTCGATGTCGTCGCTGTTATGCGAACGCCAGCATTCATCGTGGTTCTATTGGCCGCCATGCTCAATACGACAATATCGCTATTTACCGGTGCGACCGAGGGATACGGACTCAGTTCGTTTCCGGTTACGTACAAAATGATCGACTTGGTTCGAGGCTCCCTTTTTGGTTTTCTGGTTCCCGTTCTTATTTACTTCACCGGCGTCGTCATGTGGAGAGACCGCGATTGCAAGATCCAAGAGATTGTTGGTGCGACTCCCGTGGGCAATAGCGTGATGATCGTTTCTCGGCTGGTTTCTTTGCTGACAGTCGTTTTGTCGATTTTGGTCGTAACGATACTGCTGAGCTGCTCGGTGCAATTGTTTTATGAGTACTCAAGACTGCAGCCCAAGCTATATGTCTTAGAGCTCATCGTGATCGAGTCGCTGCGTTTTGGCTTCCTGATCGTGCTGGCGATGTTGGCGCACACATTCTCGCCGAATAAGTACGTCGGCTATTTCGCTTTCGTGGTCATTCTGATTTTGAATGCTTTCATATGGCAGTGGTTCAGAATCGATACGCTCCTGGTCCGCTTCGGGCGGATTCCGGGATACACCTACTCGGACATGTTCGGTTTCGCTCCTTATACAACCGGGCTCATCGCGTACTCACTTTATTGGATTGCTGGCGCAGCGGTCGTACTATGGATTTGCTCGATCGCGTTGCATCGTGGAGTTCCTAAATCGATCAGGTCTCGCGTTGCTGAGGGATGGCAGACAGCGTCGAGGGGTTCAAAGATCTTCGCGATGATCGCCCTTTCTGCCATGCTGCTCCAAGGTGGTTGGTTGGTATACAACACCCAATTCCTAAACACCTTCGTCGGAAGCGTTGAGCAAGAAAAGCGACAGGTCCGGTACGAAAACCAATACGCTCAGTACGAGAATGCTCCGCAACCCCGTGTGACCGCCATTCGGTACGCAATCGATATCTACCCAGACACTCGCAATATGCGAATGCAAGCGACTCAGAAGATTGTCAATAAATCGGAAGCCCCGATCGATAAACTCATCGTCAACCTAGCACCAACCTACAAGACAACACTGGATATCCCAGGTGCCTCGCTCGAGCTCGATGACGAGCAGCTCGCATGCCAAACTTACCGCCTCGAGCCAGCCTTGGCACCCGGTGAGTCGCTCGACATGAGCTTTGTCGTCGTCAGCGAGACCCGTGGAATTGAAAATCAAGTCAGCAATAGCGAATTGCTTCAAAACGGCACTTTCTTCAATAATTCGATCGCGCCTCACTTCGGTTACGACGCGAATCGTAGGATCATGGATCCCAATAGGCGCAAGAAAAATAAACTGGAGCCAGCGGAAAGTGTCCCGAAGCTCGACCGCGATTGCGGTGTCGCTTGCCAAAACCATTATGTCGCGTTGGATGCTGACTGGGTCGATGTCGAAACCGTCATCAGCACCTCCGCCGACCAGATTGCGGTTGCCCCCGGCTCTTTGGTGGAGAAATGGACCAAGGACGGACGCAATTTTTTTCGTTACAAACTAGACCATCCTTCACTTAATTTCTATTCCTTTATTTCCGCTAGATACGATGTCGAGCGATCGAAGATGGGGGATGTTGACGTCGAAGTCTACTACCATCCGGAGCACGCTTGGAATGTCCCTCGCATGTCCGCTTCGATCAAAGCTGCGTTAGAGTATTGCGGCAATCAGTTTGGTCCGTACAAACACAAGCAAGCTAGGATTATCGAGTTCCCCCGCATAGCGTCGTTCGCTCAGGCTTTTCCAGGTACCATGCCCTATTCCGAAAGCATCGGCTTTATCGCCAAACTGGACCGGCCGGACGATATCGATATGGTCTACTACGTCGTTGCCCATGAGATGGCCCATCAATGGTGGGCACATCAAGTCATCGGGGCTCGCATGCAAGGAGCGACGCTGCTTTCGGAGACTCTCGCACAATACACCGCGCTGATGATTATGCGTAGGGAGTACGGTCCGGACATGATGCATAAATTCCTCAAGTACGAAATGGACTCCTATTTGAGAGCTCGGGGGACCGAACGTCTTAAGGAACGACCCCTTATTTCAGTCGACCCTTCGCAGGGATACATACACTATCGCAAAGGAAGTGTCGCGCTCTATTACCTAGCTGAAATGATAGGAGAACAACGAATCAACTCGGCCTTGAAAGAGATTGTAGAGGCCTACGCGTACCAAGGGCCTCCCTATCCGACATCTCACGTCTTGGTCGATCGACTCCGGCAACAAACGCCCGCTGAACTGCAGTATCTGATCAAGGATCTGTTTGAAGATATTACGATTTTCGCCAATCGCACGATCGAAGCCAAAGCTACCGAACAGCCCGACGGCAAGTACTTGGTCAACATTGAAGTAGAATGCAGCAAGTTCAAATCCGACGAAAAAGGGCTTGAAACCGAGTGCGACATGGACGATTGGCTAGAGATCGGCGCATACGCAAAACCCGAGGGAAAGAACCGGTACGGAACACTTTTGCATAAAGAGCGCGTGCAACTCAAGTCCGGTAAGCATAAACTGGAATTCACGGTGGACAGTCTGCCTTATCAAGCTGGAATTGACCCCAGGAACTTTCTGATCGATCGAATTCCAGATGACAATCTCAAACGGATATCTGTCGGAACTACCATCAAGAATGGCTCGTAAGCAAACGCCTTACTGGGCAAGTGCGGTTACGAAGCCATGACATTCCTCTCCTCCCCATCCTTACTCGAGAAGCTAGTTTGGGTAGTCCTTTCGTTGATGATTGCGTTCGCCATTTTTCGACTAGCGAAAGTCGTCCATCGTAAGGTGCAGCAACCGAATGCAAACGACGCC
>Ga0335394_10006348_pt1 | contig 13345 bp, 10 predicted proteins | sample MAT03_FD_205741 | JGI IMG/M metagenome (GOLD analysis project Ga0335394, IMG submission 205741) | Freshwater microbial communities from Lake Fryxell liftoff mats and glacier meltwater in Antarctica - MAT-03 (spades assembly) (version 2) ...
TCAGTGCAGCCAAAACATGCGCCCGATAAACACGGGTGACCTGATTAATCTGCAATCCCGGGAGCATGTCGTGAGGCCGAGCAAGCCCAGACTTCGGAGATCGTTGCATCACGAGGCGGCGCGGTGAAAAAGCTCGCGCTAGAGATAGCGGATTAGGGATCCGCAGGTACATACCGTCATCGCGGGCGGATGCGAGCGCGTGGCCTTGGTTGAGGAAGTTTCCGTGGGAATCCGTCTCCAAGACCATCGGCGGCATCCCAACTTCGGCACTCGCGAGAAATTACCCGGGTATGCTCACGGAGAGTGACCCACCGGCCCAACGGGGCCGGGGATGATAATGCCTTGCCCATCTGCGGCTTACGGGCCAAGGTGCGGTGCCGGGGGTGGGCAACTCTATCGGAGCACAAGTGGTCAAGTTTTGGTGAGCGCCGAGGCATCCCAACCTTGTCGAAAAGAACCCGCCGGGGAAACGCGTGATAATGGCCTCGTCGCGCTCGTTGATTTCCAAACGATAACTGGATGGATTCGTGGGTCATCAGGACCTGCGGGTAGCGGCGAGGGGCGAGATCGTGATTTCGGGATAGAGAACCGATGGCGATAACACTTCGTAAAAAGCGAGGTATTATCGAGGACATGGAATGGCTCAACTACCACCACTTGCTCTATTTTTGGATGGTTACGCGGGAGGGTAGCATCGTAAAAGCAAGTAAGCTCTTGCTCCTCGCCCCACCAACGATAACCGGTCAAATCCGCGCCCTCGAGGCCACGCTGGGCGAAAAGTTGTTCATGAGATCCGGACGCAATCTTGTGCCAACGGAAACCGGGCGCCTGGTCTATCGCTACGCGAATGAGATCTTCTCGTTGGGACACGAGTTAACAGATGTCCTGAAGGGACGCCCGGCGGGGCGGCCGATGCGCCTTGTGGTGGGCATATCCGACGCATTGCCGAAACTGATTGCCTACCGGTTGCTGGAGCCGGCGCTTGCGTTGCCTGAACCTGTTCATCTCGTTTGCCATGAAGATCAACCGGACCGCCTGATGGCAAACCTCTCCACGTTCGGGCTCGACCTCGTCCTGTCCGACGCACCCGTGGGCCCCGGGGCTCGCGTGCGCGCTTTCAGCCACCTGCTCGGAAGTTCCGGGATCTCATTCTTCGCAAAACCAGCGTTGGCCGCAAAACATCGAAAGAACTTCCCCGCCTCGCTCGATGGCGCGCCCTTCTTGTTGCCAATGGATCATGTTGCGCTGCGCCGCTCGTTGGACCAATGGTTTGAGGCGAACCAAATTCGCCCTCGGGTGGTTGGAGAGTTCAAGGACAGCGCGCTTTTAAAGGTCTTCGGACGTGCCGGGGTAGGAGTCTTCGCCGCTCCGACGGCCATCGAAAAAGACGTTCGGCAAAGCCAGGGAGTCGCCGTAGTGGGGCGAGCCAAATCGATAGTCGAGAGTTACTATGCGATCTCGATCGAGCGGAAACTCAGACACCCGGCCGTAGTGGCCATTACCGAGGCGGCTCGAACAAAGCTCTTTGGACAAAGCCTCTGACGCGATCTCCGCGGGGCGTTTCTTGCGGCGTGACACCTCGGACTTTCCGAGCTATAACGTCGAATCTTCCTGGTTGTCGATGTATTGAATTTGCTCCAGACTCAGATTCAGGAGACAATCATGCAACCGACCACACACCTACTGATAAGCGCCTTGTGCGCAACAGCACTTAGCAGTGCGCTCTTCGCGAACACGCACCTAACCGAGATCAGGACCCACGCCGGCAAGGTCAAACAGGGGAGCGAACAGATGAGTCGCCTTCTTAGCGTGAAGCAACCGGACGCTCAGGGCATCCGCGACAGCCTTAAGGCCATGGGGGAAGACATCGAGAACCTCCACAAGCTCGTCGTCAAGCTCACGGAGGAGAATCCGCAATTCGTAGAGCGAGGCGATCATGATTGGGATCGCCTGAAAACGCAGGTCCAACTGCTAGGCATCTTTCACAACACCAAAGATGAGCTGATGAAAGCGGACGACATGAAGAAGAATCGGTCGGTCCTTCGAGCACATGCAAAGGGCTTGGCCATGAGGTCGGCAACGCTGCAGGAGACAGCTACGCGCCTCCAACGCTGAAGTGCGCAATGGATGACAACCCGAGGCGCCGCCGGGAATACCGGCGGCACTCGCACACCAGGCAGGAGCCAATGCAAATAAAACAGTCGCAGTACCGCGGTCCGGAATCCAGAGACCTAACCGAGTTCGTGGAGCACGCGCTCCGCACTTCATTGAAGCGGTTGGGCAGCCGCATTCGTTCTACGGTTGTCAGCCTCCACGACCTAAATGGGCTCCGCGGAGGGATAGACCAAGAATGCCGCATTATAGTCCGCGCGGTTAAAGGCCCGCCGATCGTAATTACGGAGCGCGATAGCAGCATGCGCGCCGCCGTCGGACGTGCCGCCGAGCGTATCCAAGAGGCGGTGAGGCGGCGAGCGGGCTTCCGCCTTAGTTCGTCCCGTAGTTAGCGACAAGGCATTCATTTCAAAAAGCGAGGACATTACAACAGATGACGAGGACATTACAACCTATGAATGGTTCGACGCTGAAGAACCGCAAGGCGATCGATGCCGCGACCAAAGATCCGGCTGATCGACACGACTCCGCTGACGGCGACTCTGGTCAGCGCACCCAGCTCGAGCGGGGGGTGAGATCTGCCGTTGACCGTTCAGGCGAGCTTTTCTCAAACATGCGTCAGCCAGTTTTCGCGGCATTGCTGTCGCTGCTCTTCTTTTCCGGCTTGGCTTTTGCGCAGATCCGCTCGGCAACGATCGTCGGGCAGATCCTGGACTCGTCGGGCGCTCACATTACTGAGGTCGACATCCTGGTGCGCGAGGTCAACACAAATGCGACCTACAATTTTAGGACCAGCGCGGCCGGGGATTACACGATTCCCTATTTGCCGGCCGGCCAGTACGAGGTCACGGCCCGCAAGGCCGGCTTCAAACCCGTTTCGCAGCGGGGGATTAACCTGACCACATCGCAATCGGCGCGAATCGATCTGCGAATGGACGTGGGTGCGGTGGAAACGGCAATCACTGTCTCCGTTTCGTCCCTATCGTTACAGACAGAATCCAGCCGGGTGACCAATTCGGTTTCGGAACAGCTGATCAAAGCGATCCCGAACATCAACAACAATCCGCTGAACTACGCGGTTCTGCAGCAGGGCGTTGTGGCGCGAGCGGCGATGAACGACACGCAAAGTGCGCAAAGCTTCGGCATTGGCACGGAAGGCCGCCGGGCCTATTCGAACTTCCAGGTGAACGGCGGCGCCGCATTTGGCAACGACGTGCAGTTGGACGGCGTTTCGATTCAAGCCTCGGCGTGGAATGAAGTCGCGGTGCTGCCGAACACGGAAGGCATCCAAGAGGTCAAAACAACCATCAACAATATGAGCGCCGAGTACGGCCGTTCGCAGGGGACGGTGTTGATCACAACCAAATCAGGCACCAATCAGTATCACGGCTCCGGCCAATTTCGAATGCGCAACGAAGCGCTGAATGCGAACCGGTTTGAAAACAATGCGAACTCTCCGTTTGTGACCCGAGCGCCTTTCAAGGTGCAGAATTATTCGGCCACTTTTGGCGGCCCCGTGATCATTCCAAAGCTTTATAACGGCAAGGACAAAACGTTTTTCTTCGTCTCCTACGAAGGCATGCGATTCAACCAGGGCCTGGACTACTTCCGGACGGTACCTACGGCCAACGAGCGCCGGGGCGATTTTTCCCAGACGCTGGCCCAGGTGGGCGCGCAGTTTGTGCCGGTACAAGTGGCGGATCCGTTCAACGTAACGCAAGTCGCAACTGGTCAGTTCCGGCGGAACATTTTCCCGAACGGCGTGATCCCGGCGTCGCGGATCTTACCGGCATCATTGACGGCGGTGAACCAGTTCCCGGCTCCCAATCGGGTTCCGGACGATCCGCGAGGAGTGAATAACTTCTACAACCGGATGACGCGTTCGTTTGAACGCAATTCGATCAACGCCCGGCTGGATCATCGCTTGAAGAGCCACTCCTTGTACGGCACGTTTGGGTCGAACCTCGGATTGATCGATTCGCCGAACGGATGGGGGAACGACACCCGCTCTTTTGTCCAGCAGGGCGGTTTTATCGGCGCCGTAAATGGCGACCGGAATTACTATGCGGCCATTGGCGATACCTGGGTGATCAGCCCAACCCTCGTGGCCGATTTTCGCGTCGGCATCACCCGGGTGGCGGCGGATAATCGCGCGGCTACCTTCAGCGATGTCGATTACGGTTCCTATGGCGTTCCTTCTGAGTTTCTCCCTGCTTCCGGGTTGTCCGGCGCGTTACCGGAAATCACCAGCTTCGGCGGCGGGTGGAGCCAGATCAGCGCGCTGAATCAAACGGCCTATCTGGCGAAGATTGAACGGCAGACCAATTGGAACCTCAATGGTTCCTTGTCGAAAACGGCGGGGCGATGGACGCACAAAGTGGGCGGCGAATTCCGGAACTACTTATCGAATTACACGGACTCTCGCGGTTCCTTCTGGATGCGGTCCGGGAGTAACTTCACCTCGGGCAACGTCATTACGCCGACTGGCGGGAACGTGGATGCGGTGACAGGGGAGCGGAACGGTTCGGGTCTGGCCTCCTACCTGCTAGGCGCGGGCGACATACAGGCGGGAGAAAACGCTGTGTTGCTGGCGCTCTCCGCCAAGTATTGGGCGCTCTATTCGCAGAGCGATTGGCGTGTCAATAACCGTTTGACCGTCAATATCGGGTTGCGCTACGACGTCCAGGGCGGCCCTTCGGAGCGCTACAACCGGGTGAGCTCCATCTCGAATCGGGGCACGAATCCGTTTGGAACTCCCGGGCGGCTGATCTTCCCCGAACAAGACGGCGTCGGGAAGAGTCTTTATCGGACTCCGCAGATGGACTTTGGCCCGCGCGTCGGCCTTGCTTACCGGGTATCCGATAGCCTTGTGATCCGCTCCGGGTTTGGCGTTACCTATACTCCTTCCAACACCGGCTACTTCGGCGGACCGTATTACTTCGGCACCGGTAACTTCGCGCTCCGCACATCGGATCCAGCGGCGTTGCAGTATGGCCAGACTCCCGCGGGCGGACTCGTCAACAATTACACTCGGTCGACGATTCTAAATCCGATCATCGGCAACAACAACGCCGCGCCGCAGTACTATGGCTCCGGCAATAACGAGCCCCGGTTTGACTACGACAACATGCAGAACGGCAAAGTGTTGCAGTACAACCTCTTCACCGAGAAGCGGCTGGGAAACAACTTTATTGCCACGCTTGGCTACTCCGGAACGCGCGGCTATCGCCTGCAGATGGGCCGCTTTGGATTTAATAACGACCAGGACCTGCCGCAAGGGCAGTTGGATCAGTGGCGGTCGCAGTATATCGCCTCAAACGGTACGAACCCGGCTACGCTGCAGGTGCCCAACCCCTTTCAGCCGAATCTGAACCAACTGATTCCCTTTAACGGAGCAATGGGAACGCGAAGCATGTCGCTGCGCGATACGTTGCTGCCGTATCCGCATCTGCCGCAGAACCTGGTTGGCGCGCCGATCGGTTACTACACCTACAACTCGCTGATGGCGCAGTTGCAGAAGAGTTTCTCAAACGGCCTTATGTTCAACGTCCACTATACGTGGTCCAGGACTATTGAACTGTGGGGAAGCGAAGCACAGAACAACAATTTCGGCGAGAACGCCGGCCTCCAAACTGGTAACATCGATCGACGAAATAACTCAAACAGTTATTTCATTTCGCCAAACGACATACCTCACCGCCTGGTGGCCACCTACGTGTGGGAGATGCCGTTCGGGAAGGGCAAGAAGTTCGACCTCCAGAACTGGTTCGCCAATGGGCTCTTTGGCGGATGGAATGTGGGCGGCGTCTTTCTGGCGCAGAGCGGCCAGCCGCAGCAGGGATTCGCGGGTTCTTCCGGGTCCATCACAGGCATGGGGGACCGGATCTCCGGCGCACCGATCGAGGTTCCAGAGAACTTGCAGCGCTGGTACACCGGAGCGAATCCGGCGGATCGGACGGTGCAGTTGCCTAGCGGCCGTTCCGCGGTCGTTTGCCGGTACTGCTTCTTGAAGTACAGCTCGGACGCCTTCTCCGGGCGAACTGTTCCGCTTCCGAATGGTACGCTGGCGCCCGATATCTATTGGTTCGGAACGGCGGCCAATCGATATGGCGATGTCCGCGGTAACGGCCGGTGGAACATCAACATGAGCTTGCAGAAGGAGTTCCAGATTACTGAGCGAGTCGGGATGCAGTTCTCGACCGAGGCTTCCAATCTATTCAATAACACGCAGTTCCGTCCGAATATGAATGCGGGCCTGGGTGCGACCTTCGTCAATGTAACACCAGCACAGTCGGCGCAAGGAATCAGGCCCGGAATGGTGCAGAACGATAACTTCGGCACTTGGGGGATGGCCACATTCGATCCCCGTCAGATCGAATTCCGAGTGCGGATTCGATTCTAGCCGCGCTACGAGACGGACCGGCAGTATGATACACGGTCCGTCTCAGTCAGCCGGCGGCAAGTCACCAAAAACTGAACCCAAAGATAGGAGATTACAACCCATGATTAGTTCGACTTTGAAGTACCGGGAAGTGCTCGAGGCCAAAGCCAGAGAACTGGCCGATGGTCTCAACGATAGGGAACAGCTCGCCGTCGAGTCTCCGGCCGAAGAGATCGAGAAGATTGTCCTGGCTGAGCAACGCGACCTCGCAGTCCGTCTGCTTGGGACCAGCACCCGGATCCAGTGGGAAGTCAGAGCGGCAGTTGACCGCCTCGGCGGGGGAGACTTCGGCATATGTGAGCAGTGCGGCCTGGATATTCCGGCCAAGAGGTTGGACGCGCTGCCCTGGGCTCGCCGTTGCGTTAGTTGCCAACAGAAGTTCGAGGCCAACGAGATATCTGGCCACGCCGAGATCGAGGAACCGATCGACTCGGAGACGGTGTCGGCGCCAGTGGTTGAGGCTGCAATGCCGAAAGGCAGTTCCGCGCAGCGGCAGAAGCAGCTGAGGGCAAAAGGCCCTTGGTACCAGAACTATATACCAGGCCGGAGTTCCCGATGACTCAACCCGAATTGGAGATGCATACAAAACCGCCTCTCGTGCCCAGCGTCAGAAGGTCGCGAAAGGAAAGGAACCGGTGGGGCGTGGTGCTGGCCGGCGGCGATGGGGTTCGACTGCGACCGCTAACAAGGCGGATCTGCGGCGACGACCGGCCGAAACAATTCTGCCCGCTCTTTGGAGAAAAGACGCTGCTGGAACAAACCATCCAGCGCTCGGAGTCGATCATTCCGTCAGAGCGGCTCCTGGTTTCGCTTGCGCGCGATCACGTCGATTGGTATTCACGGCAAGCCGGTCTGCTGCCCTCCCAGTGTGTCGTGCAGCCTGGGAACAAAGGGACGGCTCCAGCGATTCTGCACAGTCTTCTGAGTATCGCCAAGTTGGATGGGCAAGCACTGGTGGCGATCCTCCCATGCGACCACCACTACCCAGACGAACTGTCTTTCGCATTCGACCTCGAGTCCGCGTTCGAGACGGCGGCACAGCGGCCCGAAGTGGTTGTTCTGCTGGGCGCCAAGCCGGACTATCCGGAAGTCGAATACGGATGGATTCAACCGGGTTCGCCTCTATTGGGCGGAGGTAGCGACGTCTTTCAAGTCCGGGCCTTCCAGGAGAAGCCCACCCTGGACCTCGCACGAAAACTGTTCGAGCGAGGCTGCCTCTGGAACACCTTCGTGATGGTAGGGACCGTCGAAGCGTTCCTGCGGATAGCCCGCGCCAACCTTGGCGAGTTGCTGGACCTTCTTGGGTCGGCACCGATGTGGGCCGGCAAAGAGACCCATATCGAGCATCCGCTATACCGGCGTGTCCCTCCCGTCAGTTTCTCGGTTAATGTGTTGGCAGCAGCGGAGCCCAGCAGACTGGCGGTTCTCCGGCTGAAGCACGCCGGGTGGAGCGACTTGGGAGATCCGGAGCGCGCGTTGCTGGCCATTCGTGACGGTGGCCAAAAGCCGAAGTGGATGACTGAGTGTTTATTCTTGGCCTTCCGGGTCTTCCAGCGTTCCGTGTGACGGTGGATACAAGGCGATGTGGATGACTGAGTGTGCAACCGTGTAGCGCGCCGGGCAGGGGGCCAGTCTTCGGCCCCCCGCGCCGATCACGAGTTATCCTGCTTCTTGTGCTTCGAGTCGGCCAGGATATCGAAGCACCTCCGACTGGTTTCCGTTCATCGCAGTGACTTTGAGTCTCCCTTACTCTACTGGCCGTTTGTGATCGACCGGATCCCGGGGCCGATGCAATCCCCTGGCGCGCCGGAGTGACGGTCAGCTACCTCGAATGGGCACAGAACTCGCAATATTACTACTGGAATGAGGCGCGCGTTTGGTCAAAGTTGGCTCTGCGTTCGTGCAACGCGTACAGCGATCCGAAGCGGAGGACCCAGGCACGGAGACAATAACATGAGAAAACTAACTATCTTGGCGGTCTGCGTGACCGCTCTCGGGGCGCAGTCCCCATCGTTGGAGGAAATCAGTCTGGCGGTGCAATCCGTGGCGGAACGGGCTGATTCCGCCGTCGTCCAAGTGATAACGCGCGGCTTCCATGCCGGTGAAGGCGAAGGAGGCTCCGTACAATCGCGGCAGGCGAGCGGCTCGGGGGTGATCGTGCATCCTGATGGCTACGTCCTCACCAACGCGCACGTCGTAGGCGGCGCACGCCGCGTCCTGGTGCTGGTGCCGCAATCCCGGGGAAACAAGAAGCTGACGGGCAAATTGATGCCGGCTGAGGTACTGGGTACGGACCGGGAAACCGATCTGGCGGTCTTGAAGATCGACGTCAAGGGCGCTGCTCATCTTCAATTCGCCGACTCTGACGCCCTGCGCCAAGGGCAACTGGTGCTGGCGCTGGGTAGCCCCTTCGGATTGACCAACTCCATCTCCATGGGCGTGATCAGCTCGGCGGCCCGCGAGGTTCGCCCTGGCGATCCCATGCTCTACATTCAAACCGATGCCTCGATCAATCCCGGCAACAGCGGCGGGGCCTTGGTGGACGCGCGCGGTCAACTGATCGGCATCAACACTTTCATCGTGACTGGGTCGGGCGGCAGCGATGGCGTGGGCTTTGCCGCGCCCAGCAACATCGCGCGCGCGGTCTACGAACAGATTCGTGAGCATGGCCGCGTGAAGCGCGGCCAGATCGGCATCCTCTCGCAGACGATCACTCCGGAACTCGCCCAAGCGCTGGCCCTCCCGCAGGACTCCGGTGTATTGCTCGGCGATGTGACGCCCCGCAGCGCAGCGGAAGCCGCCGGCTTGGCCGTCCGCGACATTGTGCTTTCCATTAACGGCAAGCCCGTCGAGACCGGCCATCAGCTAGGGGCGGAGATCTATCAGCACGCCGGAGACACCATCAGCATCGAAGTGCTGCGCGACGGCCGGAAGCTGCCTTTGCGAGTCGGCGTGATGGAGCGTCCGCGCGATCCGGACCGGATTCTCACTTTGCTCACCGGCCCCAACAATCGCGTTGCCAAGTTAGGTATTCTGGCCGTCGACCTGGACGAGCGCGTCACACCGCTGCTCCCGGCCTTGCGCAAACTCTCCGGCGTCGTGGTGGCGGGCACGTTCTCCACCCTGGCTGCCACCGAGGACGCCTTGCGGGCGGGCGACGTGATCTACGCCGTTAACAACCGCTCGGTTCGCGGTGTGGAAGAGTTGCGCACCGCGGTGCAGGATATGTCCCATGGCCAACCGGTGGCGCTGCAGATAGAACGCCTCAGCCAACTACAGTTCCTGGTCCTGGAGATTGATTAATGATGATCCCCGGACATTGCCTTCTTTTCCTCACTTTCTTAATCGCCAGTCATCCAGTATTCTCTCAGTCTGTCGTCATCATCGCTCCCTCCACCGGCATAACTCACCGGGGCGAACTGATGCTCGCTCATGAGAGCCAGTTCAACCGCTTCCAAAGTGGCCGATACTTGAACAGCTTCACCTTTGGCACGTATGGCCTTCGACGAAAAACAAGCCACAGCAAACTGACGAGCTTACACGCCGAGGCTGCCACGATTCACAAAGCCATGGCGGCGGTCGCTCGATTCCTCGCCCGCAGTCGATTAAGTGCGGCGAAGTTAAAGCCTAGCCAGCGTTGGAGGCAGATCCTCCTCGCTATCGCACGCGCGTTCCCTTTAACCCCGCGGATCAAGATGCCAAAATTCGCGTTCCCTGGTATCTGAATGACTGTTTGTAACTGTCGTTGTTAGTTTTCTTCACTTTCCTTCGTACGTTATTGATAAACTGAATGTAATGAATATGTCTTCATCTCTGCTTTGGCACTTGGGGAAGTCTTATATAGCCGTCGTTGTTCTGCTCGGCTTTTTACTTCCATCGGCTCCCGCAGCCACCAAACTTACTCTCGATCAGGCAGTTGCTCTGGCGGAAGCGTACCATCCCCTGCTTCGCGCCGGTATGGCACAAATCGATGCAGCCCAGGCCGGCCTCACCACCGCTCGTGCCTACCCAAATCCAACCGCAAGCGCAATTGCTGGCGCCCAAACCATCCGTGTCCCTGGCAACGTAAACGGCTACTCCCAGTTCTTTACTGCCACCCAACCCCTTGAGTTAGGCTCACTTCGGCCCACCCGTCTCCAGTTGGCGCAGCGCAATCGCGAGAGCTACGAGATCCGATTGGCCGGCACTCGCATCGGTGTGCTCTCTTCAGTGCGCCGCGCCTTCTTTTTGGTTTTGCGCCGCCGCGCCGAAATCGAGATCCTCCAGGAGAGCCTGCGCTTGGTCGAACAGTTGCGCAACCGCATCCAGGTCCGTGTTGAAGTTGGTGAGGCTGGCCGTCTCGAATTGATCCGCGCCGACTCCGAGTTGGTTACGGCCCGCAGTGCCGCCAACGCCGCGCAGCTTCAGTACATTTCCGCCTTGGCACAGTTCCGCACCACCGTCGGCTCCACCCTCGACGCCGACATTGAAGTCGACGGCAAACTCGACGAAACCGTTGCGCTGCCTCCGCTCAATTCCCTCCGCGAACAAGCACTCAATCAGCACCCGGCCATGGCCTTCGTCCGTGCTGAGATCAAACGGCTTGAAGCCAATGTCAGCTACGAAGTCGCGCAACGCCGCCCTCAGCCGCAAGTACTTGCTGAAATCGAACGTCCACCCGACAGTCCCAGTTATCGCTTCGGCGTCTCTATTCCAATCAATCTCTGGAATCGCCGCGAAGGTCCCATCGCCGAAGCGGTCGCGCAAGTCCGCGTTGCCGCCGCCCTGGCTCGCAATCGAGAGTTGGAATTTGTTTCCGCCCTTGAGGCTGCCTATGCCCGCTACAATCTGGCAAACCAGCAATTAAGCGCTTTTGAACAAGGCCTGCTTCTAGCGGCAAATGAGGCCGTTCGTGCGGCTGAAGTAGCCTATCGCCTCGGCGAACGCGGCATCCTCGAAGTGCTGGATTCCCAGCGCGTCCTCCGCACCGTTCGCCTCGATTTCTTGACGACCCAATATGACCGTCAATCAGCCCTTGTCGATCTCGATGAACTGCGCGCCGTTGACCTCAGGAGAAACATTCCATGACCCCCCGTTCTTTGCCGTTGTTGGTAGCGGTCCTGTTCCTGGCAGCTTGCAACAAGACCGCTCCCCAACCCGAACAAAAGAAGGCCCAAGCCGCCTTCGACCCATCCGTCATCAATCCTTCTGCGTCGCTTCTCAAAACGCTCAAGCTCGGCAGAGCCACCGCCTCGCAGGCCAGCGCCACGTTTAATGTATCGGCCCGCATCGAAGTCGACGAAACTCGCGTCACCCAGGTCGGCTCCCCGGTGCTAGGGCGCATTAGTTCATTACTCGTCCATGAGGGCGAACAGGTCAATAAAGGTCAGGTGCTTGCCTTACTCAATAGCTCCGGCATGTCCGATGCCCAGCTTGACTTCCTTAAGGCGCTCTCAACCAAACAACTCAACCAACGCGCCGTTGATCGGGCCCAACAGCTTCTCAAAGCCGACGTCATCGGCACCGCCGAGCTCCAGCGCCGCGAGGCAGAACTCCTCGAAGCCTCCGCCGAACTCGATGCCGCGCGCGACAAACTCGGGCTTCTCGGCATGACCACAGAATCCATTGAAGATCTCCGCCGCACGCGCACCATCATTTCCGTCGCCCGCATCATTGCTCCCATGGATGGCACGGTTCTCGATCGCAAGATCACACTCGGCCAGATGATCCAACCCGCCGACACCGTCTTTGAAGTCGCTGACCTGTCTCACGTCTGGCTGGTCGCCGATGTTCACGAGCAGAACACCGGCCTTCTTGTAATCGGCCTTCCCGTAGAAGCTGAGATCTCGGCCTTCCCAGGGCGTCGGCTGATGGGTACACTCAACTTTGTCGGCTCCACCTTCAACCCTGAAACCCGCACAGTCCGCGCCCGTATGGACCTCGCCAATCCCAATGGCCGCTACAAACCCGCCATGCTCGCCGTCATGCACCTCAAAGAGCCGCCCAGCAACCGCAGTCTCATCCCTCTTTTGGCGGTCGTCCGCGAAGGCAGTACCGAAAACGTCTTCGTCGAACGCTCCCCTGGCTCCTTCGTCCTCCGCCCGGTCACCCTGGGCGAAGAGTTTGAAGGCCAGCGCGTTGTTCTCAAAGGGCTCAACCCCAACGATCGCATCGTCCTCGATGGCGCCTTTCATCTCAACAACGAGCGGCGTCGCCTCGCTGTCCGTGGCAGTGAAGGGTCCTGATCGCTCATGTGGAACGCTCTCGTTCGCACCGCGCTGGAGCAGCGCATCGTTGTAATTGTCCTGTCCCTGATCGGGCTGGTATTCGGACTTGACGCCACACGAAAACTCTCTGTGGATGCATTTCCCGATGTCACCAATATCCAGGTGCAGGTCGCTACGGAGGTCCCAGGACGTTCGCCAGATGAAGTGGAACGCATCGTCACTATCCCTGTCGAAATTGGCATGACCGGATTACCTGGCCTCACTGAGCTTCGTTCTCAGAACGAACCCGGCCTCTCCATCGTTACGCTCGTCTTCACCGACTCCACTCCCGTCTACTTCGCCCGCCAACTGGTCAGCGAGCGCCTCGGCGACGTCCGCAGCCGCCTGCCATCAGGCATCGTCCCAGTCCTGGGCCCCGTTTCCACTGCCCTCAGCGAGGTCTATCAATACACGATCGAAAGTCAGAACGACGGTAAACGTCCGCTCACCAAGCAAGAGCTGATCGACCGCCGGATCGTCCAGGATTGGATCTCCCGGCCGCTTCTCCGCTCAATCCCCGGCGTGGCTGAAATCAATTCCACAGGCG
>Ga0335394_10006350_pt1 | contig 13343 bp, 8 predicted proteins | sample MAT03_FD_205741 | JGI IMG/M metagenome (GOLD analysis project Ga0335394, IMG submission 205741) | Freshwater microbial communities from Lake Fryxell liftoff mats and glacier meltwater in Antarctica - MAT-03 (spades assembly) (version 2) ...
CACCGCCACCATTAGTAAAAAAAGAAGAAGCAATAGTACCCGAACCTGAGGTTTTTTTATCAATAAAACCACTTCCTCTAAAGGAAGAGCAAAGAATAATTTATACCAGGCAAAAAAATAAAACTTACAATGTTACAACAGCAAAACCATTATCTGCAATTACTTTTGCCGCCATTAAAAATACAATACCTGCAACAATGGTTGTAACGAAACAACCTGTTGCTCTTAAACCAACCATTGTAGTTAAAACTCCTGCAGTATCGCCTGTTGTAAAAACAGCAGCTATAACTGTAGCTAAAGCACCGGCTGTAGTTGCAAAAAGTACCGCTGTTGTAAAACCTGCTCCCAAAAATATTGAAGTTGCTCCTGCTATTGATCTTGCAAAAAGAAAAATAGAAACGATAGACCAGCTATACATTATGTCGGATAGCCTGGTATTAACCTTATATGATAATGGTGAAGTAGATGGCGATTCTGTAAGTATTATTTTGAATGGAAAAACCATTGTTTCCCAACAACGTTTAAGTACTGCTGCATTTACAAAAACGATTTACATCACACCAGAACTTGGCGATACCATACAGTTGGTAATGTATGCAGAAAACCTTGGATCATTGCCCCCCAATACGGGTTTATTATTATTACAATTTGATAACAAACGGCATGAAATCAGGTTCTCCGGAGATCTGAATAAAAATGCGGCGATCACTTTAAGGAGAAAAGAAAAGAATTAAAATAAATCAACTTCTAATTTTACAAAACGAGTATACAGCTATTTTTATTATCTGTATTATTGCAGTTTATTAAAACTGAAACTATCTACTTAATATGATATTCTAAAACCAGGATTTTAATTGTTTTGTTACATTTATTCAACTTAATTTTTTTTAACATTCAATATTTTAAGTTTAATAAATCAATGTCTGGATTGCTTTTGCTGGTATTTCAATCTCAGATCCCTTTGAATTAACAAGAAGAGAGTAAGTAATTTCTTTGTCAGATTGATTCATAACCACGGTTACTATTTTACCATCCGGATTTATAAACGAAGTAGATATTAGCTGGCTCCTGCTTACAATAGTGGAAATATTTTTTGCTCCCGGTTTAATAAATTTAGAGAAGTGCCCAATAAAATAATAAGAGGGCGTATAAATCAATTCATCTGTTTGTGTATTGGCATGAATAGGCGAAAAGCAAAAATTACCAACATGATTGGGGCCGCCTTTTTCATCTAATAAAATATTCCAGTCAGTCCATCCAACTGTACCGTTATTAAAATCATTGATCATCGATTTACCATACCTTTCTCCATTGGCCCACAACTGATATTTTTCAGCATTAAAAGATTCTACACAACCTTCTGTAAACAATAAATTTTTATCAGGATACATTTTATTTACCTTACCTACATTTTCAAACATCGGCTCTCCGCCACTCCAGTTTTCGTACCAATGAAATCCAATACCCCACACATATTTATTTGCTTCCGGATCCTTCAGAATTGTACTAACTCTTTGAGGCAGTAAATCTCTGTTATGATCCCAAACTGATATTTTAATTTTTCCCAATCCATCTTTCTTAAGTGTGGGCCCAAGATAATTTTTTAAAAAATCTCTTTCTTCTTCGGCTGTAAAAATACAGGACTCCCACCGCTGTGTGGCCATAGGCTCATTTTGTATGGTTATTCCCCAAACGGGTATGCCTTTTTTTTGATATGCTTTTATAAATTTTGAATAGTAGCTTGCCCATGTTTGATAATAAGCTGGTAAAAGTTTGCCGCCTTTTAGCATATTGTTGTTGTCTTTCATATATGCAGGGGGGCTCCATGGACTTGCATATAATGTGAGGGTGCCAGCTTTGGCAATTGCTTTTTTTATAAAAGGAATTTTGAATTTTTCGTCATGGATTATTGAAAAACTTTTTAAATTTTTATCTCCTTCGGTAACATACGTGTACATATCACTGCTGAAATCACAACTATTAATATTGGTTCTCATAAGTGTATAACCAATTCCTTTTTCTTTACTGTAATATGCATTTAAAAATTCTTCCTGTCTTTTGGCAGACAACTTTGCAAACACTTCTGCACTTGCATCGGTAGCAGCCCCGCCTATTCCTAAAAATGTTTGGTTCTTTTTGGATGGATAAACAAAAACACAAGTTTGGGTTTCGGTCGGCTGGCCCTTTTGAGTAAAGGATACTCCGGTTGATTCTGCAAGTCGTAAATCAGTATTACTGGCTGAGGTATATATGGTAATAGTTTTTTCTTCAGCCAAATTTGATATACTCTTTGCTTCATTTAAATTTTGAGCATAACTGTTTAAAGAAAATAATAACAGGATAGAAACTATGTTTTTCATCAGAAGCGATTTCATTTTAAAATTATAAGCAATTCATTTTTTAAAAAATATAGGTTCCGGCTGAACCTGCATTCAATGAGGATGTAATCCATTTTCCATTGAATTTAATATTGAACAAATCTGAAACATTTCCATTATTGATTACAATAACAACGGTTTTTCCGGCAGGTGTTTTAAATGCAGCACTGCTCATATTTGCTGCAATGTTACTTCCAATTCTAACTGAGCCAGGTGGTACAAATTTAGAGGCATGTGCAATGATATAGTATCCCACATTTTTTGTATAAGTCAGGTCTGCATTAATAGTAATGGCTCCTTTGCATTGGGTACAACCTCCGGGTGTATGTGGCTCAAAAGAAGCATTGTTTGCAAGATTCCATTCAAGCGCTACCTTACTCCAGTTTCTCATAGATCCAATAACTACATTTTTTAGATGCCATTTTAAATCGCCGCCAAAATCACCGGCAGAGGATGTCCATTGTTCTGTAAAATAAAGAGCCTTATCCGGATGAGCATTGCGAACAGTAGTTAATGCACTGATATCGCCACCATATAAATGAAATGCAGAACCGGTAATATATTGTTTCGCAACTGCATCATCTAAAATACTGATGGGATACTGCGGATTATCGCAATTGTGATCATAAATGATGATGCTGGTATTAATACCTGCAGCCTGAAAAGCAGGGCCCAGATTACTTTTAATAAAAATTGCCTGTTGTGCTGCCGGCATAAACATACTTGGATTATTGCCCGGATGCAATGGTTCATTCTGAATTGTAATTGCATGGATGGTAATGCCCTGCTCCTTCATTTTTTGAATATACTTTACAAAATAATTGGCATACACTCCATAGTATTGAGGCTGCAAACTTCCTCCTATGGTATTGTTATTATCTTTCATCCAAACAGGTGCAGACCAAGGTGACCCTAATATTTTAATAGCAGGATTGATGGCTAAAATTTCTTTTAACAGCGGAATTAAATTAACCATATCAGGCGCTAAACTAAATTGTGCAAGATTCATATCTGTCTGACCTGTTGGCAAATCATTGTATGAAAAAGTATTGGCATCCAGATCGGATGCACCGATACTTACTCTTAAATAACTGATTGAAACAGAGGTGGCACTGTTTCCAAAAAGATCCTGCAATAATTCTTGTTTTTTTGCAGCCCCTAATTGATTAATCACTTGTGCACTTCCTCCGGTTAATGTAAATCCAAACCCATCAATCGTTTGAAAGGTTTCTGTGTCGTTAAGCTCGATAGTGGGATATATATTTACTGCAGTTGCAAATTGCAGCGGCGTTGTTTGCTTTTGTAATTTTACAGACTGATCTCCATTGGTTAACCAAAAATCCACTTCATTTACAACAGGCGTGGGCGGTGGTGGCGGTGTGGGTGTAGGTCCATTTTTTTGCGAACAATTTACACCTGAGATAGCAACTAAAAGCAGTAAAATTATTTTTTTATATCCACTCATCGTTTTCATTTTATTTCGATTTAAAATCAGGCTACCTAATTTATTTTATTAATTCAAAAACATCTTTCATTGTCATCATTGTATTGATTTAACTGTCTAATCTTTTCATCCAGTGTGATTAACTTCAAAATAGAATCTGCCTTTTGAGTATATGATTTTTGTTGTGCAGATGCATTGGTAAGTAACAAAGTATTTAGTAGAACAACTAACGTAGAGAAAAATATTTTTTTCAAGTGCGAAGAAAATTAAAATAAAAAATCATTTTTAAAGCCAGCCGCATATTAAGCTGCTGCTTTAAGTTGTAAAATTATTTTTGAAAAGCCCTTACATAATCAATTTCCAAAACTGCAGGAAAGATGGTTTCGTCTACTCCCATTTTTCCTCCCCAGTTTCCGCCAACTGCCAGGTTTAAAATAAGGAAAAAGGAATGATCAAATGGCCATTCTTTTGTTGTTAAGTGTTCATTTAAGATTTGGTTATATAGGATTCCATCTACAAAAAAATCCATTTTATCCGGGGACCACTCAAGTGCATAAGTATGAAAAGCGCTATAAGGATTACTGATAAAAATACTTTTGGTTTTTTGAGTACCCAGCATTCCATTGTAAGCAGCAGAATGGATGGTTCCAAAAATGCTGTCTTTAATATAACCCACATGTTCCATAATATCTATTTCGCCACAATCAGGCCAATATTCCTTTTCATAATTTTCGCCCAGCATCCAAATGGCAGGCCAGGTACCTTTACCTGCTGGCAGCTTTGCACTGATTTCAAATTTGCCATATTTAAAAGAAGCTTTATTTTTTGTTATCAACCTTGCCGATGTAAACTGTTTATTTTCTTTTAATTGTTTTCTGGCTGTAATTTTTAACACCCCATTTTCAACAAACGCATTTAACGGATCTTTTAAAGTATAGAATTGTAATTCATTATTGCCCCAGCCATGACCGCCAGTATCATAGTTCCATTTGTTGCTATCCGGCAATCCCTTTTTATCAAATTCATCACTCCATGTGAGTTTCCATTTATCTTCCGTTTTTTTAGAAGATTTGATATTGTCTGCATTATTTACAACAGAACATGAATGCAAAGCAATACCAATTACAAAAACCAAAAACGAAACAAGATTCTTATTCATAATAAATCAGCTTAGCATTATTACCATTAAAGTATTTTTATTGATATACCCTTACATAGTCTATTTCCATTACTGCACTTGTAATTGCGGGGTCTACGGTACCACCAAAATTGCCACCCATGGCCACATTTAAAATCATAAAAAAGTTTTGGTTAAAAGGTAAACTGGCCGTATTTGTAAAAGTATAAAACGGTACATCATCTACAGAAATTTTTATGGTGCTTGCGCTCCAGTCTAATGAGTACTTATGAAAGGCTGTAGTGGATGTAGGAATCATAACGCTACTTCCATCGCCATTACTGCCGGAGTGACCGGGATGATGTAATGTGGCGAAAATTTTATTCAACTGATTGCCCACATGCTCCATGATATCAATTTCGCCACATGCAGGCCATCCGGCAGTTCCAATATTGTCGCCAAGCATCCAAATGGCAGGCCATGTACCGCCTCCCGGAGGTATCTTAGCCATCACTTCTACTTTACCATATTTAAACGAAAATTTTCCTTTGCTTAGCATTCTGGCAGAGGTATATGCACTGCCGCTGTAAGCTTCTTTTTTTAAAATTATTTTAAGTGTTCCACCAGATATGGTTACATTATCTACCCTGTTGGTATAATACTGAACCTCATTATTACCCCATCCTCCTGCACCTAAATCGTATCCCCATTTTGATGCATCTGGTTGACCCGCAATATCAAATTCATCAGCCCATACTAACGAAGCAGTAACAGAAACGGTTACCAACATTGTTTTTGAAGCTGTTTGACCACTGGCGCTTTTTGCAACTACCGTTACAGTATAAACTCCGGAAGCAAAATATTTATAAACCAAACTTCCTGTTGTAGAAATTTGCGTTACACCATTTCCAAAATCGAAGGTATACAACACTGTATTGGTAGCTGCAGCCACAAATGAAACATTACCACTATTATCCGGATTTACGGTAGCATTTAAAGTTAGATTGCCAGGTACTGTGTTTCCAGTACCGGGTGTTTCTTTTGAACCGCAGGATGTAAAGAAGAACATGCATGCTATTACTACAGAAAATAAAGTTTTCATAATCAAATATTTTATGACCCTTATGTACACGATTGAACAAAAATTTAAAAAAATATTATCGGATAAACTAAAACTGAATGTGCAAATAAAGATCACAATTCAAATCTGTAGTTATAATCAAAAGAAAAAATACGCTTTGTAAACTTTGTTACAAAGGAGGCAAAACAAACCTTCCTCCTTTGCAACAAAACCTACTACATAATAAAAAATATTATGGCGATTTTAATTTAAAATACCAGGCGTTGCCTGTTTCAGTACCCTGCACTCTTAACAACAGATAAGTGGGTGTGATTTCTAGAATTTCATACTCCTTTAATGTAGCACCATAACCAATAAATGTATTTACACCAGACAACAAAATACTTGTTCCAGTAGAAGGTGAATTGGCCGGAACTGAAGGAGTAGCTGGCGCTCCGGATGAAGCCGGAACAAAAGAAAAATTAGTAGTACCACCAGCATAAGAATAGCATCCTTCTGCACCTGATGATGGAATACCAGGCAAAGTAGTTAAGCTGCCTGTTTTTGTAAATGCACCATCGGGTGATATTACCTGCAATGTATAAGAATTAGAAGCGGCAACTTTTGCAAATATGAAACTGGATGTATAAAAACAATTGCAGCAAGCAACTTTTTCATTAATAGCAGCAGCCCACCATTCTGGCCTGATAGACCCAACATTCCAGGGGCCCACACCCATATGGCCTGCAACACTTTTATCTACCACCCAGGTTTTAGTGCCGGTTCCTGTTAGATTAGATACAATTGATGCCGCCGGAGTAAAATCACTTTTAACGGTTATATCTTTTGTAATGGTAGATGAAGTACCACCTTTACCATACACAACAGCAGTTAATTTATACGTGTTTGTACCAAGTGCAGTGAACTTTTTTGTAATGTTACCTGTTGGTAAAAATACCAAATCTACTGCATTGCCTGCATCATAATCTATTCTGTATGAAAGTGCATTATCGGCGGTTACGGTAATTTTTACATCACCCGAACCATCACCGTTAGGATTAGCCGCATTTTGTCCAACAATCACTGTGTTGATGGCAAGGTTGGAAGGTGCACTTAAATCACCCATGGAATAATCTGTTTTTTTGCAGCCGCTAAATATTAACAGCAGTACAACCAAACTTAAAATGAAATTTATTTTATTCTTTATCATAGTTGTAATTTTTTAGTTAGTTAGTCTGAAATTATCTACATAAATAATGGCACCCGCTCCATCGGTTGCATCATTAAACCTTAATACCAATTGTCCGAATCTGGCAGTATTGGTTATGGCAGGAATGGTACTAAAATCAAAAACCAATTCTTCCCATGCTCCCGAAGTAGTTAAAGGAACTTTTAATACGCCTACACCATTTGCTGTGGCTCCTGTACCTGCAATTGCAGCTTCAAGTTCTACATTTAAATTTTTTCCAATCATTGCAGCAGATGGGTTGTACACCCACACTTTTACTTTATTTCCCTGTGCAAAGTTGATGGGGATATTTAATGGGCTGTATGTGCCGCTCCATCCTTCGTAACCTCTGGTAAATTTTCCTACAGTTGCACTGGTATTTAATCCGGTTGCACTTGGGTTGGCCACTTTGGCAAATGCCTGACCACCACCAAAAGTTCCAAAAAAATAATCCATGGTTGCACTTTCAAATGTCAAAGGAAAACCAAACAATGTTTTAATGGATTGTGAAGTTGCTAAACCGCCACTTAATGCAACTACTTTTAAATTATATGGCCCGCCAGCAGGATAAATATGCAAAGGAAGTGTTTGCCCAATTGCAAGAGGAGTACCTACTTCATTTGATACATCACCATAATAAACCAAAAATGATTTAGCATATAATGCAGTTGCACTTACTTTCATATCACTGCCTGTACCGATGGTAAGATTTTCCGGCGCCCTGTACGTAAGCGCTAGTGGATAAGTAGTAGAAGTTGTTTTGCCTGTTAAATCTACAGAAACGATTGTAACTGTATATGACCCTTCAGGATAAGAATGGGTTGTACTAAAACCTGGGGCAACGATAGCAGATGCCGCAGCACCGGTACCATGACCAAAGTTTATAGTTGATGAAGAAACGCCTTCACCTAATGGTGTAATTTTTACGTTTCCTGAATTATCATTACTGATTTCAAATATTTTTGAAAGGTTGGCAGAACCTGCTGAATTCAGAAAAGATAAATCACTATCTATTCCATCTTCTTTGGTACAACCCGTAGCAAAAATTACCAGAAACAATATGCTGTATATTAATTTTATTTTCTCCATTATAAATTATTTTATTATTGATAATTTGGGTTTTGAACCAATTTTGTTCCTTGCAATTCTGCAAATGGAATAGGGAAAACTTCATTCTTTCCTGCTATAAAACCTCTGCTTCCTAATTTGGATGCGGCATCACCCCATCTAACTAAATCAAAAAACCTGTGACCTTCGCCTGCAAGCTCTAACCTGCGTTCAGCCTTAATTGCAGCCAATGATACAGGAACAGACGGCAATCCTACTCTTGCTCTTACAGCATCCAATAAAGCCTGAGCTCTTGTACCTGCAGCGCCCAATGCTTCAGCCTCCATTAAGTAAGTATCTGCCAAACGAATCAGATAAGTGTTTTGCTGAAAATTTAATTCCTGTGCACCTCCACCTGTTCTCACATCACTTTGCCTTGGCAAAAATTTATTTAAGAAATAACCGGTATTCTGATATCCTTCAATATATTCTGCCTGCCCTGCAGCTTTCAGTGCTTTTAAATCGAAAACAGTTGCAGCAAAACGAGGGTCTAATTTTATAGCATCATAAAAATCCTGTGTAAATACATTGAAGCTCCAGCCAGATGGCAAAGCCGGTGCTGTAGAACCTACTGGTCTTGAATAACTTCTTGGTCCTACCATTTGATTAACAGTATTACCTTCATCGTTAGATGCACCCCACCATCCCCAATCGGAGTTACCAGCGCTGCTATGTCCAACTTCTAATATTGATTCTGTATTGAATTTGTTGGAAAAAATCCATAGGCTGCTAAAACTTGTTAAAAGCTTATTGCCATATTGATTGGCTGCTCCTGGAGTTGGTCCGTTTACATCTGCAAACTGTGCTGCTGCCAATGCGCCTTTATTTTGGTATAAATAAACTTTACCCAGTAAAGCTTCTGCAGCTACTTTGGTAAATCTGCCAGACTCTGTACTTGCTACAACAGTACCCGGTAAAACAGCAATGGCTTCGGTTAAATCTTTTTCAATTTGAGTATACACATTTACGGGAGTAGCCTGTGTAACATCATACATGTTGCCTGTTGTAAGCGCTTCTAAAAGCAACGGAACGTTCTTAAACATTCTTATTAGGTTAAAATAGCACAATGCACGTAAAGCTTTTGTTTCGGCAACATACCGTGCTTTTAAAGTAGCATCCATGGTAGTATTTGGCAATTTTGCGAGCAATGTGTTTGCTTTAAAAATTCCCTGGTAATGATTGTTCCAAAAACTTCCGGGAACAATGAGTGCTGTAAGTGTATAGTTTGAAAACCCTTGTATGCCTGCACCGTCGGTAGAGTTACCTCCGCCTGCATACTGATCGTCGCTGCCGGCATTCATCATGGTTATCATGTTTTCGAAACCACCTGAGTTTTTGCGCATTACATCATATACTCCCACAAGGGCGCCATAAGCCTGTGTTTGATCTGCGTAATAGTTCTCGGTAAGGAACTGACCTCTGGGAGTAATATCCACAAATTCTTTTTTGCAGGAGCCCAATGATACTATCAAGGTTCCGGCAATGAATAAATTTATTATTTGTATTTTTTTCATTTGTTTAAATTTTGTGTGTGATGCTGATTTCAATAAACCCATTGAATAAAAATTGAAAGCAATTGGTTTAAAGATTTTCATAATCTTTCTTTTAAAAATTAAAATTGCAACTGAGCACCAAAAATAAAAGAACGTGCTTGTGGATACATTCCTTTATCAATACCAAAAACACCGCCACCTACTTCAGGATCATATCCTGTATAATTGGTAAGGGTTAATAAGTTTTCGGCAGTTACGTAAAAACGTAGTTTAGTAGCTTTGATTTTATTAACTATATCGCTTGGAAGTGTATATCCAAATTGCAATAATTTAAGACGCAGATAATCGCCTTTTTCTAAATAAAAATCACTCATTTTACCAAAGTTTCCGTTAGGATCTGTGCTGGTAAGACGAGGGTAATTATTTGAAGAACCATCACCGGTCCAGCGGCCCATTGCCTTGGATTGATAATTGGCATTACCAATATCTAACCTTCGTATTCCCTGAAAAATAGTATTACCGGCTGCACCTTGTGCAAAAGTCATTATATCAAATCCTTTATATTCTACACTAAGGGTTAAACCAAATGTGTATTTAGGAATATTAGTACCTAAATAAACTTTGTCTTTATCTGTAATTTTACCATCTCCATCAGCATCTGTCCAACGGAAATCACCAGGCCTTGCAGCAGGCTGAATTAAACCGCCTGTTTTATTTACATATGCATCAATTTCTGCCTGATTTTGAAATATACCTGCAGTTTTAAAACCATAGAAAGAGTTATAAGACTGCCCTACTTCAGTTCTTGTTACAGGACCCATAGATTGAAAAGAAGCATCGCCTGTAATAAATGTTGCATCAGATGCTACATAGGTAACTTTGTTTTTTAAATAGGCCACATTACCATTGGCAGAAAAATTAAACGCTCCGAAACTTTTACGATATCCCAACTCTACTTCCAGGCCGGTATTTTCCATATCGGCAATATTTGCTACAGGAGAAGATGAAACACCTACATAACCTGGTATATTTACCCCACGTAAAATACCGGTTGTTTTTTTCTTGTACCAATCCATAGTTAAATTAAAATCTCTAAACAATTGTGCATCAAAACCGATATCCAACTGAGATGTTTCTTCCCAACGTAAATCCGGATTATCAAGTGTTCTGGGAGCATACCCTGTCGTGATAACATTGGCATTTCCTAAGGTATAATTAAACCCGCCACCAACTGTTGAAAGGTAGCCAAAATCACTAATAGCATCATTACCCACAATACCATAACCACCTCTTATTTTTAAGGAGTTTACAAATCTGTTGTTATTCCAAAAATCTTCTTTGGAAACTACCCAGCCCAATGAGAAAGAGGGAAAAACACCAAATTTATTGTTCTTTCCAAACCTTGATGATCCATCACGGCGCACAATACCAGTAAACAAATATTTATCGGCATAGTTGTAATTTAACCTCCCAAACAAAGAAGATAATTTATGATTGGTAAAATCATATGAACCCGATGTTCTGTTTGCCTGGGGGATATCAAAATTAAAGGAGGCATCCTTATAGCTGGTAATAGGTAAATCCAACAATGTAACAGAAGAACCACCACCATTATTTTCTACATAAGCTCCTTGTCCTAAAAGAACCGAAAAATTATGTGCGTTAATTTTTTTACTATATGATATAGTGTTTTCTACATTCCAGTTCAGCGTATTATTATTGCTTTTACCATAACTGTTTTTAAGAACAGATACAGTAGGGCTTAAATAAAATACCGGTGTAAAACCCTGGTTACCCCAATACGCCAATTTACCTCCTGCTGAAGATCTTACCTTTATATCTTTTGAAATATTGATTTCTAAATATGCATTGCCAATAATATCATCGGACCAGGCAAAGTTTCCCAACCGGGTATTTATATAAGCTACAGGATTCGTCATCTCCTGGCCCACAAGAGAAGAAATTCCGTATGGGTTACCATTAACATCTCTAAAAACAGGGTTGCTGTTATAAGGTGCCCCGGCAGCAGCCACAGGATCTGTTACTACAACAGGAGTTATAGGATCTAAATTGGTTGCAGAACTTAAAGGACCACCATATTCACTATTGGTATTACCCAAACCAATTGATTTTTGATGGGTGTAACCAAGGGTTTGACCGAAGGTGAATATTTTAGAAATTTTGTGTGTAGAATTTAAACGGAAATTCTTTTTATTATAATTAGAAATATCAGTTGATACAATACCTTCCTGATCTTGTATGCCCATGGATAAATAAAAAGTAGAAAATTCGTTACCGCCACTCATGCTTAATTCGTGTGAATAGCGCTTGGCACTGTTATTAAAAATTTCTTTTTGCCAATCGGTACCAACACCGAATGAACCAACATTTGGGAAAAGAACACTACCACCTCCTCCAATAGATTTTTCATTTAATAAGGTAGCGTATTGACTGGCATTAAGCATTTTCAATACTCTTTCTGGTGATGCAACACCATAAAAGCCATTGTAGCTTACACTCATTTTACCAGATTTGCCTTTTTTAGTTGTTACTAAAATAACACCTGTAGCAGCCCTTGTACCATAAATAGCTGCAGAGGTTGCATCTTTTAATACTTCAATAGATTCAATGTCGGATTGATTTAGATACCCAATGGCACCGTTATCAACCACAACACCATCTACCACCCAAAGTGGATTATTGCCACCACCAAAAGTGGTAACACCTCTTACTCTGATAGTAGAAGCAGAACCTGGCTGTCCGGAATTTTGCGCAATGGTAACACCTGCTACCCTGCCTTGAAGGGTTTGTTCAACACGCCCGTTAGGTACTTTTTCCAGATCCCTTGCCTTTACACTGGAAATTGCACCGGTTACTACACTCTTCCTTTGAGTGCCATAACCTACGTTTACAATCACTTCTTCTAAAGTAGATGCTTGACTCAATTCTAGTTTTACACCTACAAATGAATTGTCGTTAACAGTGTACTCAAATGTTTTCATACCAGTATGGGTAATAACCAATACATCCCCTTTTTGAGGCACTGCAATGGAAAAATTACCCTGTAAATCTGTAGTGGTGGCTACTAAACTACCTTTTACAGCAACGGTGGCCCCGGTAATATCCTGGCCTGTTGACTTATTTTTTACGTTTCCGGAAACCGGAATTTTTTGCCCGAAGGCTTGGCTAAAAATGCTGCAGATTAGAAAAACAGCACTTAATGATGTGAGTTTTAGCTTCATAAACAATCGTTTTGGTTAATTTGTTTAAATACATTTTCTGGCGAAAATGTTAGTATTCGAAATTGGTTGGCAATTAATATTATAAAAGTAAATAACTAATAATTCTATAACTATTATATACACACTTCAATACTACATCAAAAACAAAAAAGCTACTATTTTAGTACTTTTTTACTACTTCATTACTACATCAATTGTTTTTTATTACTTTCACAATGCCATAACCAGCCATAATGCTTTATAGAATACTATTTTTTCTTTTCTTTACCCTTGC
>Ga0335394_10006352_pt1 | contig 13341 bp, 14 predicted proteins | sample MAT03_FD_205741 | JGI IMG/M metagenome (GOLD analysis project Ga0335394, IMG submission 205741) | Freshwater microbial communities from Lake Fryxell liftoff mats and glacier meltwater in Antarctica - MAT-03 (spades assembly) (version 2) ...
GCCTTCCGCACCGAAACCACCTCGCTCGACCCTATGCTCGCCGAGCCGGTCGGCTTCGCCCTGGCGGTCAGGCCCGGGAAATCCGCCTACATCCCGGTCGGCCACCGTTCGAGCGCCGTCGACCTGCTGGGCGGCGGACGCATCGACAACCAGTTGTCGCTCGACGACGTGCTGGGCGTCCTGAAGCCGCTTCTCACCGACCCGTCGGTGCTCAAGATCGGCCACAACCTCAAATACGACTGGCTCACAGCGCATCGGCTGGGCATCGACGTTGGACCTTTCGACGACACGATGCTGATCTCCTACGTGCTCGGCGCGGGCGCGGGCCCGCACGACATCTCATCGCTCGCCGAGCGCTGGCTCGGCCACGCGATGATCCCGTTCAAGGATCTCGTCGGCTCGGGCCGCAATCTGGTGACGTTCGATCTCGTCGCCATCGAGCGCGCGACCACCTACGCCACCGAGGGGGCCGACATTGCGCTGCGCCTCTGGCACATCCTCAAGCCGCGTCTCGCCGCCGACGGGCTGGTTTCCGTCTACGAGCGCCTTGAGCGGCCGCTGGTGCCGGTGCTTGCGCGCATGGAGGAACGCGGCATATCGGTAGACCGCCAGATGCTGTCGCGGCTGTCGGGCGAATTCGCGCAGCGTGCGGCGTCGCTCGAGGAGGACGTCTACGCGGCGGCCGGCGAGCGCTTCACGATCGGCTCGCCCAAACAGCTCGGCGACATCCTGTTTGGCAGGATGGGGGTCCCGGGCGGAGCCAAGACCAAGTCGGGCCAGTGGTCGACGACCGCGCAGCGCTTGGAAGAGCTCGCCGCCGAGGGTTACGAACTGCCGCGCCGCATCGTCGACTGGCGCCAGCTTACCAAGCTGAAATCGACCTACACCGACGCGCTGCCGGAGTACATCAATCCGCAGACGAAGCGCCTGCATACCTCCTACGCGCTCGCCTCCACTCCGACCGGCCGCATCTCCTCCTCCGAGCCGAACCTGCAGAACATCCCGATCCGCACGGCGGAGGGACGGCGCATCCGCACCGCCTTCATCGCCGATCCAGGCAACAAGCTGGTGTCGGCCGACTACAGCCAGATCGAACTGCGAGTCCTCGCCCACATCGCCGAAATACCGCAGTTGCGGCAGGCTTTCGCCGACGGCATCGACATCCACGCCATGACCGCGTCCGAGATGTTCGGGGTGCCGGTTGCGGGCATGCCGGCCGACGTGCGCCGACGCGCCAAGGCCATCAATTTTGGAATTATCTACGGAATCTCCGCCTTCGGCCTCGCCAACCAGCTTTCCATCGAGCGCTCGGAGGCAGGCGACTACATCAAGAAGTATTTCGAGCGCTTTCCCGGCATTCGCGACTATATGGAAAGTCGCAAGCAGATGGCGCGCGACAGGGGTTACGTCGAAACCATCTTCGGCCGTCGTATCCACTATCCCGAGATCCGCTCGTCCAATCCATCGATCCGCTCCTTCAACGAGCGCGCCTCGATCAACGCGCCGATCCAGGGTTCTGCCGCCGACATCATCCGGCGCGCCATGATCCGCATGGACGACGCGCTGGCCGCCGAAAAGCTCTCGGCCCGCATGCTGCTTCAGGTGCATGACGAACTGATCTTCGAGGTTGCCGAAGACGAAGTCGCGGCGACGCTTCCCGTCGTCAAGGCGGTCATGGAGGGCTCGGCCATGCCGGCGATCGCGCTCAAGGTGCCGCTGCAGGTCGATGCCCGCGCCGCCGACAACTGGGACGAGGCGCACTGAGCGGAGAAGCGTCCTTATCTTGTGTGGGAACTCGATCGCGATCTGGTTCGGCTGGTCGACCGCCCGCTGACGCCAGTCAGGCCGTCTGCGCCAGGCATTTCGCGCAGGTGCCGCGGAACTCGATGACTGCCTTCTTGGCGGCGAAGCCCGTGGCCTGGACCCAATGGTCGAGCTGTTCGCCGACATCGTGGTCCGACAGTTCCGCCACCTGCCCGCAGCGGTCGCAGATGGCGAAGGCGATCATGGCATGGCTGTGGTCGTGCGGCTCGGCGCAGGCCACAAAGGCATTGAGGCTCTCCAGACGGTGCACGAAGCCGCCCTTGATCAACGTATCCAGCGCGCGATAGACCTGCAGCGGCGCGCGGAAGCCTTTCTCGCGCAACTGGTCGAGCAGCGTGTAGGCGCTGAGCGGCCCGGTCGCGGCCTCGAGTCGCTCGAGTACATTGATCTGGTTCTTGGTCAGGGCTTCGCGGCTGGCCATTTCAGGTCTTTCTATCGTCGTCACCACAAAGATGGTGACGATCTTCCACCGTTGCTAACGATTCTGCGCCGCAAACTCAATCTGGGTGCATAGTGCCCACGAAACTGCCGCAACGGCAATTTTGAGTTGATCGCTGCGTCCAAGTTCAAAATACTGACAAATTCGTCGATGACGGATGTGGCTGCTTGGGACGCAAAGGGCTTGGGAGAATTTTCAGCATGAAACGACGTATCGACGCGCGCGGCCTGCTGGCCGCCACGGCTCTTGCCATGCTTGCAACCGGCGTCGCGGCCCCGGCATGGGCACGGACGAATTATGCGGTGTTGATGGCTGTCACCGCCTATCCCAACCTGCCGCCCAAGAATGCGCTGATCGGCCCCAACCATGATGCGAAGCTGGTTCGCGAATATCTGACCACGCAGGCGCCGATAAAGTTCGATGCCGCAAACGTCACCATCCTTGCCGATGGGCTCGACGGCGCAAACGCCTCGCCGACGCGCGCTCAAATCCTGGCGACGCTCGCCGAGGTTGCCGAAAAGGCGCAGCCAGGGGACTTCGTCTACCTCCACTATTCGGGACACGGTTCGCAGCAGCCCACGCTGACGCCGGAGACAGAGACCGACGGCCTGGATGAAATCCTGCTGCCTGCGGACTCCGCGCCATGGGATAAGCAGGCCAAGCGCATCCCCAACGCGCTGCTCGACGACGAGATCGGCGTTGCCCTCGACGCCGTGCGCGACAAGGGCGCATTCGTCTGGATCGTCGTCGATGCCTGCAATTCGGGCAGCGTGACGCGTGCCGCAGCGATCGCGGAGGCCGACCAGTCCCTCGACCGCAAGCTCGACCCGACCGATCCCAATGGTCTTGCGATACCGGCGGGCGACATGCCGGCCGCCGGTTCCGACACCGCCCCGGTGGGCGGGGAGCGCAAGTCCGACATGCAACTGATTGAGGACGGCGCTGCCGGCGAGCGCGCCATCCAGACCGATGACCAGACGCAGACAGGCGCCAAGCCCATCGAAAAGGGCGGCATGGTTGCCTTCTTTGCCGCGCAGACAATCGAGACGACGCCCGAAATGCCGCTGCCCAGGGGCGTCGACGGAGCGGAACGCTTCGGCCTGTTCACCTTCACGATCTTCTCCAAGCTGGCCGAAAATCCGAGCATGACCTACCGCCAGCTCGGCCATTCCGTGCTGCAGCAGTACGCGGCCGAACCGCGCCAGAGGCCGACGCCGATCTTCGAGGGAGAACTCGATGCCCCCGTCTTCGGCTCGGAGCCTATCGAGACGGACCAGCAGTGGCAGATCGAGGCCAGGGACAACGGCCTCACGCTGCCTGCGGGGCTGCTGCATCGGCTCACGCCCGGCACCCGGCTCGCCATCCTGCCGAAGCCGGCTTCGGATCTGTCGGAGACGCTCGGTTATGTCGAGGTCAAGAAGGCCGAGAACCTGACAAGCCAGGTCGTTCCGGTCGCCTTCGACGGCAAGCCGGCGCTGGAGCCCGCCGATCTTCCGCCCAACGCCTATGCACGCCTGTCCGAAGTGGCCGTCACCTTCAAGCTCAAGGTGGCGCGGCCATCGGTGGCCGCCGGCCTCGAGGACGAGGTCAAGCTCGCAGACGCGATGCTCGAAAAGGTCGCTTCGGCGGAGGACAAGCGCTTCAACATCGAACTCGTACCCGCTGGCGCAGCGGCAGATCTGCGGCTGGTCGTGCTCAGGGAAAGCGACGTCGAGGGCGCCGGCAAGGATGCGAGCAGCGAACCAGCCCTCTGGTTCCTGCCGTCGTCCGGCGAACTGTCGCTGACGCCCGGCCAGCGGCCGCCGAGGATCGTCATCCATCCCGACGATCCCGACAAGCTCGCAACCAGCGCCAGCGAGAACCTGGAAAAGATCTACAGGGCCACCGCGTTGTCCAGGCTTTCCGCGGCCGCCGGCCAGATGCCCAAGGGCGTTTCGGTGAAGTTCGAAATCAACCGCATGAGCGCCGGGCGGCTCGATCCGCTTCAGGAATCGACCGTGCCGACCGTCAATCCCGGCGACCAGCTCAACATCGTGGCGCAGAACGATTCAGGCGGCCTGATCGACATCAACGTCCTCTACATCGGCAGCGACTATTCGATCACGCGGCTGGATGCGCAGCGTCTGGTGAACGGTGCCAGACTGGAAACCCCAGTGGCGGAGTTTACGCCGGACTCCTTCGGAACCGAGCGCATGATCGCGGTTATCACCGAAGCGCCGCCTCTCTCGGAGGTCGAGGATCTCTCCTTCCTCGAACAAGGCAAGGTCCCGTCGCTGACGCGGTCCGGCGCGGAGCAGTCGAGCTTCGCAGCCGCGCTGGCCAATATCGGAAGCGCCGCCACCCGGGCGGCTATCGCGCCCCGGGATAAAGGCGGTACAAAGAATGCGGTGCTCATCTTTCCCATTGAGATAGTCCCCGCGCCCTGAAGATCGCAGTTCGGCCAATGGAGACCGGGCCATGACGCTGTTGAAACGTCCATCGATGTCGGCGGGCATGGCGCTTGCGGCCTGCATCGCGCTTGCGACGGCGGCGTCCGCGACTGATCCCTGCGGGCTCTGCGACGATGAAATCGTCACCAACTCGGCGCTGGCGCAGTGCTTCCTCGACGAATACCCCTTCATCGCAGGCAAGGCGAAAGGCCCCGTCGTCGTCGATCTTTCCCAGTGCGAGCAGGAACGCAGCATCGTGCAGCCGCTTGGCGCGCCAGGCAATGACGTGGCCGAGCCGAGCGTAACCTTCATGGTGACGCCTGCCCAGCTCGACTGCCTCAAGAAGAAACTCGAGCAGAAGCAGATGATGGAGCTCGACCCGTCCGCCACGATCGAACTGGACAGCTGCGGATGACCTCCACCGACGCGCCTCCAGCCGGCGAGGCTCCCGCAGCCACGCCGAAGCCGCCGGTCAAGGCCGCTGCCTTGCCGGAAACTATCGAGGCGAGCCCCTGGGTCAGCACGCATGAGATCAAGAAGGAATCCAATCCTTTCACCGACCGCGACTGGCGGATGCTGTTTTATGCCTGGTCCGGTCTGGCGGTTCGCATAACGCTTGTCCTCGGTGCGATGTTTTCTGTCTACCAGTTCCTTGCGGCTCGCGACGAAAAGCGGGTCGAATATGCTCTCGACATGGTGGAGCTGTGGGAGAAGCCGGAGTTCCAGACTGCGCAGCGTGCGGTTCAGAAGCGGATCGACTCGCTCAACGCCCGCTACGAAGCGACGCTGCGCGAGCAGCCAACGATGAATGCCAGGGCGTTCGTCCTGAAGCGGATCGGCGCGGAAGCGATGACCGCCGATGGTGGCGACATGCCTGTCGAGGAATTCCAGGAACAGTTCGACCGGATCGTCTATTTCCTGAACCGCATTTCGTTCTGCGTCGAGGGCGACTTGTGCTCCCGAAAGGTCATCGATGCCTATTTCGGCGAATACGCGAAATCGTTCTGGGACTATTTCGCGGGCTATGTCGCCGACCGGCGCAAGGTGATTTCGCCGACTTATGCAGAGCCTGTAGAGACCTATGTGCGCGGGCTGCCCACTGCCGCCACGAAAGAATAGCCGCTGCCCGACAGGATGACTTCAACGCCGCCCCCTGCTATTTGCGACTTCGTCAACCGGCTTCGTCATTTCGTCATGCAAATCGCCTAGAGCATCGGACCGAAAAGTGGAATCCGGTTTTCGGATTAGGTCATCCTTTGTGCGTCCAGCAGGACGCACGGCGATCTAGGGACGAGGCCGACGAGGACTTTCGATGCGCTACGCCATCTATTTCACGCCCGGGCAGGACGACCCGCTGACCCGGCTGGCGGCAAGCTGGCTGGGCCGCGACCCCTTCACGGGCGCACAGCCGCCTGCGCCTTCGGTGACTGAGCTTTCGCCGGCCGAAATCGCCTATCACACGGCGAGCGCGCGCCGCTACGGCTTCCACGCGACACTCAAGGCGCCGTTCAAGCTGGCGGAAAGTGTCACAGAGGCTGAGCTCGACCAGGCGCTCGCGACCTTCGCCGCCGGCGCGGAGCCTATCCTGCTCTCACGGCTCGTGCCCGCGCGGCTCGACGGTTTTCTTGCTCTGGTGCCAGCGGGACCAGCGCCCGATCTCGATCGTTTTGCCGGCGAGGTCGTCACTGTGTTCGACCGCTTCCGCGCGCCGCTGTCCGACGCCGAGATCAAGCGCCGCAACCCGGATCGGCTCAGCCCCGGTGAGTTCCGCAACCTTCTGCAATGGGGCTACCCCTACGTCTTCGAGTGCTTTCGTTTCCACATGACGCTGACTGGCCGGGTCGCCGACGACGATCTTCGACGGGTGCGCGCCGCGATCGACGAGGTATTCGCGGACGTTCTGCAGCGCCCTGCCACGATCGACGGGCTTGCCCTCTTCATCGAGCCGGAGCCGGGAGCGCCTTTTGTGGTAAAGTCGTGGTATGGGCTCGGACGACGCCTTGATCGAAAGCCCGATCCGAAGACCCACCGAAAGACCGCGTGACGTGACCGAAAGCAGCACGACGACCGAAACCATCCTGACCAACGCCCGCATCGTCACGGCCGACGAGGTCGTGCAAGGCACCCTCGTTTTCCGCAACGGCAAGATCGTCGACATATCGGGGGGCAACACCCGCGCCGGCGACGACATGGAGGGCGACTACGTGATCCCCGGCCTCGTCGAACTGCACACCGACCACCTTGAAGGCCACTACGCTCCGCGCCCCAAGGTGCGCTGGAACCCGATCGCGTCGGTGCTGGCCCATGACGCGCAGGTCGCCACCGCCGGCATCACGACCGTGTTCGACGCGCTGCGCGTCGGCATGGACTATGACGCCGACCTGACGATGCAGGACATGCGCAAGCTTGCCGACGCCATCGAGGACAGCGTGCGCAAGGACCGCGTGCGCGCCGACCACTTCATCCATCTTCGCTGCGAGGTGTCCGCGCCCGATTGCCTCGAAGCCTTCGCGCTGTTCGATGGCGACGACCGGGTCAGGCTCGCCTCGCTGATGGATCATGCTCCGGGCCAGCGCCAGTTCGCCAGCTTCGACGCCTATGCCGTCTACTACATGGGCAAGATGAAGATGTCGGAGCAGCAGTTTCGCGACTACTGCGGCACCCGCATCGAACAATCGCAGCAGAATTCCGCGCCAAACCGCATCGCGGTCTCCAACACCTGCCGCGCGCGCGGCATCGTCCTGGCAAGCCACGACGACGCGACCGTCGACCATGTTGCTGAAGCCGTCGAGCAGGGAATTCGCGTCGCGGAATTCCCGACGACAGCCGAGGCCGCGGCTGCCTCCAAGCAGGCTGGGCTCGGCGTGCTGATGGGCGCGCCCAATGTCATGCGCGGCGCGTCGCATTCGGGCAATGTGTCGGCGCGCCAGCTCGCCGCCGACGGCCTGCTCGACATCCTGTCCTCCGACTACATCCCGTTCAGCCTCATTCAGGCCGCGTTCTTCATCGGCGAGGCGGTCGATGGCATCAGCCTGCCTCAAGCGGTCGCCATGGTGTCGAAGAACCCTGCCGAGGCGGTCAGCCTCGACGACCGCGGCGTGATCGAACCCGGGCGCCGCGCCGATCTCGTGCGCGTAAGGGTCGACGACCACGTGCCGGTCGTTCGCACCGTATGGCGCGAGGGACGCCGTGTCGCATGATGGCGTCGGCGTGGCATGAGCGCGAGTACGACAGCTCGCTGCCGATCCGGAACGGGGCCTTCGTTGCGATCGTCGGGCCAAGCGGCGCAGGCAAGGATACGCTGATCGCACACGCGCGGTCGGTCCTTTCAGACGAGCCGCAGGTCGAGTTTGTCCGCCGCGTGATCACGCGCCCCTGCGACGGGGCCACCGAAGACCATGACACGCTCGACGAAACGGGATTTGCCCAGTCGCAGGCCGCCGGGGCATTCGCGCTTGCCTGGCAGGCGCACGGCCTGTGCTACGGCATCCCGGCAGGCGTCGACCGTGTGATCGACAACGGCCACGTCGCGGTCGCCAATGTGTCGCGCGGCGCGCTTCAAGCATTGCGCGAGCGCTATTCCAACGTTGCCGTGGTGGAAGTCACCGCGTCGCCCGAGATCCTCGCCGAAAGGCTTGCCGGGCGCGGGCGCGAGTCGCGCGACGAAGTGCTGGCGCGGCTTGCACGCACCGTGCCGAGCGGCATCGACGGTCCCAATGTGGTCCGGCTCGACAACAGCGGTCCCAGGGAGATCGCCGGCGACCGGCTTGTCGCGATCATCCGCAAGGCCATCGCGTTCGCCGATATTTCGGGCACGGTCTGAAGCCTGACAGGCTTCAGCATAGGGCGCCTACTCGGTCGGGCTGGTCGCGTAGATCCAGACGGGCGTCTTGTACTGGTCGATCAGCGCCTTGGCTTCTTTCGGCCCGTCGGCCCTGATGCCCAGCCAGCCCGGGAACGACGCGCTGTTGGGTGAGGTTGGCTTCAGGGCCGCCTCGAGCAGGCTTTTGAGTTCTTGGGCATCGACCCTGGATTGCTCGGTATCGACCTTCACCTTGCCGACGCCGGCGATCGCAGCTTCAAGCTGGGCTTCGACGCGCGCGTGGGCGGCCTGCAGCTCGGCATATTTTTCGGCCAGGCCCATGTACTGGTAATAGAGAAATCCAAGCACGATCACCGAAATTCCGACCGCGGCCGTAAAGACCCTGGCCTGCACGGAGAGCTGGTCGCGCACACCAGCGATGGAGTGTCCTATCTCGCCCCGTGTTTCGAACCGCTCGCTCATCGTTGTTCCTTGGTGCTGTTGTCGGAAGACACAGTGCAGCCTGCGACGGCAGCCGTCGCGGTCCTCCCTGCCAGCAGTGCATTCCTAATGCCGCGTCTCGCGCGATTCCTGCCGGGACCTTTCGATGGTGACTCGCCCCGGTCGGCTTCCGCGCACGCCTTCCGTTTACGTCCTCACGCATGGGCAGACAACAAAAAACCGGGCCCCCCGACCCGGTTTTCTGTCTTGGACCACCGTGTTGCCTGGACGGTCCGCGGACTATTTGACGATGACTTTTGCTCCGACGCTTGCGCGGCTGTAGAGATCGATCACGTCCTGGTTCATCATCCGGATGCAGCCCGACGACATCGCCTTGCCGATCGACCACCATTCGGGGGTCCCGTGCAGGCGATATCCGGAATCGCCGCCCTTGTTGTAGAGATACATGGCGCGCGCGCCGAGCGCGTTCTGAGGGCCACCCGGCATGCCACCGCGCCACTTAGCCAGATCGGGCCGGCGCTTGATCATTGCCGGCGGAGGCGTCCAGACCGGCCATTCGCGCTTCATCGCGATGCGGGTCGTGCCCTTCCACTCGAAACCTTCCTTGCCGACGCCAATGCCGTAGCGCATCGCCTTGCCGTCGCCCATCACGTAGTAGAGAAACTTCTGCTGCGTATCGACGATGATGGTGCCCGGCTTTTCCTTGGTCTGAAACTGCACCTGCTGACGGCGATATTTGGAGGCCACCTTGGTGATCGGAATGGCAGGCACGCGGTAGCCGGCATCGGTGCGCGCATTGTAGGAAGCCATGGAGGTGAAGCTGCTGCCGACGCCGTCGGTCGAGCAACCCGCAAGGGCGGTCGCCAACGCCATTCCAGCCGCGATGAGCAATGTCCTGATCTGCATGCCTAGCCTGTGTCCTCGCCGTAAGCTCGCCAATGGCCGGGTTCGCGATCCGGCCAGCCCGATTCGGGCCGCAATTTTGCCATTCTTAGGGTGGGCGGGCTTTGTCTGCCAAGCGGCTAATGCCTATATGCGCCATGTGACGCCAAGTAACCGGGCTACTATGGCATTTCGGCAACACGCGTCACGAGAATGTGAAGCAAAATCAAGGGGCGAAATCTCGGCTCGCCCCGAAACCCAGGTTGGTTGACCATGAATGTCGGCGCCGCCGCCCGCCGCTCCGGGCTCCCCGCAAAGACCATCCGGTATTATGAAGAGATCGGGCTGATCGCACCTGCGCGGACAGCCAACGGCTATCGCAGCTATAGCGACGCCGATCTCCATCGGCTGGCATTCCTGCGCCGTGCGCGCTCGCTTGGTTTTTCGATCGAGGACTGCCGCCACCTGATGACACTCTACGGCGACAAGGGGCGCGCCAGCCACGACGTGCGCGAACTGGCGAAAGGCCACGTCGTCGCCATCGAGGAGAAGGTCCGGGAACTGCAAGCCATGCGTGCGACGCTGGAGAGGCTGATCCACGCCTGCCATGGCGACAACCGGCCGGACTGCCCAATCCTCGACGATATCTCGGGCGAAGCACGACACGTCGGAAATGCGGGCGGCTCCCAAGGTGCCGCACAATGATTGCCGGCGGCTGCCTTTTCAGCCGCCGGTTGCGTGACCCATGGGTGGATCAGGCTCAGTGCCGAGACCGAGCCGCATGCGCTGGCCTTCGGCATAGGCGGTCGCGAAAGATTCCATCACGGACGAAACGACCTGTTCCGCGCCGTTCTCGACCACATGGACGAACCATTCGCCGAGCGACTCGGTAATCTCGACCGCGTTGGTAGCATCGGATGCAGGAAATGGGTTGTCAGCCGCCATAGCTTCAACCTCCTCTTGGGGCGAAAGCATGGTGAGGCTCTTTCAGTCGACGGCGCCATCGTTGAAGGCCGCCGATGCCCAGAAAGTACGGGCGCTGGAGCGATCGCCGGAATCCGCGTGGCGGGCACGTCAAACCGGTAAACCACACTCCCCCAGCACGATGGGTTCAAATCGTGAACAAACTCTTGCATGGTCGGCCATGCCCATCGTTTCCCCGATTCTCGTGAACCCCCTGATCGACGGCCGGCAGTCCGAGCGCGCGTTGCTCGTGCGGCGCGGCGTTCAGCGCCTGCTGACCGCCATGGGCGCGCATGTGCTGCCCGAACTCAGCCTGGCAACCGGGCGGCGCGCCGACCTCGTTGCGCTGACGAGGCACGGCGACATCTGGATCGTCGAGATCAAGTCGTCGATCGAGGATTTTCGGGTTGACCGAAAGTGGCCCGACTACCGGCTCCACTGCGACCGCTTCTTCTTCGCCACCCATCCGGGCGTACCTGCCGAGATCTTTCCCGATGAATGCGGCTTCATTCTCTCCGATGGCTACGGCGCCGAGATCATGCGCGAAGGGCCAGAGCACCGGATGGTTCCGGCGACGCGCAAGTCGCTGATGCTGCGGATCGCGCGGGCGGGGGCGGCGCGGCTGCTGGCGGCCGAACTGGCCGGCGTCGCCGTGCCGGCGCTCGACGGCGAAAGCGAATAGAGATGCGCCGCCGCCCGGAGGTCCGGGGCTCTATGTCTTGCGTGGCCTGATGAAATTGGCGAGCACCAGGCCCGCCACGATGAAGCCCGCGCCGGCGAGGTCGTAGCCATGCAGGCTTTCGCCAAGCAGCAGGTAGGCGAGCATGGCGACGAAGACGGTCTGCAGATAGAGCAGCATGCTTGCCCGTCCCGCGCCGAGCGTCTCGACGCTGCGGTTGTAGAGAAAATACATCAGCGCGCCGCCCGGACCCGCGACATAGGCCAGCGCCAGGATGCCGTTGAGGTGCAGCGCCGAGCGTTCGCCATGGATCATTTCCCAGAGATAGAATGGCAGCGCGGCGATCGCGCCGGCGCCCAGAAGCAGCACGACCAGCGGCAGCAGTTCCAGTTCGAACTTCGAGCGGCGCAGGAGCACCGTGTAGATGGCCCAGCAGAGCGCGCTGCCGACGATCCACAGCTCGCCGGGGTTGACCTGCAACTGCGTCAGCGCCGTCAGGTCGCCGCGCGCAACGATGACAAGCATGCCGACGAGCGAGAGCGCCGCGCCGAGAGCCTTCCAGAGGCCCAACGGTTCTCCGAGCACGATCCTCGCCAGCACCATGGTCATCACCGGCGACAAGGCCATGATCAACCCGGCTGTTGTCGCGCCGGTATAGTTGAGGCCGGTGTACATCATGCCCTGGCAGATGGTCAGGCCGATGGCGGCGATGATCAGCACCTCGACGGCCCGCGACTTGACCAGCGCGATCATATGTTCGTGGTGCCTGTGCACGATGGGCAGCAGGATGGCGCAGGCAAGCGTCAGCCGCCAGAAGCAGAGCGCCCATGGCGGCATCTCGGGTGCCACCCACTTGGCCGCGATATAGACGCCGGCCGAAAGCAGCCAGCACAACACCGCCAGCGCGTAGGCGTTCGCCTGGGGCGAGCCGGACGCGGGATCATGGAGTTGCTGCGCGGCGGCGACGGGAACGGCATGCATCCAGTTCACTCCCTCGATACCGAAACGCCCGCGCGTTTGGCTGACCGGCCTGCCCGACGCTTCGCAAGGCTAGCATCGCCGCGGGCCGGAAGTCCATGTGGCCGGCGGCGGGCACGGCAGCGAGTGCGCTGGCGGCGGTCGGTTCAGCAAGGCCTGGAGCCGCGTCAGAGCTCCTCGATCAGAGCGGGCGTCAGCGAGGCGACGAGGGAGGCGAGTTCAGGCTCGTCGATAAGTGCCGAGGCTTCCGCAGGCGAAAGCCAGGCGCGGCGCCTTTCCTGCGATTCCTCCCAGTCCGCCAGAATCTCCGTCACCCGGAGCAAATAGACTTTTACGTCGACCTTCACGAACCGATCGGACAGCCGCTTCCAGTAGGAGTATGCGCCGACGGGCTTGCGCGGCGCCTCGCCGACGACGCCGGCCTCCTGGCGCGCCTCTTCGAGCGCTGCGGCGCGCGCGTTCTTGCCCTTCATCGGCCAGCCCTTCGGCACTATAAAACGGTGCGTGGCGTTGGAGGTGATCAAAAGCACCTCGACGCCGCCGCCCTCGGCCGTGCGTACCGGGATCGCCGCCACCTGCCTGATCGGCTTGTTCTTCTTCGCCCGGCGGACCAGACGTTTTTCCTTGGCCATGTTCCTCTGGGTGTTCGGTGGCGCAACGCTCCGACGGCGCATCGTGCCATCATTGGCAGCGACGAACGACGACGCAAGTGAAAGATGCGAACACGTGATGGGCGGCCTGCAAGCCGAGCGTGTCACGTTCAATGCAGGATCCCGTTGGTAGTCGGGAGCGAATGGTGCCCAGAAGAGGCTTACCAACGGAAAATCGAACTCGGAAAGTGAGGCGGAATTTCCATTCATTTTCAACAGCTAACGACAGTGCC
>Ga0335394_10006359_pt1 | contig 13331 bp, 11 predicted proteins | sample MAT03_FD_205741 | JGI IMG/M metagenome (GOLD analysis project Ga0335394, IMG submission 205741) | Freshwater microbial communities from Lake Fryxell liftoff mats and glacier meltwater in Antarctica - MAT-03 (spades assembly) (version 2) ...
CGTCCTTGACCTCAAACGTCACTTTCAAACCCGCTGTTACGTCGCTGAAACGCTTCATGTCCTGCCGACACCCCCGCCACCCGATGTGCTGTCGCGCCTGTGGCAGCGGCTTTCCTCTTTAGGCAGCCTTCGCACCTCGTCTCGCTTTCATGATGCCGCATAATTGGCGAAGGTATTGTCTAAAGAATTTTGAATAAATCTTCTATAATGAATAATTATTTCAAAATCTATCAAATGGAGATGATATGGCAAATTCAGGAATTAACGAAGAGCTTCGTCTACTGGCAAAAGTCGCTCATCTCTATCATGATCTTGAATTAAGCCAGGCTCAAATCGCGGCGCAGCTTGATCTTTCTCAGGCCACAATTAGCCGTTTGCTGAAACGTGCGATTGAAGAGCGGATTGTTCAGATATCGGTGGTTCAGCCACAGGGTTTTTTTGGTAGGCTTGAAGATACGCTTCAAATCAGGTATCAACTCAAAGAAGTGATCATCGTCGATAGTATGCCTACAGATGATGATGACGTGATTCAACGCGCACTCGGCACAGCCGCCGCTTTTTATCTCCAGAACACCTTGAAGCAAAATGAAATTATTGGTCTTTCCTCCTGGAGCTCAACATTACTGGCAATGGTCGATGCAATGCGTCCGCTGGCCCGCTCCTTCGATGCCTCCGTCGTGCAAATCCTGGGCGGCATTGGCAACCCGAATGCAGAGGTTCACGCCAATCGTTTAACGGACCGCCTCGCAAAGCTTATCCATGCGCGTGCCATTTATTTGCCTGCGCCAGGGGTCGTCGGATCAGAAGAGACGCGCCAGGTGCTGCTGGAAGATGCGTTTGTCGCAGAGTGCATTGCCTTATTCGACCAGATCAGCCTGGCGCTCGTGGGTATTGGCGATATAGAACCCTCGAAGCTCCTCGCCAGCAGTGGCAATCGTTTCTCGAATGAGGAAATGACAATGCTCCGTGAGAATGGAGCCGTTGGCGATATCTGTTTGCGGTTTTTTGATCAGGAGGGTCGTCCGGTGCAGCTGCCCCTCGATCATCGGGTGATCTCGATCCAATTGGAACAGCTGGGTCGTGTCAAGCGAAGTGTGGGGATTGCCGGCGGCATGCGCAAGTTGGCGGCCATACGCGGAGCGCTAAGAGGCGGATGGATCAATGTGCTAATCACCGATCGTGTTATCGCAGAAGCACTCACAGCCGATGCTTGAACAAGCACAGAGAGGTTAAACTGTAACCGCCCCTCCCTATCTCATTTAAGCATCGAAGCCAATATCATCCTGACCTACATAGGCTTACATCAGCCGTGTTACATCGGTTTTGACCTACTCACTGGAATGACTTATCGCACGAAAATCATCGACACCTGAGCGATGACTGTCACTCCAGTCGAAGGTGTCTTTGAGAGGCAGTTTAAAATTCCCCTTTCAGGTCAGCCCTATATCGCGGTGCGTCTCACTCGCGGATAAAGAGAAACCAACAGATAGTGAATAGAACCTCACCCCAATTGTTCTCATGTAGCACTTGGAACAATTGGGTCTTGATCCGCCTGGCTCTCACGAATACTCAAACACAGCCATAGCACTCACTGATATCAATCAAAACCAGTAATTGCTTGACAAAGCCAAAAAACTAAACTAACGTAGAAAACACGTGAATAAAACATCTTCTATGAATAATTATTCAGAAACCAGCTTTTGAATAATATACCTACGGCAAAACACGATGTTATTGAGAAGGTCGCAATGAAAATTAGTAAAGCCCCCACATATTTGTGTTTGATATTTCTTCTCAGCCTGAGTCTCTCCGGCTGCACCCTCGCGACGATTCGTCCTCTCGATCCAGCCACAGGAAAGCCCATTATTGGTAACGAAGCCGAGCAGTTCAATGCGGTGACTTATGTTCTGAGTATCTGGGAGACACAGGTCCTGCCTGTCTTCCAAAAGAATGCAAACGACATTAATACTGTGTTGAAGGCGCTGCGTGAGAACAAAAATGCGGCGTCTGAAACGTATGGACATCATGACGGCCAGCAGCCCTACAGCTTTGTTGTCTCTGGTGGCGGCGTTGTCACCAGCGTCAATACAGAATCGCGGGCCGGACTTGCTCTGGTCGATACAACAGGGGATGGTTCGCCTGATCTGTCGCTGGCGATTGGCCCTGTGATCCGAGGGACTGCCATTCGTGACAGCATGGCGTTCATTTCCTTCAATCAGTTCACCAATCAGATGCAGTATGCCTCTGTTTCAAACGAGATCAATGCGCTGGTGAATACACTGGTGCTCGCGCCTCTGGGAGATGTCAAGACGCTTGAAGGCAAAAATATCACCTTTGCTGGGTCGTTCACACTGGCAGAACTCGATCAAATTGTGCTGACACCCGCCATCCTGACAGTGAGCAACTGATATGAATACTCTGACGAACGATGAAATTCTGCTTCAGGCCAAACAGATCACCAAGGTCTATCCAGGCACGATTGCCCTCAAAGGGGTGGACTTCAATATCTATCGTGGCAAAGTCAATGTACTGATTGGCGAGAATGGCGCGGGAAAATCAACATTGATGAAAATTCTAGCCGGGGTTGAGCGGGCCTCATCGGGCCAACTCCTCATGAACGGCCAGGAGATCAGTATCAACTCGCCGCGTGACGCCAGTCACCATGGGATTGGGATCATCTATCAGGAACTCAATCTTTATCCGAACCTGAGCGTTGCGGAAAACATCTTCATGTCACATCAGATGACGCGCTTTGGCATGGTGCAAGACAAAGAGCAGCAGGCCCGTACCCGCGATTTGATGGGGCAACTTGAACAGGATATTGAGCCGACAACCATTGTCAGTGATCTGCGCATTGGTCAGCAGCAGATTATCGAGATTGCCAAAGCGCTGGCGCAAAACGTTCGCATCCTGATTATGGATGAGCCGACATCGGCCCTGAGCAATACAGAAGTTGAGGTGCTGTTCCGCATCATTGCCGAACTCAAGACTCAGGATGTGGCGATTGTCTACATCTCGCACAAGCTGGATGAACTGCTGCACATTGGCGATTACTTCACCGTCCTGCGTGACGGCCAACTCGTCGCTGAAGCGCCAGAGAGCGATGTGAACCTGAGCTGGATTGTCCATAGTATGGTGGGCCGTGACGCGGACAGCCTCTTCAAGCACAGCGATCATGCGATTAAGCAGGAAGTACTGCGCGTTGATGACCTGACACTGCCCCGTGTTGGTGGAGGGTTCGTCGTCGATCATGTGAGTTTTCGTCTGCATGCTGGCGAGGTGGTCGGTATTTACGGGCTGATGGGCGCAGGCCGTACCGAGCTTTTGGAGAGCCTCATGGGGCTAAATAGTGATGCACAGGGCGAGATTTTACTGAATGGCAAAAGTCTCCACGGCCTGGATATCAAGTCACGCATTAAGCTTGGCCTGTCGCTCGTGCCGGAGGATCGGCAGCTGCGCGGACTCGTCCAGAAACTTTCTGTGGGCCATAACATCACACTTGCCAGTTTGTCTCACTACTTGCGATTTATGGTGCTGTCTGCACATAAGGAACGCGAAAGTATCAATCGGGAAGTACGCGATTTGCATATTAAAGTGGCGAACTGCGACAACCTCATCACATCGCTGAGCGGTGGCAACCAGCAAAAGGTGGTCGTCGGCAAGAGCCTGCTCACCAATCCAAAGGTATTGATGCTCGATGAACCCACCCGGGGTATTGATGTCGCGGCCAAAGGCGAGATTTTCGAAATTATCAATCAGCTCGCTCTCCAGGGCCTCGGGGTGCTCTTTGTGTCTTCGGAGCTGAAAGAGATCGTGGCGATGGCGGATCGCGTGCTGGTGATGTGGAAAGGACGCATTATGGCAGAACTCCAGAAACACGAAATTTCTCAGGAAAAAATTGTAGCAGCATCGGTTGGTGCATTTTCTAAAAAAGTTCATTTGACTCAAGAGGCGAAACAATGAGTGGAGCAAGTCTTGCGATAGGGGACACAAAGGCTATCAAGCAAGCTGTCCGAAGCGATCCGCGTCTGCTGCTACTGCGCCTGAGAACGCTCATTGCCCTCATCATTCTGGTGATCATTTTTACATTCACGGCACGCGCCTTTCTTACGTCCGGCAATATCATCATTCTGGTGAAACAGGTTGCCCTCAATGCGATTCTCGGCATGGGCATGACCTTCGTCATTCTGACGGGTGGCATTGATCTCTCAGTGGGATCGATTGTGGGGCTTGCAGGCATGATCGCGGGGGGGCTGATTACTGAGGGCCTGCTTCTGCCCGTGTTTGGTATCTCTATCTTCTTTAACATTCCCATCGTGATTGCGATTACGCTCGTTGTAGGAATGCTGGTGGGCCTCATCAATGGGCTGATTATCACACGATTGAACGTAACCCCTTTCATAGCGACGCTTGGCATGTTGTATATGGCACGCAGCGCGGCCCTCCTCCGTTCAAATGGGGCCACATTCCCAAATCTTGTCGGCAATGAAATGCTCGGTAACACGGGCTTTCCACTTCTAGGGGCCGGGACCTTGCTAGGTCTGCCCTGGGCGATCTGGCTGATGGTGGGGTTCGTCATTGTGACAACCTTCATCGCCACCCGCACGCCGTTTGGCCGTCAGGTGTATGCGGTGGGTGGCAATGAACGGGCTGCTGAATTGTCCGGCGTGCCTGTCCAGCGCATTAAAATCCTGGTCTATATGATTTCTGGTTTATGCGCGGCTGTGGTGGGATTGATTATCACGTCGCAGCTTGTCTCGGCCCACCCTGCCACAGGCACAAACTATGAATTGAATGCCATTGCCGTCGTCGTATTAGGTGGGGCGTCCCTGAGCGGCGGGCGCGGCAGCATCTTCGGGACGATCATCGGGGCCTTTGTCATCGGCGTGCTCAATAACGGCATGGTCCTGATCGGTCTGTCAGAGTTCGTCCAGACAGGCATCACCGGGTTTGTCATCGTGGCAGCGGTTGTCCTCGATCAATTCCAGCAGCGTCTCCAGCGTCAAATCACGCTTCAGCAGGCGGCTGCGCAAGTCCCAGAAAACATAAAAGGAAAGGAGCCGCTATAAGCGATTGTGGTAGAGCTGCGAAACCTGAGTTTTAGATCCCTGTTGAGCCGTTTGTGAATCACCAGGAAATCCTTTAGATCCGTCTTTGTGCGGCAAAAAGTAGTCCTGAATCAGGCCGCTGACCGACGTCAGCCCGGCGATGGATAAGCTTTGCGCCAGTTACTGCGCAAAACGATAAAAAAGGGAAACAAACATCACCTTTCCGGTGGCCGCGCACAGCATGATCCAGAACTTGGCTTGCTCAAGATGTTTTAGACATGAATAACCTTTTTAGACACTTTGGAGGCACTATGTTGAAGTTAAGATCACTTTTCCTATCGGTTTTTCTGCTGACCCTGGCAGCCATGTCGTTTTCTCCTATTGGGGCGCAGGACGCCACCGCCGAACCCACTCAGATGGTTATTCCGCAGGGCAATGGGGAATTGATCGTCATCATCACCCCCTCACCCGACAATCCATTCTTTGCAGCAGAGGCAGAAGCAGCCGATGCGCGGGCACAGGCGTTAGGCTATGAAACACTGGTGCTGTCGCATGATGATGATGCGGCGCTGCAAGACCAGCATTTTGACACGGCGATTGCGCGGGAAGCCGCAGCGATCATTCTGGACAATGCCGGAGCGGATGCGTCGATTGCTGCCATCCAGAAGGCGAAGGATGCCGGTATCCCGACCTTCCTGATTGATCGTGAGATCAATGCGACAGGCGTCGCGGCGGCACAGATTGTGTCAGACAACTATCAAGGGGCGACACTGGGAGCCGAGCAGTTTGTGATGTTGATGGGCGAAGAAGGCCAGTATGTCGAGTTGTTGGGTAAAGAGACGGACACGAACGCGGCCATTCGCTCCCAGGGCTACAACGACATCATCAGCCAGTATCCCGACATGGAACGGGTGGCACAGCAGAGCGCCAACTGGTCACAGACCGAAGCCTTTGACCTGATGCAGACCATCATCCAGGCCAACCCGGATATCAAGGGCGTGATCGCGGGCAATGACACGATGGCGTTGGGTGCATCGGCGGCCCTGCAAGCGGCAGGCATGACGGATGTGATTGTGGTCGGCTTCGATGGCAGTCCGGATGTGATGCAGGCCATTCGTCAGGGCACAATCCAGGCGACGGTGCTGCAACCCGCTGCCCTGATTGCCGAGATGGCCGTCGATCAGGCCAGCCTTTTTGTCCAGTCCGGTATCGCGCCGACCAATGAGAAGCAGTCGATCCCGTGTGAGCTGATTGTCCCTGAAAATGTTGATGACTACGGTATCTTCGCTCGCCTGCCTGAACCTGCGGCCACAGATGTACCTGAAGCAGTCGCCACTGAGGAAGCGGCCATTCCGCAGGGCAATGGTGAATTGATCGTGATCATCACGCCCTCCCCCGACAACCCGTTCTTTGCGGCAGAGGCGGAAGCGGCTGATGCACGGGCGAAGGCCTTAGGCTATGAAACGCTGGTGCTGTCGCATGATGATGATGCGGCGCTGCAAGACCAGCATTTTGACACGGCGATTGCGCGGGAAGCCGCAGCGATCATTCTGGACAATGCCGGAGCGGATGCGTCGATTGCTGCCATCCAGAAGGCGAAGGATGCCGGTATCCCAACCTTCCTGATTGATCGTGAGATCAATGCGACAGGCGTCGCGGCGGCACAGATTGTGTCAGACAACTATCAAGGGGCGACACTGGGAGCCGAGCAGTTTGTGATGTTGATGGGCGAAGAAGGCCAGTATGTCGAGTTGTTGGGCAAGGAAACGGACACGAATGCGGCCATTCGGTCCCAGGGTTACAATGACATCATCAGCCAGTATCCCGACATGGAACGGGTCGCACAGCAGAGCGCCAACTGGTCACAGACCGAAGCCTTTGACCTGATGCAGACCATCATCCAGGCCAACCCGGACATCAAGGGCGTGATCGCGGGCAATGACACGATGGCGTTGGGTGCATCGGCGGCCCTGCAAGCGGCAGGCATGACGGATGTGATTGTGGTCGGCTTCGATGGCAGCCCGGATGTGATGCAGGCCATTCGCCAGGGCACAATCCAGGCGACTGTGCTGCAACCCGCCGCCTTGATCGCGGAGATGGCAGTCGATCAGGCCAGCCTCTATGTCCAGTCCGGTATCGCACCGACCAATGAGAAGCAGTCGATCCCCTGCGAGCTGATTGTTCCTGAAAATGTCGATGACTACGGTGTCTTCGCTCGCCTGCCTGAATAAATAAGCTGGTTAACTGCACCTGGAGAGGGATTATCCCTCTCCTTATTCTAAGCCCACTTAAAACATGTCTTTGCTATGTATCTCTTACCACCTGAGAGAATTTCTGTCGCGCCTTTATTTGTGAAGACAATCATTTTGCTGAGTGTTTAAGAGTGAGGAAGACATGCAGACACACGACTTAAAATTGAAATCGATTCACTATCGCCGCACAGTGCTGGAAATCATCAAGGGCAGCAGTGCCGGTCACACAGGTGGCAGCCTGTCGTGTGTCGATATTCTGAATGTCCTGTATAACGACGTCATGAATGTCAGTCCTGATAATTTTCGCGATCCTGACCGGGATCGCTATATTCAGAGCAAGGGGCATTCCGTTGAGGCCCTGTATGCCGTTCTGGCCGAGCGAGGATTTTTCCCACGCGCAGATCTTGACACGCTAAATCAGTATCGGTCTCATTACATTGGACATCCCACCCGCAGCGTCAACGGAATTGAGCAGAATACAGGCGCACTAGGACATGGACTGTCCATCGCTGTAGGGACGGCATTGGCAGCTAAGCTGGATGGACGTGCTTATCGCGTATTCACCCTCCTGGGCGATGGGGAGCTGGCTGAAGGCTCAAGCTGGGAGGCCTCTATGACAGCGGCCCACTATAAACTGGATAATCTGACGGTGATTATTGACCGGAACCGCCTGCAAATCACCGGGGGCACTGAAGACGTGAATGCGCTTGAACCCCTACGCGCGAAATTTGAGGCGTTCGGGTATGCTGTCTGGGAATGTGATGGCAATGATATTGATGACCTGAAGCAGACATTCGAGCGCCTCCCGTTTGCCGTGGGCAAGCCGAGCCTCATCATTGCTAACACCGTAAAAGGCAAGGGAATCAGTTTTATGGAGGACACGGTGAAATGGCATCATCGCGTGCCAACAGATGACGAATATACAACCGCACTCGCGGAACTAGCCGACGCCGACGCCGAATTGAATGGAGTGGCACGTGGACATCGGTAAAGCAAATCTCGACGTTTTTGCGGAGACTCTGCTCGAACTGGCACAAAACGACCCTAATATTGTTGTCGTCACGAGTGACTCACGCGGCTCCGGTAAGCTTGTGCCGTTTGGTCAGGCCCTGCCTCAGCAGCTTATTGAAGTTGGCATTGCCGAACAAAACCTGATTGGTATCGCGGCAGGCCTGGCGTCCACCGGAAAAAAGGTGTTTGCTGTTTCACCCGCCTGCTTTTTGACCGCTCGGGGATTGGAGCAGATCAAGAATGATGTGGCCTATTCCGACAATCCCGTCAGAGTCGTAGGCATCAGTGCGGGCGTGAGCTATGGAGCACTCGGTACAACGCATCATTCTCTGCACGACTATGCCGCGCTGCGAGCCGTGAACAATATAGATATTGTGGCCCCCGCCGATAATCTGGAAACACGCGGGGTGATTCGTGCTGCCATGACTTATCCTACGCCGCTGTATATTCGTTTTGGCAAGCGAGCGATGTTGAATTTGCATGCGCCGGATACTCCTTTTGAGATTGGCCGCGCCATCACAATCTGCGAAGGGCATGATGTCACCTTTGTCGCGATTGGTGAAGCCGTGAGTCCAGCGGTCCTCGCGGCAGATCAGCTTAAAGAGATGGGCATTGCCGCAGGGGTAATCAGTATGCATACGCTGAAACCGTTTGATGAAGCGACTTTTTTGAAAGCCGCAGCCAGCACGCGCGTTTTGATTACTGTTGAGGAGCACAGCATCTACGGCGGGTTAGGAGAGCGCTGCGCGTCCCTTCTGATGACGCATCGTCTGTTTCCCGCGTTTAAGATTGTCGGTTTCCCGGATGAGCATATGGTGAACGGGAGCCAGACAGAACTTTTCATACACTATGGCATCGCGCCCGACACCCTCGCGGCAGCTGCGCGACTGCTGCTAAAGCATGAATCCAGCTTATGAAAACAATTCTCGCACTCGATCAGAGTACATCCGCCACAAAAGCACTCCTGTTTGATCAAAACGGGCAGCTGCTCGATCGGGAGACACGCGCTCATGAGCAGCACTATCCACAGCCAGGATGGGTGGAACATGATGCAGAAGAGATCTACCAGAATACCGTGTTGGTGCTGCAAACAGTGCTCGCGCGCAGTCAATCCCCTGCTGCCTGTCTGAGTATCACCAACCAGCGCGAAACAGTGGTCGTGTTTGATCGCGCGACAGGGAAGCCCCTGCACCGCGCGATTGTCTGGCAGTGTCGGCGCGGGGAACACCTGTGTCAGCAGTTGAGCGAGGCTGGACATGATGCACGCGTGCATGCTCTTACCGGATTAAAGATCGACACCTATTTTCCAGCGTCTAAGATTGCCTGGATGATGGAGAATGAGCCAGAGGTGGGGGCAGCGATCCTATCGGGGCAAGCCCTGATTGGCACCATCGATACCTACCTGATCTATCGCTTGACGGGCGGCGCGGTCTTTGCGACGGATGTGACCAACGCCAGTCGCACGCTGCTTTTTGATATTCACCGTCTCAGTTGGAGCGATGAGTTGTGCGATCTCTTTGGTGTGCCGAGTTCTGCGTTAGCACAGGTACGCGACTGTAATGCCCATTTTGGCGAGACAACTCTTGGCGGTTACCTCAAAGAGCCGCTCACGATCTGCGGAGTGATGGGTGATTCACAGGCAGCGCTGTTTGCGGAACACTGCTTCACGGTGGGCAGCGCGAAAGTCACGTTTGGGACAGGCTCATCGATTCTGGTCAACATTGGCGATCAGCCCACGTTATCACAAGGCCTTGTCACGGCACTGGCGTGGCAGATCGATGGCAAAGCGACGTATGCGTTTGAGGGCATTATCAATTTCACAGGTGCAACGATTGCCTGGATGCGCGATCAACTCCATCTCATCGACAATCCGGCAGAAACGCAGGCCCTTGCGCAAAGTGTCCCGGATAATGGCGGCGTCTATCTTGTGCCTGCCTTCGTCGGCTTGAGTGCTCCCTACTGGCAGCCGAACGCAAAAGCGGCCATTATTGGCCTGACCCCGGCAGCAACCCGTGAGCATCTGGTGCGGGCTGCATTGGAGGCTATTGGCTATCAGGTGCGTGATATTGTCGATTTGATGAGTCGCTCGGCAGGGATTGAACTGCAAACCATTCATGGAGATGGCGGCATGGTCAGCAATGCGTTTGTCATGCAGTTCGTGGCGGATATGTGTCGTCTCACGGTGCAGGCCTCGTCTGTCGCAGAACTGTCGGCATGGGGGGCGGCTCAAGCGGGGCTGTTGGGCATGTCCCTCGCCGACGATCTGGATGCGCTCGGCGAAATTGCTTTAAAGACAGTCAATTATTACCCGACAGAAGAGACAGAAAAAATCGAAGCCTGGTATCAAGGCTGGCGTGCTGCGGTTCAGCGCGTCTTATAAAGGAGAGGTGAAGGCAATGGATTATTCAAAAATGACTCTTGGCGTGATTGTTGGAAACCGCGATTTTTTTCCTGATCGTCTGATCACTGAGGGACGGCAGGATATCCTTCAGGTGCTGGCGGAAATGGGCATTAACGTCGTAATTCTTGATGAGGATGTGACCAAGCTCGGCGCAGTGGAAACATGGCAGCATGCCAAGCTCTGTGCGGAATTGTTCAAGCGCAATGCGGATCGTATCGACGGGATTCTGGTGACGCTACCAAACTTTGGCGATGAAAAAGGGGTTGCTGATACGATCAAGCTCTCTGGCTTGAATGTGCCCGTTTTGGTTCAAGCCTATCCCGATGAGCTGGATAAACTGTTTGTTGAGCGCCGCCGCGATTCCTTCTGCGGCAAAATCTCAGTGTGTAACAACCTCTATCAATATGGCATTCCCTATACACTGACATCATTGCATACGGTTCACCCCAAAACTGATTCATTCAAGCGGGATTTGCGCAACTTTACAGGCGTGTGTCGCGTCGTTAAATATCTGCGCAGCGCTCGACTCGGTGCGATTGGCGCACGTCCCAACGCGTTTAATACGACACGCTACAGTGAGAAGCTGCTGCAAGCCTTTGGCATTAGTGTCAGCACAATCGATCTCTCTGAGATTTTTGGGCGTGCCAACAAGCTGGCCGATAACGACAATCGCGTGCATGAGAGCCTTGAGCGGATCGGCGCGTATATCCGTACCGATCAAGTACCTCCTGCCGCTGTGGTCAAACAGGCAAAATTGGCCGTTGTCATTGAAGGCTGGATGGCCGAATCCGATATTATTGCCTCAGCCATCCAATGCTGGACGTCGCTGCAAGCCAATTATGGCGTGAACGTCTGCACCATTATGAGCATGATGAGCGAGTCGCTGATGCCGAGCGCGTGTGAAGTCGATGTGACGGGGGTCACGTCCATGTACGCGCTTCAATTGGCAAACCTGACGCCGGGGGCACTGGTCGACTGGAATAATAATTATGGCGATGACCCGAATAAGTGCATTCTCTTTCACTGTGGCAACTGGGCCAAAAGCTTCCTGGGTGATAATGCCCGTATGTACAACGCGCCGATCCTGGGGACAACCGTTGGTGTTGAGAACACCTATGGCACGGTTGAAGGAAAAACACCAGCGGGGCCATTCAGCTATGCCCGTGTCACCACTGATGATCGACACGGTCAGATCAAAGCCTACATTGGAGACGGTTCATTCTTAGATGATCCCGTTGAGACCTTTGGTAGCCGCGCTGTGGTCCATGTGCCTGAATTACAGACTTTGATGCGTCATATCTGCAAAAATGGGTTTGAACATCACGCCGCGATGACCAACAGTCACACCGCCGCCGTTCTCAATGAGGCCTTCACCACCTACTTTGGATGGGAGACGTATTACCATGATCGCTAATGGGAATGTCTCGTAAATAGAGATGGAGGGGCAAAATATCCCTTGCCCCTCCAGAGCCTCTCAACTCTCCCCTATAAGGGCCTCTGCCAACACGCGATCCGTAATAAGAAAATTGACATTGACCCAACCACCTCTGAGCGCGCCTCGTATGTTGGCCAACACGCGCATGCCACTCATAATCCCCTCAATGCGCTTGACGCGACCAAATTGGCCTCACGTCGGGATAAGGCAAAAAATAGGACATGAGGCAAGAATAGAGGGTTTACTGACAGTCCGAGGGTGTCCTGTTTTGTGACATCCACCGTGGAAATGGGTCCTGACATCGTGCGCACCACCCGCGACGGCAGCCCGAGGGCGGATTTCCCGCCCGAAAAGCACCCGGATGGCCCCTCTTGCCCAGCGTCAGCCGTTCCAAATCAGATAGATTTGTCTTGTGGATGGGTCGCAGACAACACAAAATCACGCAAAACACACGCTTTGCGCTTGTTACAAACGAGAATCAGCCAATGGGTCGCTTAGAAAGGCGGATCGCCGACCTTCTCCCACTGCATTTGCCGATAGCGCGCGATTTGACCCGCTTCCTCTTTCATCACGCGCAGATAGGCCTGAAAGTCCATGGTCTGCGGCAAAAGCCCGCGGATGGGCAGTTCCTTGACCGTCTTGCCTTCATGGGTGACATGAAACACGCGTGTTTCGGCATCCAGCTGGAGTAGAACGCCCTGTTTGGCCAACTTGTGATCAATGTAGGGGTGTGTTTAACAAACGTGTAACGAGCCGCCAAGTTGTCGTGTTCCCTAACGTTAACAACAGGAGCGGCAAAGACATCGTCCCCACCTTGCTTTGGGAGCATCTGAGTCGTTCCAGAGACACACGATCAGGCCTTATGAGAGGAGAATTCCGGCTATTTTTCAACTGGAGATCATGAACGGGGATCCTACCTGGCCCAAAAGCCCAACAGGCATCTCTATAAAGGAAGAGACTTCGCGTTTTATATATGATTTGCCTCATACAGGCCCTCTCCCTCAGATGGAGATCCGGGGTGGGGATCGTACTTGGCCCAAAAGCCCAACAAGCATCTTTATAAAGGAAGAGACTTCGCGTTTTATATATCAATGACCTCACGATTGTCCCGACCTGCGCTGCCACTGGCTGAGATTTCGCCATTGCGGTGACAGCTGCGCTATTCTTGAGCCTGATCCATGCCA
>Ga0335394_10006362_pt1 | contig 13329 bp, 7 predicted proteins | sample MAT03_FD_205741 | JGI IMG/M metagenome (GOLD analysis project Ga0335394, IMG submission 205741) | Freshwater microbial communities from Lake Fryxell liftoff mats and glacier meltwater in Antarctica - MAT-03 (spades assembly) (version 2) ...
CAGCGCTGGAGTTTGTCCAGGATGCGTACGAGCTGACCGACCTCGTCGCGGCTGAGCGAGGCGAGCGCGCCGCGAAAGATCTCCATCGGCTGGACATCGACGCTCTGCGCCAGCTCGCGGCCCTTCGGGGTCAGCTTGATCAGAACGACGCGCCGGTCCGAAGTGGAACGCTCGCGCAACACCAGCTCTTCTCGCTCCATACGGTCGATGATGCCGGTGACCGTGCTGTTCTGCGCCCGGATGCGCTCGCTGAGCGACGACAGGGAGAGGTCGCCGAACGTCTCGAGGAGCTTGATGACCGTGAGCTGCGGACCGGTAAGACCCACCTCGCGAGCGATGCCCTTCGTGAGGCGACGCGACTCCGTATAGAGGTAAACGACCGTCTCCACGATCGCGTCCACGTCGCGCTTCGGAGTCTGCGGAAGGTTTCGGTCGTCGGTCGCCAGGCTCATCGGGAGGTCTCGAGAATCTTTCGCATGCGAAATATTCGCATGCTGCCGAGACGTCAAGACCGGCCGCGAAGAAGCTCGAATCACGCCGAAAGGAAGACTGTGCCAACTGCAGCGGGCGCCGCGCATGCGGCGACGAAGAGTGAGGTCCCGGCCTCACGTCCGCGTCCCGGGGCGTGCGCCCTCAAAGGGGATCAGGCGCAGAGCAGGAGCACCTTCACCTGGCTGGGGGCACAGGTCATCCCGATCATGTTGAAGCCGTTCATCAGGCACACGGTCGTCATCCGCGTGGCGGGACGACTGCCAACGAACACGGTGAACGCCCCGGTGATGAAGTTCGTCTCGCCAGCCACCTTGCGCGAAACGACGCCCAGCAACACGCCGGCGTTGTCGCCCATGCTCATCGGGACCTTCGTCCTGAGCATCTGATGCGCCGGCGCGCACATCCACAAAACCTTGGGGTGGAACGGCATTCCCAGCAGGTTCATGGAGAAGTTGGGATACGGAATCGGCACGCCCGTGGGGGGCACTGGGGGGGTGAGGCAGATGTCAGGAAAGGCGATATTGAGACCGCCGAGCTTGCAGGTAGCGAACATGACGATTTCCTCCTTCAGCCCACGTGGATCTGTTTGCCGTCCATCTTCACCACGCCATCGGCGGTGATGGCGGCGTCACCGGCATGCACGCGCAGGGTCTTTTCGATCTTGTGGTGCATGGTGCCGGCCTTGACCTGATCGAAGTCGGAGACTTCGCGAAAGGAACGCTTCGAGCGCTGCGAGAAGCGCTCCACGACCTGGTCGAGACTCTTGGCGACGACTTTCACCTCGATTTCGGTCGAGATGACCGACGTCTTGCCGGTGGAGATGAGGTCGATGCCCTCCTGGGCCACGATGGCGACCTTGCCGTGCGCCGTGCGCAGGCGGAGATCGCCGTCGACCGAGATCTCCGACGAGCACTCGCGATCACGCTGCAGCACGGTCACGATCCAGGCGTCGTCGCCGACCGAACCGACCAGCACGACGTCGTCGTCGATGGGCTCGAGCAGGCAGCCGGTCGCCTTGCGCGCGAGGATCTCGCCGGAGTCGACGGCGACGCGGAAGCCCGCGCCCTGCTTGCCCACGACCGTTCCCCGGCGACCGAGGACCTCGTCGTCTCGTGTTTCAAGTTTGCGGGCCACGTTGCTCATCATCGATCTCCTTGCGAAAGGTGCAGCGCACTACAGCGAGAGGAAAAGGCGCAGGGTCAGCTCCGCTCGGGGGGCATCCAGTGTTCGGCGGCGCGCAGGTCGGCGTCTTCGGAGAAGGCTCCGCTCTTCGCGCCGCCCCAGATCGTCCCCTCGTCGCGGATGCCGTGGAGCTTGGCGCGCTTGAGGTCGGCTCCGACGAAGTCGGCGTGGGAAAGGTCGGCGTAGGACAGCTCGCTCCACACCAGGTTGGCGTCGCCGAACCGCGTACCGACGCAGCTGCTGCGCAGGAAAATCGCATTGCGCAGGTCGGCCTGGCGAAAATCGGCCTGCGCGACGTCGGCCTGCGCGAACTCGCAGCCCGCCATCTTGGCGCCGACGAACGACGACTCGCGCATCTTGGACCCGCCGAACGCGGCATAGCTGCCCTTGCACGCGTCGAAGCGGGCCTTACCGAGCTTGCACTCGGAAAAATTCGTCTGCTCGAGTGTCCCCTCGCGAAAATCACAGCCGTCGAGATCGGCGCTGAGGAGCTGCGCGCGGGGGAGCGACACCGTGCGCATGTCCTGGCCGGCCAGCGTCGACTGGAAGAACACCGTCTGCTCAAAAGTCGCCCCGGCGAGGATCGCCGTCCGGAGGTCGGCCTCGAAGAACGTCATCTGGTTGAAATGGACGCGCGACAGGTCGGCGTTGTCGAGTCGCGTTTGGTAGAGCTGGCCCGACTCGAAGTGACTGGCGGCGAAGTTCGCGCCGGCCAGATTGCAGCCCATGAAGTTGGTGGCGCGCGCCTGGATGCCGCTCAGATTGGCAAAGGCGAGCGCGGTCTCGGTGAACGTCGTCACCTCGAGGCGGGCGCCCACCAGCGACGTGCTGATGAAGGAGCACTGGTGGACGAAGGCGTGGCGCAGGTTGACGCCCGCCATGTCGCACTCGTCGAAGCTGCAGTGAATGAGCGACGACTCCTGAAACGATGCGCCGACCAGCTTCGCGCGGTCGAAGCGCACTTGCTCGAAGACGCCGCCGCCCAGGGCCGCCCCACCGAGGTCGACCCCCTGCAGGTCGATCCCGATCACCGGCTGGCCCTCGCGAACGAGGCGCTCGACGTCTCCGCGCGTCACGACGGCTTCCTCGGCCTCGGGTGAACCGCGCGACCGAGGTTCGTCCCCGAGAAGCTCGTGCGGTCGTCGCCCTTGGCCTTGGTGAGATCGGCCTGAAAGAGATTGGAGCCCGCGAAATCCGCTCCCGCCAAATGCGCCTTGTGCATGACGACGTCGAGCAGCTTGCTGGTCCGGACCTTGGCGTTGGCGAGATCGGCGCGGATGAACGCCGCGCCGGTGAGGATGGCGCGGTCGAGGTTCGCGCCGGTCAGATTGCACTCCGAGAGATCGGCGCCGTCGAGCTGGGCGCCTTCGAAGTTGGCTCCTGCCAGGTTCGCTCCGCGCAGAGAAGCCTCCGGCATCTTGGCGCCGGAGAAGTCGGCATCGGGCAGCGAGCATTCACCGAGGGCGCTCATCTTCACGAGCGAAGCATCGCGGAACGACGCTCCCGGCGCGTCGACCGCGATGAGGTGCAGGTCTTCGATCTTCGCACGCGACAGGTCCAGCCGCGGTGCGCGCGACTCGAGCAGAGTCACGTCGGAGAGCTCGGCGTCGGTAGCGTCGAGGCGCTCGATGGTGCATCGGAGGAAGCTCACCTTGCGGATGCTGGCGCCCACGCAGCTCACGTCGTGGAGCTCGCTCTCCCAGACGTCGGTGTCGTGCAGCTTCGCGCCGCCCAGCTTCGTCCTGTCGAGCTTGGTCCGGAAAAGTACCGCACCGGTGAGGTCGGCCCCGCGCAGATCGGTCCCCGTGAGATCGGCCTCGCCGAGGTTCGCGCCTCGGAGATCGGCGTTGGAGAGATTGGCGTCACGCAGAGACGCCCGGGTGAGGACAGCGCGATGAAAGTTGGCGCCCGCCAGATCGGCGCGATCGAGTCGCGCCGCCTCGAGGAACGTGAACGAGAGGTCGGAGCCCGGGATCACCGCATCGGCGAGGTCGGCGCCGGTGAGGTCTTCGTTGGCAAGCGACACCTGGGCGTCGTTGGCCACGCTCACCCGCGCGCCGAGCATCTTGGCGTAGTCGTCTTCGATGACGGCCGGTGCCGGCATGAAGTGCGCGCCGTCGCGGTACATCTCGAGCTGCTGCGTCTCCTGCCCTCGCAGGCGTTGTTCGAATTCGGGATCGCTTGCGCGCTGCTCGAGCTCAGGCAACGTGACCCCCACCTCGTTGGCGCGCGCGAGCGATGCCCGGAGCTTTTCCAGCTCGTGCTGGGCGCGGAACTTGGGCGGCCCGCCGACCCCGGCTCCGGTGAACTTCTCGTAGTCGACGCCATGTTTTTCACAGAGGGCCCGACCGCGCGCCTCGATCTCCACGCGCTGCTTCTCTACGCGGGCCGAGTCGTCTTTCTCGCGCTGCTCGGCCTGCATGATCGTCGCCCCGAGATCGTCGAGAGCGAGTGACGGTGGAGGCACCGCCGTGGGAGGCGCGGTGGGCATGCCGAACGTCGCCGGATCGAGACCAGCAGCCTCGAACTCCTGCTTCATCCGCGCGTGGTCAAGCTCGGCCCGCCGCTCCAAGTTCGCCTCCATCAGGCCGTCGCGGGCGAGCAGCTTCTGGATGTCTTCGATGGGCCCCGCGTCGCCGACGTAGCGCGGGATCTCGGGGAGGAGATCGATATCGCGGAGCGCCTCGACCGCGCCCTCTTCGCGGTCGAGCCGCTTCTTCAGAACGGCGCGGTAGTGATCGTGATCACGCGGCACGGAGAGCTTCTCGGCACCGACCATCAGCGCGACGATGTCATATCCGTCGTCTTCCACTGTCTTGACGACGCCGCGGTACACCAGGATCCCTCGGTTGCGATGGGGGACGAGCTGCACCGTCTCGAGCCGCATGCCGACCTCGTGGAGGGTCTCCGCGGCGTCGCCTTTCATCGTGAAGAACGCGCGGACGCGGAAGGAGGGGAGCACCCCTTCGAGGCGCGGCCGCGTCGGATGCATGTGCTCGATGACGAAGGGCTCGCCCCCCTTGAACCAACCTTCGATGCGCTGGTCTTCTGGCGCGCAGTTATGCGCTTCGAGGTGCATGTCGGAAGGCATCCCGGGAAACTCGTTGTCCAGCCACCGCTTGTCGAACGTGCCGAACTTTCCCATCCGCAACGGGTGCGCGTGGTCGACCGGGGCGAACCCGCCAGGCTTCGGTCGGTCACCCCTAGCTCTGACGCGATCCTTCTCGAGCTCGACGTTGGGAAGCGGCGTCACTGGCTTGCCCTCGGGCCCCGCCACCTCGACGATCCCGCGGCCGACCGGGTTCCATCCGTGGGAGGGGCCACCAAAGGCGTGCTCCCAATCAACGGGCATCTCGGTGAACGGCTTGGGCATGCTCATGCCCATGAAGTCCCAGTAGCGATCGCCGCTGACGTACAGCTTCTTGTCGACCAGCGGAGCGTCTTTCGGCCCGACGGTCACGCGCACCGCGCAGCCCGGCGCCGGGCCGCCCGGCGGGTAGGCATTGCCGCGCACCAACACCTCACCGCGCGCCTTGGGCAGCCCCTCATCGAGGATCGCCGCCGCGAGGTTCTGCGGCGCCTCGACCGTCGGAACCGGCCGGAGCGCGTCACGCCCGAAGTCCGTCCACAGCGCTTGTTCCCCAAGGAGCACCTCGGGGGCGTCGAGCGGAAAGTAGCCGATGGCGGTGACGACCAGGTGCGGCTGAGCTCCGTGCTCGAAGAACCTCGGCACCACACTCAGCCGCATCGGCTTGACGACCTTCAATGCAAGCCTCTCACGTCTGGTTCTCGAGACCGCCGTTGAGGCGCATGATCGCGCCGGAGTAAAGGTAGACGCCGACCGCCCACGCCATGAACCCGTCCTTCTTGTTCAGGTTGCTGCCACTCGTACTGGCCATTCCGGCGAGCGAAACGCTGGCGCCGGTGGCGGAGAGAGAGATCCCGTTGATCGAGCTCTTGCTGGTGCCGATCGACGAGCTGAACAGCTCCATCGAAAACTTCGAGGCATTCATCGTGAACGAGTCCGCGATGAACTTCTTGGCGAGGTTCGACAGGATGTTCCAGTCCGGCGAGCTCATCACCATGGTGGGCGTGAGCACCTTGTAGGTCCCCGTCACGTTCAGGTTGTAGGTGCCCTTGATGTGACGATTCACACTGCCGCAGTGCTCGTCGACGGCCCCGCCGACCTCGAGGGAGAGCGGGCCGTGGACCGTCGTGGATTGCGAGGCCGTGAAGTGCTCGGTGACGTCGCCGGCCACGATGACGTTCAGCCCGCCGGAGTAGGTGAGCGTCGTCATCGCCGCATGGACCGTGACGTCGAGGGTCGAGTTGAACGTCTCCGAGACGTGACCGTCGACCGTCTCGCTGAATGGTCCCGTCCAGATGTGGGTGACCGGACCGAGCACGTTCCAGGTCAGGTTCGTGTGGAGCGTCTCGGTAACCGGGCCGGTGACGGTGAGGTCCTGGGTCGCCTGGTAGGTCTCGGTGACGCTGCCGTCGACGTCCTCGGTGCGGTTGACGTCGACGTCGACGTCGTAGTTGCCGCCGGTGTAGATGCGGCCGCGCCCGTCGGTCTTGAGGACGTAGTTCTTCGGCCCCGCGCCGAGGTGGAGATAGCTCGAGGCGATCGGCGTCGACCAGGTGATGTACTGACCGCCGCTGCTGTCCTCCAGGACGATGCGGTTGAGGCTGCCAGTCTGGATGACGTTCTGGGTGTAGTTGGTCTGGGTGACCGGGCTCGGCTTCTCGGGGTTCGGCGAGACGCCGACGATGAACGGCCGATCCGGGTCGCCGCCCAGGAAGATGAGCGCGACCTCGGTGCCCTTGCGCAGCGGGAAGTGCATGCCTTCGGGTAGGCCCGCGTGGGGCTGGAGCATGCGCACCCAGGACGAACGCGATCCGTCGGCGGTGTCGCCCTCGTCGAAGTGGACGGCGACGCGATAGCGACCTTCGTCGTCGATCTGGGCGTAGGGGCTCGACGCCACGCCGTCGACGAACGCCGTGACGATGCCGGCAATGCGGGGCCAGGGCGTGGTGGTCGCTGGGCGATAGCGGACCGCCGCGGGCAGCGCGACGACATCGATTCGATACTGCGTGTCGAGCCCTACGAGCTCCTCGAGGCCGAAAGCGTTGAGAACGGTCTTCGAAGGATTGCCGACAGCTGCACGGTGGCGAAGCTTCTCGACGAAGTATTCACCGTCGAGCACCGCGTGCTCGACCAGGTTGAAGCGCGAGCCCACCCGCAGCCCGAGCAGCGGACCGCCGCCCTCGAAGATGTCGCGTCGTGCCAGCAACTCCTCGCTGCGGATGTGTGCGTAACGGCTGGCCTCGTCGGGCGAGGACACGTTCTCACCCCAGCGAACGACGTCGCCGCCCCACCCGTCGGCGATCTCGGCCCGGCCGGTCACGTCGAGCTGCGGGCGCATCCCATCGTAGTCGTGCAGACGCACGCTCTTGGGCAGCGCGTTTCGCTTCGACCGGAAGTAGGAAAGCGAGGCCTGCGTCGCCCCACCACCGCCCAGCGACACGTAGCGGACGTTCGACAGTGACGTGGGTGCACTCGACGAGTCGTCGTAGAAGGCGAGTGTCTCCTCGTCCTCGTCATCGTGCTCGAACCACCAGAAGATGCCCTCGCGCTCGGCAAGCCGGCGGACGAAGTCGAGACTCGATTCGCGGTACTGGCAGACGTGCGCCCGGTCGGGGTAGCTCGCGGTCGTGCGCATTGCGTACGCCCCGCCGTGCAGGCCCTCGTCCTTGAGGACGGCCTTGACGATTGCGGGGATGGAGACGTCGGTGAAGATGCGGCTGTGCTCGGTCAGTTCGAGGGTGCGCAGCCGCGGGCCGAACGTGATGCGCCAGTACGACGACGATTGCTCTTCCAGAACAAGGGTCACGTCCTCCACCACGCCGTGCCACGCATGCGCGGGCCCGGAGTCGGGGATGATCTCCAGCGTGATCTTGTCGCCCACCGCCTCTTCGGGGGCGAACGAGACCTCGCTCGTCCAGACGATGCCAACGTCGAAGCGGTAGAGATCGCTCACCCCTTCGCGACCGCAGAAGGCGACGACGCGGGGCGAAATGGCCCAGGAAGCGGAGCGGATTCGATACTGAGTGGCCATGGTTCGCTCCCCCTCACATGTAGATGGTGATGCCCGCGAGCGCGACGCGGGCGCCCTTGTGCCACTGCTTGAATCCGAAGCTCGACTTAGCGATGCCTGCGGCCCAGACGCTGGCCCCGGTGACCGAGAACGACCGCGTGGTCTTCGAGCTCTGGCTTCCGGCAAGACTCAACGACGCGCGGGTGATGCTGACGGTGATGCCGGTGACGTCGATCTGGTCGGCCCCCTTCCACTCGGTGAGGTAGCTCTTGACAGCGTGATACCCGTCGAGGACGTCGAGCCCGGCGTCGATCCAGGTGTCCTGGGTACAGATGATTTCGACCTGCGGCGCGGTGACGGTATACGTCCCATTGATCGTCTCGGTGTAATTGCCGGTGATCGAGCGGGTGGTCGCGCCGAACGTCTCCTCGGCGTGCCCGGTGGTATGGTGCTCGAGCGTGCCGCCGATGGTGCGCGTACGCTGCGACGAGATCGTCTCGTTGAGCGGTGACGCGTTGACCGTGTGGGCCAGGGTCGCGTTGTACGTCTGGAGCACGCCACCGGTGACGATCGTCGTCTGCCCGGTGTTGTAGGTCTCGGTGACGCTCGCGGTCACGGTCTCGGTGAAGGCCGCGGTGACGTGCTCGGTGACCGGGCCGGTCACCGCCTGGGTGAGCGACGTCACCATCGTGCGCGTGACCGCGCCGGTCACGTCGAGAGTGAGCATGCCGCCGTAAATCTCGGTCAGCGTGCCGGCGACCGTCTCCATCTTGTTTCCGTGCACGTCGATGTCGTGGCTGCCCCCGGTGTGGAGGTGGCCTTGACCGTCGGTGCGGAGATCGACCTGATTGGCGCCGGTGCCGAGGTGCAGCGTACTGGCGGAAGGTGGCGAGTAGTTCGTGATGAACATGCCACCGGCGGCGTCCTCCATCGTGATCGTGTTGTCGCCGCCGGTGTGGATGACGTTCTGCGTGTAGTTGACGCTCCGCACCTTGCTCTGCTCGATCGCGTTCGGCACCGCTCCGACGATCATCGGGCGATCGGGATCGCCGCCGAGAAAGGCGATCTGTACCTCGGTGCCCTTGCGGAGCGGGAAGTGGAAGCCCTCGATCGAGCCGCCGTGGGGCTGGAGCATGCGAATCCACGTGGAGGCCTGCCCATCCATGAGATCGCTCTCGTCGAAGCGGAGCCGGACGCGATAGCGACCCTGTGAGTCGATCTGCGCGTAGTCGCTGCTCGCCATGCCGTCGGCGACGCCATCGACCACGCCGTGGATTCGTGGCCAGGGAGTGACGCGCATCGGCCGGAACTGGGTCGAGGCCGGAATCGCTCCCAGGATGACGGTCACCCCAGGCTTGGCCTCGAGCTGGAGCAGCTTGGCGAGCCACATCGCGCTCTGCTCGCCCTGTCCGAGCTCGAAGCCCTCCGACACCATTTCGACGACCAGGTACGAGTCGTCGAGACGGGACAGGCCGTGCCCCTGCAGCTCGAAGGTGTGGCCGGCTCGCAAGCCGGTCACGCGCCCGCGCCCAGTGAACCATTGCTCACGCGACAGAATCTCCTCGGCGCGGAGATCGGCATAGCGACGTTCCTCGTCGGGCAGTGGAACGAACTCGGCGTGCTCGACGATGACGCCGGTCTGACGGCGCTGGATGGCGGCGTCGGCCTCGATGGTCGAGCTGGGCCGCAGGTAGTCGTAGTCGGTGACGATGACCGCGCTGGGCAACGCGCGGTGTTCGTAGGAGTACTCGAAGAACCCCTCCTCGGTGAGGAGATCGTCGTCGGCGAGCGGCGTCATCGGTACGGCAGGCCGCGACTCCATGTGCGCGCTCATGTCGTCGATGAGCACCATGACGTGACGACCTTCTTCGTGGGTGAAGAAGTAGGAGATGCCCTCCCGCTCGAGCAGGCGCGAAACGAAATCGAAGCTGGACTCCCGAAACGCGCAGACGTGCTCGAGCGACGGGTAGCTGCCGCGCAGGTTGAAGCGGAAGTCGGTCGACGAGAGGCCCTCGTCGAGGAGCACCGCCTCGACGATCTCGGGAACGGTGCCGACCGTGAAGATGCGGCTGTGAAGCGTGTTCTTGAGGCTCCACACTTTGGGGACGATGATCGCGACCCAGAGCGCGAGGTCGCCCTCTTCGTGGACGAGCTCGATCGAGCCGACCACCCCGTTCCACACGTGAGGCTCGGGGATCGGGTCGAAGGGAGATCCGGGCGGGAGATCGACGAGGAGCGTCATCCCCTCGCCGATCGCGGCCTTGGTGTCGATCGGCGCGCTGGTCGTGCGCAGCGCAAGCTCGATTGTGTACGGCTCGGAGAGGGCCTCGCGAACACGGAAGCCCACGACAGTGGTGCCCGAAGGGACGGCAGCTGAGTCGACGCGGAATGAGGTGGTCATGGTCGGGGACTCACTTTCAATGGAGGAAGGCGATGCCCTTCATGACGAGAGCGATTCCGCAAACGTAGGCCTGGCTACCTGCCTTGATCGACTCCGACGGGAACGCCGTTCTGTAAACTCCGTACCTCGCGGCCGACGCACCGGTCGACGAGAGGTTGGCGATGTTCCAGGTGCTCTTCGAGGCGAACATGCTGAACGACAGCGCGGAGATCGAGACGCTGGCCGGCGTGACCGTGACGTCGAGCGCGATGTAGCTTGCGATCGTGTTCTCGATGTGTTCCTTGGTGGCGTCGTCGAGCGTGCTCCACGAGCCGATGTCCCCCTCGAAGTTGGGCGCGGTGACCGTCATCTTTCCGTCGACGGTGAGCGACTTGGCGCCGTCGACCAGGCGCGTCGTCGTTCCTCCGAAGGTCTCGGAGGCGGTGCCGGTGACCGTATGGGTGAGCGAGCCGGTGACGACCGTCGCCTGATTCGAGTTGTGCGCCTCGGTGGCGCCTCCGGTGACCGTCAGCGTTTCGCCGACGTTGTAGGTCTGGGTGACAGCCGCCGCGACGGTCGTTTCGAGGCCGCTGTTGTAGGTCTCGGTCACCGGATTGGTGACGGTCTCGACCAGGGGTCCCGTCCACGTGTCGGTCTGCGGGCCGACCACCGTCGTCGTACGGCTCGTGAGCATCGTCTCGGTGACGGCGCCGAGGACAGTGAGGGTCTGCGAGCCCTTGTACGTCTCGAGCACGTTGGCGAGGACGTCTTCGGTCTTGTTGCCGCCGACGGTCACCTCGGTGTCGCCGCCGGTCGACCACCAGCCTTCACCCTCGGTGTTCGCCGCGAACTGGTAGGTCCCGGCGCCGAGATGGAGGCGACTGCCGAGCGTGGGGCAACGAACGTCGAGATACTGCGACCCAGCGCGGTCCTCGATCTCGATGCGGTTGCCCCCGCCCGTCATGATCACGTTCTGGGTGTGGTTGGCGGCAGTGACGGCGCTCGGTGTCTCCACGTTGTGCGCGACGCCGACGATGAGCGGACGATCGGGGTCGCCGTACGCGAAGGCGATATGGACCTCGGTCCGCTTGCGCAGCGGGAAGTGGAAGCCCTCGGCGCTGCCGCCATGGAGCTGGAGCATGCGGACCCAGGTGGAGTTGGAGCCATCGATAGGGTCGCCCTCGTCGAACGCGAGCTGAACTTTGTAGCGGCCGTGGTCGTCGATCTGGGCGTAAGTGCTGGTCGCCGCGCCATCGACGACGGCGTCGACGAGGCCCTGTACGCGAGGGCGCGTGGTCAGGCGCGGCGCGCGGAAGGGCACCGAGGAGCGGATGGCGGTGACGGTCGCGCGGTACGAGATGTCTTTGGGGAGCTTCAGCACTCGCCAGGCGACATCGTCGATCTGCTCGATGCGCGCAGCGGTGTGCTCGATCGTGAGCGCGATCAGCTCGCCGTTGAGCGCAGCGCGCGGATGACCGTCGACGACGAACGTGCTGCCCGTGAGGAGCATGCTGGCCGGACCGCTGCCGCGGAAAGTGGTCTCGTGGACCGACAGCTCCTCGGCGCGGATGCGGGTGCGCCGAGCCAGCTCGTCGGGGTCGAGGACGTGGTCGCCGTGATGGACGACGGCGCCCATGCTCGTCTCGGCCACATCGACCTCGGTATCGAGGCGGACCGCCGGGGTGAGGTAGTTCCAATCGGTGAGCTGGACCCGCCGCGGCAAGGCCGATCGCTTCATCGACAGCTCGAAGAACGACTCGCCGATCTCGGCCTCGCCCTCGTGCTTGGGCGCATAGCCCACCGGGACGATGCGCGAGGAGCCGAAGGCGGAGTTTGAATCGGCGATGATGAGCTTGTCCCGATCTCCCTCGTGGTCGAAGAAGTAGAAGATCCCTTCGCGCTCCATCAGGCGGCTCACGAAAGCGAGGTTCGACTCCTTGTACTGCCCGATGTGCTCCCGCTTCGGGTAGGTCTCGACGAGGCGGAGCTCGAACTCGGTGATCCCTTCCTCCTTCAGGACAGCCTGGATGATCTGGGGGATCGAGTTGTCGGTGAAGATCCTGCTGTGACGGGAGAGGCTGGCGCGCCAGAGCGTGGGAACCAGCTCGAGACGCATCAGCGCTCCGTGACTGTCGACGTGGACGATCGTCGCGCTCGAGACAATCCCGGCGATCCGCTGCACGCCGTGTGGGCCGCTCGTCTCCAGCACCATCGGCTCGTGAACGAGCTCCGCGGGGTCGCGAACCGCACCGGGTACGCGTAGACCGATCTGGAATGCGTACGGCCGGCTGATCGCCTCGGTGCCTCGGTAGCCGAGCACGGTGGCGTTCGGGATCGCTTCCGACGAGATGGAGAAGGAGTAGCCCATGACGTGTCTCCCCAAGTGTGGGTGCGAGGCGGGCCCCAAGAAGGTGCGCTGGTGGTGGAGTCGATCCACCACCCTGCGGGGTGCACACCCCACTTGCTTCGCCATCACTCCGCCGACGTCCGCGCATCACAGCTGCGCAGCGACGACGATCGTCACCTGTTCGCAAGCCCTGCGCCAGTCACGTTCCCATTAGAAAACCCCGCCAATGTAGGCGTATCGCGGACGCAACGCGACATGTGGGCAAGCGTCTGAGCAAGCGTTCGTCAACCGTTGGAGGTCCAACGGTCGAGAAGGCTCAGGGCCCGGCGCCGCCTCCCGCAGGGTCGAGCTGCTCGAGCTCGACGAAGGCGGCCTTCACCCGCGGGTCGTCGGACGACACGGCGCGCGCCCTTTCGAATGCGGCGCGGGCCCTGGCGAAGTCCCTTCGCTGAGCGTGAAGGTTTCCCAGGTTGATCCACGCGCTGACGAGCTTGGGATCGATGGCCAGGGCGTCCTCGTAGAGGGCGCGCGCCCTATCGAGATCGCCCTTGAGATGAAATGCGTAGCCGAGGTTTTGACGAAACGTGGCGCGCCGTGGGTCGAGACGAACGGCTTGCTCGAGGTGCGGCAATGCCAGATCGGCGCGCCCCGCCGCGAGGTGCGCGGTGCCGAGATCGCTCAGGACGCGTGGATCGTTGGGAGCGCGCGAGCGGGCGCGCTCGTAGGCAGCAATCGCGTCGGGGACGCGACCGAGCGCGAGCAACGCCGTACCGTGGTTGCCATGGCGCTCGGCCACCTCGGGATCGAGCTCGGCGGCACGACCCAGCGAG
>Ga0335394_10006365_pt1 | contig 13326 bp, 8 predicted proteins | sample MAT03_FD_205741 | JGI IMG/M metagenome (GOLD analysis project Ga0335394, IMG submission 205741) | Freshwater microbial communities from Lake Fryxell liftoff mats and glacier meltwater in Antarctica - MAT-03 (spades assembly) (version 2) ...
ACGTAGAAGATTTTATGACGAAAAGGAAAAATGATAAAAGCCAAGTGCAAAAATACTTTCATGCAAAACATATCCAGTATGCAGCCTAGAGATTTTATAAGACTTAAATGACTAAACGATTAATAATGCCGCTTGGTATTCTATCTGAAGTGTATTTTGGTCTTCCACCTGCACTAGTGTTAATTGGAGCAATTGCTATGACAGCTTCGGTAATTTGGTTAGGAATTTCTTTTTATAAAATGAAACTTGAAAATGAAAAATAATAAATTCTCAGAGAGACAAATAGAAATCATTGAAGCTGCCACAAAAAGAATTGATGAGCATGGCATTCAGGATTTAACTATTAAAACACTTGCCGCTGATTTAAAATTATCAGAAGCGGCATTATATCGCCATTTCAAAAGCAAAAACGAAATTTTACTTGGCTTGCTTACCTATTTTATTGATGAAATGAAAGATAGGTTGGCATCTATATTGTCTAATAAGGTTCAAAGTCCATCTGCATTATTAAAAGACTTGTTTAATTCACAATTAAAAACCTTTGTGGCAAAACCTTCTGTAGTAAGTGTTATTTTCTCAGAAAGTATTTTTCAATTTAATAAAGAATTGTCAGATACAGTTTCATCAATGATGGAACTGATGCAAACACACATTGAGACAATTGTTAGAAAGGGTCAATCAGACGGCACTTTTAGCAAAATAGTAGGCGTTTCAACAACAACAACTATTATAATGGGTGGGATGCGCATCACGGTTCTAAAATGGAAATTATCAGGTCATAAATCTGATTTAATTAAAGACGGAAGCAAGGTGCTGAATGGCATTTTAAAAATGGTAGAAACAAAAACTAAATAATTATAAATATGAAATCAATCATTCTAAAAGCATCGGCAGTTATTATCACATTATTTGCATTAATAACTCTTTTTATGAGCACCTCTGTAATATTCGATTTGTTTGGTATAAGGGAAAAGGAAGGTAATTATGTATTGTTTGTTGTGATCTCCAATTTTATTGCTGGCTTTTTGTACCTATTTGCAGCGTACGCTTTATTTACAGAAAAGAAGTGGGCAACTAAATTGTTATTAATTACAACTGCAATTCTTGTTGTAAGTTTTGTAAGCTTATTAATTCATGCCAATACAGGCGGAATTTATGAGCAAAAAACAATTAAAGCCATGCTCTCTCGTATTGTTATTACCGTGGCGTTTGCAGGAATCGCATGGTTTTTTATATCGAAAAATAAAACAAGGGACAATTTACACCCTATGTAGCGTCTGTCCGAAAACTAGATGTTTGGATGGAAAAATTCAGTTTCGAGGCGTGTTAAAAAAATGATTGTGAAGTTTACTGGGGTAAATGAGCGATTATTTTTTTTGACACAACGACGAAAATGAAGTTTTCGGCCAAACACTATGTAACAATTGTTACGCATTAATATTTACAACTTTATTACCTTTCTCAAAAACTAATAAAAACAAACTGGAAGATGAAACTGCTAAGTAAGCTAAAAATCATAGCACTTATACTTTTAATATCGTTAGAAGTAAATGCTCAAACAGCACCATTTCAAATTGCAATTGAACCATTAAATATTACTGGTTTAGGAGGTTTGCAATCCTATGCCTGGGGGACTCACAATGGCAAGTGGCTAATTATTGGAGGCCGACTAGATGGTTTACATCGTAGGCAACCTTTTGCTGCATTTGATGTTGCAGAGAATAACAATCAGCTCATTGTTATTGATCCTATAACACAACAAAAGTGGTCTGCTCCACTTTCATCTTTACCAATTGGAATGCAAGAGCAATTGAGTTCTACAAATATGGAGTTTCATCAAAATGGCGATTATTTATATTTAGCAGGAGGTTACGGGTATTGCAATACATCAGCTGATCATATTACATATCCAAACTTAAGCGCAGTTAAAGTATCTAATGTTATTAATGCGATTATAAATGGAAGCCCTTTCTCTTCAAATTTCAGGCAAATAAACGATACAATGTTTGCAGTAACAGGAGGTTACTTAAATAAAATTAACAATACTTATTATTTAACAGGCGGACAGAAATTCATTGGTAGATATAATCCAATGGGACCAACAAGTGGACCGGGATTTATTCAAATCTACACCAATTCGATCCGGAAATTTAACATCAATGATAATGGAACAATATTAACGATCAACCATCAACCCACAATAACGGATGCAACAAATCTGCATCGGAGGGATTATAATGTAGTGCCGCAAATTTTACCAACGGGAGAGGAAGGACTTACTGCGTTTTCTGGTGTGTTTAAAGTTGGAGTTAATTTACCATTTTTAAATTGTGTGAATATTGATAGTTTGGGATATGTTGTAAACAATTCATTTACGCAATATTACAATCATTATCACTGTGCACACATTCCTTTATATAGCGCCAGTGTAAATGAAATGCACACCGTTTTTTTTGGTGGTATTGCTCAGTATCATGATAGCTTAGGGACTTTAGTTCAAGACTACAATGTTCCTTTTGTAAAAACTATTGCAAGAGTTACAAGAGATGGAAGTGGAATAATGTCTGAATATAAATTGCCAATTGAAATGCCTTCTTTATTGGGTGCAGGCTCTGAATTTATTCCAGTTGAAAATATACCTCGATACAATAATGAAGTATTTATATTAGATAGTATTACTGCCGACTCAACATTATTAGGTTATATATATGGAGGTATTAGTAGTACTGCTGCCAATATTTTTTTTACGAATACAGGGACACAAAGTAGCGCAAGCAGTCAGATATTTAAAGTGTACTTAATAAAAAATTCGAGTGTTGGTTTACATGAACTTAATAAACAAAGCACAGGAACCTTACAAATGCAAGTCTATCCGAATCCAAATGAAGGCAATTTTATTATTAAGTTCAATCTTAAAAACACCGAGCCTGTAACAGTGACTATCTTAAATTCTAATGGTAACGTAGTAGACAAGACTGTTATTAAATCCCTAAAAATAGGAGAAAACAACTTTAGTAAAAGAATTGAACAACTCACAAACGGAGGTGTTTATTTTGTCACTATTGAATCAAGCTATGAAAAAGCTTCACAAAAAATAATGATAAAACCATAAAATAAAAAATATGAAAAACGCTATTTTTATTATTGCCTTCAGTTTAATTTTTACAAGTTGTAATAATTCTGCTGATAAAGCAGATGCAGAAGTTGCGACCGAGCAACCTGATAATGCAACAGAAACAGATGAATACAAACATTCACCAAGCGAATCTATCGAATTAGATAATGGATCAAAATGGAAAGTGGTTCCAGAAATGATGAAACATATTAGAAATATGGAATCGGATGTGCATCGCTTTAATGAAACTCAACATTCAGATCTTAAAGACTTCACCCAACTTGGCAAAAATTTACAGAAAAGTATTGATTTGTTAACTTCAAGTTGCAGCAAGATGGGTTAAAAGGATTTGATAGTTAGCATTCACAAAAGGTCTAAGTTCATCGCTCTGCATATCATCAACACCTCCTGCACCATCGTTGCGTTCTACTGCTTTGATGGCGTTTTCAATATTCCTTCTATCAAGTATTCTTTCCAGCATTACTTTTAGTACTTTAACAACTGACAATTCTGTTTTCTCTTTTTATTTTCAGCTAAGCTCTCCCGTGTTTTACTTTTGGCTTCCGGCCTGTCCTCGCGCGGGTAGTCGTCGTTTAGTTTCTGCTTTTCTTTTTGTTCGCTTTAAATAAGTTCCTTAATAGTTTTGTCTACTTTAACATTCAGTCCTTCATTGAACGATTGAGGATTCCGTTTCTCACGGCTCATTCGATCACTTACTATGACCTCTGCTGACTTCTGACTGTAGCAGAACATATCTCCATGTCTGTTGCCGCTAGGGGATGAGCTTCTCCATTTGCCAACCTACTGCCAGATCTCTCAGGGTAAGTTTATTTACTTTCAGTTCATGTGGCCTCTGTATTTACGTGATTGTAATCTGTGTAGTATTGGACTTCTGTTTCTTATGCAACATTATCCTTACAAACCCGCCTGTTATAAAGTTTCTGTTCGTAAACCCGAACCTTTGCATTAAGCATCCTTCAGATTCCGCCTCGCAACGGACACCCTTGCTCTCTGCTATCGATAAGTACTACAACTCTCGCTCGGGACTTGCACCCTATAGTAAATGAACATGCCTGCCTTACAAAAAAAAAATCCGGCTTTAGAGCCGGATTTTTTTACAGAGAATAGATTTTAAAATATTAGCGATACAAATTGATGGTCCCTTTTTTAGTGTAAGGAACACCATCATCACCCGTAGCTTTAATGTTGTAGAAGTAGGTTCCTTCAGCAGCGTCTTTGCCATAAAGGTTTTTACCATCCCAGGCAATATTTCCGGTAGTTGAAGTTATTTCATAAACTTTATGTCCCCAACGATCAAAGATCACTGCTGTGATTTCTATCAGGTTAGCAGATTTCACCCAGAAGATATCATTAATACCATCGTTATTTGGAGTGAAGACATTTGGTATTTCAAGTGCGGAAGGAATATCCAACTTTATTATTCTTTGTGCTGAAGCTATACAAGTTCCTTTTGTTGAATAAATGGTTACTGTATAAGTTCCTGCCTGAGTATAAAGTGCGGTTGGACTAACACTTGATGAGATCGAAGTGGATACAAAAAGTCCTGTTGTTGGATTAACGGTTCCTGACGTTTGTGCGTTAGCGAAATTCCAAAACGTTTGGATGTTGTTTGTTCCATTTGAAGAGGCTGAGAGATTTGTAAAGGAAATAGTTTTTGGAGCATATCCTGTTACATCACTTGGTTCAAACGTAGCTGTCAAAGATCCATTAATTACTGCAAATCTTGTTTTTGCTGAACATCCAGTTATAGTATTCGTAACCAAAACATCATAAACTCCAGGACTACTGACAGGGAAAGGATTTTTAGTCTGATCACCTACTATCTGCGATCCATCGCTTGACCAGTCAAAAGCATATTTTCCATCATAGATTGAAGGCGTGAAATTCACGGTAAGATTAGTTTGCACCGCGCCACAATCCAATGTACCAGTCGGCACCGTTGGAGAGATGTCAGGATAAATCTGATTATCAATAACAGTCATGGTTGCAATTGCTGTACATCCGTTATTGATGTCTTTTGCCGTGAGGGTGTATATACCCGGTACCTGACCAACATAGGTAGTTGAATTTGATTTTGGAACTTGTGGTGTGGGACCCTCCCACAAGAAGCCTACTACCGGCGATGCCGTTGGGAACCCTATAGCCAAAGGAATGCCGGTTGAGCTTTGATTAGAGAAGGTTAAACTCTGCGTGATACATGAAAGAGAACTTGTAATAGGACTGGCTCCAGCTTTTGGTGGGAACAAATTCTGGTAAATAGGCACAGTAGCAAAACTTTTACAAGTACTGCTAAGATCGGTAATTACCAAAGTGTAAGTGTTTACCAAAGTCTTAGTGGGTGTTGATGGATTATTAGATGCAGTGATCGTATCTGCCACTACTGTATTTGCGCTTCCTCCCTGGTACATCCACATGTATTCTACATAAGTATTGGTACTCACACCTCTAAGAGTAACTGTGCGGGTATTACAATCCAGTGTGTTCCGTTCATAGAGGGTAGCTATGCTCGGAGCAAACGTATTTGTTAAAATTGTAATCGGTGTCCTGGTTTCGCACTGCGATTGCAAATCTTTGGTAATAACCGTATAGTTACCGAACGCACAAACCGTGTAATCCGTTTGGGAACTTAGCGTAACAGGAACAGATGTTGAGCTTCCCGGGCTTAAAACAGTATAGGTTACCCCGCCTCCGAATGGAGTGGTTTGGCCGTTCTCAATTTTAATAACGGCACAACTTCGAGAACTACAACCGAGCGTAAAATTGTTTGCTGGACTTGTAACTTGAAACGTAGGGAAACCTTGCAATGAATTTACAGTAAACTCTTTGCAGGTTGAACATCCGTTTGAGTTGTTCTTAAGACAATATGAAAACGTACCTACTCCACCTGGAGTATAATAATCTATAGAAGAATTAGAAGAAAATGTGCCACCCTGAGGTGCAAGAATTTGGTGAGTAATATTAACTACAGGGTTAGTTGCCGTTAAAGTTACATTTTGAATGGAACCAGAAACGGTACCACAGGTGATTGTTTGCAACTGAGGCCCTGAAGTGGACATTGGAGCAACCGTGTTTACGCCAATTGCAACGGTACGTACTACGATACAATTTGTAACAGGATCAACACCATTTACTGTGTAAGTACCAGGATTTATAACTGAGATACTACTTGTTGCAAAAGTGGCGCTATTACTAGCCCAGAAGTAATTCAGGAATCCGTTATTATAACTGTAAGTAGTGAGCGCATCCAGGTTAATTACCGGGTAATCGCAAGTTATACTTTGCGAACCTGTTGTATTAACAATGGTAAAGCTAGGTATGGGAGGTGCCGGATTAATATTTAAAGTCTCTGTGACCTTACATCCTAAAGGATCGCTGGCTACAACCGTTACCTGCAAAGGAGTATTCCCACTGGGAATCACATAGGTTCCAGTTATTGAATTTGAACTTAAAGACAAAGGTGTGGGAGACCAAATTAAAGTGGACGGATTCAATGCCGAACCAGATGGGGTTACCGATACAACTGCCTGAGTAGCGCCGCAAACAGCTTGTAAAACTGAACCGCTTACCAAGGGTGCTGGTGTGACTGTACTGTTCACTACCCTCTGAATAGGAGCACAAGAACCTGCAGGCTGCATATAAACTGTATACTGAGCAGAAACACTTGTTACTAAACATTGATTGGTCATAGATACTGCACTATAACCGGGAGGCAAGCCTTGTCCGGCCCATGAATATGGTCCTAGTCCTGCGGCTGCGCAAATGGTAGCTCCCGCAGCGCCACACGTTGGAACAGTTACTTCAGTTCCTGCATCGTAAATGTTACCATTGCCATTAATAGTCATAGGCCCGCATTGCGCGTCAAAATAACATTTACCATAGTGGCCACTATAAATACAGTCGCTGGCAATAATATCGATAGTAATATTTTGACCGATATAAGCCGTAAGGTCCATGGAGTTAACCTGCCATGGATTATAAATAACAGAGCCATTTGATGAGCCAAAAGTTGGAGGAGTACAGGTAGGACATGGAAGAGAGTAGGTATAATTTACACCCGATAATGCAACTTTATAGTTAGGTGTTCCTGCATTGCCACCGCACTCAGCACCAGGAGCGGACACTGAAAAATTTGGGCAGGTGATAGCCGCACTCGTAGTAGCATTTGATAGTCTGATAACAAATCCACCAGCAGCACAACAATCGTGACTGGTATTAAATACTGAAATAAAAGCAAACTGGAATAATGCATTTTGCCCGGTTACAGCAAACGTTTTTGATAACCTTTCAATACTGTAGTCACCTGTTATACCGTCGTTCAAACGAATAACCTTACCTCCGAACATCGGGCTTGATAATTGTGGATTAGCAGCCAAAGCAGTAGCATTAGCGGGCCCGGATCCAAATACAGAATAAATCGGGTATTGAGCTCCTATCTGATTATCTACAAAACCACCCGCCGCACTACAATCAATTATATTAGAGTGATTGGGAGGAACTGGAAACAAGGTCATGTTACAGGAAGATTGTCCAAGAGGAATCCCATTAGGATAAAATGGATTTATAGTCGCTTGCGGGCCTGAACCAGGCAAACTCGATCCATTGTATCCCTTCGTCACAGTCCAACCTGCAATCTGATTGGATGTGGTGATCTGAGCTGCCGGAGAAGCCTCAAAATCTTCATTAACACAGCCAGGCGAAACAGGACGATTTTGACTCAGTGGATCAGGCGTATAAATATAAGGCTTATTAAGAGTATATTTATTATTAATGTAGGTGGTCTTATAATTGTATAATGCTACGATGAGTTCATTACCAAAAACACCTTGTTGTAATAACATTACTCTTGCGCCAACCTCGTCAAAGCCCCTTAAAGAGTCTTTGTTAAAAGACTTTCTATATTGGGGATCAAGAGGCAAGTTTAATCCTTGGGTATCCTGGGCTGATCCTGATATACAGATAAGTAGTAGCAGTAAGAAGGACAACAGTGCACATGGCTTAATTTTATTCATTGGCTATTATTTTAAAGAGTTAATATTTATCCTCATCAAATATAGTACCAAATAGTGTTAAATTAAAAAGAAAATCAAAGCGCAAAAAAATGGTCACTGCAAATTTTTTATCCCGGTGCAAGACCGGCAAGCGTATAATAAAAAAATCCGGCTTTAGAGCCGGATTTTTTTACAGAGAATAGATTTTAAAATATTAGCGATACAAATTGATGGTCCCTTTTTTAGTGTAAGGAACACCATCATCACCCGTAGCTTTAATGTTGTAGAAGTAGGTTCCTTCAGCAGCGTCTTTGCCATAAAGGTTTTTACCATCCCAGGCAATATTTCCGGTAGTTGAAGTTATTTCATAAACTTTATGTCCCCAACGATCAAAGATCACTGCTGTGATTTCTATCAGGTTAGCAGATTTCACCCAGAAGATATCATTAATACCATCGTTATTTGGAGTGAAGACATTTGGTATTTCAAGTGCGGAAGGAATATCCAACTTTATTATTCTTTGTGCTGAAGCTATACAAGTTCCTTTTGTTGAATAAATGGTTACTGTATAAGTTCCTGCCTGAGTATAAAGTGCGGTTGGACTAACACTTGATGAGATCGAAGTGGATACAAAAAGTCCTGTTGTTGGATTAACGGTTCCTGACGTTTGTGCGTTAGCGAAATTCCAAAACGTTTGGATGTTGTTTGTTCCATTTGAAGAGGCTGAGAGATTTGTAAAGGAAATAGTTTTTGGAGCATATCCTGTTACATCACTTGGTTCAAACGTAGCTGTCAAAGATCCATTAATTACTGCAAATCTTGTTTTTGCTGAACATCCAGTTATAGTATTCGTAACCAAAACATCATAAACTCCAGGACTACTGACAGGGAAAGGATTTTTAGTCTGATCACCTACTATCTGCGATCCATCGCTTGACCAGTCAAAAGCATATTTTCCATCATAGATTGAAGGCGTGAAATTCACGGTAAGATTAGTTTGCACCGCGCCACAATCCAATGTACCAGTCGGCACCGTTGGAGAGATGTCAGGATAAATCTGATTATCAATAACAGTCATGGTTGCAATTGCTGTACATCCGTTATTGATGTCTTTTGCCGTGAGGGTGTATATACCCGGTACCTGACCAACATAGGTAGTTGAATTTGATTTTGGAACTTGTGGTGTGGGACCCTCCCACAAGAAGCCTACTACCGGCGATGCCGTTGGGAACCCTATAGCCAAAGGAATGCCGGTTGAGCTTTGATTAGAGAAGGTTAAACTCTGCGTGATACATGAAAGAGAACTTGTAATAGGACTGGCTCCAGCTTTTGGTGGGAACAAATTCTGGTAAATAGGCACAGTAGCAAAACTTTTACAAGTACTGCTAAGATCGGTAATTACCAAAGTGTAAGTGTTTACCAAAGTCTTAGTGGGTGTTGATGGATTATTAGATGCAGTGATCGTATCTGCCACTACTGTATTTGCGCTTCCTCCCTGGTACATCCACATGTATTCTACATAAGTATTGGTACTCACACCTCTAAGAGTAACTGTGCGGGTATTACAATCCAGTGTGTTCCGTTCATAGAGGGTAGCTATGCTCGGAGCAAACGTATTTGTTAAAATTGTAATCGGTGTCCTGGTTTCGCACTGCGATTGCAAATCTTTGGTAATAACCGTATAGTTACCGAACGCACAAACCGTGTAATCCGTTTGGGAACTTAGCGTAACAGGAACAGATGTTGAGCTTCCCGGGCTTAAAACAGTATAGGTTACCCCGCCTCCGAATGGAGTGGTTTGGCCGTTCTCAATTTTAATAACGGCACAACTTCGAGAACTACAACCGAGCGTAAAATTGTTTGCTGGACTTGTAACTTGAAACGTAGGGAAACCTTGCAATGAATTTACAGTAAACTCTTTGCAGGTTGAACATCCGTTTGAGTTGTTCTTAAGACAATATGAAAACGTACCTACTCCACCTGGAGTATAATAATCTATAGAAGAATTAGAAGAAAATGTGCCACCCTGAGGTGCAAGAATTTGGTGAGTAATATTAACTACAGGGTTAGTTGCCGTTAAAGTTACATTTTGAATGGAACCAGAAACGGTACCACAGGTGATTGTTTGCAACTGAGGCCCTGAAGTGGACATTGGAGCAACCGTGTTTACGCCAATTGCAACGGTACGTACTACGATACAATTTGTAACAGGATCAACACCATTTACTGTGTAAGTACCAGGATTTATAACTGAGATACTACTTGTTGCAAAAGTGGCGCTATTACTAGCCCAGAAGTAATTCAGGAATCCGTTATTATAACTGTAAGTAGTGAGCGCATCCAGGTTAATTACCGGGTAATCGCAAGTTATACTTTGCGAACCTGTTGTATTAACAATGGTAAAGCTAGGTATGGGAGGTGCCGGATTAATATTTAAAGTCTCTGTGACCTTACATCCTAAAGGATCGCTGGCTACAACCGTTACCTGCAAAGGAGTATTCCCACTGGGAATCACATAGGTTCCAGTTATTGAATTTGAACTTAAAGACAAAGGTGTGGGAGACCAAATTAAAGTGGACGGATTCAATGCCGAACCAGATGGGGTTACCGATACAACTGCCTGAGTAGCGCCGCAAACAGCTTGTAAAACTGAACCGCTTACCAAGGGTGCTGGTGTGACTGTACTGTTCACTACCCTCTGAATAGGAGCACAAGAACCTGCAGGCTGCATATAAACTGTATACTGAGCAGAAACACTTGTTACTAAACATTGATTGGTCATAGATACTGCACTATAACCGGGAGGCAAGCCTTGTCCGGCCCATGAATATGGTCCTAGTCCTGCGGCTGCGCAAATGGTAGCTCCCGCAGCGCCACACGTTGGAACAGTTACTTCAGTTCCTGCATCGTAAATGTTACCATTGCCATTAATAGTCATAGGCCCGCATTGCGCGTCAAAATAACATTTACCATAGTGGCCACCTGCTGTACAATCGCTTGAAATAATATCGATAGTAATATTTTGGCCTATGTAAGCCGTTAGATCCATAGAATTAATTTGCCATGGATTATAAATCACAGAACCGTTAGATGAGCCATAGGTAACCGGAGTACAAGTGTAACAAGCAGCAGCGTAAGTATAAGTTATGCCAGATGTTGCTACTTTATAGCCTGGTGTTCCTGTGCCTCCAATACAATCAGAACCAGGAGCGGAGACCGTAAAGAAAGGACATGCAATAGGGGCATTTGTAGTAGCGTTAGACAATTTTATTACGAAACCACCCGCTGAACAACAGTCATGACCGGTATTAAAAACTGAAATAAAGGCGAATTGAAATAATGCGTTTTGCCCGGTTACAGCAAACGTTTTTGATAACCTTTCAATACTGTAATCACCTGTTATACCGTCGTTTAAACGAAGAACCCTCCCTCCGAACATCGGACTGGTTAATTGGGGATTAGCAGCCAAAGCAGTAGCATTAGCGGGCCCGGATCCAAATACAGAATAAATCGGGTATTGAGCCCCTATCTGATTATCTACAAAACCACCCGCCGCACTACAATCAATTATATTAGAGTGATTGGGAGGAACTGGAAACTGACTCATATTACAAGAATTCTGACCCGGTGTTCCACCATTTGGATAATAAGGAGCCAATGTAGCCTGAGTGCCACTGGTGGGTATACTGCTTGAATTGTATCCTTTTGAAACAACCCAACCAACAATCTGATTTGTTGTTGTGATCTGAGCTGCCGGAGAAGCTTCGAAATCTTCGTTCACGCAGCCAGGAGTTGCAGTTGGGCGGTGCTCGGCCAGCCACTGATCCATTGATTTACTTGGTTTTATTAAGTTGAATTTCTGGTCAATATAATCCTTTTTGTAATTATGAAGCATTACAATAAACTCGTTGCCAAAAATACCTTGAGATAGAAGACTTGCTCTTGCGGCAGTTTCGTCAAACCCTCGTAAAGAGTCTTTGTTAAACTCTCTACGGTAAAGGGGTTCAAGCGGAAGATTCATATCCTTGCTGTCCTGAGCTAATCCTACATTGCAAATGGAAAGGAGCACAAGAACGAATAAAGGAATTGATAGTTTATTTTTACTCATTGGCTATTATTTTAAAGAGTTAGTGTTATCCTCTTCAAATATAATACCAAATAGTGTTAAATTAAAAAGAAAATCAATTTATTTTAAATAATTCTCCCGAAAAACAATATGATCCAATTTCACTCAGTTTATCGAACAACTTGTTTACTAACTGAGCTCATTCTCATCGGTAAAGACTTAAAGTTCCCTTTTTTTCATGCGGAACTCCATCAGACCCGGTTGACTTAAGGATGTAAAAATAAGTTCCTTCGGACGATTCTTTGCCCGATTGCGTTTTACCATCCCATGAGATATTTCCCTTGTCGCTTTGAGAGCTAAAAACAATTTTACCCCAGCGGTCGTATATCAGAACAGAAATGCTTTCCAGATTCTTCGCCTTTAAAAAGAAAAGATCGTTCACGTTATCTCCGTTAGGCGTAAATACATTTGGAACTTCTACAAAAGACGGGATTTCAACTTCAATGGTTCTAGAAGCAGAATCGATACAGGTACCTTTTACAGCAAACATAATTACTTTGTAAGCTCCCGCAACGCTATAAGTTGTGCTCGGTGAAAGATTGGAAGCTGTTGTCGAAGCGGTCAAAGCATTGCCAAAATTCCAATAAGAAGTTATGTTTGAAGATCCGTTGGTGGAAGTAGAGTTATTGTAAAAGCTCACCTCGAACGGGGCGAATCCCCTGGTTGATTGCGCTTCAAATGCCGCATCCAAAGTTCCATTAATAACGCTGAGTTCAGCACTTGATGAACAACCATTAAGTGTGTTCGTGGTAATCATCTTATACATGCCTGGTGCTGTTGTTGTAAGGGTCAGTGAATGAACGTCTCCAACTACGGCGCCATTGGTCATCCAGGTGTAAGTAAAGCCTGGAGACATATTACTTACGCTAGGGAAAATTTTCACATTTTGTGAGCCGCAATCCAAAACAAACGGCGGTGGTGCATTTGGTCTGTTTAAAATTGGGTAAACCCTGTTATCATTAACGGTAGTAGTGGTTTTAGCAAGACATCCATTATTTATATCTTTTACTGTAAGGGTATAAATACCAGGTGTTCCGGCAACGTAACTTGTACGTACCTGCCCAACAACCTGCGGC
>Ga0335394_10006370_pt1 | contig 13318 bp, 12 predicted proteins | sample MAT03_FD_205741 | JGI IMG/M metagenome (GOLD analysis project Ga0335394, IMG submission 205741) | Freshwater microbial communities from Lake Fryxell liftoff mats and glacier meltwater in Antarctica - MAT-03 (spades assembly) (version 2) ...
CTTTGCACCGGGCATCTCAGGCGTTGGCGTTTATTTCGGGGCGGGATTTTGCTACCCCAGATGATGTGAAGGAATTAGCACCGCACGTACTTTCTCATCGGTTGATTCCGGCGGGAGGAAGAAAGGCGAAGACGATTGTTGATAAGTTGTTGAGATCTGTTCCTATTCCTTAAAAAGTTACAAATCGCCCGCAGAAGATAGGACGTACGGTTGAAACCGCGTCTACACAAACAAAGTCCGCCTCCGCGGACTAAAGAATCAAGAAGATAAGACGGCGGTTGAAACCGCCTTTGTCTTCAACCCGCGGAGGCGGGTTTTGTCTTTATCGACGCTTGATTCCGGCGGGGGGAAGGAGGGCGAAGACGATTGTTGATAAGATAAGACGGCGGTTGAAACCGCGTCTACACAAACAAAGTCCGCCTCCGCGGACTAAAGATAATTCGGCGGTTGAAACCGCCTTTGTCTTCAACCCGCGGAGGCGGGTTTTGTCTTTATCGACGCGGTTTCAACCGCCCGGTCTTTTTATTTTATGATGATTGTTCAATAGATGCTTGAAACAGAGCCACTAATTTCTTGGCCTCTAAATCAACATTATGTTGTTGAGCAACCCGTTCGGCTCCTATTTTCCCCATTTCTTCTAGCTTTTCTAAAGGTGCTTCCAATGCCGCACGCATTGCAATAGTTAATGCTTCTACGGAACCGGGAGGAACTAACCAACCGCAAACGCCCGGTTCTACGAGCTCCGGGATGCCAGCAACATAGGTGCTAATTACGGGCCGATTCAGAGCGAGAGCTTCCATAATTACGACGGGTAAACCTTCGGCAAAACTTGGCAATACCATTGCGCGGGAAGCTAAAATTTCTTGCTGAACTCGATCGCCACTGGCCCAGCCGGTAATTTCTATATAATTTTGCAGACCTAGTTGTGCAATCTGCTGTTCAATTTCAGCCCGTAGCGGGCCGTCTCCGACAAATACCAATTTAAACTCCAAGCCTTCAACTGCTAGCTTGCTGGCGGCTTCTAGCAGTAGCAGATGACCTTTTTGTTCGCTCAGCCGTCCAATGCAAACTAAGCGGGGTGCTGCGGGTATGGGGACGTGCGGGTGAGCTAAAAATGCAGCATCGACACCGCAGTGTATGACGTGGATTTTTGACCAATAAGTGCGATCGCACCACCGAAAAAGCTGACTTTTGCCGAAGGAACTAACTGCTGCTACAAAGGTCGATCGTTTAATTTTTTCATCTAAGGAAAGAAGTGTAGCTTTATCAAATTCTTCGGGGCCGTGAACCGTGAAACTGTAAGTCGGGCCACCAAGCACGTGACACAGCATTGCAACTGTTGTGGAATTTGTGCCGAAGTGAGCGTGAACGTGTGTTGTACCCGCTTCTGCAAACCAATTTAAAAGAATGCAAGCTTCTGCTAAATAAGCTAGATGCAGCAAAATCCCTCGTTCTGAGTGTAAGCCCACTTTGAACATTAACCGCAAAGCTTCGAGGAATCGAATTGGTCTAGTTGCGGCAACGCGGAGTAAACCCCACGCTAAGCCCTGTACGCCAACTCCTAGGATGACTTTGGTCAATTCTTGTTCTTGTTTGTCTGCGCCGTCTACGAGTTCGGATTCGCAGGATCTGATGGAGTAACGTCCGACTTTCAGGCCGCAAGTTTCGACTGCTAGGAGTTCTCTGCGGACGAAGCTGTGGCTGACTTTGGGGTATTGGTTGACTAGATAGGCGATGTTCATGAAGGGGGAGAAATTTTTGTGGTAAAACTCTAGATTAGTTTAGCTTTATGGATGTGCGGGGCGATCGGGCGATCGTCCAAGTTTGGGTCAATTAGGGCGATCGATTAAAGTCGTCTTGCGGGGAAGAGGTGAAAACTGAATCAACTGTTCAATCACCAGACTAGAAGCGTGTTTCCATCCCCTTGCGGGGTAAGATGGAGTAACGCGAGTTGAGCACGAATTTTGTTCTTTGCTCTTCGCTCGGGTGTCATCCGACTTCGCAATTCACTAAAAGGCTTTGTCTTCATATCAATATGTTCTTGCCATAACTTTATAGTTAATTCAGTCGCTCATATTTCTTAATGAGATCATTTTCAATTTTTATAAGTTTTAGTTTCACAACATCACCTACTTCCAAGGATATTGCTTTTTTGTGCATATTGTAAATTTCTTCAACTTTGGCAAGCTTTTCCCCATCAAGTTCGTAAGTTATTGTAGTTTTCGTTTTTTTGCTGTCTACATCTCTAGAGATGCTCTCTACAATCTTGGCATCTACAATCTGACCTTCTTTGTATTTACAGTTACTTTCAGATTTGCGGATCTGTGGTTTAAGAAAAGCTACTTCTTGAGGAGAAGCATCACCAATTGAAATCGTCTCTTTGTGATAGCGCACTAAACGTGCTACCCATCCTAAAATCAGTAGCATGGTTCGAGCATTACCTCGCTCACCTTGCAAATGTTGCTTGCAAGCTTTTTCTATACAGCGATAGTAGTCAGTAGTTTTGCCACTATGTCCAATTTGCCCACCATGCTTGACTAAAGTGTTTAAATATGTGAAAAACTTTTCTCCAGCATTGGGTTGGTCTTGATTGGCATTAAGATATGTAACAATCTTCTTTAATTCCGTAGTAATGCCATCTGATTTTGGTTCTAATCGTCTTTGCTCTTCAGCTAAAGTTTGCGCGATCGCATGAGCAATTCCCCACTGTTTTTCGGTCAAAGATTCGGTGAATAATTCAGTATTAGACATCTTTAATACTCTTCTTTAGGTTCGAGATCGGTCGGATATTTTAACACTTCAGCCAGTTCTTGCAATTGAGTTGCTTGTACTAAACTAGAATGAGCAGCTTGAATATTTTTCTGCATGAACTGTTGCAATTTGGTGCCAGTCATGCTGTCGGATTCAGCAGGCTTGTAGGACGAATAGCGATCGCGCAAATCTCCTTGATTCTGCAAAACCTTTGCTGCTGTGACTTCCACAGTCATTGTTCCCATGCCGATCGGCTTCCCGCCGCCAACCTTCAGGGCGATCGCATATTTTGGATCTTGCCCCAACACAATCAACAGCGTTCCTAACTCTGCTGCTGTTAAATTTTTGAATTGGATCTGGGTTGTGAATGTGTACTCTTTAGCAGCTTGCTGAACAGTAATGCCTCGATTTTGACCTTTGTCGATCGCCCGAATCGTGTGATAATAAAACTTGCGCCCTGCTACGTTGCCTCTTGCGTCAAAATATGCTGCTCTCTTGTTAGGTTGAGGAGACCATAAAGATGGCATAAATCCTGTAGCAAAGCCTGTATTTTCGCATTTAGCATCGCTGAATTCAATTAGCCCTTGCCAATCTAAGGCACCGAATACTTGACTTGCCGGACAGAGTTCTTGTTTATTTTTACAAGGCAGGCGATCGGACGGAATTTTATCTTTGTATCTTGATGTAATTACTGCTAAAGTGCTGTTAGTAATGGCTTCATAGGCTGACCGGATGCAGCCTTTGAGAGAACTGCCTTGAATTGAAAGTTTTTGGTCTACATTTTGAACCATTGTTTTGATTAAAGGCACGCGAGTACCTATGTCGCTACCCATGACAACCACACCTGTAGAGACGTGTAAGGTAGTCTGAACTTTCAGAGTGAGAAACAAAGTTCCGTGCAGGCGATCGCCAAAATATTTGTGATGTCCGATAGGAGCTTTTTTGGGCGGGCGTTCCTTGGGAAAACTAATTAATTCATAAGGTTTAGGTACTCCCATTTCACCAGCATAGTTATTAGAAACCGGGCTACTTGGAGGCGGCGGTGTAGAACCTCGGAGTTTAGGTACGGGATTATTAGTCATTTTTTACTCCTGACGGTGAGGGCGACAAACTGAACGGTGGCAGTTCTTTGGTCTTGAAAGTATCGCTGACCTATGCTAATATTTTTAGATTCAATGTTCTCATCATTTTTTCCTTTATAGATAAAACTCTTAGGGAATTTGGGTTCGTTAAGGCCGTGAAAGTAAGCAGCGCGATCGCAATATTCCCAATTTTCGCCGATCGCCTCAAATCCTTCTAAATCGGCTGCAACGCTGCTCAAAAGTAACGCTTCATATGCACTTCCCTGCTTTTTCCAGCGCAATTCGCGATCGCTATTAAACATTTGCCCTTCAAAACCGGGGAAAAGCTCATCGGGCAATTTCTTGCAGATACCGCTGACTGCGTGGGGCGATCGCACAAAATAGTAACTTTCCTCAGTTGCTAACTTTTCTAGCAACTTTTTGACTTCATCCGGTGATAAACCTGGTTTAAAATATACAAAACCTTGACTCATGCTACAGCACCTGTTAAAAGCTTACTCCAAGCAGAAACTGCACATTTAAATAAATTGGGTACACCAGTCTCACCATCGCCTTGCCATTTTAGCTGCACTCCAAAACCTAAATCCATCGCTTCAGCAGCAATGGGAGTTTGTTCGCGATCGGGTTGAGAAAAGCCATAATTTTCAGCTTCATCAGCGTCTAAAAATTCTCCGGCACCAAGCAATAAAACGTGTCCCCATTGACCGGATTTGACTATTTGTTTAATTTGGCGATTATCTTCATCTAATTGACAACCGGGATATTGAACTGCTGCTTCGTTAAATTTGACTGTCACCGTGCCCAAACCGCGAGATTTAGCAAAACCGATCCCAAACCAGCCATCATTTAAGTCTCGCAAAACTAAGCCAATTAAGCCTAATTGTGCTAGGGAAAAGTTTTTGAGATGTATTTTAGTGCGAAATTCTCCAGCGGTGCAGACTTGATAGTTAAATGGGCCAACGGCTACGGAACCGAAAACGCGATCGATCGCTACTCCATTACGTTCTTGAATTTTGACTTGTTTTTTATCAACTGGGTAAGCATCTTGGATTCTCAGCCTGCTAGCAATGGAAGTATTGCCAAATAGTTGGTCTGTAAAAGAAGATAATTTGTAAATATCGCTGGATGATTTTTTCTTTAAGTAATCGTAGTTGTCACTCAGCGGATCGTTAGCCCAGAGAATGTCGGGATTATTAGGATTGCTATCTCTACCTATTGTTCTGACAATTCTCTCAGCATGAGCACGAATAGCACCTTTTAGGGAACTTCCCGGTAGATAAATTGACTTTCCTCCTTCGTGGTAAGTCTCGACAAACTCCATATCCGGTTTAGTTGGATCTGCTCCTTCTTTCCCAGATTTTATCAAGATTGGCCCGTCGGGAATTAGAGTTAAATCAATAGTACAGTGGTTGACAAATCGTTTGTGCATAGTTTGATGGGATTGAAAAAACTTGTAAGATTTAAGCAGCTACTAAATTGTTTAGCTGCGATTCAAACTCTTGAAATACATAATTGACAGCAGCAAAAAGTTTATCTAGCTCCTGAAGGCTGTAAAAATTGATATTTTTGGTAAATAGCTGCCGTTCTAGCTTGCCAAATTGCCAGGTTTTGCCATTGGAAACTATACCCAAAATAATTACCTGTAATTCATCATTCAGTCGCTGTGCTGCAATCATTTCTGCTAGGCATTGCGCCCAGCCTTCATGAAACTTGTCTTGCTTGGCTTCAACCAACAGAAAATAAGGCTTTCCAAAGACTAATTTTCCCAAAGGAGAGCGTTTAGCCAAAATATATTCAGGAAAACCAGACAGCTCCTGGTCGTAAGTAAGAGATTTATGGCTCCATAAAATAAACTTACTATGATAACGTTTCCAAACTTCTTTGATAACTGGATATATCAAATTTTCGCAGACAGCAAACTCTGAATTGTCCACAACTGCTTCTCGCATCATAAATTCTAAGTCTTCCCGAAAATAGTCAGGGATACTAAACTCAGTTTCTCTGATAAAATTAGCTTCCGTATAAGTCACCTGAAATTCTTGGAGAACTTCACCGATATCTTTGTAGTTACTGAAACCCATATTGACCTCATATTGATGTAAGTTTTTGTTCGGACACAGAGAATACATTCTGAGTTAAATGATTAATGAATGATTCTGCCCATTTTTTCTTGTAATCATCAGGAACGACACAGCAAAGATTGTTATTTACTAGGTTTTTCATATATCCTAGCAACTTACTTGGATCGGTATTATTAGGATTTTTTTCATCTCGAATGTCAACCCAGTGCATCTTATCAATTTCTAGTTTAACAACACCTAAGCCGCGCGATCGCCCGCCACCCAGCGGAATTTGTTCTGTCTCGAATTGGTGTAAGCCGATCGCCAATAAGCCCAATTCCCACTCCTCAGCATTTTCGACAACCGCTTTAAAATCGAAGGGAGTACCTGCGGGGACAACTTGAAAGTCGTAAAGCTTCCCGTCGGCGGCGGTTTCGGTATCTCTGTCAATGGCTACTCCATCTCGTTCTTGATATTGTCCGAACCACGCATCGGGTTGTACAGTTAAATCACGGACTTGGAATTTGCTGGCGATCCAAGGAGTGCCAAATAAACTGCCAATATAGTCGGTTATTCCGATGAGTTGTTCTGTTAACTCAAAGTCATTCTTTTTGTATTTTTCTTTTAAAGCTTTGACTTGATTATTTCTAGTTGTACTCGTGTAATTAGCCGGATCTTCGGCTAAATTTGGGTCGATACCTCGGAGGAAGCTTTCTAAGCGCGATCGCAAAGCACCTTTAAAGCTTGAACCGGGAATCAATGGTCTACCCAAGGCATCTTTGATTACGGGTAGATCGGAGCCGATGGGTTCAGTCGATCGACCTTTACTAATGCGTAATGCTGTTATGGTTGTCAGCGTTCCCGTGATTTCCAGTCGATTTTTGAAAGTGTCAAACATGGTCAATCCTAATTATTCAGAAAACTCTTTTTCAAGATGTAAAGCAATACTATTTGTTTCAGCTTGATTTCGCCCCGTTGTTTGAATGCACAACCCTAGTCCTTTATCTGTCCGAGTTAGAACAAACTCGACAATGCCATCTGGATGCGTCCGTAAAATAGGATTAGGACGTTTTGGATTGAAGGGTAAAGAATTGATAATTTCTTTTACATAAGTCGAGCGACGGATTCTCTCGGCAAATGCTTGCAATACATTTTTACCATGATCGTCTCTCAGCCTAATTGGTTTTTGGTCGGGGGCTGTATCATCTTGAGGGATTAGGGAGAGAATAGTAGTTTCTTGCTTAGCAAATTGCAATCTGGAACGTTCATTAAATAGGACTCCCATTGCCGAGAGGCTGACTAGAGTTTCATTGCCAATAGATTCCTCGTCAATGAGTGACTCCATATACTTACTTTTCAGACTTGCTTCAACTTTTGCCTTCTCAATGGTTTGTGCAGATTCAAGTTCGGAAAATAATTGATAATTATTGAGCCAAAAAGCCAGATCAAGAGAAACTGGTTGTGGAGGTAGCTCAATTACTTCTGAAAACTTCTCAAATAAGTAATAAACGGGAATTTCCAAAGCTTGTCCAATCATGCCAGCAAACGAAATCTGTGCTTTATATCCGCCCGTAGCATTGATCGCAATCGCTTCCGGAGAAAAGTTCCTTACTTCTGTGCTAATCTCGCGGACGAGATTTTTAAGTCCTTGTTGCTTAAATTTCTTAACGTCGTCATCGCGCAATCCTTCAAGCACGCGGATTTCAACTTTTTTATCAACCTTCAGAGAATTACCTGAGTTTTCATAATATAACTTAAGAATCTCGCCTGTTATTTTACCATCTTCTGTCTCGGAAAGTAAAAAAATTAATTTTGGCTCTCGATCGATAAACTCTTTTTTGCAGATACTTGTAATTGAATTTATTTCCGCTCCACACAAACGGTCAGAGTTCTCTCTCTGAACTAATAAAAGTGCTATTTGATGCCAATTTTTGGCTTCAAAAGCTTGTTGGATAGCTGCTTCTTTAGAAAATTTTAGGTTATTGAGAAGGCTCGTACCTACAGTAGAAATTAGTCTCGTTCTCATTGTGACCTCCAAATATTAATATTTATGTGCTTTCGGTCTATTCTTGATTAGTTGTTTCCATCTTTTAAATACTTGAGATGCCGAGATCCATAACCTAAATAACGGCGAATCAATTGTAGCCAAATAGGTTTGAAGTCTGTGTGGGAACATTCGGCAATTATCCCAGCAGCTTTTTTAATGTTACCATCAATATCTTGAATCAGTCTTGCAGCTAAAGATTCTTCCCCTCTGCCCCATTTTCTATCCCTTCCTACTTGATATCGGAGAAAATTCTTAATAACTTCTGCACTATCAGTTGTGTCAGCAACGCGAACTAAGTTTCGGAACTGTGATTCCTCTAGTTCTTCCTTTCCAGACTTACCGTATTGGCAAGTGTCTAAAGCATCCTGAATCCAAATGACTACATCGTCTTCTGTCTGGCGAATAGCTTTTTGTACTTGTAATTCTATTTTATGTTCTGTGCTTATACTCATACTCGATTCTCCCGAAATATATTATGAAACTCGTTGCAAATTTGAATTTGTCCGAAACCTTCGCAAGTGCGATCGCCCACACCGCTGATTTCCAACTCTCCCAATCTCTGAATCCAAAGCCCTGGTTGAGTTGTACTGAACAAATAAACCGCTCCTTTCGTGGTAATCAACTCTACATCTTTCATCAACCCCCAGCCCGCATTCCAACCCGACAGAAAATCGTAACTGCTGTAAGCCGCCTCCAAACGCAAAGATTCATCTTTATCTTCAATCCCTGCAAACTGGTGCAACATCTGTTCGGATATTACAGTTGTACGCCGCCAATTTTCAGTCAGTATAGCATCGGATTGCAAGTCTAGGGTGAAGTAAGTTCGATTTTTGGGTGACTCTTTAATAGGATTGCCAAAAACTACCCATTTATCCCATCGCCCTTCTAGCTTTTTATTGAATTCAGCGATGCGATCTTTCACATCTATCTTAGCATCAACAGGATTTTTTGCCTGAATTTCAACTTTGCCCAATCCTCTGGAAGTCGAACCGCCTAACCGAAAGCTTTGATGGCGTTGATCGATAAAATTCCGCAGAGATTCTGCTAAATCGTCTTCCACTAGAATAGCACCTAGATAGTAAACAGGATTTTGTTTTTTATCCTGAGATTCATTCAAAACTTCCAGACTGTAAAGTATTTCTTCCTCCGCTGTAGCCCTGCGACGATTAATCCCAACTCGCGTTAGCAGGCGTTTATTTGCCTTAAGACTGTGATACTCATCATCGACTTTACAGTAAAAAGTAATGCCAGCAGCATCGACTCTCCCTCCGTCTTTCGGGCAATTCGGATCGTAGGGATACCCGTAACCTTCAGCACAAAAGCGATCGATCAAAGTGTCAAAAACGCCATTTTTTTCTGGATCGTCCTCTTCCTCTTTGAAACCAGGCTTATTTTTAGAACTGAGTGCTGTTGCAGGTAAAACTCCATACTCTTCCAATGTATCTTTAGAGACTAGATCGCCATCTTCTATCAGCGCCGGATAAGCATTTTGAAAGATTGCGGGATTTTCGCTCAAGAATAAAGCTTCAAAATCGCCGCCATTTTTGGTCAGATCGGTCGATCGCCCATTTGACAGATCCAATATCTGAGCAGCCACAGCACCCCGAATCACCGTACCGGGGATATAGTCTACAGCCTCGCCGATCGAACCTCCCGGCTTCTGACGGGCGATCGCCAAAGGAGACAAAACCTTAATTTCCAGTTCAATTCGCTGCATTTTTCCTTCCTTTCGCTAGAAAATCCCAATCTGCATCAGTAACTTCAAAATTCGGTAAAGTTGCCCAACTCAGCCATCCCAAACCAGCCGATTTACTTCCACCTAATGCGTGAATGTGCTTGAAACCAGCCAACATCAGAGGTTTCGCATAACTGGGACAATTTGGCAACAGATGAATTTGACCTTTAAACTTCAGTGAAACATTCGGCGGAGAAGTCTCTAAAAAGTAAAGTTTGTTTTCTTCAGCGGTGCGACGGCGGCGATTCATTGTCACTCCCGGACGTATAAATTCAGCTAAATTTTCCGAGTCTTCCGTACAAATCAAATCTTCAAAAATTACCCGCGATGGCAAAACAGGATCGCCGAAAATTTGACTAATCAAACAGTGATAAGTCTCATCATATCCTGAAACTTCGTATTCGCTGCGTCTAAAATTATTCGGTGCTTTGTCTCTGCGGATTACCATTTTTCCAGGACTAGGAGACTCGGAAATCTCCCAACCCAAACCTATAGCAATTTTCTCGCATTCGTGGCGGAGGCGGCCTTTGAGTTGAGAGCCAGGAATTAGCAAATTTCCTTCTGCATTTCGGACAATTGGCTTATCTGCAAGGGAACCAGAGGCACCGCCCGCGCCTATGCACAAAGCTGTATCAATTACTGCTGTAACTGTGTAAGTATCAATTGACGTTGATAAAGTCCTGAGAACAATCATGATTCAACCTCCGCCTCTACCGATATTTCTGAACTCAATTGGGAATCTTCTTCAATTTCAATGAAATCGTAAATATCTACAATTTCTCGCCAAATTGTTTCATATACTGTTAGTTTGTTTTCGTCTATCACAGACATCCAAGGAGCCAGATTACCATTATTTTCTGGATTTTTTGGTTTACACCAAGCTTCTTCAAACTCTTTCTTAAGTATTTCTGAATTACCATCTTTGAGTCTGGTTCGGAAATAGCGGTAGTTGAGGATTGTTGTATTTTTCCCTTGTTCTAGGAAACTGCGAATTTGGTAGAGTTGCGATTTGGGAAAATCAGCTTTTTTCAATGCTTTGACAGACTCTATCAATCCGCCAATTTCGTGCAAAGTGTAAGGTGCGGCGTACAGCTTAAGTTTTGGAGAATTGTCTTTGGTTAATGCTTCTTTGCGGAAGTCTTCGATGCTGGATGAGAGCGCAGTTACCGATTTCATTACAAAAAAATCAACTGTACCTCCACAGTATCCTTTGTCCCTTAAATCTTTGGCGCGTTTCTTGGCTGACTTGAGCAATTGTTCGTAAAGTTTCTTTGCATAGTAAATCGGAGTTTTATAGTCGGCAATCAACACGCCAATCGATGTACTTAATTGACAATTGCTAGGTTTTGGTTGTTTCTTCAAATCGTGACTTAAATAGCGGTGAAACTTGCTGGAATCGATCGGCTTTTCTGGCTGAGTTTTAGTTTCATAGTTGCCTTTGATTTCTACATCTGGTATCTGAACTTGTTTGAGCAAGATTTGTTCAAACTGTTCGCCGATGGTTTTGGCGATCGCCAATGCCCGATCTGCGGGTACAATCAAGATAATGTCATCGCCACCAATCGTAATAATCTCAAATGGATGAATCAAAGCACCATCTGGAAGAGTCGATTCTGACTTGTTATTTTCTTTAACTTGGCGGGGATGAAGATGCTCGGCTAAGGCTTGATAAACAGCATATTTAGTGGCATTGTCAACATCTTCGCTAAAATCTTGATATTCTTGGGGAGTGGTAATTTTTTGAATGTAGCCACCCATGTTATTTCCGTCGGCATAGATGTAGGCGACAAAGCCTTTACTCACGCTGCCAAGCTGTGTTAAAGATTGAGCTATTTCAACGTTTTCAAGATGGGTGTCGCCGCAGTATTTCTGAAGTTTTTCGCGATTATTTTTTAAGAAATCTTCAAACTTGTCAACCCAACCTTCAATTACAGCAGGATGCCATTTTTCGTTTGTATACCAATGAGTTTCTTTGATTTTCCCCTTTTTCGCCCGATCGCCCGCTTTGCGTTTTCGTGCCGAAACCTCGGAAAACCAAGGACTCCCCGGAAGACCTTTTTCACTGCGATTGTCGGGATTGTCGGTAGCGCGCGTGATAGCCGATCGCCGATCCGACTCGTCCCTTTGCAAATAAGGGTGCGTTTCCAACATCGGCGGGTAGCGGCGGCTGGGACGCTTTTCAGAGTCATTTCCGCTGCGCCGCTGATTAAACATCACGGCCAATTTAGTAGTTAATTCATTAAAACTCTTGCGATTTATAAACGCCTCTTCAATATGAGATGAATCGACAGGTTCATTTGACTCTCGATCCAGCTTGCCAAAATAAGCCTCAACCAGCGGATTTTTATATTCTTGGCGGTATTTGTCCAGCCAAAAGGTTTGTTCGATCGGGTTTCGCAGCAAACCAAATCGAATTTCTAAAAGCTTAAACCTATCTCCTACCGCGCAGGAATTAGCAGTGATGGTTTCAAAAGAATAGCGTTTTTCAATGGCATCAGTTAACTCATTTACAAAAGCTGCTGGACAGAAAGCTAAGATATTTCCGCCAGTAGAATAGACAATCATTTCAGGAATCAAAGCTTTTGAAAGCTTGGATTCGCCCGAAAAGTTCTCATCCAGCCATTCTCTTACTTTGGCAAAGTGAATATTGTAACGGTTAGATTCAGGATGTTTGCCAAAAAAAGCAGGCAAGTCAACTAAGTTTATGCGATCGAGTAGTGCAGATGCACCCCGAATGTCTGGCAGTTTTGCATCTTCAAATACATACTGCTTAACCTTAGTGACACCGCCGTAAACTAAACCAATTTTTCCCGGCTGATTCCACAAATTCGGGTATTTATTTGGCAAATCAGTAATTGTTTCTGGAAACTCTTCTCTGGAAATATTGTCGGGAATAGCCAGAAGTTCCCGAACCCGATCGACAATTTCCCTCACATCCGCCGGCACTTCCCCCCCAGAAGCCAACGCCCGCCGCATTTCCTGCAACACACCGATCGCAAATTGAGGTTCGCGCCCTTCGCCCCAAGCCAGACACCAAGCAATACCGATCGCAATACTTTCCATATGCAAACCACTCCAAATCCGGTGTGACAGCCCCAGATTGCCTCAATAATTGGCAATTATTCGACGTACAATTCTATATAGCTTTCTATTGTCATCTAAATTTTAGACAAAATCAACCGCCCGAAAAAAAATCGCCTCAACTCCCGCAACCCCTCACACCAATCATTTTTCAGACACAACTTGCTCTACATCTACCAAAATGACAACAAATAAGGTAAAGTAAACGGCACAATAGTTTAGAACTCTCAAACTGCCGCAACTCGGCAAACCGCCCCTACCCAGGCAAAAATCGCCAATACAGGCGACATTAACCGCTAACTGCTAACCCCTAACAACCGACAAAAATGCAAACCTACTACTACGTTTTAGCCAGCCAACGCTTTTTGCTAGAAGAAGAAGCCCTTGATGAAGTGTTTAAAGAAAGAAATCGCAATTACAACGAACAAGAAAAACAAATAGACTTCTGGTTAGTCAAACAGCCAGCTTTTCTAGAAGCACCGACAATGGCAGCAGTAAAAGCAAAATGCCCTCAGCCAGCCGCCGCCATTATTTCTACCGATCCTGTGTTTATTACTTGGTT
>Ga0335394_10006375_pt1 | contig 13313 bp, 9 predicted proteins | sample MAT03_FD_205741 | JGI IMG/M metagenome (GOLD analysis project Ga0335394, IMG submission 205741) | Freshwater microbial communities from Lake Fryxell liftoff mats and glacier meltwater in Antarctica - MAT-03 (spades assembly) (version 2) ...
AAATGACAGCCAGGGCGGCATCAGCCTCGCCCGCATCAGAAGGCTGCGCTCCGCCGAGGCTGCCTCCTTCGGCAAGGCGCGACCAAAATCGCAGGCCGCCACCGGCAAGGGCATAGAAGGCTTCTTCGGCGGCGTGCCGATGCACTGGATGAACGACTGGCCGACGCCGTTCCCTGTTGTCGTCGACCGCGCAAAGGGCGCGACCATCGTCGACATAGACGGTATCAGGCTCGACGATTTCTGCCTCGGCGACACCGGCTCGATGTTCGGCCATTCGCCGCCGCCAGTGGCGCGCGCCATCCGCCGCCAGGCCGGCCGCGGCTTGACCTACATGCTGCCGGACGAGGATGCGCTGGTTCTCGGCCGTCTGCTGTCCGAGCGCTTCGGCCTGCCTCAATGGCAGATCGCCACCACGGCGACAGACGCCAACCGCTTCGCCCTGCGCGTGGCGCGCGCCGTCACGAACCGGCCGAAGATACTCGTCTTCAACGGCTGCTATCACGGCTCGGTGGACGAGACGATGATACGGCTGGTCGATGGAAAGCCGGCCAACAGGCCTGGCCTCGCCGGCGAATTCCGCGATCTTACCGAAGCAACGGAGATCATTGAGTTCAACGACATCCCGGCGCTCGAACAGGCCCTTGCCGGCCAGGATGTCGCCTGCGTCATCACCGAGCCGGTGCTGACCAATTCCTGCATGGTTCTGCCGCAACCGGGCTTTCACGCCGCGCTCAGGCGGATCACCCGCAAGACCGGTACGCTGCTTCTGATCGACGAGACCCACACGATCTCGACCGGTCCGGGCGGTTACACCGGGCGCCATGGCCTGAAGCCCGATCTGTTCGTGCTCGGCAAGCCTATCGCCGGCGGCATACCGGCCAGCGTCTGGGGCATGAGCGCCAGGGTTGCGCGCCGCCACCGCGACTACGAACGCGCGAAGCCACCAGGCTATTCCGGCATGGGCACCACGCTGTCTGCCAATCCGCTGCAGTTCGCCACCATGCGCGCGACGCTTGAGGAGGTGATGACCGAAGAGAATTACGCGCATATGGAGCGGCAGGCCAAACGGCTCGAAGCCGGGCTTTCAGCGGGGATTGCCGCGCACAAACTGCCATGGCACGTTGCGAGGGTGGGCGCGCGGGTCGAGTTCATCTGCGCACCGGGTCCGCTCAGAAACGGCGGCGAAGCGGAAGCCGCCCATGCGCCCGCGCTCGAGGCCGCCATCCACGTGGCGCTGGTCAATCGTGGTGTGCTGATCGCGCCGTTCCACAACATGATGCTGATCTCGCCCGCGACCACCGGGCGACAGGTCGATCGCCTGGTCGGCGCCTTCGGCGAGGTTGCGGCGCTTCTTGTGGCGTGAGAAAAGCGCGGCGAACTCAAGCATGATCCCGAAAAGTGGCAACGGTTTTCGGATGAGATCATGCCCAGACAGGACTTTGCCATGAATTCTCCGTCGGGCTCCACAACTGGCGAGGCGAAAGCCTTCCTTGAGGCGCATCCCGAAATCGAGGCCTTCGACATCGTGCTGACCGACGCCAACGGCGTCGGACGCGGCAAGATCATCCGTCGGCATGAACTGACGGGCCTCTACGAGCACGGTCGCCACCTGCCGATCTCGATCCTCGGCCTCGACATCACCGGCGAGGATGTCCACGAGACCGGACTCATCTGGGATTCCGGCGATGGCGACCTGCGCGCCTGGCCGATATCGGGCACGCTGAAGCCGTTGCACGGCACGTCTCCGCCGCGCGGGCAGGTGCTGATGTCGATGTATGCCCTCGACGGGGCGCCCATGGGCGCGGATCCCCGCCATGCGCTGGCGCGCCAGGTCGATGCTTTCGCGGCAAAGGGTCTGTTCGCCGCTGGCGCTTTCGAACTGGAGTTTTTCCTGCTCGCCTCCGAGCGCGACGCGGACGGCCGCGTGCAACCGGCTACCGCCGTTCTGGACGGCCGCAAGAGCGGCAAGACGGAAGTCTATTCCGTCGATCATCTGCACGGGATGGAGCCGCTGCTTTCCGACATCTACGCGGCAGCGGCGGCGCAGGGCATCCCGGCTGAAACCGTCATCTCGGAATACGCGCCGGGGCAGTACGAACTGACCCTCAACTACCGCAAGGACGTGATGCAGGCGGCCGACGATCTCGTCATGCTGAAGCGGTTGGTACGCGCGCAGGCGCGCCGGCACGGCGTGACCGCCTGCTTCATGGCCAAGCCGATCGAACGCTACGCCGGCTCAGGCATGCATTTCCACGTCTCGCTGCAGGATGTAAACAGCAGGAACGTCTTCATCGAGGAGCGCGAGGGCGTCTGGTCGCCGAACCTGTTGCATTCCATCGGTGGCCTGTCGGCCACCATGGCTGAATCGATGCTGGTCTTCGCGCCGCATGCCAATTCCTGGCGGCGCTTCGTCTCGCAGTCCTACGCGCCGGTGGCGCCGACCTGGGGCGTCAACAACCGCTCGGTGGCGCTGCGCATCCCGGCAGGCAACATCGCGGCGCGCCGCATCGAGCATCGTCCGTCGGGCGTCGACGCCAATCCCTATCTCGTCGCCGCCACGGTGCTTGCCGGCATCGCCAAGGGGCTCGACGAACAGCTCGATCCCGGACCCGAGGTCACCGGCAACGGCTACGAAGCGTCATCGGAGGGCGGATCGGCCATGCCGCCGGACTGGCGCTCCGCGATCGAGGCTGCCAAGGGCTCGTCGTTCCTGAAGCAGGCACTCGGCGAGGACATGCACCGCACATTCACCGCCATCAAGCACGCCGAATACCTGCGCGTTGCCCGCACCGTCAGCGAACTCGACTACCACCTTTATCTGCACGAAGTGTGATCGATCAGCGCACCAGTATCGCCCTGAGATCGTTCACATTCGTCCCGGTCGGCCCCGGCACGAACAGGTCGCCAACGCCGTTGAAGGCAGTCCACGCATCGTTGCCGGCGAGCATCGCCTTGGCATCGATGCCGGCAGCGCGCATCCGCGTCACGGTCGAGCCATCGGCAAACGCGCCGGCATTGTCTTCCGAGCCGTCGATGCCGTCGGTGTCCGCGGCGAGCGCATGAATCCCGGCGGCGCCATTGATGCCGAGCGCAAAGGACAGCAGGAACTCGCTGTTGCGCCCACCCTTGCCTTTGGCCCGCAGCGTCACGGTCGTCTCGCCGCCTGAGAGGATAAGCACCGGTTTTGCGAACGGCCGATTTCTCGTCGCAACCTCGCGCGCCAAGGCGGCGTGAACGGAGCCGACCTCGCGCGCTTCGCCCTCGATGGAATCCGACAGGATGACGGCCTCGATCCCCTGGCGTTTCGCTTCGTGAGCCGCTGCCTCCAGCGACACCGACGCCGACGCGATGACACGGACTTCATTGCCGGCAAAGCGCGGGTCGTTTGCCTGGGGTGCATCGGCTTCGGGCGAATTGAGATGCGCGATCACGGCGTCCGGGAACTTCATGCCGTATATCTTCACGAAGTTCAACGCATCGGCGCGGCTGCCTTCGTCCGGAATCGTCGGCCCCGAGGCGACCAGCGCGGGGTTGTCGCCGGGAATGTCCGACACCACGAGCGACACGACCCTTGCCGGATACGCCGCTGCCGCAAGCCGCCCGCCCTTGATTCTGGAGATATGCTTGCGGATGGTATTCATCGCGGCGATCGGCGCGCCCGAGGCAAGCAGCGCCTCGTTGACGGCGATCTCGTCGGCAAGTGTCAGCCCCTTGGCCGGCGATGGCAGCAGCGCCGAGCCGCCGCCGGAGATCAGCGCGACGACCAGATCGTCGGCGGTGAGCCCCGAGACCTTTTGCAGCAGCCGCTTCGACGCCGTCAGCCCGGCCTCGTCGGGCACCGGATGACCGGCCTCGATGATCTCGATGCGTTCGCACGGCGCGGCGTAGCCGTAGCGCGTCACAACCAGCCCTTCGATCGGACCGTCCCACGCCTTCTCGAAGGCGGCAGCCATCCGCGCCGAGCCCTTGCCGGCGCCAATCACGATCGTTCGTCCCTCCGGCTGCGTCGGCAGGTGGTTGCGGATCGTTCTTTCGGGATCCGCCGCCGCGACAGCCGCCTCGAAGATCGAGGTCAGGAAGATTTTCGGATCGAGCGTCATCGTTCCGCCTTCACTGGCAGCGCCAGCGCCTTGCGGTCAATGCCGAGATGGTCGCAGAGCGCATCGACGATGATGCCGTGGTCCTCGCGCTCCGGCAGGCCGGATACGCCGAACGCGCCCACCGCCCCGACGCCCTTGATCATGACCGGAAAGCCGCCGCCCGCCAGCACATAGTCGGTGACCGGCAGGCCATGGCCCGTCCGGAAGGCGCGGTCCGGGCTGTCCTGCTCCAGCACCATGCGATAGGTGCTTTTCTGGAACATCTTCACCACGTTGATCTTGCGGCGCACCCAGTCGAAATTCGAGTTCGACGAGCCCGGCAGCGCCGCGTAGAACAACAGCCGATCCCACACGCTGATCTGGATCACGACGGGAAAGTTTTCGGCCAGGGCCCGTTCGCGCAGCGCCGAGCCGATGGTGAACGCCGTCGCCTCGTCGAAGGCCGAGAAGGCAAGCCGCTTCTCCTGCTTGGCGATTCTTGCGATGTCGCTGGCGACGCTCATGTCTGTCCTCCGGTCGGTGACACGGCTTTACGGCACTGGACCTGCCGGTCAAGCCCGGTTCAGGCGGCCAGCGCGCTCTTTGCCGGATTCCCGGCGACGTAGACCTCCGCGACCGAACGGTCGTCGCCCAGCGTCTGCAGCAGGAAAAGCTCCTCGGCAAGCGTGCCGACCGTCTCCATGCGCAGCTTCATCGCCGGCGTCGCGCGCGAATCGAGCACAGTGATGTCGGCCGCGGTGCCTTCTTCCAGCGTGCCAACCCTGTCGGCGATCGACAGCGCCTCGGCATTGCCGCGCGTCAGCTGCCAGAAGGACGCGAACGGGTTCAGTTTCTCGCCGCTCAGCGCGATCACCTTGTAGCCCTCGTCCATGGTGCGCAGCATCGAATAGTTGGTGCCGCCGCCGACATCGGTCGCGGTTGCGATCCTTAGAGGCTTTTCGCGCGTCCGGTATCGCTGGTAGTCGAACAGGCCGGAGCCGAGGAACAGGTTCGAGGTCGGGCAGAACACCGCGACCGAACCGCTGTCGGAAAGCGCGTCCGCCTCGCGTTCCGACAGGTGGATGCAGTGGCCGAACAGCGCGCGCGGCCCGAGCAACCCGTAGTGCTCGTAGACATCGGTGTAGTCGCGCGACCACGGATAAAGCTCCCGCGTGAAGGCGATCTCGGCGTGGTTTTCCGACAGATGCGTCTGCATGTGAAGGTCGGGAAACTCTCGCATCAGCGCGCCGGCCATCTCCATCTGCTCGGGCGTCGAGGTGATCGCGAAGCGCGGCGTGATCGCGTAAAGCTGCCGGCCCCGGCCATGCCATTCCTCGATCAGCGCCTTGGAATCGTCGTATCCGCTCTGCGGCGTGTCGCGCAGCTCTTCCGGCGCATTGCGGTCCATCATCACCTTGCCGGCGATGTTCAGCATGTCGCGCGCATGCGACTCGGCAAAGAACGCCTCCGCCGACTGCTTGTGGACCGAGCAATAGGCCGCGACGGTGGTCGTGCCCTGCCGCACCATCTCGTCGAGAAACAGCCGCGCGATGCGCCGGCCGTGCTGCGCGTCGCGAAACTTCATCTCTTCCGGAAAAGTGTATTTGGTCAGCCAGTCGAGCAGCTCGGCGCCGTAGGAGGCGATCACGCCCATCTGCGGAAAATGCACATGCGCGTCGATGAAACCGGGCAGCAGCAGATGCGGCCGGTGGTCGATGCGTTTGACTCCATCGCCGGCCCGCGCCGAAACGTCTCCATACGCTCCCGCCGCGACGATCTTCCCATCGTGAATCAGCAGACCGCCATCCTCCTCGTATCGGTAGGCGGCATGGTCGTTCGTGTCGTCGGGCCAGCGCAGGAAACTCAGCGTGCGGCCGCGCAGCAGCGTCTGGGTCATGCTACTGTCGCGCCCCCTCTAACCGCGCCTCGTCGAACCACGCCACGAGCAGCGCGCGTTCCTGCGACGTGATCTGCGTGGCGTTGCCGGGCGGCATGGCGTGGCTGCGGCCGGCCTGCAGGTAGATTTCCCTGGCATGCTCGCCGATCTCGGCATCCGTCTCCAGCACAACGCCCTTGGGCGCATGATAGATGCCTTCATAGGATGGCTCGGTCGCATGGCACATGGCGCAGCGTCCAAGCACGGTATCGCGCACCGCCGGGAAATGCGTCGACGCAACGAAAGTCTGCGCGGCGGCGGAGGCCTGCGGCTCGCCCGTCAGGATTTTCGGCACGGTCGACAGCCAGATGATGACGATGAACAGGATCGTCGCGGCGAGCCATGTCCAATAGGGCTTGTCCTTGCGCGCATGCACGGTGTTGAAGAAGTGGCGGATCAGTACGCCGATGATGAACACGATCGAGGCGATGATCCAGTTGAACTGGGTGCCGAATGCCAGCGGATAGTGGTTCGACAGCATTAGGAACAACACCGGCAGCGTCAGGTAGTTGTTGTGCGTAGAGCGGGTCTTGGCGATCTTGCCGTATTTGGGGTCCGGCTTGCGGCCGGCGATCAGGTCCGCGACCACGATCTTCTGGTTGGGGATGATGACCAGGAAGACGTTGGCGGACATGATCGTCGCGGTCACGGCGCCCAGGTGCAGGAACGCCGCGCGTCCGCTGAACACCTGCGTGAAGCCCCAGGCCAGGAACACGAGGATCGCATAAAGCACGAGCATCAGCAGCGTGTCGTTTCGGCCGAGCGGCGACTTGCAGAGCGCGTCGTAGAGCAGCCAGCCCAGCACCAGCGATGCGATCGAAAGGCCGATCGCCGTCATCGGCGACATGTCGAGCACAGTGCGGTCGATCAGGAAGAGGTCCGCGCCGGTGTAGTAGACGATGGCGAGCATGGCGAAACCCGACATCCAGGTCGCGTAGGATTCCCATTTGAACCACGTCAGATGTTCCGGCATCTCGGCCGGCGCGACGAGATATTTCTCGATGTGGTAGAAGCCGCCGCCGTGGACCTGCCATTCCTCGCCATGCGCGCCGGCCGACAGGCCCGGCCGCTGCCGCAGGCCGAGGTCGAGCGCCACGAAGTAGAACGACGATCCGATCCAGGCTATGCCGGTAATGACGTGCAGCCAGCGCACGGCGAAGCTCAGCCAGTCCCAGGCAATTGCTAGATCGATCATCGGACCCTCTCGACCCCGGGACTTTACGGGCTCCGCCTTAAACGAAAAGGGGGTACCTACCCCATGACTTTCAAAAAAATATGTAAAATACTGGGGCGATCGCCGAGACCGGCATAGAGTATCCGCGCGCATGGCCTATCTCGACAACATTACCGTCTTTGTCCGCGTCGTGGAACTAGGCAATCTGTCGGCCGCCGGCCGCGACATGCGCATTTCGCCGGCCGTCGCCTCCAACCGCATCAAGGAACTGGAAAAGCATCTCGGCGTGCGGCTGTTCAACCGCACGACACGGCAGTTGATGCCGACCGAGCATGGCACGGTGTTCTACGCCGGCGCCAAACAGGTGCTGGAAGCGATCACCGAGGCCGAAGCGGCGGTCAGCGCCCTGTCGGGCCAGCCGCGCGGCACCATCCGCGTCACCGCGCCGCTCGGCCTCGGCCGTCGCCTGATTGCCTCCGGAATACCCGAGTTCCGGGACAGATATCCCGATATCGAAGTGCGGCTGCGTCTTTCCGATCATGACGTCGACATCATGAAGGAAGGCATCGACGTCGCCTTCCGGCTCGGGCTGCTGGAAGATTCAAGCCTCATGATGCGCGGCATCATGGATTGCGAACGCGTGCTCGCCGCAGCTCCCTCCTATCTCGAAGCCCGGGGCGAACCAACCGATCCGAAGGAACTGGTCGCCCAGAAGCACGACTGCCTCATGCTGCGTTATCCCGGCATGCGCGAGCACTTCTGGATGCTGAAAACACCGGCTGGTCCAACCAAGTTCGAGGTGCACGGCCCATTCGATTCCGACGACGGGGATGTCCTGACCGGCTGGGCGCTCGCCGGGCGCGGCATCATCAACAAGCCGCGTTTCGAGGTCGAGCCCTTCATCCGCGACCAGCGGCTGAAGGTCATCCTGCCCGCCACGCCGCCGGTGCCCGTCCAGTTCGCGGCGGTCTATCCGCACAAGAAGCTGCAGGACCCGAAGGTCCGGCTGCTGCTCGATTTCATGGCCGACCGCTGCCAGCGGCTGATCAAGGATCTGCTCGCCGGAAAATGGTGAGGCCAGCCATTCGGTGGCTTCCGGTTTACGCCGAGCAACCCTAATTAGACTGACAACCGCCCCCCGATCCCAAGGAGATTTCAATGGCCGGCATTTCCACCAAGAACGATCTGAAGTCCAACACCAAGACGACCTCGATCGCGCTGCTCAACGCACGTCTCGCGGACGCGATCGATCTCGCGCTGATCGCCAAGCAGGCCCACTGGAACATCAAGGGGCCGCAGTTCATCGCCATTCACGAAATGCTCGACGGCTTCCGAACCGAACTCGACGGCCATGTCGACACCCTTGCCGAACGCGCCGTGCAGCTCGGTGGCACGGCCAACGGAACGTCGCAGGAGGTGGTCAAGGCGACGACGCTCAAGCCCTATCCGACGGACATCCACAAGACGAAGGACCATCTGGCCGCGCTCATCGACCGCTACGCGGCGATGGCGAAGTCCATCCGCAAGGCGATCGACGAAGCGGACGAAGCGGGCGATGCCGGCACCGCCGACATCTTCACCGCCTTCTCGCGTTCGCTCGACAAGTCGCTGTGGTTCCTGGAAGCGCATACCCAGGAAAAAGAATAGTCAGGCAGTCCTGGCGGCGGCGGTGGATTTGACCGCCACCGCTGTCATGATTTCGGCGGCGGCAAGCGCCGCGATGACCGCGGGCCGCTTGTCCTTCACTATATCGCCGCCGATCGGCGACACGAGACGGGCGAAGTTGGCTTCGTTGCCGCCCGCCGCTTTTAGATACCAGCTTCTGAAGGTCGCCTTCTTGGTCTGCGAGCCGATCATGCCGACATACGCAGCATCGCTGCGCTTCAGGGCCTCCGCGACGATCAGGAAATCGAGCGCGTGGTCGTGCGTCAACACGACGAAGGCAGCTCCCGCCTCCGCCGATCGCACCATCTCCTCCGGCACCGCCGTCAGCATGGTCGCGACACCGTCGGGCATGCCCCCAAGGGCGTCGGCGCGCGTCTCCACCACTATCGCCCTCAGCGGCAGCGGCGACAGCGCATTCGCCAGCGCCAGCCCGACATGGCCTCCGCCGAAGACATAAACCCCGGGCATCCGCGCTTCCTCGGCTTGCGCATCCCGGAAGAGATCATTCGCCAGTCTGTTGTCCACCGGCCGGATCAGCACCTCGACGCGCCCGCCGCAGCACTGGCCGATCTCCGGCCCGAGCGGCACGTCGAGCGTTGTCTCGCCCGATTGCCCGGCTGCCAGCATCTGCCTTGCCCTGTCGATCGCCATGAATTCGAGCTGGCCGCCGCCGATCGTGCCATGTATCGCGGCTGGCGAGACGAGCATGTAGGCGCCGGCGTCACGCGGGACGGAGCCCCGGGTGCGCACGACTTCCACCATCACGGTCCCACTGCCGGCGTCGAGGAAAGTCTTCAGTTTCTCTGCAATCTTCGCCATCGTCGCGGCAGACTATACCATCTTCACGCGCTCAGCGCTTCGAAGCCCCTGCCCTCATCCGCTCGACCGCCATCAGCACGCGCTCGGGCGTCGCCGGCGCGTCGAGGTTCGGGAATATCGTGTGGTCCGCCACGCTCGCCACCGCGTCGGAAAGCGCGTGCAGCACGGAGATGCCGAGCGGGAACGGAGGTTCGCCGACCGCCTTGGAACGATGGATCGTCGGCTCGTTCGCCTCGGGCCAATCGGCCAGTTTGACGTTGAATATCTTCGGGCGGTCGGATGCGAGCGGGATCTTGTAGGTCGACGGAGCGTGCGTGCGCAAACGCCCCTTCGCGTCCCACCAGAGTTCCTCCGTGGTCAGCCAGCCCATGCCCTGGATGAAGCCGCCCTCCACCTGGCCAAGGTCGATCGCACGGTTGAGCGAGCGACCGGCGTCGTGAAGGATATCGGTGCGCTCGACGACATACTCGCCGGTCAGCGTGTCGATGGACACTTCCGAGCAGGCCGCTCCATAGGCGAAATAGTAGAAGGGGCGGCCTTGGCCCTTGTCGCGGTTCCAGTGGATTTTCGGCGTCTTGTAGAAACCGGCGGCGGAAAGCTGGATGCGGGCAAGGTAGGCCTGCTTGATCAGGTCGCCAAAGGCGAACTCCTGATTGCCGATGCGAACCCGGTTCGGCAGGAACACCACCTGATCCCTGGGAACCTGGTACTTGTCCACCGCGAAATCGATCAGCCGGCCCTTGATCTGAAGCGCGGCGTTCTGCGCGGCCATGCCGTTGAGATCGGAGCCCGACGACGCAGCAGTCGCCGATGTGTTCGGCACCTTGCCGGTTGTCGTCGCGGTGATTTTCACCTGGTCGAGGTCGATCTGGAATTCCTCGGCCACCACCTGCGCGACCTTGAGATAGAGGCCCTGCCCCATCTCGGTGCCGCCGTGGTTGAGATGCACCGAACCGTCCGTGTAGACATGCACCAGCGCGCCGGCCTGGTTGTACTGCGTGGCGGTGAACGAGATCCCGAACTTCACCGGCGTCAGCGCGATGCCGCGCTTCACATAGCGGCTGTTGGCGTTGAACGCGGCGATCGTTCGCCTGCGCCGCGCGTACTGCGAACTCTCCTCCAGTTCCGCGACGATGCGCTGGATGATGTTGTCCTCGACCGGCTGGTGATAGGGCGTAACGTTGCGGTCTTTCCCGTCCCCGATCTCGCCGTAGAAGTTCAGCTTGCGGATTTCCAGCGGGTCTTTTCCAAGCGCGAAGGCCACTTCCTCGATCACGCGCTCCGCACCGACCATGCCCTGTGGTCCGCCGAAGCCGCGGAATGCCGTGTTGGACACCGTGTTGGTGTAGAGCGGCGCCGAGCGGGCTTGCACCGCCGGCCAGAAATAGGTGTTGTCGCAGTGGAAAAGCGCGCGATCCGTGACCGGGCCCGACAGGTCCGAAGAGAAGCCGCAGCGCGCCGCGAACATGAAGTCGACGCCGTGGATGTTGCCCTCGCCGTCGAAGCCGACCTCGTAGTCGATTACGAAGTCGTGCCGCTTGCCGGTCGCGGTCATGTCGTCGTCGCGGTCGGGCCTGATCTTGACGGCGCGGCGATGCTTCTTTGCCGCGATTGCGGCGAGCGCGGCAAACTGGTTGCCCTGCGTCTCCTTGCCGCCGAAGCCGCCGCCCATGCGGCGAATCTCGACCGTCACAGCGTTGTTCGGCACGCCGAGCGCATGCGCCACCATATGCTGCACTTCGCTCGGATGCTGGGTCGAGCAATAGACCATCACGTCCTGGTCCTCGCCCGGCACCGCCATGGCGATCTGGCCTTCGAGGTAGAAATGGTCCTGCCCGCCGACACGCATCCGTCCCTTGAGGCGCTTCGGCGCCTTCCTGATCGCCGAGCGGGCGTCGCCGCGCTTCAGCGTCAGCGGCGGCGTCACGAGCTTGTCCTTCAGCGGGTCCAGGTCGGCAACATCGACCACGTACGGCAGTTCGTCGTACTCGACCTTCGCGAAGCGCGTGGCCCGCCTCGCCTGTTCTCGGGTCTCGGCGATGACGCAGAAGATCGGCTGCCCGTAGAACTGCACGATCCCGTCGGCCAGCACCGGCTCGTCGTGGCGGCCGGTCGGCGAGATGTCGTTCGAGCCGGGAACGTCCTTCGCCGTCAGCACGTCCACAACGCCGGACGCGGCGCGCACCGCCGACAAATCCATTCTCCTTATCCTGCCATGCGTTGCCGCCGACAGGCCGAGGCAGCCATGCAGCAGCCCTGCCGGCTCCGTCATGTCGTCGATATAGACGGCGGTTCCGGTGACGTGTTTGTGCGCGGAATCGTGCCGCTGGTCGGTCGCAACCCCACCCTTGATGTGGGTGGCCTTCAGGTCGGGTGCGGCGTGCTTGTTCATCAGGCCGCTTCCTGCCGCGTCACGGTCACCGGCGCCTTCGTGTCGCTTGTCTCCGCGAGAAACCGCCTGAGCAAATTCTTCGCCGCCAACTGGCGATACGCGGCGGTCGCCCGCATGTCGGTCAGCGGCGTGAAGTCGAGATCGTAAGCAGGGATGGCGGCTTCCACCGTCGCCTCCGTCCAGGGCTTGCCGAGCAGCGCTGCTTCCACCGCGCGCGCCCGCTTCGGCGTTGCCGCCATGCCGCCATAGGCGATGCGGATCGCGGCCACCGTTCCGTTCTTCGCCAGCGTCAGGTGAAAGGCGCCGAGCGTCGCGGTAATGTCCTCGTCGCGCCGCTTGGTCACCTTGTGGACGGCGAAACGCGAGCCTTTCTCCGGGATCGGCACATGCACGGCCTCGACGAATTCGCCGGGCCGGCGATCCTGCTTGCCATAGGCGATGAAAAAGTCCTCCAGCGCGATCGTGCGGCGCTTCTTGCCCCGTCTCAGCGTCAGCCGCCCGCCGAGCGCGATAAAGGGTGGCGGCGTGTCGCCGATCGGCGAGCCGTTGGCGATGTTGCCGCCGATCGTGCCCATGTTGCGCACCTGCTCGCCGCCGATCCGGTCGAACAGCGGCCCGAGCGCCGGGATCCGCTTTGCCAATGTCGGGAACGCCTCGCTGTAGGTCGCGCCTGCGCCGATGGTGATGACGCCGTTCTCCTCGGAAATGCCGCGCAACCCGTCGAGCCCGCCGATGAAGATGGCCGGCGAGATGGCGCGCATATGCTTCGTCACCCAGAGCCCGACATCGGTGGATCCCGCCACGATCGTCGCGGCCGGCTCCTTTTTCAGGAGCGACGCGAAGTCGTTGACCGATGCAGGAACGACCAGCCGCCCGCTGCCCTCGCCGATCTCGACCCGCAAACCATCGCGCAAAGCCGCGAGCCTGGCTGCGATCTGCCTGCGCTCGCCCGCCAGCGGATCCTTCTTTGCAGCGCCGTAACTCGAAATCGCCTGCGCGGCGCGCACGATGGCCTCGTAGCCGGTGCAGCGGCAGAGATTGCCCTGCAGGGTTTTCTCGATGGCAGCGACGGAGGGATCGGGCGTCCGCATCCACAATCCGTAGAGCGACATCACGAAGCCCGGCGTGCAGAAGCCGCATTGCGAGCCGTGGAAATCGACCATCGCCTGCTGGACGGGATGCAGCTTGCCTCCCTCACCGCGCAGATGTTCAACCGTCACCACGTGGCAGCCGTCGAGCGAACCGAGG
>Ga0335394_10006378_pt1 | contig 13312 bp, 10 predicted proteins | sample MAT03_FD_205741 | JGI IMG/M metagenome (GOLD analysis project Ga0335394, IMG submission 205741) | Freshwater microbial communities from Lake Fryxell liftoff mats and glacier meltwater in Antarctica - MAT-03 (spades assembly) (version 2) ...
GGCGATCGCACCCGGCCAGCGCGCCGGCTCCAGCGGGTCGCTGGGCGGGTCGTCCAGCGGGTCGTCCGGTGGGTCCCCGTCGTCGACACGCAGCAGTTCGGTCACCAACCGACTCGGTCAGGTGCCGCTCGGTTCGGCCCGCACCGTGAGCGGCAGTCGTCCCACCCGCCGCCTCGGTGCCCGCGGCGGCGCCTCGCGGCTGGGCGCCGGGTTGATCGACATCCCATCGGTGCCGATCCTCGACCCGCGCCAGGCGTTGATGGACCCACCGGCGGTGGGTGAGGAGAAGCGGTTCTGCTCGGTCTGTCAATCGCCGGTCGGCCGGGCCCGCGACGGTTCGCCCGGTCGTTCCAAGGGCTTCTGTCCGAAGTGCCGTACGCCGTTCGACTTCGATCCGAAGCTCGCGCCGGGCGTGCTGCTCGGCGGTCAGTACGAGATCGTCGGCTGTCTCGCCCACGGCGGGATGGGCTGGATCTACCTCGCTCGCGACCGAAACGTGAACGACCGGTGGGTCGTGGTGAAGGGCCTGCTGAACGCCGGCGACCCCGACGCGTTCCGCGCTGCCGTGGCCGAGAAGCAGTTCCTGGCCGAGGTCGAGCATCCGATCATCGTCGAGATCTACAACTTCGTCGCCGCATCCGACGGCGCGTCGTACATCGTGATGGAGTACGTCGGCGGCCAGTCGCTGAACAACCTGCTGAAGAGCCGGATGAAGGCGAACAGTGGCCTGTTCGCACCGATCCCGATCGACCAGGCGCTGGCGTACATGATCGAGGTGCTGCCGGCGTTCTCGTACCTGCACGGGCTCGGACTGCTGTACTGCGATTTCAAACCTGCCAACGTGATCCAGGTGGGCGACGGCATCAAGCTGATCGACCTGGGTGGCGTGCGCCGCGTCGACGACGACGTGTCGCCCATCTACGGCACCGTGGGGTTCCAGGCGCCGGAGGTGCCGGCCGAGGGCACCTCGATCCCGAGCGACGTCTACACGATCGCGCGCACCCTCGCCGTGCTGGTGTTCGAGTTCAAGGGCTACCAGAACCAGTACGTCGACCGACTCCCCCACCCCGACGAGGTGCCGCTGTTCGCCGAGCACGACTCGCTCTACCGGCTGCTGCTGCGGGCCACCTCTCCACGGCCCGAGGACCGCTTCCAGAGCGCCGACGAGCTGCGCGTGCAGCTGCTGGGCGTGCTGCGCGAGGTGACCGCCGCAGCCAGCGGCGCCGTCACCCGCAGCACCCCGTCGACGGTGTTCGCGACCCCCACGGTGGCCGGCGACAGCCTCGAGTGGCACGAGCTGCCGCGACTGTTGCCCGACCCCGACGACCCGAACGCCGTGTGGCTGCAGAGCATCACCACCGACGACCCGGCACAGCGCCGCGAGATGCTCGCCGCAGCACCGACACCCTCGGCGATGGTGTCGATCGATCGGGCGTACGCCGCTCTCGGTACCGGCGACGCGCCAGCGGCGTGGAGCGCCGCCGACGAGGTGCTCGCCGCCGATCCCTGGGACTGGCGGGGCGTGTGGATGCAGGGGCTGGTGGCGTTGATGAACGGGCATCCGGCCGACTCGGTGGGTGCGTTCAACACCGTGTACGGCTCGTTGCCCGGCGAACTCGCACCGAAGCTGGCGCTCGCCCGGGCGTGCGAGTTGTCGGGCGACCTCGACGTCGCCGACCGCCTGTACTCGGTGTGTGCGCGCACCGATGCGGCATACGTGGCGCCCGCGCTGTTCGGCCGGGCGCGCGTGGCCTCGGCCGCAGACCGCACCGACGATGCGCTCACCGCGCTCGATCAGATACCCACCACCAGCCGTGCCTTCGGCGAGTCGCGTCGCAAGCGGGCCATGATCCTGGCCTCCGTGCCCGACGATCGCCGCACGCTGCAGACACTCGACGCGGCCGCGAGCGAGCTGGCGCAGGCGACGATCGAGCCGCGTGAGCGTGCCGCACTGCGCATCGACATCCTCGACGCCGCGCTGCAGGAGGTGATCGCGAGCGGTGCCGTCACGGGTGCCACGGTCGGGGGCGTGGCGGCCGACGAGGCGAACCTGCGTGACGGCCTCGAGCTGGCCTACCGCGAGGCCGCCTCGCTGGAAACCGATCGTGCCAGCCGAGTGGCGCTGGTCGATCTGGCCAACAGCATCCGAGTGCGGACGCTCACGTGACCTGCACCCACTGCGGTGCTGCGGTCGCCGCCGGCGATGCGTTCTGCGAGGCATGCGGTGGCGACCTGGTGTCGGTCCCCGCGTCAACCGCGATATCGGGCACCGGGTCCGTGGCCGACACATCGGTGCCCACGGGCCCGTCACCGGCGGGGTCGTCGCCGGTCGGGTCGTCACCGGTCGAGTCGTCACCCGGTGCGCATGGCCGGACCCACCAGATCGTGCCCGGCACAGCGGCCGGTCGATCGTCGGCCCCGGCGACCATCTCGGCGGGCATCTGGACGGCTGTCGACACGAGCATTCCCTGTACCGCGTGCGGTGAGATCGTGGCCGACGACGGCTTCTGCACGGTGTGCGGTCACCGCGCCCGCACCCGTCGCGAGCACTGGACCGAGACCCACGGCGATCGGGTGGGCGCGGTGTGCGACAAGGGCATCAGCCATGCCCGCAACGAAGACGCGATGGCGACCGCGATCGGCCCTGCCGGGGTGGTCGTGCTGGTGGTCTGCGATGGGGTGACCACGGCGCCCGAGAGCGATCGGGCCAGCCTCGCTGCGTCGCTGGCCGCTGCCGATGTGCTGGCGGCCCAGCCGGCGACCGAGGGCAGCGTGGCCGCACGCATCTCGGCGTGGGAGCCGAGGCTGGTCGCCGCGTGCCGCGTCGCCAACGGCGAGGCGGTCGGCGTGGCCCGTGCGCTCGGCGACCCACGCGAGCCACCGTCGTGCACCTTCGTCGCCGCCGTCGTCGACGACGACCTCGTCGTCACGGCCTGGTGCGGCGACTCACGCGCCTACTGGCTGGCTGATGGTGCAGGCCCCGATGCGGTGGGGGAGCAGCTGACCATCGACCACTCGCTCGGCACCGAGATGATCCGCAGCGGGATGACGCGCGAGCAGGCCGAGGCGGAGGCGACGTCGCACACGATCACACGATGGCTGGGCGCCGACTCGATCGACGCCACGCCGGAGTTCCGGGCGATGCAGGTCGATCGGGCCGGCTGGCTGCTGGTGTGCAGCGACGGGCTGTGGAACTACGCATCCACGCCGGCCGAGTTGTCGGCCCTCGTCGAGCAGGCACGGGCCGACGGCGCGGCGACGGCCACAGCGATCGCCGAATCGCTCGCCGCGTTCGCGAACGCGTGCGGCGGGCGCGACAACATCACGGTGGCCCTCGCCCGCTGCGAGCCACCACTACCCTGACGCAGACGGTCCCACCGGATCGCACCGGATCGCACCGGATTCCAACGAGAGAGCGGAGCGCCCGTGGCTGATTTCAAGGCCGAGGTCTTCCAGAACGAGTACCTGAGCGATGGTGCCACCGACGTGCACGGTGTCGTGTCGGTCACCTGTTCAGGTGCCGGTGTCGCGGGGCAGACCGCCGGCACCGAGGCGGCGGAGATCATCATCGTCGACACCTCCGGTTCGATGGACATGCCTCCAGCCAAGATCGCGGCCGCTCGCCGTGCGGCCAAGGTGGCGATCGAGGAGATCGTCGACGGCACCTGGTTCGCCGTGCTCTCCGGTCACACCATCGCGCAGATGGTGTACCCCCCGCACCCGGGCCTCGCGAAGATGACTGCGGTCACCCGGCGCGACGCGAGCGAGGCGGTCACCCGGCTGCGCAGCGGGGGTGCCACGGCCATCGGCGCGTGGATCGCCGCGGCGACCGAACTGTTCGCTCAGGCGCCGGCAGGTCAGCGGCATGCGATCCTGCTCACCGACGGCAAGATCGAGGGCGAGCCCGAGGGGGCGCTCGAGGCGGCGCTCGCGAACGCCGTGGGCAAGTTCCAGTGCGACTGCCGCGGCATCGGCAGCGACTGGGTGGTCGACGAGTTGCGCGCGATCGCCACGGCCCTGCTCGGCACCGTCGACATCGTGGCCGAGCCGGCCGACCTCGAGGCCGACTTCGAGGAGATGATGCGCAACGCGATGAGCCGCGGTGTGCCCGATGTGCGGCTGCGGGTGTGGGCCCCGCAGGGGAGCGAGGTGCTGTTCGTCCGCCAGGTGGCGCCCCAGGTCGACGACCTCACGTCGCGTGCCACACGGATCAGCCCGCTGGTGGTGGAGTTCCCCACGGGCGCGTGGAGCGACGAGTCGCGCGACTACCACGTGTCGGTGCGGGTGCCACCCGCTCCGGTGGGCAACGAACGGCTGGCCGCTCGGGTCGAACTGGTGGTGAACGACCAGGTGCTGGCCAAGGCCCTCGTGAAGGCCGTGTGGAGCGCCGACACGAACCTCACCACTCGCATCGACCCCGCCGTGGCCCACTACACCGGACAGGCGCAACTGGCCGACGTGATCCAGCGCGGGCTCGCGGCCAAATCGGCCGGCGACGAGCGAACCGCCACCGTGCTGCTCGGTGAGGCGGCCAAGCTCGCGCACGACACCGGCAACGAGAGCACCACCCGATTGCTCGCGAAGGTGGTCGACGTCGTCGACGTCGATGCCGGCACGGTGCGGCTCAAGCAGCAGGTGGCCAAGAGCGACGAGATGGCGCTCGACACCCGCAGCACCAAGACCACCCGGATCCGGCGAGAGCCATGAGCGCCTCCACCGGCGACGTCTGCCCCAACGGCCACGTGTCGGGCGATCCCGACTGGTGCGACACGTGCGGCGCCCCGATGCACGGTGCCGGTGGTGCCGGTGGTGCCGGTGGTGCCGGTGGTGCATCGCCCCCTGCTTCCGGTGGGTCGTCGGTCGGCACATCCGGCGCATCGGCGATCGCGCCTGTCTCGTGCCCGCACTGTGGCGCGATCAACGCCGCCGACAACCTGTTCTGCGAGTCGTGCGGGTACGACTTCGTCACTGGTCAGGCACCCGAGCCGCCGCCCGCCCCAGCGGTCCCAGCGCCGGCTGCCGCTGCGTCTGTAGCGCCGGCCGATCCCGCTGCCATCGATCCCATCGCAGATCCGGCGGGAGCGACCGCCACCGGGCCCGCACCCGTGAGCCCGAGCTGGGTGGTGATCGTCGAGGTCGACCCGGCGTGGTACGCGCTGAAGGGTGAGCTCGCCGATCGGCCGCTGCCGTCACCGTCGACGAGCACCGTGCCGCTGCAACAGCACGCGTCGATGATCGGCCGCACGAGCCAGTCGCGCGGCGTGCGTCCGGAGGTGGCGCTCGACACCGACACCGCCGTCTCGCGACGACACGCGCAGCTGGTGCTCGAGGGCGATGTGCTCAGCGTGGTCGACCTGTCGTCGACCAACGGCACATACGTCCTCGGTCGCGGTCAGGTGCCCGCCGATGACGGCGTGCCGCTCGCCTCAGGTGTGCCGACCGTGCTCGACGACGGCGATCAGATCTTCGTCGGAGCCTGGTCGCGCCTCACCCTTCGCCGCACCTGACGTCTCGGAGCCCGGTGGCGTGTGAGTCAGGTGTCGAAGCCGACGCCGACCCGATCGAGCAGGCGGAGCCAGAGGTTGCGCCGTCCGGTCTCGTCCTCGCCGATCAGTGAACGCTTCGTCGCTTTCACGGCGAGGGTGCGAAGCGGTTCGGGCGGGAACGGGAGCGGCGCCCGCCGGACCATGCTCAGCGCGGTGCGTTCGGTGGCCCGGGCGTCGAACAGGTCGAGCGCCGCGAGGGCGGCGAAGCGGGACGACCCGACTCCGAGGCCGGTGAACCCGATGGCCCAGCCCACCCGACCATCGACCGCGGTGCCGATGTAGGGCGTGAAGCGCGACGTGGAGTCGATCGGTCCACCCCACGCGTGCGTGACCGTGATGTCGTGCAACACCGGAAAGGTCTGGCGCAGGTGTTCGACCAGCAGTCGATGCGTCGCCGACTGCTGCTCGTACGTGGCATCGATCCGGCCTCCGAAGTGGTAGGTGGCGTCCCACCCGCCGAAGAGCAGCCCGCCGTCCGGTGTCGGACGGTAGTAGTGGAACTGGTTGCCTGCGTCGGTGATGCCGGGTGCCGCGGCGGCGTCTCCACGAGCCCAGCCGATCTCGTCCCACTGCTCGGGCGTCAGAGGCGCCGTGACGATGACGTGGTCGTAGACGGGGATCACCCGAACCCGGACCCGACGCAGGAGCGGGGTCGCGGCGTTGGTCGCGAGGAGCACCCGCCGGGCACGGACCGATCCGGTGCTGCAGCGCAGCCGCACACGATCAGGCTCGTCCTCGATCGCCTCGACGCGACTGCGCTCGCGGATGCGGACGCCGAAACGCTCGGCGACGTCCGCCAGGAGCGCGGCGAGGCGCGTCGGGTCGCACAGGCCGTTCGCGGTCGCGTGCCGATAGCCGGCGTAATAGGTGGGCGATCGCACGATCGTGGCGAGCTCGTCGCGGTCGAGGAGTGTCGTGTCCTGTCCGTACGAGCGGAGGAGTTCGACGGAGTCGGCGAGCGATGGGGCGTGGTGCGAACGCGTCGCGACCGTCAGCTTCCCGACGGGTTGCACGATGCCTGCTCCACCCCACTCGTCGAGCAGACGGAGCGTGTCATCCCACAGCGCCGTCTGGAGCGACACGATCGCGCTCATCTCGTCGGGCCAGCGGGCATGGCCGTGCGGGATCCCGTGCGTGATGGATGCGTTGATGAAGCCACCGCAACGGCCTGACGCCCCGCCGGCGATGCGGTCCGACTCCAACACGACGACCGTTCGGCCTGCGCTGGCGGCCTCGATCGCTGCCCACAGGCCCGTGAAGCCTCCTCCGACGACGACGAGATCGACCGTGCCGTCGATGTCGGCGTCTGCGAGCGAGGGCCGCGGTAGCGGGATGACGCCGGCCCGGTCGAGCCAGTACGGGCGTTGCGACGCGTCAGCGAGGGGGTTACGACCGTCGTCGATCGAGGTGCCGATGAGTGTCACCGCGTCTCGGCGGCCAGGGACGAGAGCAGTCCGGCGGCCTTGCCGATGCCGTCTGCGGCCCGAACGCGGTGCCCGATCGTGGCCATGTGGCTCCGTAGTGAGGTGTTCGCGAAGAGGCGGTCGATCGCGCCCGTCAGCTCGGCGTCGTCGAATTCGTAGGTGCGCAGGCGGACGCCGAATCCGGTCTCGTCGACTCGCTGTGCGTTGTCGTACTGATCCCAGAACAAGGGCAGCGCGATCATCGGCTTGCCGAAGTGGAAGCACTCTGTGGTCGTGTTGTTCCCGCCGTGCGTGATGACGAGATCGACCTTCGGCAGTACGTTCGTCTGCGGTACCTGCTGTTCGCCCCACATGTTGGCTGGCAGAGAAAAGGCGTCGTGCAAGGGGCCCTTGCTGACGATGAAGCGGTGCGGCGTGCGGCCCAGCACGTCGACGAGTCGCTTCATCAGGTCGACGTCGGCCGAACCCAGCGAGCCGAGCGACAGGTAGACGAGGGCCCCCTCGGTACCGAGCTCGGCCGGTACGTCGAAGGGTTGGTCGGTGGTGCGAACCGATGATTCGAGCCGGTGCCACGTGGGCCCGAGCGGCCGCCGTTCGACGTAGTCGGCCTCGTTCGGGTACACGTACAGGTTCAGATGCTCGGACTCGTGGATGAACTCGAGATCGCCGAGCGGCCGTGCCCCACAGTTGACGACCCACTCGTTGTACTCCGCCCACATCGAGCGGTGGGTCCGTTCGTACTCGGCCCGGAATTCGGACCACCCGGTGCGGTCGTCCGCCGCGTACCCGGAGTAAGCGGGAGCGATGTCGTGTCCCTTCATCTCGAGCGGGTTGCACGACATGAGTCGCACGAACGGCACGCCTGCGGTGAGCAACGCCGGAAAGCAGTTGACATTGTCCTCGATCACCACGTCGGGCCGCTGACGCTCGATGATCTCGATGAGCTGCGTCTGGCAGTACCTCGCTCCGTCGATCAGGGCCTGCCACGTGGGTTGGACGAACTGGGCGAGTTGGTCGATCGTGGGCAACCGGAACACGGGCGCGGTCTCGCGGATGAAGTCGGTCCAGAACTGACCTGCCGACTGCGCATGGCCATCGCCGGTGTCCTCGGGTGGCGCAGCGAGGTCGACCAGGTCCTCGTCGAAGCCCAGCGCCTCGAGCTTGCCGGACCACGATCGCTCGGCGGCGAACACGACGCGGTGCCCCATCTGGCGCAATGCGTGACCGATGCCGATGCAGTTGTTGGTCGGCCCGTAGGCGCTCTCGGGCATGAACAGGAACGTGCTCACGACGCAGTGCTCCTCGGACGCTTGGCCCGGCCGCTGCCGGGAACGGGTGTGACGGTTGGGTTCGGACCCGTCGCACCGGCGCGCCGAGTGCGTGCCGGGTGGGCGGGTGACGGCTGCTCGATCCGACGGGGCGGGTCTTCGGCGAGTGGGACGCCGTGATCGCCAGCGCCCCAGCCGTACGCCATCTTGTGGATCTCGAGGATCAGGAACGACTCGGTGCGCACCACACCGTCGACGGCGTTCAAGCCGTGCGTGAGCAGGCGTTGGAAGTGAGCGGTATCGCGACACACGAGCTCGACGAAGAGGTCGTACTGACCGGCGACCGCAGCGACGTAGCTGGTCTCGTGCAGCTGGGTCAGGGCGGCGGCGACGCCGTCGACCTCGCCGGGGCGCACCTGGACGCCGACCATCGCCATCAGATCGAAGCCGATCTTGAGCGGATCGGCGATCCCCACCACCTGCAGGATCGCAGCCTTCTCGAGCCGTTGCACGCGGTAGCGCACCACCGACTCGGCGACGTCGAGTTCGTCGGCGATCGACGCGAACGAGCGACGGCCGTCGGCCTGCAGCGCAGCCACGACCCGCCGATCGATGTGGTCGAGGGCAGGTGCCTGCACCTGCGCGACGTCTTGCGCTTTTCGCAAAATCTGACACCCTCTCTTGCGCTTTCAGCGCATGTGACTAGTATCACTAGCGGTTTCCGCAGACGAGGTCAAGACGGAGCGCGAATCGGGTGTCACGACGCTCGCCCGTGTCGACCGCAGTCCGAGATCCATCCGACAAGAGCATCAGGGGAAGACACACATGATCCGTTCCAGGACCATTCGCATCGCCGGGGTGGCGTTCGTGGCCGCACTCGCCGTCGCAGCATGCGGTGGCGACGACGCTGACGAAGGCGCCGCGCTCGACCCTGACGCCGACCTGTCACAGCAGACGCTCACCATCTCCAACTGGGACGCCTACACCCCCGAGAACCTGATCCCGAGCTTCACCGAGGAGTTCGGCACAGAGGTCGAGCTCGCGCTGCACGCCACCAACGAAGAGATCGTCGGCAAGCTGCTGCAGAGCAAGGGCGAGGGCTACGACGTCGCCTTCGTGTCGGGGCAGTTCGCGCAACAGCTCCAAGAGGCCGGCCTGCTGGCCGAGCTCGATCCCGACCTGATCCCCAACCTGTCGAACCTCTATCCCGAGGCGCTCGAGATGAAGCACGATGTGGGCCTGAAGTTCTCGGTGCCCTACGCCTGGGGCACCACGGGCATCTGCTACCGCAACGATCTCGTGCCGGCCCCGCCGACGAGCTGGAACGACATCCTGCAACCAGCGCCCGAGAACGTCGGCAAGATCACGATGCTGGCGACCGACCGCTGGCTGCTGCTGCCGGCCCAGAAGTCGCTCGGCTTCTCGGTCAACACCACCGACGACGAGGAACTGGCCCAGGTGGCCGAGCTGCTCACCTCGGCGAAGGAGGGCCTGCTGGCCTACGATGACACCACCTTCTTCTCCCGGCTCGTGTCCGGTGAGGCGAACCTCGTCGTCGCCTGGGACGGGTGGTGCAACTACGGCATCAGCGAGAACCCGGACATCGAGTTCGTGGTGCCCGACGAGGGCAGCGACCTCTGGACCGACACGATGGTCGTGCTCAAGTCGTCGGAGAACCTCGAGGCGGCGCACGCGTTCATCAACTGGGTGCTGTCTCCGGAGAACCACCGGTCCGTTGCCGAGCTCGTCCTGTACAAGGTGCCCAACAAGGCAGCGATGGACGGCCTCGACCCGGCGCTGATCGAGCAGTTCCCGAACCTCGGGCTCACCCCGGCCGAACTGCTCGCATCCGAGCAGCTGCTCGACGTGGGCGGCGACACCTCGAAGTACACCGAGATCGTCACCGAGGTCGTGAGCAGCTGACGCGGCACCCGCCCGTCTGCTGCCCACCGCTGCTGCCACGTCACCGACACGCATGACCCTTCCTGCCGCGCGCCCGCTCCGGCGCGAGAGCCGTGTCGGGAAGGGCCGCGTTCGTCGGCCGGAGCGGCTCGGCGAGCGGGTCGCCCTGCTCGGACCGGGGCTCGGCTACAGCCTGTTGTTCCTCGCGGTTCCCCTCGGGCTCGTCGCGGTCTACGCCTTTCTGACGGCGAAGCGGTTCGGGCGCGTCGGTGGGCCGGTGACGCTCGCCAACGTCCAACGGCTCACCGAACCGCTCTACCGCGACGTCGCGTTCACGTCGCTCAAACTGGCGGCGATCGCCACCGTCATCGCACTGCTCATCGGCTACCCCGCGGCCTACGCGCTCAGCCGGCTCCCGCGTCGGTGGCGCACCGTCGGGATCATGCTCGTGGTCATCCCGTTCTGGACCAACTTCCTCATCCGCACCTATGCCTGGATCGTGCTGTTGAACGACCAGGGTCTGATCAACAAGCTCCTCGGCAGCCTCGGCATCATCGATTCGCCCGTGCAGCTGATGAACCATGAGCCGGCGATCGTGCTCGGGTTCGTCTACGCGTACCTGCCGTTGATGATCCTGCCGCTGTACGCCTCGATCGAACGGCTCGACCCCTCGCTCGTCGAGGCCGCCGGCAATCTCGGTGCCACGCCGTGGCAGCGGTTCGTCACCGTGATCCTGCCGATGACCGCACAGGGCGCCGTCACCGGGTCGTTGTTCGTCATGATCCCGAGCCTCGGCAACTTCGTCATCCCCGAACTCCTCGGCGGTGGGCTCACCGCCACGCTCGGCACGGTCGCCCGCGATCAGTACCTCACCGATCAGAACTGGCCGTTCGGCTCGGCGATCGCGTTGATGATCCTGGTGGTGATCGTCGGCATCATGGTGTTCCAGTCGCTGCTCACCCGCCGCTTCGGCGACCGCTCGTGACCGGCGGTCGCGCCCTGCGCGCACACCTGTTCGTCGTCTACGGATTCCTCTATCTGCCGATCGTCGTGCTGGTGGTCCTGTCGTTCAACAGTTCGGGGCTGCCGACGGTGTGGAGCGGGTTCACCACCGACTGGTACGGCCGATTGCTCGAGAACGCCGACATCCGCGACGGGCTGCAGAACACGCTCGTGGTCGCCACCGGCGCCACCGTGCTCTCCACGGTGTTCGGGACCCTGCTGGCCGTCGGCCTCCACCGCTTCGTGCGCAGCCCGGTGCTCGAAGGTGTGCTGCTCGCGCCGGCCGTCCTGCCCGACATCGTTCTGGCCGTCGGCCTGCTGACCCTGTTCACCACCCTCGACGTCACCCTCGGGCTGCGCAGCGTGCTGCTGTCGCACACCCTGTTCTGCATGGCCTTCGTGACCGCAGTGGTGCGCACCCGCCTCGGTCACCTCGACCTGTCGTTGGAGGAGGCGGCGCGCGACCTCGGTGACTCCACGGCGGGAGCGTTCGTGCGGATCACGCTCCCGTCCCTCGCGCCCGGCATCCTCGCCGGAGCGCTGTTGTCGTTCACGCTCTCGCTCGACGAGTTCGTCATAGCGTTCTTCACCAACGGACCGTCCGACCCCACGCTGCCGCAGGTGATCTACTCCAGCGTCCGGTTCGGGGTGGAGCCCGACGTCAACGCGCTGGCGACCCTGTTGCTGTTCGTGTCGACGAGCGCCGTCCTGGTCGCCCAGCGCTTCGGTGGGCTCACGGGCGCGTTGGAGCGCAGATGAGTGTGACGAGGGTGACGAGGGTGACGAGGGGGACGAGTGTGAAGAGGGGGACGAGGATGATGAGGGTCACGAGGGGGAGTGCAGATGGGCGATGACGTGCACACGGCAGCAGGGGCCGACAGGCGCGCCACGACAGACGTGCTGGTGTCGATCACCGACGTGCGTCGCTGCTTCGGTGACGTCGTCGCGCTCGACGGGGTGAGCCTCGACATCCATCACAACGAGTTCTTCGCCCTCCTCGGCCCCAGCGGCTGCGGCAAGACCACACTGCTGCGCATCCTGGCCGGTCTCGAACAGCCCGATTCGGGCGCGGTCACCCTCGACGGCGCCGACCTGTTGTCGATCCCCACCCATCGCCGTCCGATCAACCTGATGTTCCAGTCGTACGCGCTCTTCCCGCACCTGTGCGTCGAGAAGAACGTCGGCTACGGACTGGCGCGCGAGAAGTGCCCGAAGGACGAGATCCGCACTCGTGTCGCGGAGGTCCTCGAGACGGTGGGGCTGAGCGGCCTCGGCAGACGGCGCCCGTCCGAACTGTCCGGCGGCCAGCGCCAGCGGGTTGCGCTCGCCCGAGCGATCGTGAAGCGGCCGCGACTGCTGCTGCTCGACGAGCCGCTCGCCGCGCTCGATCGTAAGATCCGGGCCCAGATGCAGATGGAGCTCAAGCGCCTGCAGCACGAGGTCGGCATCACCTTCGTCGTCGTCACGCACGACCAGGAGGAGGCGATGTCGATGGCCGACCGGATCGCGGTGATGAACGTCGGATCGCTCGAGCAGCTCGCGCCGCCGGTCGAACTCTACGAACGTCCACGCTCGCTCTTCGTCGCCGACTTCATCGGCTCCACCAACCTGCTGCCCGGCCGGGTCGCGCCCGGCGGCGTCGAACTCGACCTAGGACTCGCGTGGGCGGTGCCCACCGACGTCCTCGGGACCGGTGTCCGGGTCACCGTGGCGGTGCGGCCCGAGCAGCTCTCGCTCGTGGCCGAACACGACGGCGAGCTGCGCGGCGAGGTGGTCGACGTCAACTTCTTCGGCGGTGTGTCGCACGTCGCGGTGCACGTCGCCGGGCGCGACGAGCCGATCGTCGTCGCGCTCTCGGGATCCACCTCGCACCGACCGGGCGCGCGCGTCGGGGTACACGTACCGGTGACCGACGTGATCGTGCTGCCCGACTGACCGACAGGAGACGTCCATGCGATTGATCAACCCCGCCACCGACGCGTTCATCGACGAGGTGCCCGACGCCTCCGCAGCAGCCGTCGCCCACGCCGTGGCCGCTGCGACAGCTGCTGCCGACGACTGGGGCTCGGCCACCCCGAGCGAGCGGTCGGCCGTGCTGCTACGCCTTGCGCAGCTCGTCGAGGACGACGCCGACGAGCTGAGCCGACTGGAGGTCGAGGAGACGGGCAAG
>Ga0335394_10006379_pt1 | contig 13311 bp, 9 predicted proteins | sample MAT03_FD_205741 | JGI IMG/M metagenome (GOLD analysis project Ga0335394, IMG submission 205741) | Freshwater microbial communities from Lake Fryxell liftoff mats and glacier meltwater in Antarctica - MAT-03 (spades assembly) (version 2) ...
ATTATGTATTTTAATTATAATAAATATGGATGATATTCATAATGGGTATAGTTTACACATTATGTATTTTAATTATAATAAATATGGATGATATTCATAATGGGTATAGTTTACACATTATGTATTTTAATTATAATAAATATGGATGATATTCATAATGGGTATAGTTTACACATTATGTATTTCAATTATAATAAACACGAATGATATACCTATGATTGGTTATTCATAATGGGTATAGTTTACACATTATGAATTACATTAATCACAATATATTTATAATATTATAAATAATAGGATTAAAGATGATAGTTCGGTGAATAAAAATATAATTATAGTTGTGATCGAATATCACGATGTGGTTGCATCGATTACGTAATCAATACATCTCGTAATTATATTGAGCACATCTCAATATAACTGAGATAACACAAACTTTGTTTGGTATTTATCGGTATTTATTGTAGTTATGATTGGTATATCGATCATATCAAATGAATTAATATATGTGAGAACATGGGGACTATAGTGATGTATGGTGAGATATAATGAAATTTGCGATGATAATAAGAAGATATAAAATATTTGTGTATGTTCTTGTGATATTTTCTTATCATACAAAGTACACATGGATGACTGGCAAATGACACCCCCAAATAATATCATTTTGGTTATTCTGATTATACTCATTGTAGCAGCTGTCATCGTCTTGATCGTTGTAGTCGTTAACTCAAGGAATAATACCAACACCAATTCTTCAAATAGTTCAAATGAAGCTGGTGCCGACGATGACCCCCCAGACGATGATGATAATTTCGATGCTGGTTCCGCTCAATCCAAAGGAACAAATAAATCTTCAAAGAATTCTCTCTCAAATACTACATGTTCCGGCTCAGGTGCCCCAAAACCTTGTCAACAAGGTCCTCCAAAAGTTAGTCAAACAATAAATCCCGTTCAGAACGTTTCCATTCTTAACGAAATGGGAAAGATCAATCATAATGGTCAGGAACCAATCCAAATAGTACCACCCGTTGGAGCCCCCGATCAAATTGTTCCCCCCGTTACTCAACATAATGCAGGTGGTGTAATAATGGTCAAAAGTCAATCGCTAAGCTCAGGTGACCCATTAGAAGATCAATCTAATGGTGCTGTACATCAACAAGATCTAAGTTCATCTAAATTAGACTCTGTCAAATCAGAGCACTCCTCTGATCAAGAAGGAAAATTTCAATTAGTTAATGGAAATGAACATTCTACAAATACAGAAGGAGAATTTCAACTAGTTAATTCCCATGAACAAGCAAAACGTGAAAACTTGGCTCCAATAGAAGATATCACAGTTAGTAATTCCTCAGGTACTGAGAATATAGAAATTATTGTTCCCAAACAAGAATCCAGTGGATCCATTTCAGAAACACTAAGTGAAAATGAGATTGATGGTAAATCTGAAACCAGCGGCAAATCAGGACCTATAAAATCTCAACCATATATCGCAGTACCAGTAATGCGTAAAAGCCCACCATATGTATCTATCATTCCAGGCAAATTATCCGGCCCAATCAGACAAGATGAAACATCAGGTTTCAGTGTAGATAGATCAGTCGCTGGTGCCGCATCATTCTCAAGTGATTTTTCTAGTCAAACAGATAAGAGTGGTCCTGCGAAAAGAAGACCACGTGATCACATTATGCATGAACTTATGAATATAGGGAAAAAGGATAGTAAAGGGTCCTCAAAATAAATCACAATCATACTGTGATCTAAATATGAAATTGCTCCGTGTTTACACGAAACAATTATGTTGTTCATTAATTAATGAACTTCCACCCATATTGGCTGTTATGATTCCAATACCAACAGCAATAATAATATTTGCAAGAAAAAACGCAGCTAGCTTCTTATTAAAACGTTCCTCAATAGTACGTTCCCGACTATTACTAACTAGACTATCAACAGTATGATAAGATGATTTTTCTGTTCGTACCGCGATGCCTATTTCGCTTATATCATTGAGAATATTGGATAATTCCTTTCCAGCGACCGATACGGCATTTTCAAATCTGGATTCTGTTATCTTCAAATCTTCTTTGATATTGGATCGATGTGATTTAAGTAGTTCACTAACACCACTATTAGTGCTTAAAACATTTGTAATCTCGTTCTTGACCAGAGATGGTATATCTGCTTTGACTTTTGCTATTTTACTATTTATCATCTCATAACACTGTTCTCTACTTATAGGTGTGCCTCCACCTAATATATTCTTGAACATACTTTTGTAATATTCATGGGATGTGGTCGCAGCACGTATTATCTACTGACTTTTTCATCCATTTAATCCAAAACAGACGTTTATAAATATCATTTCAGTATTTACGATACATATAAATTATAATTTATATATAATACCAATATACACTCCCAATGCTACTCCCAATAGTCCAGTCGCAAAAGACGCAACAATACTAATATAAGATATAGGATCTGTTAATATACGTTTCTGAATATTGGAAATAATTAAGGCACCTTCATTAGTGTTCAAGATTTGATCGACAGCTAATTGTGACTTTTGTCTTAATGCTAACTCAGTTGATCTCATCTGATCGTTATGGACTATATCTAAATTATCTCTAGTTGATTCTATTTTATCATTAAGATAGTTCTTAATATCAGCTAATTTTTCTTCGATCTGAACATAATGTGACTTCAGTATTTGGTTCATTCCATCATTTTCATCAATAAAATCACTAACAGCATCTTTAACTAGTCCTGGAAGGGACGACTGTAATTTATTGATTTCGATGTCTATGGGACCAATATAACTATGAGATTGAAATTTGAGTTTTCTGTTAACTTCTTTAAGAATACTTCTATATTCACTCTCAGTGTTGGAATGAGAGATTAATATTGATTTCTTTGCGAATTTGTTCATAATGGCGACTTACATGAATTAAGTCATCCATTATTATCGATTTATAAATATATGTATATTATTAGACATATATTATTAACAATGTATATTACATTTAGGAAGATTGTCAGCTGATATTATAACAGGTGGACCTGCACATTTAGAACATATTCTCTTCATATGACAATCCATACATGCATTAAATGTTCCCCATATATTTTCTGTCACTCTGTTACAAGTTTGACATCTTAAACAAGTGGCATTATCTCGTGGCCATGATAATGCCGCTCCACTTGTATTATTCTTTTGTGGTATATTTATAGCTGTTGTATTATTTTGGGTTTGTTTCTTAGAATTTGTATGATCATTGGGTACTCCGAATACATAATCATTATATGCTTTCTGACACGAAGATCTTGATATAGATATAAAATGACCTTTGGTGCCAATATGATACATATAATTTGACACACATATCATTATAAGAGTGGATAATGAATATTGTGCTACGGTATGGGCATGTATTCTTTCACAATTATAATTATATTGATTGAAGTCGTGTTCTTGTAATGGAACTAGACTACGTTTAATGACGACGTTTCTAAGGAGAGAGATGCCAAGGGGATCTCCAGTGATACGTCTACTAATACCTTTACATATATCATATACATCTAATAATATGGTGAGATAGGTTACTACATCTCCACCACCATTTGGATTTACTATTAGGACTGTAAAATCTCCAAAACAATAATTATAATATTGGCTGTTATATCCTGTATTGACAGCATGTTGTGGGGGTTGGAATTGTGGTCTCTGTGTGAGATAATATTGAAAGATATCTGATTTTATATAATGAGATGGTATTTGTTTTTGTTGCCATTCTTCCCATGTGTTCCACTCGTCTTTATGTGTGGTTGTTGTCCATGTCAACCAATTACCTAGTGTACTAAACATTCTTTTTACATTATCAGTGAGAACATAGATATTTGTTTCTGAGCGATTTATATTAAATACTAATAGCTGTTTATTTCAATAAACTATGATGGAATACAATATAATATACCACAATACAATATACTATAATATATCTAATTCATTGACTACAATATAATATATCTAATTCATTAAATATAATATACAACAATATATTGCAGTATTGTGTCGATCTGTGTCGATCTGTGTCGATCTGTGTCGATCTGTGTCGATCTGTGTCGATCTGTGTCGATCTGTGTCGATCTGTGTCGATCTGTGTCGATCTGTGTCGATCTGTGTGTTCATGTATGTTGTAGCTATGTTCGATCAAAGATCGAACATAACTGAGATAAAGTTGTTAAAGACCCGAAGGGTCTCCAACTGGGAGGGACTTTGTCCCTCTGAGTGCCTAGGCACAACTTTATTGTAGCGAACAACCTTAAGGTTGTTCACAAAGATAAATACCAGTAAACTGGTATTTATTGTAGCGAACAACCTTAAGGTTGTTCACAAAGATAAATACCAGTAAACTGGTATTTATTGTAGATTCTCAAAGAGAATCTGAGATAAATCTGTTAAAGACCTAAGTCTTTAACAGATTTATTGTAGCGAACAACCTTAAGGTTGTTCACAAAGATAAATACCAGTAAACTGGTATTTATTGTAGGTGAAGATTATAATGAATTAAGATCTTTTTAGACATATAATAATAATATTTATTATGGATATGAGGATTAAATATAGTTCTAAATAATAATACATATATGTTATATATATGTATATGAATTGAGGGCTGGATATAATTGTATATATTTATTATATACAATATATTGCATATTCATTATGGGACCCTAGTAATGATCTAAAAAATGTTACGAATAGAAAAAAGTGTATAAGGTTCTATAAGGATTTTATGTGTTATAGTAAAGCAATGGAACCAGAATTACGTGATCTTCTTCGAACTGTAGCTACTGATACTGTCGGCGAATCACATACACATGCTAGTTTATATGGCCCCCATGCTCGATGGACGGTACGTCCCCATAATCAATCAACTTTCTGGATAAATTATTGTGATTTGATTGATCGCAAAAATAATGGTCGAGAAGGAATTCTCCCTGATCCATCTTCTAATATATGTTTGAGTGAACGTCCTCAAGACGTTATGGCTTTGATCGCAAAATTAACATTCCGATTTCATACAGACACCACAGATGATGCAAACTGGGAACCCTATGATGACGAATTTCTTCAATATTTGTGTCACACATATCAAACAGCATTCTCAGAGTATTTTCATATTACCACTGCTACAGAGATGGAACTCGTCGTCGTTGTATTAGAATCGGCCACACATTGGTATGAACAAGATCATGAAAGTGGTCAACGCTCAATGATAATGGAATTAAGACTACAATTTCCCTATGGTCGTATAGATGCAGGCATGCAGAACAGATTGGTTCGATCACGGGTTATTCAGTTACTTCGTAATAATAATATAATGTCTAAGATGCAACGTCAACCTGTTGGAGATTGGGAACAAATTATTTCTGCTGATATAATTAATCAACCAGTAGTAATGTATGGTAGTTCAGAAGTAGCTGGTCGTCCAAAATTAGAACTCACACATATATGGCCACATATTACTCGTACAATGTTAGATTCAGAAAGTTTACCAGAAGAGATTCCTCTCGCAGATGCTTTTGTCCCACAGAATCATGTTAATGTACAACAACAAGCTGTGAATGCATCTATTTTTGATACCGACCAACCGTTAGAACACTGGTTACCTATGTTTTTATCTTTGGGCTATTGGCCTACTGTTATATTACCTAAAGAAGAAGTTAATGACGGCGGTCGCTTCACCAATCAATTACGTATTTTGAACACTCGACCCGATTCACAGAGAGTCTTTGGTGTTGGCAATCATCCTCGTGAAGATCAGGATCAGAGCGATATGGAATTGGCTGAAAGAATGATTAGTATGCTGAATTCTCAAAGGTTTCATCGGGAATCTTTCTGGATAGATATAGGTAGGGCATTGTATGTATCAGATGAAGGGGGAGATAACGGATTATTATCATGGATTCATCACAGTGAACGTGCATTGATCGGTGTAGCTAATGTTCCTGAATATATGAAAACAGCAGAAACATTGGCGGAAACATGTCGTAATCTTTATTATACATTTGCTAACAGTCATATCTCTGTTAAAACATTAGCTACATATGCTCGTGAAGATTCTCCTGATCGATATTCAAGTTGGCATCTGGATTGGTGTATGTCAAGTATGGAACAGGCGTTAAGTGCGTGTCATACTGATGTTTCGATAGCTCTTCATCGTGTTTATTGGTTGGATTTCATCTATTGTCCAATAGGTAAAGGAAGATGGTTCCAGTTTAGATCACATCGATGGTATGAAGATCATCAAGGTATCAATCTACGTAAAGTTATATCACGTGATTTTATGAAACGTTTTGAAGCAACTAGAATGATACTGAGCCGACAAATTCATGATTCTAGTGATGAAACCTTTAAAGGTAATGCAGAACAGACAATGAAGAAGATCACGGCCCTTATTAGTAAACTGAAGACAGTGGCTTTTAAGAGTAGTGTTATGACAGAATCATCTGAACATTTCAGTAATGATCGATTTTTGTCATTACTTGATACTAATGCTGAATTGACAGGTGTAACTAATGGTGTTTTGGAAGTTTCGGGCAATCATGTACTTTTCCGTAATGCAAAGCCGGAAGATTATATATCCATGTGTACTAATATTCCATATCACGGAAACTATACATGGCAGCATCCTTTAGTGCAGGAATGTATGACATGGTTCGGTCAAGTTTTTACAGATAGAAGTCTACTTCATCATTTTCTTAAGTTTGCAGCATCGTGCTTAAAGGGTCGTAATAGTGATAAGATTTTTCCAATTTTTACGGGGGATGGTGATAATTCTAAGTCAATGATAGTAAAATTATTCGAGGCTGCATTCAGTTCATATTGTATTAAGTTTGATATTTCTAATGTTACAGGAAGAAATATGAATGCAAGTGGTCCTACTCCTCAACTAGCACGAGCGAAAGCCACACGTATTGCTTTTATGGATGAACCTGAGGATGATGTTCCAATGAATAAAGGTATTATCAAGAAATGGGTTGGTGGTGATTCTTTCTTTGGTCGTCTTCTACAAGATAATGGTGGTGATATTCAAGTTACATTTAAATTGATTCTTACCTGCAATAAAGTTCCTATTATTCCTAATGCTGATAAAGCTATAAAGAATCGTACACGATTGTTTCCATATCTTAGTACATGGGTGGATGATGCACCGCAAGATCAAGCGGAACAATATCGACAACGTAGATTTAAGAAGAATCCGTTTTTCGAACGGCGTATACCTATTTTGGCTCCAGCTTTTTTGTGGATTATGAGTATGTATTATCCACATTATTCTGTTGAGGGATTAAACGATCCGGCAATTGTGACTGAGACTACTCAGGCATATTGGAGAGATAATGATGTTTATGCACAATTTGCTGCTGATACAATTCAAGAAGTATATGTCTCTAGTGGTGTTCGTGATGAAGCAGCTCGAACCACCTTGAGTGAAATTTATTCAGAATTTAAAGTTTGGTTCCGTGATGCTTTCCCTGGGACAAAAGTTCCAGAACGATCAATAGTACGTGCTGAATTATCTACTAGATGGGGACGTATGAATGGTAATGCATGGCATGGTATTCGTATTATAACTAATGAGGGTTCTGTTGATATGAGTGGAGCATTAGGTGGTCGTAAACAAGCTGTACCTAAAACGGGAAACAATGCAGGGAAACCTACTATACTGGCTCCAGTGACTAATAGTATATCGACCAAACCATTAACTCCACAATTATTGAACGTTACTCCAGTTAATTTATCAATCTCAAAATCTGTACAATCTTCTCCAAATATAATATTAAAGCAGGGAGCGATAACTTCGCCTAGAACACCGACACAATATCTACTAAATATTCCGATTGGAACAATTTCGATCTAAATACAATATACAAATATTCATGTTTCATGAATGTTTTTAATAAATATATTTCAGTGTATAATATACAATAAATACCAGCTTGCTGGTATTTATCTTTGTAATTAGGCCTATGGCCTAATTGCTACAATAACCCAAACAAACTACGAGATGTACGCTAGCGTACATCCACAGCAGATTTCTTTGAAATCTAAGTTTGGGTTATCTCAGATTCTCTACCTAAAGGTCGAGAATCTACAATAAATACCAGCTTGCTGGTATTTATCTTTGTAATTAGGCCTATGGCCTAATTGCTACAATATACTTCAAAGTACAATATACAATATACAATATACAATATACAATAAATACCAGCTTGCTGGTATTTATCTTTGTAATTAGGCCTATGGCCCACAATGAACGAAGTTCATTGCAGGTTGACTCCGTTGACCTAATTGCTACAATATACTTCAATGTACAATATACTTTAGTGTGTAGTAACTTCAATGTACAATATACAATATACTTCAGTGTGTAATATATAATATACAATAAATACCAGCTTGCTGGTATTTATCTTTGTAATTAGGCCTATGGCCTAATTGCTACAATATACTTCAGTGTAATATACAATATACTTCACTGTGTAATAATTTCAATGTAATGTACTTCACTGTGTAATATACAATAAATCTGTTGGAAACCTGAAGGGTTTCCAACAGATTTATCTCAGATTCTCTACCTAAAGGTCGAGAATCTACAATAAATACCAGCTTGCTGGTATTTATCTTTGTAATTAGGCCTATGGCCCACAATGAACGAAGTTCATTGCAGGTTGACTCCGTTGACCTAATTGCTACAATATACTTCAATGTAATGTACTTTAGTGTGTAATGTACTTCAGTATGTAATATACTTTGGTGTGTAATATATAATATACAATATATTTCAATGTGTAATATATAATATATAATATATTTCGGTGTGTAGTAACTTCAATGTAATGTACTTCTATACAATATATAATGTATTCTATTGAATATCCCATGTACCGGACATAAATATATGTGAGGATATCAACTAAATACTTCAGTATATTACACTGAAATATATTCTATATTATACATTGAAGTATAATATATTATATAGAAGTACATTACATTGTATATTACACCCTGAAGTATATTACATTGAAGTTACTACACACTAAAGTATATTGTATATTACACAGTGAAGTACATTACATTCAAGTTACTACACACTGAAGTATATTACACTCCAATATATATTACATTGAAGTATATTGTAGCAATTAGGCCATAGGCCTAATTACAAAGATAAATACCAGCAAGCTGGTATTTATTGTAGATTCTCGACCTTTAGGTAGAGAATCGACTACGTAGTCGATAAATCTGTTGGAAACCCTTCAGGTTTCCAACAGATTTATTGTATATTACACAGTGAAGTACACACCAATGTATATTACACTGAAGTATATTGGTGTATATTATATATTACACACCAATGTATATTGTATATTATATATTACACACTGAAGTTACTACAGACTGAAGTATATTACACTGATGTGTGTTCTATATTATAGAATATAGAATATAGAATATACTCCAATATACTTCAGTGTAATATACAATATATTGGAGTATATAATATAGAATATAGAATATACTTCACTGTGTAGTAACTTTAGTTTGTAGTAACTTCAGTGTATATTCTATATTGGAGTATATTACACAGAAGTATATTCTATATTGTACATTGAAGTACATAGAATATACTTCTGTGTAATATACACTTAATATATTACGATATATACAAAATTATAAATATAAGACTAATAGTCTTATATTTCTAATACTTAATTTATTTAACATTCCATATATAATCTCCATCTTCACCATATATACGTACAAATCTCCAAACTTTAGCATCATAGTGTCTCAGAGATCGATACGGTGGAATTATCTCCGCATTGTTTTTAAATGTCTCAGGACTAATATATAATTTATGTCTGATATTTGCTAATATATCAGGATATATCAGACGACCCACTTGCACTATACACAATTCCGTATTCGGGAATGCCTTAGCAAGAGCACGAGACAATACTCCAGATCCACCCGCAACCCATATCCGCTTTGGATTAATATTTTTACTCACACACCTAATTCCATCACTCAATGCCTCTATAAATTCAGGATCATCAAGTCCTATCTCTAATAATTTTCTTCCCATACTCTTATTAGCATAACTACGAGCATTATGCGCCAAAACACTCGTAGTCGGATATTCATCATCCGGCTCCACATCTATAATATGTGCATTCCATCTCATAGCTAATCTGGTCATCTTTGTACGAGGAAATGTACTACACAGAAATATAGTACATAATAATCCGACCGAACGACAACACCAGGCCGTCGCAGCTTGTCCATATCCATAAATCGTACCATATGTAACAACCTCCATTATACCCCTCTCCTTAAGCTTCTGGAAAAAGGCTATACCCCTCTGTTTGGTCCCAGCCGGTAAATTAGTATCCTGTATAAGTGTAAATACCCTGTCATCGTATTTTACCTTCATCATTAATAATGCATCATCCACCGATCTAACAGTAAGATGACACCTTGAAAATGTCGATTTTGCCATAAATGGCACCGATTTCCATTTCAAATCCTTATCACCTTGAACATCATAATTTAAAATTTTAATATTTGGTTCAGTTAATCCATTAAAAGGACTAACAGTATAATCTGGGACACTTTTTGAATCAGTGTATTCCATCATCGAATAATTAGTATCCATATATGTATATTTAAACATAGTTTTAAACAGAATAATCAGACCAATTTTTAACTTTATATGATTAATACCTAAGTTATGTATTAATCATAATCTTCACCTGTGGCATCTGCTTCATGTATATTAGTATAATATGGACTTATTGGAGCTGGGATCCTTATAGCAGGATTAAATTCTTCAATATCATATCCTTCAATCATAACAGAAGATGATATATTATTGCTTGTAATAAAAGGTGGACCCGCAATATAATCTCTAAAATCCATATCAAAAAATGTACAAATACTGATAAATCCTTGAATGAAGTCTGTTGCTTGAAATTGATATAATTTATAAGTTTCGATATCCTTCAACCACCAACCGTAGTATTGATCTTCCACGTTATATTTAAAAAGATCAGAGGAATTAGTAGTCTCTGCGACAATATATTTATTCATGAATCGCTTATTATCCTGATTAATATATATAATAGTCGATCTGTTATCTTTAATAATAGTAACTATGTATCGATTACTATCTGGCAAACAACTAATTGCTGCTAGTAAACCTGCTATCAGATCACCAAAAAAGGGACCATTCATATATAATATAGGATCACTTATCTTACGGGTATTACGTATATTACTTGTATTGGAAAGTTCTGAAAATATCAAAGAATCATATACAGTATTTGGATCCAATTCCATTTAAATTAAGTCCAACAAATATATATCTCATCTGAGACATATATTTCAATAATAGTTAAATCCTCTTCCTGAACATGAGTTACACCTCATATATCCCGGCTTCGATGAACCTATACAATTAACACATGAATGAGATGGATATTTAGCCAATATACTGTTGCAACATTTGACATAACCGCGACATGAATGAGATGAATGAGATGGATATTTGGTCAATATATTGTAGATTCTCGACCTTTAGGTAGAGAATCGACTACGTAGTCGATAAATCTGTTGGAAACCCTTCAGGTTTCCAACAGATTTATTGTAGTTCCAAACGAAGTTTGGAACTGAGATAACCCAAACTTAGATTTCAAAGAAATCTGCTGTGGATGTACGCTAGCGTACATCTCGTAGTTTGTTTGGGTTATTGTAGATTCTCTTCGAGAATCTGAGATAAAGTTGTGCCTAGGCACAACTTTATTGTAGCAATTAGGCCATAGGCCTAATTACAAAGATAAATACCAGCAAGCTGGTATTTATTGTAGTTCCAAACGAAGTTTGGAACTGAGATAACCCAAACTTAGATTTCAAAGAAATCTGCTGTGGTGATTTTATATGTACGCTAGCGTACATCTCGTAGTTTGTTTGGGTTATTGTAGATTCTCGACCTTTAGGTAGAGAATCTGAGATAAATCTGTTGGAAACCTGAAGGGTTTCCAACAGATTTATTGTAGCAACATTTGACATAACCGTCACCATTACAAAAGAAACATTTTATCTCAGTGTCATATCCGTGGTATGGCATTTCTTCTTAATATTAAATATATATATATTCATATATCATTATGTTTGATATATGATATTTTTCCTCAGAGTAACTTTAGCAAAAAGGATCTAATCTTTTACCAATCTTTGATTAATGGTTCGATAATATTTTCATCATCCATCTCTTCATCTTCTATGTCATTAAGATCTGGAACATCTATTGATATTAAATATTGTGCTAAAACATAATTGCTCATAGCTTGTTGATTACCATTTTCATCAAATGGAAGACCAAATATATAATTACGGAAATCAACCTGAAAAGCGTTACACATCGAGATAATTCCCTGTAAAAAAGACGCCTTCTTAAATATAAATAAGTTATATCGAAAACGTATTCCCGATTTCATCCATATACCATATTGTTTAGGTAATAATTTAATAAATCGACCACATTTTGTACCTGTGGTATCACACTTCATCTTAGTACATGAACTCCCTGCAATATCTTGTTCAGGTACTTCATTAATTAAACGAAAAGAAGAAACATCTACATTACTATCTACATAATATTTCCCATCTCCCTCACTATTAACATCATCCATGATTCCAACACCAGCTGCCAACATCCCTGCTAAAAGTTCTATATCACTAATTCGAAGACTCCATATTACGGTATCTGTCTTTCCATCCACGAAATCTAATGTATATTGTGGCAAATTAAGATTCAATGTCGTCATACTCTTATGTATTTGTGCATTATCAGATAATTATAATGACAATTTAATTATACTCGATAACATTCATATAAATAATATATATATATATTGATATATATTAGCTTTACTTAGTCTCATTTAAGCTCCACCTCCTGCTTGCATTCCAGTTCTTCCCATAAGCCCCATTAATCTATTTATAACAGATATATCGTTCCAAGGTATTGGATGCAGCATATGACATGTACAATCAACTCGGTTCTGTTCTTGATTCACTTCACCAGTATTCAGACTATCATCTAATATAACTGGACTATCATCTAATATAACTGGACTATCATCTAATATAACTGGACTATCATCTAATATAACTGGACTATCATCTAATATAACTGGACTATCATCTAATATAACTGGACTATCATCTAATATAAC
>Ga0335394_10006382_pt1 | contig 13304 bp, 7 predicted proteins | sample MAT03_FD_205741 | JGI IMG/M metagenome (GOLD analysis project Ga0335394, IMG submission 205741) | Freshwater microbial communities from Lake Fryxell liftoff mats and glacier meltwater in Antarctica - MAT-03 (spades assembly) (version 2) ...
TGCCCGCGCCCGCGCCCGGTGAGGCGCCGCTCGCGACCGTGGTGGCGCGCCTGGCGGATGGCCGGCCGATCATTGCCGAGCGCCGCATCGGGCGCGGCACTGTGCTGTTGTTCGGCGCCGCTGCCGACCGCAGCTGGTCCGACCTGCCCCTGCGCCCGGCCTTTGTGATGCTGGTGCGCCGCGCCGTACAGCAGGCCGCCCTGGGTGGCGGCGAGCGGCGCAACCTGGGCGTGCACGACCGCTTGGTGGGCGTGTTGCCCGCCCGCGCCGCCGGCGAGCAGGTGCGGGTCGATGATCCCCGGGGCGGCACTGCGCGCATGGCCGCCACCCTGACCCCGGCGGGCGATGCCGCCGTGGTCGAGGTGCCCGACACGGTCTTTGCCGGCTTCTGGACCCTGACCAGCCAGGCGGGCCGGCAGATCTTTGCCCTCAGCGGTCCGGGCGACGAGGCCGACCTCACCGCCATCGATCTCCGCGAACTGCTCCGCCAGCAGCCCGACCTGCCACTGGCCATGGTCGGCGCCGCCGACGGCGTAGCGGCCGGCCTGCAGGAGGTGCGCCAGGGCAAGGAGCTGTGGCCTTGGCTGCTGGCCATCGCGGTAGCCTGCCTGCTGGCTGAGTCGGTGCTGGCCCTGCGCTGGGCGCCGGCCGAGGCCGGGGTGCGGAGGGCCGCCGCATGACCGCGCTCATCCTCTGGCTGTTGTTCCTGCGCGACGTGGTCGGTCCGGGCGGCACGGTGCACTGGCCGCCGATCCTGCCCCAGGCCTCAACACCCCTGTCGCGCCTGGTCTTCGCTGCGCTCGCGGTGGCGGCGGTGGCGATGGTGTGGCTGTTCTACCGCCGCGAGGCCGCGTGGGTGCCCCTGGGCCGCAAGCGCCTGTTGGCTGGGCTGCGCGCCGGCGCCTTCCTGGTCATCATCTTCATCTGCACCGGCGCCTACTTGGAGGTGACGCGCAGCGAGGACGCCAAGGGCAGCCTGGTGCTGCTGGTCGACCAGAGCTCGTCCATGGCCCTGGTGGACAAGCGCACCGATCCCGCCGACCAGGCGGTGGCCGCGGCCATCACCGGCGAAGACGCGGCCAAGTCCGCTGCCATGACCCGTCACGAGCTGCTGCGCCGGGCCATCGCCAACCCCAGGCTTGATCCCCTGCCCGAGCTGGCCGCGCGCTTCCGCGTCGACCTCGCCACCTTCGGCGCCGCTGGTGGCGTGGCCCAGGCCGAGCTGGCGCCGGTGGACGACCCCGCCGGCGCGTTCGCCAAGCTGCCCGCCGCCGACGAGCCCGCCACCCAGCTGGGTGCGGCCCTGGTCGACGCGGTGCGGCGCAACCGTGGCCGCAAGCTCGATGGCCTGGTGATGTTCACCGACGGCGGCTGGAACCGGGGCGAGGACCCGGTCGAGGCCGCCCGCGCCCTGGGCGTGCCGGTCCATGTGGTTGGCGTCGGCCTGCCCCAGGCCAAGGACCTGGAGGTCACCTTCGTCAGCTGCGACGACGTGGTCTTCAAGGGCGACAGCTTCCCGCTGACGGTGCGCATCCGCGCCCGCGGCTACGCCAACCGCAACCTGCGCCTCAAGATCCTGCGCGACGACCAGTCCATCCGCGACGAGGTGGTGGCCCTGGGCGCCGAGGGCGAGGTCCAGCACCAGGTCATCCTGCCCGCCGACCGGGCCGGCGTGTTCGCCTTCGGCGCCGAGGTCGAGACTCTGTCGGACGAGGCCAGCGCCGAGAACAACCGGCGCAGCAAGGCCGGCGTGCGGGTCATCGACCGGCGCATCACCGTGCTGTTGTGCGAGGATTCGCCCCGTTGGGAGTTCCGTGCCCTGCGCGAAGGCCTGGCCGCGGACAAGGCCCGCATCCAGGTGAAGACCTGGATGCGCCAGGCCGATCCCGGCGGGCTCGAGGGCCAGGTCGCCACCTTCCCGCGCAACGCGGACGAGCTGCGCGGCTACGACGTGGTGGTACTGGGCGCGGTCGATGCCGAAGCCTTCACCAAGGCCGACCTGACCCTCCTGGAGACGTGGGTGCGCGAGCAGGGCGGCGGCCTGGTGCTGCTGGCTGGCCACAACGGGATGCCCGACAAGTACCAGGGCACGCCCCTGGAGGACCTGCTGCCGGTCCACTTCGTCCCGCAGCCGCCGACTACGGCCATGGACGAGGCCGCCCGCACCCTGCGCACGCCCTTCCGCGTCGCCCTCACCCCCGAGGGCAAGGCCTGGGCGCCCTTGCGCCTGACCGCCGACGCCGCCGCCAACGACGCGCTCTGGGCCAAGGCCGAGCCGCTGTTCTGGGTCTATCCCGCCACCGGCCTCAAGCCCGGCGCCAGCGCCCTGATGGTGCACAGCGAGCGCAAGGCTGGCGACGGGCCGCTGCCGGTGATGGCGGCGCAGCGCTTCGGCAAAGGCCAGGTGCTGTGGATCGGCAGCGATGAGCTGTGGCGCTGGCGCAAGCAGCCGGGCGCCGCGTACCATCGCCGCCTGTGGGGCCAGATCGTCACCAGCTATGGCCTGGCGCACCTGCTGGGCGCCAACAGCCGGGTGCAGCTTGAGACTGACCGGCCCGAGTACGCGGTGGGCGACAAGGCCCAGATCACCGCTCGCATCGTCGACGCCGCCTTCAACCCCGCGACCGCGCCGTCGGTCACCTGCGTGCTGCGCCGCGACCTGGGTCAAGAGACCGTGGTCCTGACCGCCAAGCCCGATCAGCCCGGCACCTACACCGGCACCTGGACTGCGGCGGCGGTTGGCAGCTGGGCTCTGGGGTTGCAGGACCAGCGCGATGCCGAGGGCCCGGTGGTCAGCGTCGTCGCACCGCGCATCGAGCTGGAGGATCCCGGTCTGCGCGAGTCCCTGCTGCGTGAGGTCGCCAAGGCCTCGGGCGGCAGCTTCACCTACCTGCACGAGCTGCCCAGCCTGGTGCAGCGCCTCACCGTCACCGAGCGGCAGACCGCCCTGCGTCGCGAAGAGCTGACCCTGTGGAACGCGCCCGGCGTGATGATCCTGCTGGCCCTGCTGCTCGGCCTGGAGTGGTTCCTGCGCAAGCGGAGCGACCTGCTATGAGCGCCCGGCCCGCTCTCGACGACGACGAAGAGGTCGTGGTCATGGATGGCGACGACCTGGTCGTCGGCCTGCGCCAGCGCCTGGACGCCCTGCGCGCGCGCCGCCGCACCCTGGGCGTGGCCGCGGGGCTGGGGCGCTGGACGGCCAAGGCCGTGGGCGTGGTGCTGCTGGCGGTGCTGTGCGACTGGCTGGTGATCTGGCCGGTGGTCGAGTCCGCCGGGCTGTCGCTCTTCTTGCGCGTGGTCCTTGACCTATTGGTGTTGGCCGGGGCGGTGTGGGCGCTGCGCCGCTGGGTGTGGCCGGCCTGGTCCGCCCGGCCCGCCGACCACGAACTGGCGGTGCAGGTCGAGCTGGCCCATCCCCAGCTTGATGCGCGGCTGGTCAGCACCGTGCAGCTGGCCGAGAACCCAAGCGGCTCGCCCGACCTGGTTGCGGCGCTGGCCGAGCAGACTGACGCGGCCTGCGCCGGGCTCGACTTCCGCGCCGTGGTGCCGACCCGTCCGGCGCGCACCTTCGTCGCTGCGGGTCTGGGCGCGCTGTTGGGCCTGGCGCTGCTGGCCGCCATCCTTCCGGGCCACGCCCGGGCCGCCGCGTCGCGCCTGCTGCTGCTGGGCGACGCGGGCTATCCCACCGCCACCTGGCTGATCTGGCTGAGCGACGGCGGCCAGGTGCCCAGGGGCGAACCGTTCACCGTCGAACTGGAGGTCGACGCCAGCAGCGTGGTGCCCGCCGAGGCCGGCGTGCTTGTGCGCCTAGCCAGCGGGCGCGTGTCGACCTATCCGGCGCGCCGGGTCGAGGGCGCCGTCGGCCCGCACGGCGGCGTGCTCTACCGGGCGGTGATCGACCGGGTGCTTGAGGACCTGCAGTTCCGCGCGGTGGCCGGCGACGCCCGCTTCCCGGTGTGGCGCAACGTGGCCTGCCTGCAACGCCCCGAGGTCAAGAGCCTGAGCATCACCATCACCCCGCCTGCTTACCTTGGCGTTGCGTCCGCCACCACCAGCATCGGCGACCTATCGGTGGCCGCGGGCAGCACGGTGGTCATCAACGCCACGTTCACCCGCCCAGTGTCCAGCGCTGTGCTGACCCTGCGCCAGGGCTCCGCCACCAGCGCCCCCACCGCCATCCCCCTGGGCGATGACACCCGCACTGGCAAGGCCGGCTTCGTGGTGACGCAGGACGGCCAGTGGAGCCTGACCCTGACCGGTAGCGACGGCACCAATAACCCGGACCCCATCGAGCACACCATCACCGCCATCCCCGACCAGCCGCCGGCGGTGCGCATCACCTTCCCGGCCGCCGACAAGAACGTCACCACCTTCGCCGCCTGGCCGGTGCGCTTCAGCGCCCACGACGACCACGACATCAGCTCGGCCTGGCTCAAGTACCGGGTCCTGGCCGATGACGCCGCGGCGTTGGCCGGCGCCTTCGACCCCGCCGATCCGACCCAGCAGGAGGGGGTCCGCGCCCTGGCGATCAGCAGCGTGGCCCAGGAACGGGGCACCGACCTCGAGAAGGGCGTGACCTTTGACCTGCGCCAGGTCCCTGGCCTAGCCCCGGGACAGAAGGTGGAGTACTGGATCGAGGTGTCCGACAACCGGCAGCCCGCCCCGAATACTGGTCACAGTAGTCGCTACCAGTTCGTTATCGTTGATGCCGGAACCCTTGAGGAGCAGATGGGCAAAGACCGTCAGCGCATCCTGGGAACCCTGACTGACATCAAAGAGCAGCAGGAAGACGCCAAGGCCCGCACCGAGGGCCTGAGGCGCGACCTGGAGCTCCGCAAACCAGCAGCCAAGCCCTGAAAGGGCAACGCCATGCGCCATCCCGTCCCACTCCTGATGATGCTTGCCCTGGCCGGCGTCACCGCCGAGAAGCCGGACCTCGACCAGGCCCTACGCGTCGAGGAGAGCGCCCAGAAAGGCATCTCGGGCCTGACCGACAACACCGCTCGGGACCTGTCGGGCATGATCGACGACTACCGCTTCAACCGCATCGGCGTCGATGACCAGCTTAAGACCTTGCACGGCTACAGCGGCGACTTGAACAAAATAAGCGGCAAGGGCGAGGACGGCGAGGACAGCATGTCCCGCATTGCCACCCGTCTTGCCGCCGCCCGCAGCGGCGGCGGTAGCGCCCTGGACGAGATCCGCGCCGCGGTCGCCGGGCAGGACGCCGTCTTGCGCCGTCTGCACGAGCTGTCCACCGCCGCTGAAGGCAACTTCGGCGCCTTTTCCCGGCGTGGCGACCTGCGCGGCCTGATCAAGGCCCAGCGCCAGCTGCAGAGCGACACTGGTCGCTTGGCCGATGCCACGGCAGGGGCCGACGCCAGTGCCCTGACCCCGGCCCAGCGCGCCGAGAGCGAACGCATCGCCAGTTCCCAGCGTGACCTGGCCAAGAACGTGTCCGTACAGCTCGCCAACCTGGGCAAGGCCGCCGAGGGCATGTCCAGTACGGACCCCGAAGCCGCCCAGGCCTTGAAGCGCAGCCTGGCCGCCGTCGATCCTGGCGCAGTGGAAAACCACATGGCCCAGGCAGGCGAGGACATCAGCGGCAATCGCCTGCAATCCGCCCAGGATCACCAGGAGCAGGTCCTGGCCGTTCTCGAAAAGGCCCAGAGCACGGTCGACGCCGCCAGCGCCAAGGCCGGCGCCACCGACAGCATCGCCGCCCTGCAGGCCCGCGCCGCCCAGATCGCCCAGCTCACCCAGGAACAGACCGACCTGCTGGCCGGCGCCAAGATCCTGGACCGGCACAGCACCCAGGCGGAATTCAACAACCTTCAAGCCGGCCAGGCCCAGGTCCGGGCCGGCGCCCAGGACCTAGCCAATGATCCGGTCACCGCCGGATCCTCCCAGCCCCAGATGGGCCAGGCGGCCAAGGCTGCCGGTACTGCCGAAACGGCCCTGGGCGGCATGGAGCAGGACCAGGCCGTCGCCGGCATGGAGCAGACTCTGGCGGCCCTCAAGGCCGCCGGCGCTGCTGCCGAGGCCCAACTCGCCGCCGCCACCGGCATGAGCCCCGAAGCCAGCGCCCTGGCCGCCCAGCTCGCCGCCGTCAGCGGGATGGCCGCCGCTCAGCAGGCCCTGATGCAGCAGACCGCGGCCATGGCTGACGCCGGGCAGCCAGCCGGTGAGTCAGCCGGACAGCCAGCCGGTGAGTCAGCCGGACAGCCAGCCGGTGAGTCAGCCGGACAGCCAGCCGGTGAGTCAGCCGGACAGCCGGCCGGTGAGTCAGCCGGACAGCCAGCCGGTGAGTCAGCCGGACAGCCAGCCGGTGAGTCAGCCGGACAGCCAGCCGGTGAGTCAGCCGGACAGCCGGCCGGTCAGCTTGCCCAGCAGCAGTCCGGTCTGGCCAGCCAGATGCAGTCAAGCCCGAACGCCGCGGCCCAGGCGGCGGCCCAGGCGGCGGCCCAGGCGGCCACGGCTTTGTCGAACCAGAACACCGCCCAGGCCTTGGCGGCCCAGCAGCAGGCCCTGGCGGCTCTGCAGTCGGCCCAGGCCGGGCTCCAGTCCCAGCTGGCCCAGGCGATGGGGCAGCAGCCGGGTCAGCCAGGGCAGCCGGGCCAGCAACCTGGGCCGCCGGGCCAGCAGCCCGGGCCGCCGGGCGAGCAGCCGGGCAAGCCCATGCCCAACCAGCCGCCGCCCCCGCCCACAGATTCCAAGAACGACGCCACCGGCGAGGGCTCCTTCGCCACCGACGGCGAGCGCCAGGCGCGCAGCGGCGGCGGCTGGGAGGCCGCCCTGCCCACCCGCGAGCGGGAGGTGCTGGCGACCAGCATGGCCGAGAAGTTCCCGGAGCGCTACGATGCCGCCTTGCAGGACTACTACCGGGAGCTGGCCCGGACCGGCGCGGGACGTTGAGCGCAGCCATGAGCGTCCGCATCCTCGTCGTATTGGTCCTGACCATGGCGCTGGCGTCGCCGGCGGCCTCCTTTGATGCCGCCGACGAACTGTCCGTGCCGGCCCAGCAGGCCGCCAAGCGCGCGGTGGCGGGGCTAGCCGGGTCGCAGCGCGCGGATGGCGCCTGGCCCGGCAGCTGGGGCGGCACCACCGGCATCGTGGCGGTGTGCGCCCTGGCGCTGATGGCCCACGGCCACTTGCCCGGCGAGGGCGAGTTCGGCCAGCAGACCGCCCGGGCCCTCCAGTTCATCGTCAAGTCGTCCCAGCCCGACGGCCTGCTGTTCCGCCGCGGCATGCCCGGGGCGCCCATGTACCACCACGGCCTGGCCACCCTGGCCCTGGCCGAGGGTTGGGGCGAGGGCAACGACAAGGACCTGCGGGATGCCCTCAAGCGCGCTTGCGACCTGATCGTCGCCACGCAGAACACTCAGGGCGGCTGGCGCTACGAGCCTAAGATCAGTGATGCGGACCTGTCGGTGACGGTGTTCCAGCTGATGGCCCTGCGCGCCGCCAAGGACGCGGGTATCGCGGTGCCGAAAGAGACCATCGAAGCTGCCATCGGCTATGTGCGCGCCTGCCACAATCCCACCGCCAAGGGCAAGGACGGCGGCTTCGCCTACACTCCGGGCAGTGAATCGGGCTGGGCCCGTACCGGCGCCGGCCTGACCTCGTTGCAGGTCGCTGGCCTCTACCGCACCCCCGAGATCAGCGACGGCGTGGCCTACCTCAGCCGCTTCCAGCCCATAGGAACGGAGGACCCCAAGGCCAAGGAGCACTGGTACTACGGCGCCTACTACACGACCATGGGCCTCTACCAAGCCCAGGCCCTGGGCCAGAGTGGCCAGAACGCTTGGCGCACCTTTTATCCCGCCATGGTGAACACCCTGCTGTCCCGCATGGATAAGGGCGGCTTCTGGGCTGGCGGCTGGGACCAGTATCCCACCGCCATGTCGCTGCTGATCTTCGGCGTGACCAACCGTTATCTGCCGATCTACCAGCGATGAGCGCGGGGCAGACCATGTCTCGGGCGTCGCGCGGAATGCAGCGCGTTCTGACCATGCTGGCATTATGCGCCGGGGTGGTCGCCAGTGACGCGACCGCGCTGACCGGCGATGGCCGGCAGGTCACGGGCGCCTTCGCCATGACCAACGCTGGCGTGGCAGTGGGCGGCGAACGGATCGCGCTGGATGCGTTGGTGGGGCTGACCGTGCCAGGGGATCGCGCCACCGCCCTCGACCAGGGTGTGGTCCTGCGCGACGGCACCATCCTGCGCGGCGTGGTCAGCTCGGTGCAGGCGGGACAGGTGCAGGTCGACAGCGATCAGGCCGGCGCACTGACCATTCCCTTCGCGCAGATGCGGGCCGTGGTGCTGGCCCCGCGCAGTCTGGCGGCCCTGGATACACTGCCAGTGGACCAGGGCGGAGCTTGGCTGGCCAATGGCGATCGGGTCTCGGGCACCTGCGCCTTCCTCAACGACCAAGCTGTGGGCATCGACACCGGCCGCAAGGTGATGCAAGTCCCGCGGTCCCGTGTCGATCTACTGCTCTTCGCGGGCGCCGCGCCAGTTGCGCCCGGGCTACGCCTGCTGCTGGCAGACGGCAGCCGTCTGGCGGGTCGGCCCACGGGTGGCGCATCTTTATCAATACAGACGCTCGCCGGCCTCGTGCCGGTGCCGCTGTTATTGGTGCGGGCGGCGTGGACTGAAAGCGGCGCGGTACAGCCGCTGGGTCTGCTGACCCTGCCCGCCCCCACCCAGCAAGCCCTGCTGGATGAGCCGGGCATGCTGCTGAGGAATCGTGGTAGCGATGGCGGCGTGCTGCATGCCGCCGGCCGCTCCTGGGATCGTGGCCTGTGCCTGCGGGCCGGTTCCAGCGTCGTCGTGCCGGCGGCGGGCGCCGCACGCCTGGTGGCCGAGGTTGCCGTCACCGATGGCTCCCCCGGCAGCGTGGACTTCCGCGTCCTGCGCGGCAGCACCGTGCTGTGGTCGTCCGGTCCCCGGCGGGCCGGCGACGTGCCGATGTCGTGCGGCGTCGCCACCGACGGAGCCGAAAGCTTGACCTTGGAGTGTGCCCGGCCTGCGGGCACCAGCGCGGCAGCCACCGGCATCTGGGGCTGGGCGGCCTTGATTCGCTGAGCGGGGTTGGCGGCGTCGGTGTTTTCAGAGCGGAACTGTGGTGGACTGGCCGGCAGGCTATCGCGCGCTGTCGGACCTGGTCCGGTCCGGTGGCAGCGTGAGGTCGGTCCAGTGGCGGAACACCGCCGCTTGTCCATGGCGCACGCCTCCGACCACTACGTTCCACAGCACCACGCCGTCAATCTGAAAGCGTCGGCCGTTTTTGGCGATGCGGATGCCCTGATAATCGTCGATGAAACCCCGGTCCCGTGCCTGGGCCAGCAGACGCTCGCGTTCGGCCTGGGCCATGGGCTCGGCCGAGCGGCGTGAGGGCAGGGTGATGAACTCGTCCCAGTCATAGCCCCACAGGGCCTGGGCGGTGCGGTTGGCGTAGCAGAAGACCGGATCGTCTTCGGTGCCGTGCATCAGCAGCACAGCGGGGGCATCATAAAGGGGGGCATCACCGGCCGCGGCCACGGCGCGTAGGTCGCCGCCGGTCAGGGCGGCGAAGCTGACGGTGAGCAGTTCTTCAAGGTCGGGGCGCATGGTCGATCCGCGGCGGCGCATGGTGGAGGCCCTGGAAAGTCCCGCAAAGCCTTTGCCAAGCGGGGGTGCCGGCCGACGGCAGTGGCGCCTTGCCCCTCTCCCCTCGGGCCTATTCTGCTTTCCCGCGCCAAAAACGGCGCTCCTGAGAAAGGCTGGCTATGGGATTCCTCGGTTTTGGCACCCCCAAGTGGAAGCATCGCGATGCGGAGGTCCGCCTACGCGCCCTCCAGGCCCTGGATGAGAGCAAGCAGAGCATCTTCCGCGAACTTGCCCTGGGCGACAGCGAGCCTCGCGTCCGCGCCGCGGCCATTCGCCGTGTCGACGACCTCAAGGTGCTCCAAGAGCTGGTGAAGACCGGCGACGAAGCCGTGCGACGCATCGCCGGCGAACGCCTCTCGGGCGCCGCCGAGCAGCAGCTGATGGCCAAGCCCCACGGCGAGTGCGCCTTCCTGCTGGAGCGCATCGCCGACCAGAAATCTCTTGGTGAGTTGGCGCTGCGCGCTCGTGACCTGCAGGTGCGCAAGGCCGCCTTGGCGCGGCTTCTCGCGCAGGGGGAGCCCAGCGCCGCCGTGCTTGAGACCATTGCCATCCAGGACGCCGATGGCCAGATCGGCCCGCTCGCCGTGGCCCGTCTGGAACGGCGCAGCACGCTGCGCACCATCGCCAAGAAGGCCAAGCATGAGGCCAGTCGTACGGCCGCCGCTACGCGCGCTGAACACGCGGTGGAAGAAGCTGTCCGTCCCACCACCGAGCAAACCCGCATCGCCCGCCGCGCCGCCATGCAGCCAGTGCTGGAGCGGGCCCTGCGCTTGGCGGTGACCGCTGATCTTGAGCGTGCCCAAAGCGAATGGCCGGCCGTGCAGCAGGCCTGGGACCAGGCCCTGACCTTGGCTGGCAGTGAACCCTTGGATGAGGCCGCCGCCGCCATCCACGCACGCTTCTCTCGTTCGCATCAGGAACTGACTTCTCGCCTGGAGGCCGAACGCGCCCGCCGCGCCGCCATCGTGGCGGTCCGCGAAACGGCGGTGGCCGAGCTGGAAGCCCAGACGCAGCCTGACGACGTGGTCGCGGCCCGTGCCGCGTGGCTCGCCCGCTGGCGAGGCCTTGAGGCGGTTCCCGCCGAGCTCGCCGGTGTCCTGCAGGCGCGCTTTGATATCGCCTTGAATCGGGTCGCCCCCGTGCCGGTGATTCCTGAGATCCCGGTCCCCGAGGCCCTGATCGCGCTCAACGCCAAAGCCGAAGCCCTGGCTGACGGGGTGGCCGATGCGGACACCGCCCATGAATTCCATCTGCTGCACAAGACCTGGATGTCGGCGTCGGCCGCGTTGCCGGACAGTCACCCGGCCCGGCTCGCCTTCCCTGCCGCCTATGCCCGCTACAAGGCCCGTCGCCAAGACGACCGCATCGCCCGGCAGCAGCAGCGCGAGGATCGCATCGGCGCCATGGACGCCCTGGTGGTCGAGGCCGAGGCCCTGGCCACGGCAGCCCAGACCCTGACCGAGGCCAGCGATCCCGCCACCTTGTCGGCCCACGAACGCGCCATGACCACCGCCCAGGCCCGTTGGCGCGCAGTGGGCCCGGTGCGCGCCGATCAACTCGGCACCCGCCGTGACCGCTTTCGCGCGGCTATCGACGCCGCCTATGAGCCGGTCCGCCATCTGCGCGAGGCCCGCGACTGGGATCGTTTTGCCCATGTCGCCAAGGCCGAGAACCTGGTCGCCGCCGCTACCGCCCTCGCCGAGATCACTGACCTGGGCCAGCTGGCTGGCGAGGTCAAGCGCGTGCAAGCCGAGTGGAAGAAGCTGGGGCCAGTGCCCCGCGAGAAGCAGCAACTTCTGTGGGACGCCTTCCATGCTGCCTGCGAAGCCCAGTTCGTCCGCTGCCAGCCCTGGTTTGCCGAACAGGATGCCCTGCGGGCCGAGAATCTGGCCCGCAAGCAGGCCCTGCTGACCGAGGCCCGCGCCCTGCTTGACCAGGGCACCATCGGCCTGGCCGGTTCGGTCGCGGACCGCGAGCACAAGCGTCGCGCCGTCGATCGCATGAAGGGCATCCAGCAGGAATGGAAGGCCGTCGGCCCCGTGCCGCGCGAGGCGGATCAGGAGATCTGGCGACTGTTCCGTGACGTCGCCGACGGCTTCTTCAGTCGGCACAAGGCCGACCTGGCGGTACGCGATCAGGAGCAGGTGGCCAACCTTGAGGCCAAGAAGCGCATCTGCGAATCGATCGAGCAGCTCGCCCAGGCCGCCGAGGCCGAGAAGGCCCAGCCTCGTGGCCTGGTCACCGCCAACCAGGTGCAGCGCCGTCTCCAGGAAGTGCAGTTCGACTGGCGTCGCGTCGGCTTCGTGCCGCGCACCGACATCGACGCGATCAATGCCCGCTTCAATGCCGCCTGCGATCGCGCCTGGGCGGCAATCTCGGACTACACCGACGGTTTGAAGGCCGAGCGGGAAGAAGGCATGCGTCGACGCGAAGCCATGCTGACCGAGCTAGAGGAGCTGGCCGGCCGCGAGAACCCGCAGTGGTACCGCGACGACGTGAAGGCGATCCAGGGCCGCTGGCGCGATGCCGCCGTCATGCCCCGGGCCGAGCTGGAACCGCTGGAGCGCCGCTTCCGGGATCTGACCCGCAAGATCCTGAATGCCACCTCGACCGCTCCGGCGAATGGCAGCGTGGCTACTGACCCCAACCCCGAGCCCGGCAGCACCGACCGTCGGCCCGAGTGATCTGAAGCGCGCCGCCCTGGCGCCACCTAACGATCAGCTGCTTCAGCGCAGCCCCACCAGCTGCCCGCCGGTCAGATCGTAGGCGATGCGCAGGGCGCCAGCGGACGAGGCGCCCGAGCGCAGCAGGTCCAACAGGCTGGCGAGGCGTGTCCGGCGACGTTCATGCAGCAGGTAGGCGACCACCGCGGTGGCCAGAGCCGGGTCCACGCGGCGACCCTCCAGCAGTGCATCGATCGCGGGCGCGCCCGCGGCCTGCCGGCGCGCCTGCATGGCCTGGGGGCTGACCAGGCCATCCCGATCCACTGCCACGGCCAGGCCGGTGCAGCCATCGACCAGCCAAACCGGCCAGCCGCCGGCGGGGGGACGGGACAGGGCCAGGATCAGCAGCGCGGCGCCCCCGGCCACCGCGCTGCGGGTCGCGCCGCCCGCCAGCCGCAGGGCCGGCAGCACCGGGCGGACCAGCAGGCCAGGGGCGTCCAGGGTCGTGAAAGTCGCCCCGGCCCCGGCCACCACCAGCGGTCCGAACCAGCGCCCCGGGGCGGCGGCCAGCAGGGCCACGGTGGTGGTCACCGCCCCATCGCTGCCGGGCGGCGCTGCCAGCGGGATCAATTGCCCCTTGGCGATCGGCAGGCCCAGGCGGGCCTGTTCGCGGGCGCTCCAAGTCAGCAGCGTCGCGGTGATCCGGTCAGCGTCCTGCGGATACGCCAGGACCAGGCGCCAGGCCTCGTCCTGGTCGCCCGCCGCCAGCAGCGAACTAATCCGCAGGGAGAGATCAACCTCAGGCGTGGCGCCCAACAGGTCGGCGCGCGTGCGTGCGGGCAGACCGGCCAACGGCAGGGGGAAGGGCCCCAAAGCACCGGGAACCAGCAGCGCCTGGTCCACCAGAACGGCCGGAGGACCCATGCAGGTGACAGCCAAACCTGGATCCATGTTCGCAGCATGGCGCCTGCCCTGGGGTGTGCTAGCGT
>Ga0335394_10006385_pt1 | contig 13300 bp, 13 predicted proteins | sample MAT03_FD_205741 | JGI IMG/M metagenome (GOLD analysis project Ga0335394, IMG submission 205741) | Freshwater microbial communities from Lake Fryxell liftoff mats and glacier meltwater in Antarctica - MAT-03 (spades assembly) (version 2) ...
GAGGGCAAGGGCGCGATCAAGTTGACGCGGTTGTCATGCCGGACGTTCGCGGCCAACGCCGTCCGGCTTCAGCTTCATGCGCTCGCCTACAATCTCGGCAACTTCCTGCGCACGCTGGCGATGCCGGAGCCGACAAAGGACTGGTCGCTGACCAGCCTGAGGGAGAAGCTGATCAAGGTCGGCGCCAAGCTCGTCAGCCACGGCCGCCATGTCGCTTTCCAGATGGCCGAGGTTGCCGTGACGACGAGCCTGTTCGCCGAGATCCTGCGGCTGATCGCCGAACTGCGGCCGCAGCCACCTCGAGCGCCGGCGTGAGCGGTCCGGTTGTCATGCGTACCAACGAGAACCAAGGGAGAGGTGCGTCTTGGCGAGGACAATATCTGCGCTTCCGGCACGCGCCGCGCCGATTTTACCGGCCTCCGGGCCATCTGATCGCTCACGGCGAGGTCCGGGCTTGCCAACGCCCGCTCCTCGCGTCAATCTTGCTCCGAAGAGCCTGTCATCCGGTGATGTCGGGTAGACCAAGGTGATGGAATCAAATATTTGATGAAGTCCTATAAATCAAAACTGAGCTGTTGTTTGTGGCGTTTCATGACAATATCCTGATCACATCGATACCGCCGATGGGCTCGGACCCTAGTCCGCAACGCGTCATCGACATTCAGATCGCCCTTGAATCATTCTCAAGCAACGGGTTCAACGTCGTTTCGCTCCTCGCTCGCGGTGAGACCCCGGAACAACGATTTGGCGACAATGTCGGCTATCGGCGTTCCGAAAGTCAGGGCTTCTTCCCAAATAGATACGGGCCGAGTTTCAAGGATATTTTCGGCAAACGCATCAGGGAGGAGATGATCGCGGTCGTTAACGCGGACGTCTACATGCTCCCTAGCGGTATATTGCCCTTGATAAGGGCATCGCGGAATTCCGTCTTCCTATCAAGACGGATAAACGTCTCCAAGCTTGGTGGCTCCTTTGAAGGGGTCTATCGCCATGGCGTCGATGCGATGTTCTTTTCGCCTGACGTGGACTGCGAGAGAATTGCTCAATCCGAGTTGGCGGGATTTCAGCTCGGAGCTCCGTTTTGGGATGCTGTCATCCCCATTGCGTTGTCATTTCATAACCAGGTGCGCTTTCTGTCGCCGCCGGTTCTCCTTCATCCAAGCCACCAACTCAACTGGTCCGAGGCTGACTACAAGTTTTTGCGCGAGAAGGCAGTCAAGACGTTAACTCGTTATGCCGAGGATTCTGCCGCTGAGAGTCCACGGGCAAGATCGTTCTTGCAGGGGATGGAAGCTTTCAAAGACTCGTTCAGCCGCCGCACGCCGTACCGCGACCAGAAGAGAGCCGCCGAGTACATCGCGCTCTCTGTGAGGCAGATGCAGGGCGACAGTTGGCAAAGGGTAGAGATTGATTTCAACGACCCCTATTTGCGCGAGTCCCTGATTGGACTCCTTGAGACAGACGATGAGGCATTGGGTCTGGCAAGCAAGGTCTTTCCCTATGCCGGTCGCCCCCAGGTCGAGACCAACGGTTATCTCGAAATAGCGCGGATCCTCCTGAGGGCCCGCAAGAGCCGCGCGAACGCCAAGTTGGCTCAGTCCTTGTTTGCCAAGTCGTGAGTCGACTGCACCGTTGCCGGTTCGGGGCTTGCCGATCTATCGTGTTGCGGGGCGGGCACGATGATCGATCGTAGCGAATTCGAGCAGTTGGAAAGGCGCGTACGTTCGTTCGAGCAAAGACTATCCCGTCGCAGGTCGAAGCTGTCGCGCTTGTTCAGGTTCAGGGGCCGAAGCGACCTCTGGAACTTCGAACAATATGCTCCAAGGGAACTCAAGACGCCGGCATCGTATCTGCAGGACAGTCTCAACGCCGGCGCCAACCTGACTGTCGCAATCGTCACCCCGTCTTACAACCATGCCGACTTTATCGGCGAGGCTATAAAGAGCGTCCTGTCGCAGGATGTGGAGAACCTCTCCTATCACGTTCAAGACGGCGCATCCAAAGACCGGACGTCGGACATCCTCGACTCCTATGCGGGTCGGCTGACTTCGGAAAGCCATCCTGATCGAGGGCAGACGCACGCCATCAATCTGGGGTTCGAGCGCGTCTCCGGCGACATCATGGCCTACCTCAACAGCGATGACTGCCTTTTGCCCGGGACGATTGGCTACGTACAAGACCACTTTGCCAAGAACCCCAACGTCGATATCGTTTATGGCCACCGCGTCTTCATCGATCGTTTCGGCCTTGAAGTCGGTCGGGCGGTGCTGCCGCCGCATGATCCTGAAGCTTTGAAATGGGCCGACTACATCCCGCAGGAAACGATGTTCTGGAGGCGGTCGGTGTGGGAAGCAGTCGCGCCCTTCGACGAGAGTTTCAACTTCGCGTTGGACTGGGATTTCATCCTGCGCGCGGCGGCAAAGGGTTTTCGCTTCGCCCGCCTGCCACGATTTCTCGGAGCATTTCGCGTTCACGACCAGCAAAAGACGGCCGCGCTGGCAAGTGCCGGCGAACTCGAAATGACCAGGCTTCGGCAGGAGCATCTTGGCTGGGCGCCTAGCCAGACCGAAATCAACGCAGCCATTTCCGCTTACCTGCGCAGGCAGGCGCGCTACAGCCTTTTGTATCGGCTCGGACTGGTGCGGCATTAAGCCGATCGCGCTTAGCACAAACGGCACCCTGGCGTTCTCAACTGTGCTTGGCCGCTAGTCACATTTTTTCTTCACAATCAGTTTGGGGTCGTCCCCCATTGCGCGCGGCATCGCTACCTCGGACCAGTTCCCCGATTCTATCAGCCTGTCTGCCACCTCATCGATAAAGACAGCGGACGGTAAGCTTGATTTGAATTTCAGTTGAACAGCGCCGGGTAGAAATACAAAATCCTGTCGCATCGCCTCTTGTCAATCGGCCCACAATAGGGACTCTGACGCAATCTTGATGATGTCGGCGATCACACGGCACCGATCAGTCTGGCCTGCGGCAGATCGATTTTTGCTCTGCCATACATCTGCCGCTTCACCAGCTTGAGTTTTGTAATCTGCCCCTCGGCCTGGCCATTCGACCAAAGCTCGGTGATGGCAGCGTGGATGGCGGCGCGGTCGCGTGTGATGCCGGAGGCGAAGGAGGCGATCAAACTCGCGCTTGCTTCGATTATCCAGGGATCGAGATCTGCCGCGGCCTTCTTCCGGATCATCGCCTGGAATCTGTCGGCCAGGTTCCGCGCTTCGACGAGCGCGGGAACGCCGGCCTCAATCGCGGCGATCGTGACGGTATCGGCTTTGCTTAGATGATCTCGAGCCGTGGTCATCAGACGCGCGATCGTTCGGGCAGAAGGCACTTTCTGAAGTTGCTGATTGGAGGCCTTCTCTGCACGCCGGCGTCGCGTCGCCCATTCGCCGACGACGCGCAAAGAGCCGCGAAAGCCGTGCACTTTCAGGCGCCGCCGCAGCTCCGCGCCATTTCGGCAGCCAGCAGCCCACTGCTCATCCAACAACGGGAGATGCGCATCCAGCGTCGTTTGCCTGATCCGGAAGACATCCATTCTCTCGCCCCGGGTCACTTGGCGCACCAGCTTGCAGCTGTGGCCAGTCCGGCGGACAATCTCCTTGATTGAGAGGCCATCCTGGGCCAGTGCGGTGATCGCGGCGTTTGTGTCTTCGCGCCGCAGATAGCCTTCATATTGCAGCTTTTCCGCGCTGGTGAGCAGCGACGGGTTGATTGTCGTTGCGCCGATCGTGCTCCGAATCGGCCGCATGAATTTGCGCACGGCATCTAAGAATGCTGAACTTGCGTTCTCCATCAGATGCCAACGATCGGCAACCTGGATCGCCTGCGGCAGCGCCCTAGTGGCCGCCTCACCGTAACCTCCGCCTCGGTCTCGTGACAGGATCCTGATCTGCGCATGATCGGCCAGCCAAGCTTCGACCGTTGCAATCTCCCAATTAGGTAAGAGCGTCACGATACGCCGCCGCTCCAGATCGCAGACGATTGTGCCGTAGCGGTGGTTTCGCCGGAAAGCCCAGTCGTCGATGCCAACCACGCTCAAAGGCTCAGTCCGCAGGATGGTTCTTCGCCGAACAACCCGCAGCAGCGTGTCGTTGCTGACCGGCATCATCAGCCGCTTTGCGAAGCTGGCGGCCGGCCGGCCGCCGAGTGCCAACCCGAGATGATGAACGATGCACTCCAGGCGCGACGTGCGACGCGAGCGGGTGGCGAGAACGGCATCATCAAAGCGTTCTGCAAAGATCCGCCGCCGGCACCGGGGCACAAGGCACAAGAAGCGGCGTGCGGCGATGCGCAGGCATACTCTTCGCCCGGAACACGGCAGATCCGCGACCTGTCGAACATACCGACTATGAATGCGGCGGGATGCTGTTCCGCAGAGCGGGCACACACCCTCGCAAGATTTGGTGCTGGCCGACACTACCAGAGCGCCTTCGGCCTCAGCGACGTACTCGATGGCCAGTCCGACCGGGATTAAGGACGAAGTATGCAGCTTGGACGGCATGATGCCGATTCCCCCGAGAAAACAGCGTCACGCAAGCATGCAAAATCATCAGATGTGAGTCAGAGCCCTTATTCGAAGCGTTTTCACAGTCGGCGCCGGAACGCCGTCATCCTGCTGCTCGATTTTGGAACCGGCGCAGATCGTCGGCGGTCGCCGTGTCAGGTGAACGCCCCAAGGAATGCCGCCAGTCGTCCGATGTCGCGGAAATAGTTGCGCTGCGTCTCGCGTGAGAAGCGCCGCATGTTCATGTCGTCGATCAGCCGCTGGCGCAGCGGGCTGATGGGGGTGTCGAGATGGGGGTGCTGCATGGTCGAGCCCCTTGTTGAAGAAGCCCGTCATGCTCTGCCGCTACCGCGCGACGCTCAATGGAGACCCGACCCCCGGCCTTTGCCCTCTACCTCAAACCCAAGCGCCCTCCCGCGCGAGCGGGTTCATTCTTCGGCCCCAAACCGGACGCGATTCGTTATCTGGATATTGCTTCCGGCCCGGCCCCACAAACGATGGCACAGATGCGTTCTCCGCTGTTCACACGTACCCGTCCTTCGGCAAGGGCGGCAATCGCGGCGGCGCCGCTAAGATCGGCGGCAAGGCCCATCTCGAACCACAGGACCTTTGCTGCGCGCAGCATCTCGGCGTCGTCGACCAACACGATCTCGTCGACGTTATCGCGGACAATGTCGAAGATGCGATCGTCGGTCCTGGCGCAAGCCATGGTCGCCACCGAGGTCGTTACTTTGTCCAGCGCCACATTGTGCCCGGCCTCAAGCCCGCGCAGCAGCACCGGCGACCCCGCCGCCTCGATGCCGACAATGCGGACATGCGGCGCCAGCGCCCTGATGGCGGTCGACACGCCGCTGATCAGCCCGCCGCCGCCCATGGCGACCAGCACGGTCGTCACGTCAGGCATCTGTTCGAGTATTTCGAGGCCGACGGTTCCTTGTCCGGCCACCACCGCCGGATCGGCGAAGGGATGGAAATAGACCGCGCCGGTGTCCTTGACGAAGGCCTGCGCCGCCTCGTTGGATTCATGCCAAGCCGATCCGACGATGCGGGTGGCGGCGCCCCAGGCTTCCAGCTTTTCGATCTTGGCCAACGAGGCGTTGGAGGGCAGGAAGATGGTCGTCGGCACTCCCGCCATGAAGCCGGCCCGCGCCGTGGCAATGCCATGGTTTCCGCCCGAAGCTGCAACGATGCCGCCCTGCATTGCGGCACGATCCAGCGATAGCAGCTTGTTGGTGGCGCCACGCGCTTTGAACGAGCCGGTGACCTGAAGCAGCTCGAGTTTCAGCATCAGCCGGGCGTTGCCGTTCAGCGGCGTCTTGAGATTGGCGGCGGCAATCATCGGCGTGCGCCTGATGTTGCCTTCGATACGGGCGGCGGCGGCGCGGACGTCGTCGATATCGATCAAGCCAGCTCTCCTACATAGCGGGTCGCGACTGTAGCGCAGCAATTGCCGACGACAACACGGCCGGGCTGGCGGCGACCATAGACGATGCCGTCCGACAGGTAATTCACCGTCTCCGGCGGGCGGCCGGGATCGCCGAGATTGTGGATGCGTCCTGCCTCATCGCCGGCATGCACTTTGGTCCCGAGCGCATGGAACGGCTCGAACACACCATTCGCGGTCGCAAGCACATAGCCGTCATGGCCGGGAATCCGCAGGATGTTTTCGCGCCTCGCCACGGGTGGATTTCCGATCGGGGGCAGAACGCCGAAGTGGCCGAGCACATTGCGTACGCCACGGCGGCAAATGGCGAGCGCATCGAGCGAAACCGTTCCAGCGCCCGCCATCTCGGTGCCGATAGTGGTGAGACCGGCGCGCACGGATGTTGCGGTCGAGGTGCGCGGTTCGCCAAGATTGTCGATTACGACGGTCAATGGCGCGTCGAAGGCCAGTACAGCCTCTATATTGCGCTTGCGATGCGCGGGATCCGACGCCGGCTCGATGATCGCGCTGGGTAGGATATTGAGCGATGAACCGCCAGAATGAAGGTCAACATAGGCATGCCCTAGCGGCATGACGATATCACTGACATAGGCCGAGATTTGCTCCGTGATGGTGCCGGCGGGGTCGCCTGGAAAGGTGCGGTTCAAATTCAGCCCGTCGACCGGCGACGTTCGGCATCCGGCCAGCACCGCCGGGAGGTTGATCGCCGGCAGGATGATGATGCGGCCGCTGACCATTTCCGGATCGAGCTCGCGGATGAGTTCGCCGAGTGCAATCGGTCCCTCATATTCGTCGCCATGGTTGCCCGCCTGCAGGATGACGGTCGGACCATCGCCGTTCTTGATCACGGCCAGCGGAATGCGGACCGCTCCCCATGCATCCTCGTGTGGCGAATGCGGGATGTCGACAAAGCCGATCTGCTTGCCAGAGCGGTCGAAATCGACTGTGGTGCGGGCGGTAGACATGCGGGTCATGTTTCTCTTGGAATGATAGGTCAATGGATGAGAGAAGCGGCGAGGGATTTATGCCTCGCCGCTCCCGGAGATCAGATCGCCGGCAGGTTCGCCGGCAGCGGAGTGCCGATCCACTTCACCGACAAGGCCGACAGCGAGCCGTCAAGCAGACCGAGATGGACATAGGTATCGAGCCAGCGCAGCAGTTCGGGGCTGCCCTGCTGGATACCTATGTAGCAAGGCGAGAACTGCAGTATGAATTTCGGCTTGAGCTGCACCTTTGGGTCCTTGTCCATCAGATCCTTGGCGACGACGTCTGCGGTGGCCAACAATTGCGCCTGGCCCGAGGCAAAGGCGGCGGCGGCGGTGGCATCGTCATCGAAACGTACGATCTTGGCGTTGGGCGCGGCCTTGGTCAGCTCGAGATCCTGGGTCGTGCCGCGGGCGACCGCGACGGTCTGGTCGGTGAGTTCGGAAGGGCTCGACACCGTGATGCTGTCCGGACCGAAAACGCCGATCGAAAGCGCTGCATAGGGCGAGGTGAACGCGATCTGCTGTGCCCGTTCCGGCGTCGCGCCCATTGCGGCGATGACGATGTCGAGACGATCGGTGACGAGATAGGGGACGCGGTTGGCGCCGGTGATCTGCTTCAACTCGAGCTTGACGCCCAGCGCCTCGGCGATCTTATTGGCCATGTCGACATCGAGGCCGACAGGCTCGTTCTTAGCATCGACCGAGCCGAACGGCGGCACGTCGATCGGCACACCGATGCGGACCGTGCCTTCGGAAAGGATCTTCTGCAGGTCGGCGGCCTTGGCCGGCATCGCCGAGACTGCGCCGGCCAGGAACACGGCAGTAACGACGCTGAATAAATGCTTGAACATGGACTTCCCCTTTTGGTTGACGTTTCTGGTTAGTGCAGGACGGCGCTCAGGAAGCTCCTGAGTTCGGCCGTACGAGGCTCGATCAAGGTCTCACGCGCTGGCCCATCCTCGTGGATGCGGCCCTCGTGCATGAAGATCACGCGGTCGGCTACGTTCTTAGCGAAGTTCATCTCGTGGGTGACCAGCATCATGGTCATGCCTTCGCGGGCGACTCCCTCGAGCACGCGCAGCACTTCCCCCACCAATTCAGGGTCGAGTGCCGAAGTAATCTCATCGAACAGCATCAGGGTGGGCTGCATGGCCAGTGACCGGGCAATGGCGACGCGCTGCTGCTGGCCGCCCGACAGCTCGTCGGGATATGCCAATAGTTTGTCAGCAAGCCCGACCTTGGCCACTACTTCCCGCGCCACTTCCCGGGCGGCGGCCGTGTCGAGTTTTCGCACCAGCCTGAGAGCGAGCATGACGTTGCGCTCCACGCTGAGATGCGGGAACAGATTGTAGCTCTGGAACACCATGCCGGCGCGCTGGCGCAGAAGGTTGAGATCGGCGCCTGGCGCGGTGACGTCGATGCCGTCGACGACGATGCGACCCGACTGCACCTTCTCCAGCCCGTTGATGCAACGAAGCATGGTCGACTTGCCGGACCCGGAGCGACCGATGACGGCGACGATCTCACCCTTTTCGAGGGTGAGCGAGATGCCCTTCAGCACCTCGACTGCGCCGAAACGCTTGCTGATGTCGGAGAGCTCAACGAGCGACATGAAGTCTCCTTTCCAGCATGCGCGCGAGCTGGGAGAGGGAAAAACAGATGACGAAGTAGATGGCAGCAGCAGTGAGATAGACGGGCAAGGGCGCGAAGGTCGCACCACTGATGATCTGGCTGGCCCGCGTCAGCTCGACAAAGCCGATCAGCGCGGTGAGCGAGGTGTTCTTGACCAGCTGGACCAGGAAGCCGACGGTCGGCGCGATGCTGATGCGGATAGCTTGTGGCAGGACGACATGGCCAAGGCGCTGCGAATAGGTGAGGCCCAGTGCCGCGCCCGCCTCCCACTGCCGCTGCGAGACCGATTGCAGGCTGCCGCGCCAGATCTCGCCGAAGAAGGCGGAGGCATAGATCGACAACGACAGTGCCGCAGCCGTCCATGCGTCGACTGACAGGCCGATAAGCGGCAGCCCGAAAAAGAAGACGAACAACTGGCCGAGCAGCGGCGTACCTTGGATGAGGTTGATGTAGCCTATGGCAAGCCAGTTGAACGGCTTGAAGGGCGCGACGCGCAGCACGGCGACGATGACGCCGAGAAGGCCGCCGCCGACCATGGCCGTCAGCGCAAGCAGCACGGTCCAGCGCGCTGACGCGATGAGGTAGATGACATCGACGCTGCCGAATTCACGGATCATCGGCGCGGCCTCCTGACAAAGACCGCCCAGTAGATGGCGGCGAAGAAGGCGCGGAAGCCCAGCGTGAGCACCAAGTAGGAGACGGTGATCAGTGTGTAGGTCTCGAAGGAGCGGTAGGTGCGAGAGTCTATGAAGGCGGCTTGGTGGAAGAGTTCGGTCGCGCCGATCGAGGAGACGACGCTGGTGGTCAGCATGATCAGGACGAACTGGCTGGCCAGCGCAGGATAGATCGACTTGACCGCCTGGAAGAGCACGACATGTCGGAAGGTCTGCCCAGCTGTCAGCCCAAGCGAACGCCCGGCTTCGATCTGACTGGGGCGCACGGCTTCGAAGCCGGCACGCAGGATTTCGGCGCCATAGGCGCCCATATTGATCGACAGCGCGATCAGTGCCGCGGTGTTGGCGTCGAGCCGGATGCCGATCGAGGGAAGGCCGAAGAAGACGATGAAGAGCTGAACCAGAAGCGGCGTGTTGCGTATGGCCTCGACATAGGCGCGGGCGGCAAGGCGGATCGGCGTGAGTGGGCTGATCGCGGCGATGGCAACCACGAGGCCGATGGCAAGGCCGAAGACCATGGTGACGATCGAGAACTGCAGGGTCAGCAGCACGCCGTGCGCAATCTCCGGCAAGTAGCGGAGCAGCACATCAAATTTGAAATTGTAGCTCATGGATGAGAGCGCCCTTATGCAACGGCGCGAAGATCGCTATTTTCCGCGCCACTGCCCAGACACCAAGCTAACTTCGCTTCATAGGTAAGGTCAAGCGTCATATATGAAACAAGCTCGATGACTGACGATAAACTCAACTACAGCGCGCCGGCCCTGGAAAAGGGGCTCGACATCCTCGAATTGCTGGCGGCGGCGGGACACTCCATGGGCACACGTCAGATTGCCGAGGAACTGGGCCGCTCGAAAAACGAGATATTCCGCATGGTCCATGTCCTGCTGGCGCGCGGCTATATCCAGCGCGACGAAAGTAGCGAGGGGCTAATCCTGTCGAACAAGCTCTTCGGGCTGGGCATGCAAACCGCGCGTGCTCGCGATCTGGTGAGCACCGCAGCACCGATCGTCGAGCGTTTTGCCGAAGAAGTGCACCAAGCCGCACATCTGGTCGTCGCCCATCGCGGCGAGACGGTGATCATCGCGGCGGCATCAGGCGGTGCGGACATGAACTTCTCGCTGAAGCTCGGCTATCGACGGCCGCTGGCGGACGCGCATTCTGGCCTCGTTCTGATGGCATTCCAGCCAGCGCCCGTGCGCGACCGGATGGTCGCCGAGTGCCTGATGTTGATGCGCGAACCACCGGATCCGACTACCCTTTCTGCCGAACTCGATGAGGTGCGCGAAAAGGGCGCCATCATCCATGAGAGCCGTGACATCATCGGGGTGACGGACGTCGTCTGCCCGATCCTCGTCGGCGATGGGCGCGCCGTGGCCTGCGTGACCGTCGCCGCAGTGAGCCGGCGCAGTGCCGCGCCCAATTTCGAAGCCATGCTGGTGCGGCTGAAGCTTGCTTGCGCCGAGATCGCCCACGAACTGGGCGGGTAACCAACCTCAGTCGACGATGATGAGATCGCGCGACGCGCGCGTCAGCAGTTCCGCGCCGGTCGTGGTGACCAGCACATTGTCGATGATGCGGGCGCCGAGACCCTCGGGGCCGACGAAGACTGGCGGCTCGACGGTGACCACCATTCCCGCTCTCAGGACGTGTGGGCTGTCGCCGATCATGTGCAGCGATTCGGCCCAGCTCGGCGGGAACCCAGGGCCCAGCCCGTATCCGGAGGTGTGTACGCGATAGCGCTCAAGCCCGGCTTCGCCGATGATGGCGCGGGCGGCCTCGTGCGGCACCGTCGCCGGCACGCCGTCGCGTATCGCGGCGATCATGGCGTCGCTGGCGCGCAGCACGACATCGTGAAGTTCAAGCATACGCGGCGCCGGCCTGCCCAGAGCAAAATTCCGGCCTATGGTGGCTGTATAGCGGTTGAAAGTGGCGCCGAACTCGACGTTGCCGAAATCGCCAAGTGCGAGCCAGCGCGCGGTCGGTGCGCCATGGCCGTAGGCGGAGCGTGGACCGGAAACCAGGTTGATCGGACTGGCGGCGATGCCGCTGCCATTGCCAAGCAGGGTCTCGTAGATGCCACCGGCCAATGCCAGTTCCGACTTGCCGGGGGCGAGGTCGCTGACGAAACGTCTCATGCCAAGATCGGCAAGTGCTGCCGCGCGCCTGATATGGGCGATCTCCGCAGGCGACTTCACCAGCTTCAGAAAGGCGATCAGGTCGGTTGCCTCGGTGACCAGAGCATCGCCGATTACAGCGCGCAGGCCGAGATAGTGATGCGGATGAAGATAGTAGGCGGGCACTTCGAGCCCGACGCGTTTTCCGAGCACGCCGTGGCGCCGCGCCATGCCGGCAAAGGCGGTGATCGGATCCTCGTTCTCGCCGCCGCCGAAGCCATGCACCTCGCCGGCAAGCGCGTCCGTCTCGAATTCATGTACCTCGCCCCGGCGCGTCAGCACCACCAGAGGCTCGTCGCGCGCGCCGACCAGCAGGCACTGGAATTCCTGGTAACTCTTGGCGTCGCTGCCGGTCAGCCAGTGGATGGAGGCCGGATGGACCGCGATCAGCCAGTCGAGGTCGCGCGCCGCCAAGGCGACGCGGACGCTGGCCAGCCGGCCCGTGAATTCGGCGGCGGTGAAATCGTGTTTCGACATCAGTCTCGCGTCACGGCCATCGCCTCGATCTCGATCAGAAGGTTCTCGAAGGCAAAGCCGGCGACGCGGATCGCGGTCACCGTCGGGCCGGGCACCGGATAAAATTCGTGCTGCACGCGAGCAATTACCGCCCGGATCGCTTCGATATCGGCCCAACCACCTTCGGCTTGATAGTAGATGTAAAGCTTAGCGACGTCGTTCTCGTCGAGCCCGCCCTCCGCCAACGTGCGACGGATGAATTGGAAGACGTTGCGGGTCTGTGTCTCCATATCGCTGCCAACTGCCTGAGCCTTGTTGTCGGCCGAGATCTGGCCACCAATAAAGGCAAGCTTGCCGATCTTCCAACCTTGCGTGAACTGAGTGTTGGGAATGCTCCAGTCCCAGTGGTTGGCTGGCTGCAGCCGTAGCTTGTCGTCGCCCAGCACACCGATGCCCTCGACCTGGATCAGCTCATCCGCGTCGCACATGCCCTGGATGCGCAGCCCTGCACCGGCGGCCGACGGCACCGACATATAGCGGCGGCGGACGTTGGTCATCTTCTCCCAATAATCCGTGACCTTGCGCCCCTCGCCGAAGAACCGGAAATAGGTATTCTGACGCATCAGGCTGTTGCGATCGCCGCCGCCCAGCCGCAGCATCGTATCGAGGTTGCGGAAGGCCTCGTCGGTCTGCACCTCTATATCGCCGATCCCCACCACCTTGCCGTCGGCGTCGAGCGAGCGCTGGCCGCCCACGAACAGCATGTTGTCCACTTTCCAGCCATGGACGAAGGGCAACGTTCGAGCCCGGCGCCAGTGACCGGGCGGGTCGAGCACTTCGCGCTTGCCGCCGATCACGGCCCAGGCATCGACCATCAGCCGTGCGTCTTGCTTGTCGAGGCCACAGCGGATTTCGGTGCTGGTCGGGCCGGGCACAGTGAAGTAGCCGGCGCGAACGCCGTCGAGTTCATCGAGGAATGCGCTGACGGTTGCCCTATCGCCTTCGCAGTTGAAGTAAATGTTGTGTTTGACCACGTCGGCGAGGCTGGCGCCCGCCTGTTCGAGCAGCGCTGCCAATCGGTCGAAGATGGCGCGCGTCTGGCCGGCGACGTCGACGGCGACAATGTTGCAGCTTCTATCCACCGCCATCAGCCCGCCGATGAAAACCAGATCGCCGGCGCGAACGGCCTGTGGCTCCGAGGTTTCGGCATCGAGAAAAATCTGCATCTGCACGGCACTTTTCCCCATCAATCCTCGACTTACTTACCTGCAAGTCAGTATCATGTCAAAATCCTACCTGATTACGCACTATCCTCAGCCCTTTTGTGGTGATACAAAACGGGAACGAATAGCGGTTTTCCGGGGATTGATCGATGGCGCGCAACAAGGTTCAGTTTCAGAAAGGCCTCAGCGAGGCCCAGT
>Ga0335394_10006388_pt1 | contig 13299 bp, 7 predicted proteins | sample MAT03_FD_205741 | JGI IMG/M metagenome (GOLD analysis project Ga0335394, IMG submission 205741) | Freshwater microbial communities from Lake Fryxell liftoff mats and glacier meltwater in Antarctica - MAT-03 (spades assembly) (version 2) ...
GAGCGAAGCGGATTTACCAAAACCAGTGAATGGCAGTTCGATTTTGACCGTGCCAAACAACACCAGTGAGCCCGCCGCGACAGCAACTGCCCCGGCACTGACATTTGGTCAACTCCCGATACCTCTGGTTTACCCATTCAATTCTGCCATCGCACGGATGGGGATCGGTAAGCCACAGATTCCGGAGCAGGTTCCTGACGCGATAATTGCGGCGACTGTGGGGCCGTTTGTGCTGCAGCGTTCCACGGGAGCGACAGAATCCTTCCGCACGTTGAAGGCCGCTGTTGCCGATGCCAGATCGGGCGACGTTGTGCTGTTGCGGTACAACGGATATCCGGACGATCTGCTGACTCAGCCACCCGTGCGGATCGTTGGTATGGACCTGATCATTCGAGCAGCGGATGGTTTCCGGCCAACGCTGGTGTTTGACGGGGCTCCGGAAGGGACCGTTTCGCCGGGCCGGATGATCTCGTTACGCGGCAATGGCAAGTTGACCCTTCTGGACGTGGATCTGCGAGTCGTCGCAGGAGATGATCTCACGGCGGACCGCTGGAGTCTGTTTCATTGCACCGGGCCGAACAAAATCGATCTCTCCAACGTGTCGATCGACTGTCGGAATTCAGACGGTCAGCCAGCGGCTTTGTTTGATCTGGTGGGTGATACTTCAGCGCCGGAAACAGGCGCAACCTCCGTAACAGAAATCTCGCTCAACCGAGTGATTTGTCGTGCAGAATCGGATGGTATTCGGATCGCGTCGCAGGCGCGCGGACGAATCCAGCTGCGAAACTGCGGCATTGCGCTCAGAGGTTCGCTCATCGATAATCGGGGGGATGCATCGATGACGCCTGCGCGAGGCGCTGTCGAAGTGGTCCTGAATCATGTGACCTGTCTGACGTCCGCGCCGATGCTGAAAATGGATGATACCGACAGCAATCAGCCGGGCGGAGTACAGCGCCTGATTCCTCGACTTTCAATCCTCAGCGAGGGGAGTGTGTTTGCGGCGCAGGGGACGGATCGACGTCTGATGCTCACCGATGGCAGCAGCTTTGTCGAAGAGCTGGAAACAGTGGTGTCATGGAATGGGTTCAACAATCTGTACGATGGCTTCGAGGTCTATTGGCAGATTGAGACATCGGCACTGGACTATGCGTCTCGTCGCCAGGACTTTGCACAATGGATTCGCTACTGGGGCGATCGCGCGGACAGTGAAGAAACAAATGCCGATGTGCTTCCGGAACTCGCATGGCAGAACGGCATTTGGAAAGTCAGCGGCAATGACACATGGTTGCGGAACCTGACACCATCGTCGTTTGAACTGAATGCCGCCATCTTCCTGCCAGGGGCTAAGAGTCTGCAACTGGCCCGCGACGGTTTCGCACCAGGCGTCAATGCCGCTGAGTTGCCTCGTTTTCCACAACAGCCCGCAAAGCCAGTCAGCGATCCGACGATGAGTCCGCTCGGAAACCCGACCGCAGCAACGGATGGCACGAAGAATGGCGCAGCATCATCCGTCGTTCTGCCAACAGCCACCAGCGCGGCGCCGACTGCCAGCACAGGAACCACGGCACCGCAGCCGTCTGACATCCCCGCACCACCGACCGGGCAGAAACCAACGGGTGAATAGCTCGACATCCGCACGCCCGAGAAACACTGGTGTCGTTGTACGAAGTCTGCGTGACGGTCACGTGATGATCGTGGTCAGCAGACAGCGTGACTCCAGTGTCTCAGCGCGGGAGAACTCGCCAGCGATGTCCGCGCGGCGTGCCCTCCGCACGGCATCTGCGGCGGCCACCGACGAAGTGGCGCGTGAGATGCATCGATCGTATACGTAACGTGGCCGACCAGGATCGCAGATGCATGGGGCGGTGTCCTTTCAGACGTTCCTTTAAAAGCGATGCCTCAACAGTCTGAATGTCTCAGCATGACCGGCCGCCGAACGGGCACCGAACTATCAGTTCCAATCGCCAAACGCAATCAACGGGTTCTGTTGGCGCATCGACGACGTCTCGGGATTGCTGCAAAGTAGCCATCATCGCTCCGCGTGATGAGCCTTCGGGCTGCGGCAACGAACGCTTCTAAACAGTGCGCAGATCAAACGCGGAATCCCACCCGTGGGGTATGACCTATCGGTATGCGTCTCGTCTGTGTTGAACACGCATCACGTTCACGAGTTGCCTGGTGTCGTCGACTTCAAAGAGCACTCGGTTTGTACTCCTCCAGGAATTTGGTCAGCGACCGAAACTTGAGAGGACGTTTTCGCATGTCCCGCAACGCGGCCAAGTCGTCAACGTCTTCCAATCTCTCCAACATCTGCTCGTACTGTTTGATGTCCAGGATGACGGCCGTCGGCTTTCCGTCTTCCACGACGTACTGTGGTTTGCGCTTGGTTTGTGCCATCGTGTTGACTCCTTGGGCGATTGTGAGAAATCTTATTTGTACGGATTCGACAGCAACTCGTTTTCGACATGCAGCGGTTGTCATTTCGAAAGACATTGGCGTTGTTGTCCAACGCCAAGCCCTGGATCCGTTCGTTCGACGATCAATGGAACAGATCGGTCAAGTTGATCTCCAACCGCTGCGTCGGTGATACATTCCACGCGAGAGTTTGGCTCGGCTGGGAGATTGTCTGCTGAGCGTACTTGCCAGACGTCGAATCTGGATGTTCGTAGACCTCGACCTGCGACTCCGGAAGATTCACGAGGATTGTGGGTCATGAGATTCTCTCCGCGAGCGCTGCGATCTTTACGCATCAAGAGTCCGTCAATCAGCTCAATCGGGTCGCCGTCGTGCAAGATTCCGCTGTCGATCATCAGGTGTAACTGATCCACCGTGATCGGCATGAGCGGCGGAGCCGTGCCGCTTCGCAATTCGTCAAACAGAGTGGTGACCATGAATAAGCTCCGAGAACCGAGAATCAATTCCGTTCAGAATTCCGAGAGTTCCATTTACGTCTCGGCGTCGGTCTGAAGTCTGGCGACTTCAGCTACGACTACGACGGTGTTATTTTCCAATCGTGATCGTTCGCCGAATCTCGTCGGTCTTGAAGCCCAGCGCCGACGGACGCCGCACGCCCGGCAGCACGACCACATCATACAGTTCGCGGACGATGCCTTGAAGCCACAGCCAATGCACCAGGTCGCCCGTCCGCAAGTCGATCACGCACAGGCCGCAGTGTGCCTCGGCATCATGCGATTTCAGGTTGTCGTCCAGCGCCAAACCCTGGAACGTGCGGTTCTCGCGGCACTGCGAGAGGCCCACCACCGCATAGTCGCCGACAAACGACAAGCCCCGCAGATAGCCGGGGCAGAAGGTCAGCGGCTCGAACTGGCCGCTGGCTCGGTCCACTCGACCGAAGTGCCCGGTGCCGGAATCGAGCAGCCAAAGTTGATCGCGATAGACACGCGGCGAATGCGGCATCGACAGCCCGGTGACGATCGTCTCGTTCGTGCGCACGTCGATCACGCAACCGCCGTCGCGCCGCCGATCACGCCAGCCGTCAGCCACATCGCTTTGACTGACGCAGGTGACATACGCCGGTCGGCCATGCTCCATCGCCAGGCCGTTGAGATGACAACGATCTTCCGCCGCCAGCTTCGTCAGGAATGGCGGCTGCCACAGCGGAGTGAAACTGTGCCGCTCGCTAGTCGTCGCCAGGCAGCCGAACAACGTGTTGACGAACACCACCTTGCCATCGGCATCGATCGCCACGTCATGAATGTCGAGATCGCCGGTGACATAGCCCACCTGCGGCACGTACACCCGATCGAAACCATTCGCCACTTGTCCCGGTTCCAGCGCGTTCTCGAAGCGCCAGAGTTGATACAGCGACGTCATCCACAACGTCTGTCCGTCGCCCCACAGTCCAAGACAGCGGTTGAACGTCCGCTCGAACACCGACAACCGCCCGTCCGGCTGCAAGCCAATCAAAAACAGCTTGCCTGTCTGATACGTGGTACACGCCAAACTCACACGCTGCTCTGCCAGCCAAGATGTCAATTGTCGCGAAGCAATGGCTTCGAAAAGTGGCTGAACGGTTGCGGGTTGTGTGCGAGACTTGTGAGTCATCATGAGCGCAGGCTTTGCACCGGGGACGAAAACGTGTGCAGGAACCAATAATCAAATATAATGTTTCTGAATCCTTTGCCTCGCTTGGAGTTGGTCTCAGTCATGGTGCCCGCATATTCAAACCTGTCAACTGTCGGCCCGGAGAATTTTGTGAGAAAGTTGAGAAAAATCCGTTGCGAAGTGAGTCTCGGCTAAGGAGCGTTCGAGATTTTAGTGTCGTCTTTCGCTCCGCGAAAGCAACGCAACTTTCGCAGAGCGGAAGGCGACAATCGGACAGTAAATTCTCGAGCGGTCCTTAGGACCCGTCCAGAAACATGTCCGTGATTTGGAGCCGGGCCCGTCAGGAAGTGGTGTATCGACTCCGCTTCCTGATGGGCGCGGCTCCACGGATTTGTTTTTGGACAGGTTCCTGGCAATCGATCGACATTAAATCGCTGCCAAAAGGCATCATTCTACATCTTTGATGCCACCAGAATCTTCGGATTCCTGGGCACCATTCACTTGGGATTTGCGGACCGTGGATCGGGAATTGTCTTGTCTTACACCCCGCCAATTGGTGTCATATTCGGGAGATTGCGTTAGATTACGCAGTCTGGGGCGTCCACTTTGTCCCCTCTACTAACAGAAGCATGTTTCTAAACTCTGTAAGGCACGACAATGCTGATTCGGGAATATCTGAAGACTCTGACCTGTCGCCGTAAGTCCAATTCACGCCGACGTTTGGCACGACCTCATGACTTTTCAGAGCCTTTAGAATCGCGAACACTGCTGACGGGGAATGTACAAGTCTCACTGTCCGGGGTGGATGCGCAGCTCACGGGAGATGCAGCGAACAACGAGATTGAAGTCGTTGTGAATAACGGTTCGGTTGTCGTTCGAGGGTTGAATGGAACGACTATCAATCAGGGTACGACGGCCTTCACTTTGGTGACAGGTGCGACGACATTGCAGGGCAGTTTGACAGCTTCGCTTGGCAGTGGCGATGACATTGTGACGATCGGCCCCGGGATCACCTTCACTGGAAATGTTTCTCTGTCGGGTGATGACGGGGCAGACACTTTGCAGGCTCTCACGGGAACATATCGCGGCAATCTGACGTTGAAAGGAAACGATGGAGCAACCTCAATCGTTGTCGATGGAGCAACGGTCAGCGGAAATCTTGACGTGCGCGGACAGGGCGCGACACTGGCGAGCATCAGCAATTCGACTGTGCATGGCCGTTTGAATGTCCTGACCGGGGGCAGCGCGGACAGCGTGGTGGTTCAGAGTACAATGGTCGATGGCGTGACGGCAATAAATACAGGTGATGGTGACGACAACGTCGTGCTTCAGAACTCAACGTTGCGAAGTCGACTGGTGATTGAAGCTGGAACCGGCAACGATGTGGTTTACGTGAATTCCAGCAGCGTGGCAAAATTGGCTCAGATTGCGCTTCGACGCGGCAATGACACGGTGCAGGTGCTTGGAAGCAGCAGCTTTGGGAAGCGATTGGTTGTCGCTGGCGGTCTCGGAAGCGATGCGGCAAGTATCGCCGCAGACACGACAGCGCGTCGTGTCGTCAGACGCAGTATCAGTTCCAGTCAGGTGGATGCGGCCTTGATTTCATCCCGCATCACCGATCCGACAACCGGGGCGATTGCTCGCGCGAATGCACTTCGCACAGCAGCAGTGCCGACCTTGACGGCGAGTGCCAACCCGGCCACATTTCCAGAGAATGCGGGCGCATCCGCATCAACGCTGACGGTGACACGCACCGGCTCGACGACCGCGGCGCAGATCGTGACATTGACGTCATCCAATACCAGCAAAGTTACGGTTCCTGCGACGGTAACGATTCTCGCAGGCCAGACCACAGCCACCGCGACAATTGCTGCGATTGACAACACGACGGTCGATGGTGCCACCACGGTCACGATTACCGCTTCAGCGACGGGATTCGCCAACGCGACGACCACGCTGACGGTCAATGACAATGAAACAGCAGTGAGCGTGAGCGCCAGCCCTGCCACATTTTCAGAGAATGCGGGCATATCGGCATCAACACTGAGTGTCACGCGCACAGGTCCGACGACCGCGGCGCAGATCGTGACACTGACGTCATCCAATACCAGCAAAGTTACGGTTCCTGCGACGGTTACGATTCTCGCAGGACAGACCACAGCCACCGCGACAATTGCTGCGATTGACAACAATACGGTCGATGGTGCCGCAACAGTCACCATCACCGCTTCAGCGACGGGATTCGCAAACGCGACAACCACGTTGACGGTCAACGACAATGAGACGGCCTTGAGCCTCAGTGCCGGCCCCGCCACATTTTCAGAGAATGCAGGCGCATCGGCATCAACGCTGACTGTGACCCGCACAGGCGCGACGACGGCGGCGCAGATCGTGACGCTGACGTCATCCAATACCAGCAAGGCGACGGTTCCCGCAACGGTGACCATTCCTGCGGGCCAGACGACCGCAACAGCGACGATCGCTGCGATTGACAACAGTACAGTCGAAGGTGACGTAACGGTGACGATTACCGCTTCAGCGACGGGATTCGTAAACGCGACAACCACGCTGACGGTCAACGACAATGAAACAGCACTGAGCCTTAATACCAGCCCTGCCACATTTTCAGAGAATGCAGGCACATCGGCATCGACGCTGACCGTGACCCGCACCGGCCCGACGACAGCGGGTCAGATCGTGACGCTGACGTCATCCAATATCACCAAGGCGACGGTTCCCGCAACGGTGACGATTCCTGCGGGCCAGACCACCGCGACAGCGACGATCGCTGCGATTGACAACGGTATTGTCGATAGTGCCGCAACGGTCACGATTACGGCTTCAGCGACGGGATTCGCGAACGCAACAACCACGCTGACGGTCAATGACAATGAAACCTCACTGAGCCTCAGTGCCAGCCCTGCCATATTTTCGGAAAATGCAGGCGCATCCGCTTCATCGCTGACTGTCACCCGCACCGGCCCGACGGTCGCGGCGCAGATCGTGACGCTGACGTCGTCCAATACCGGCAAAGCCACGGTTCCCGCGACGGTGACCATTCTTGCAGGTCAGACCACAGCGGTCGTGACGATCGCCGCGATTAACAACAATACGGTCGATGGTGCGGCAACAGTCACGATTACAGCTTCGGCGTCGGGATTTGCCAACGCACCAACCACGCTGACTGTCAACGACAATGATATTCCACTGACAGCGGTGTTCATCGCCCCCGATGCGGTGCAGTCGAATGGAACAAAGATCACACGCGATTCCACTTCGCAGGTCACTGGTACGACTGTTGCAGGAGCGACAATCACCCTGGACAGTAACGGCGATGGCGTGTTTGACAACGGAAGTGCCACCGCTGGAAACGACGGAAACTACACGGTGGATGTAACATTGTTGCACACTGCGACGAATCATGGAGAAAACCGTCTGGTCGTGAAATCGGTTTCCGGGCCGAATTCCGCTGACACCGTGGTCAATGCGCATCTGGCGGTCGGCACAGTCGTACATTTTGCCACGAACCGGGGTGCGTATGACGTCGAACTGCTGGACACGGAAGCTCCATTGACCGTGGCGAATTTTCTGAGCTATGTGAATTCCGGTGCGTACCAGAACATGTTCGTCCATCGCACCAACTCCGGGAGTGCAAGATTCATTCAGGGCGGCGGATTTAAGGTCGTGAATGGCCAGGTCAGTTCTGTGGCGACAACGGCCCCGGTTACTAATGAATTCATGGCGGCAAATTCGAATGTGAGCGGAACGCTGTCGATGGCCTTGCTCGGAAACGGGACCGGCGGAAGTCAGCCAAACAGCGGGACAAGTCAGTGGTTTGTCAATACGTCAAACAATGGAGCCGGGTTTGATCCAGGACAGTACACGGTCTTTGGACGGGTGATTGGGGACGGCCTCACAGTGGCGAGCGGGATCAGCGATCTGACACAGCGAAATTTGAATACGCTGTACAATTCATCGGCACTTGGAGAAGTACCGCTGTCTGCATTCAATCCGGCCAATACGCCAATCACCGGAACCGCGGCGACAACTTTGAACAGTGCTGTGGTCACGGGAACTGGTACTCTGTTCACGACGGAACTGGCGGTTGGACAGTCGATTGTGATCGGCACCGGGCGTGCGTACTTCGTTGCGTCGATTCAGTCAAACACTTCGCTGACGCTGACCACAACTGCACCGATCACGGCCGCGAATCAGGCAGTCAAAAAGAACGTTGTGCCAAACGACGCCGACTTTGTGGTGTTCAGCAGCATCGGCAAGATTCTGGATACGATCTAGTGCTCTGTCAAGGCTTGGAAAAGGGGTCAGGAACCAATAGCCAAATGGCCCAGAGAGTGCTCCGCACTATTGGTTCCTGACCCCTTTTCCAGGCCACAACTCCTCGTTTCATGTTTGATAGAGCACTAGTCTAGTACGAAGACTCCACAAGCAACATGGCCGCCAAAGCCCAATGACAGCTTGGCGGCCTTTTGCATGTATGGCATCTTGCGAGCGTGTGGCTGCAATGGTATGCGGCAACGTTCATCTACGGTGGTCAGATTTGTCGTGCCAGGGATTTGTTGATGATTCAGCGCAAGCAGTGTCAGAACAGTTTCCACGCTGCCAGCTGCACCCAGCAAGTGCCCAATGGAGCCTTTCATGCCGAAGCACTGTGGCACGTTGGCCCCGAACGCCATTTGAATGCCTCGTGCTTCAGCCAGATCGTTCGATTCCGTTCCTGTCCCGTGCAGACTCAGGATATCCGGGGAGCGTCCTCTCAAATTCATCGTGCGTTTGAGAACCTCGCTGACCACCGCACCGCTTTCATCGACCTGCGTCATCCCGGTGGGATCGTTGAGCCAGCCTCCTGCGACGATTCTCGCGATTGCCTTCGCATGGCGGGCCGTGGCATGGGCGCGGGATTCCAGCACAGCCAGGCCAGCACCTTCGCCCACGACAAAGCCGTCACGGGACTTGTCAAACGGACGACAGGCTGCCGCAGCATCGCGGTTCCGGGATGTCACGCGCAGACGGTGAAAGGACGCCAGCACCGATGATCTGAGTCCGGCATCCGCGCTGCCCACGATGCACACGTCACATTCGCCGCGATGTATCATGGCGGCACCCTGCAGAAATGCAATGAGTCCAGTGGCACATGCAGCGACCGGACATGAACTTGCGATTGTCGCTCCGGTCAGTGCCGTGATGGCACGCGTCGCACTGTCAGGCTGCACGCCGCAGTTCCACAAATCCGCAGAATCGTTTTGAAGTTGAATCGCAGGCTGAGAGAATCGTTCCTCCGCGTCGTCTCCCGTTCCCACTGTCGCCATTTGTAACTTGAGTGTATGACGAGCCGCCAAAGCCTCCGCCAGCCGCTCGGTCGATCTCAATCCACCCTTGCTGCTGCCGAATACGACGGCCGTACGTTCGGGCTTCAGGTCACTGCACCGCAGTCCGGCATGCGACATCGCTTCCGCAAGCGCCACGAGTGACATCGCCACCATCGGTTCCGATCGCCACACGCCACTTGCGTTTGCTGGAACTGTTTCCAGCAACTGCGAACATTCCAGACGCATGGCGACTGTCGCAAAGTCTACCGCCGCACCTTGCAGAGCCAGACCCTCCATGGCCGACAGTTGATCGAAGTGATCGATATCGTCTCGTGTCAGACTGCGACCTGCCCTGTGGCCGGCAAGCATGGCGTTCCAGGTCGCATTGGCGGAACAACCTAGAGGCGTCACAAGACCCAGACCAGTGACCAGCACGTCTTTGTTGCGATTCTGATTTGAGAATTCAAACACGTCGGTTGGGCCACTGGTCTCGAACTTGCGCAGTTTTTCAGTTTCAAACAGGATACAGGCAACACAACGGAAACAAATCCCCCCAGTGCGTGGAGTTCAAAAGTCATCGGAAAAACGTCGGCGATGTCGCTCCGCCGATGGTAATCGTCTGTCCTCATGTGCGAAAGCATCACCACGAACGGGGTGTCCACAAGTCGTTCTCAAAGCCAGCACCATGCTGTGCCCGAGAATACTCAACAGGCGGAGCGACGAGGCGACGCTGGCGACTCTTGAACATTTCGCCGCCAATCCGATTAACGCAGTCGTAGTGATTGGTCCAGCCTTGATTCTGCAAAATAGTGAGTCCAAAGTGTGGCGTTTTTCCTTCGCGCATTCATACTGAGGCGACGACTATCGGTAGCCCTCAAAGTTTCCTCGTACATTGCGTTGCCATAGCTTCGGAACGTGTTAGGATTTGAGGCAGTCTACCGCTCAGGACCATTCCTGAGGAATGGAATCGATCTTGCATTGGGAATCATCTCAATGCTGATTTTCGCAGTTCTGCGGGGTCAGATTGATGCCTGGGACGCCCATCATGCTTCAAACTGCAACACTGACTGCTGCAGAATTCCGCAACCGTAAACAAGACGACACACGGTTCATGCCGCAGATTAAGTCTAAAGATGGACTCAAGTCCTTTCTCCTGACGTCGCGACTGCTGTCGTCGATGGATTGGAATTCCGTAGAAGGCCAGTTGGAAGATTCAAGCGGTGTCGAGTCGATTCTTCATCTGCTGGAACGTCGACAATTGCTGACGCCGCTGCAAACCGGCCGCATCCTGAAAGGCGAAACGGAAGGACTTGTGCTGGGGCAGTACAAGTTGCTTTATCGAAACGCATCGGGAAGCTTTGCACGCGTGTTTCGGGCAGCCTCTGTGGATGATAATCGTGTCGTGGCTCTCAAACTGCTTCGCGAGCGTTGGGCGGATGACCCCAGAACAGTAGCGAGTTTCGAACGGGAAGCACGCATCTGCCAGAAATTCGCGCATCCCAATATTGTTCCGATCTATGACATCGGCAGCGAAGGGCGATTCCATTACTTCACAATGGAATTCGTCGAGGGCGGCAATCTGCGCGACTTCATGAAAATCCGACGCACACTGTCTCCCCCTGAAGCGACACGCTGCATTCTGCACGTCTGCCAGGGATTGGAATATGCGTTGAAAATGGGCGTGTCGCATCGCGATCTGAAACTGACAAATGTGTTGATGAGCAGCACCGGCGTCGCCAAACTCGTGGACTTCGGGTTGGCCGGAGCCGAATCGGCCAGTCAGGCGGGAACCAGTGACGACGTGCAGCGTGCTCTGGAATACGCATCGCTTGAGCGCGGCACAAATGCACCTCGCAATGACCCTCGCAGCGATTTGTTTTTCGCCGGTGCGATCTATTACGAACTGCTCACTGGCGAAGGCCCCTGGTCGCGTACGAGGGACCGTGAAGAGAAGATGCTGTTGAGCCGATATACGAACACGCGTCCGGTCGAAGCGATTCGTCCTGACCTGCCTCAGTCGATCGCGCGTATCTGTGGTCGCCTGATGGAAGTCAGCCCCTCCGCGCGATATCAGACGGCGACTGAAGTGCTGCGGGATCTTCGCGCCGTTATGTCGGAACTTGGTCAGACGACCGAGGACTCGCCCGGCGAAAAACAACCAATGACGATCGAGCTTAAATCGGATTTCCGGATGCTTGTCGTCGATACGATGAAAAAACGTTGCGCTAAGGTGAAGGAATATTTTATCAGCAAGGGATTTGACGTCGCATTCGTGCAGTCGCCGGAAACGGCTTTGACACTGCTCAAATCCAAACCGCCGGACGGCATCCTGTTTCTGGCCGACCACAACACGGCTGAGGTACTGCAGGTTTTCCCGCAGGTTCAGGCATACGCCCGATCGCAAAAAGTGCCTTGTCTGGCCGTTTTTGCGGCGGAAGACGAAGAATCCGTGAAAAAGAAAATCCTGTCCACGCGTTTTGGTACCACCATGTTCCAACCCGCGACGCTGCGGGACATTCGCATGCACTTCGAAGACATCGGTGCGGTGACCAGGTAGACTGCGAACTGCGATGAGTCTGCAGGTCGCCTTGTGGAGTTTGCTGCGGTCTGATTAATGCATCTTACATTTCGTTCGAAACCACCAAAATAAAAAAACAAAGATTGCGATCGCATCCATTGCGAGCATCATTGCCTCCAATCCGCTGACCGCTCCGATCCCCGGAAGAATCCATGGCTGAAGACTATTTGTGAGATGAGCCGGGCGCGGGAAGCGACGGGATTCATTCCAGAATGACCAGCAGGCCCATGCCGCGACGCCAAAGCTCGCAGACAGCAGAAGGACCCGGACCCATGAAACCGGTTTCGAAACACTGTAGCGAATGGGTCCACTTGCAGAATCGGCGACCGTGCCGAGTGTTGCGTCATGGTTGGTGTCGTCACCATGAAATTCAGAATTCTGACGTTGGGCGTTTCGCAGCTTGTCAGCAGCTCGGCACAGTCCGATCACCGTCTCTACAGGCTGCCAGTCCATTCCTTCGTCAGGCTTGACCAGATCCAACTCTTCGATGGCTCCATCCGCCAGCAACTGTGCCAACTGTTCGAACGTCAACGACTGCGAGGAGTCATCCGAGTGCTCCGAATCTGCGCGTCGCGAATTCGACAGAATTTTCTGAGTTTGAATTAACCATCGACTTGACATGTGAGGCCACCACCGTCGTTACGCACAATGCGTCTCAATACTCATTGTCACTGCTGATGCCGGCATCCAGCGGCGTTCCAATGAGACGAACACTTTGCGGCGTCGTCAAATTATAGAACACTTTGCCGTCGATGGATTCATGCAGAAACTGTGCCCTGCCATCCGCGAAACCCACCGAGACGCCGCCAACATGAAAACTGTTCGGCCACGGAGATTCTCCCTCAGGCATGGCTTTGCCGGAATTGATCGCATGAACGCCGAAATTCGCCAGACTGAAATCCACATTGCCTGCCGCACAGACGTTGTTCCTGCAGACATGATGACTGAAGTAGAACTTCGTCTTCCGCGAGTCACACGAACCCCAGTTGGAATTCGGCGAATACGGATCATAACCCGTCCGCACATTCTCGGCGATCAGCAGTGTATTCGACATTCCGTCCACAACGCTCGCCGTCGTGTGATATCGCTTCGTGCCTTTATAGCCCGGTGAATTTTCGAATCCTATGTTCTCGTTGAAGAACAGGCCGATGCGGCGAAAAACTTCTCGATCCGACGGGTCGCCATCATCGACACCGGACGCCACACACACCTGACCGTTGCCATTAAGATCCAGCACGGAATTGAACGGATCGACAATACAGTCCTGCACGGAATTCAGCACGGTCGATTCGCCGATACCGCCGTTCACGGCGTAGCTCAAGTCACCTC
>Ga0335394_10006394_pt1 | contig 13296 bp, 1 predicted proteins | sample MAT03_FD_205741 | JGI IMG/M metagenome (GOLD analysis project Ga0335394, IMG submission 205741) | Freshwater microbial communities from Lake Fryxell liftoff mats and glacier meltwater in Antarctica - MAT-03 (spades assembly) (version 2) ...
AAATTTTTATAATTAATAATTTTTATTTTATTTTATTTTTTTTTTTTTAAAATAATTTTTAAAATTTTAAAATATTTTTTTTTTTTTTTAAAATATTTTCTTTTTTTTTTTATATTAAAATTTTTCTCTTTTTTTTTTAAAAACATAAAAAAAAAATGAGTAATTATATTCCAGAATTTTTATCTAATAATAAAAATATAAATTTCAATGATCAAAATAAAATAGCAAATGATTTTTATCAAAAAGGAAAAGACAAAGACAAAAATCTAATTTCAGAATCAAATATTGAAAAGTTAAAATTTATTTATTCAAAAAATGACAATTATTCAAAATTGAAAAATATTGAATCTAAAATAAAGAATAATGAAAAACAATTTTTAACTTTAGAAAAAATAAAAAATAAAAATGAAAATGAAAAAAATTACCAATTATTAAAACTTTTATATTTAAAAATTAATCAAAATAATAAGCAACAATTTATTTTGAATTATTTAAATCCTTCTTTTAAAATTGATCAAAAAATAAATTTTTTATCAGAGACATATAAAAATTTTATTAATAAAAAAATTACTTTAAATACTTTTGAAAGATTAAATAAAATTTTATTATCTTCAAAAACTAAAACAGATGAAGAATGTACAACAGAAATTCTTAATTTGTATCGTCAAAAATTTAGTAGTAATAATAATATTTCAGAAAAGACTTTGATGAAAAAAGTATTTCATTTTTTATATTCTAATACAAGACCTATTATATTCGGATTAACATTTAGTATGACTTTATTTTTAGTACCAGCTCTTGTTCAATATTCATCAATAACTCCATTTACATCTTTAAGTAATTTTAGTGAAGTATTATCAACAATTGCAATAAACAAATTTCCAACTCTTGTGACTGGATTTTTTTTAAAAACATCTCTTGTCATGGGAGTAAAATTATTATCAGAAAGAACATTTAATGAATTAGAAAAAATACCTAAAATAAAAAAAATATTTAATAAAAAAATTCATCTTAGTTTTTTAAATGATTTATTAAAAAAAATGGGTATTAATAAACCTCAAGATTATACTTCTTTTACTACTCGCGATATTTTATCATTAATAACTCAAGAAGCTGCTTCTTTTTCTTATTCAGCAGCAGAATCTGGTTTATTAGGAAAAGGAGCAAAAGGATTTTTAGAAAATGTAGGAGCTATTAATCCTCCCAAAATAATTATAAGACCTGATGGATCAATTGTACCACAAATACAACCAAATGTTTATGATATTTTAAATAATTATATAACATCAAAAATTATAGTTAGTGGAATTATTTTAATACTCACTAAAGGATTTTTAATAACTAAAAGTAGTATTATTAATACTGTTTCAATATTAAGAAATATTCCAAATAAAATATTTGAATTATTAACATCTGGAAAATTTAAAATAAATAATATTCTTGCATTAGTTAATGTATTAGATAAAGATACAAAAGCTGAAATGAAAGAATCTATTAAAAATAATGAAAAAATTGAAAAAGAAGAAGAAAATAAAACAGAAATAATTTATAATTCAAATCCTTTAATTAATGTTTTTGATGAAAATAATTATGTTAATAAAGAATTAACATCAAAAAATATTATACTTAAAAATGAAGAATTATTAAAAATGATTTCAAAAAATAATAGTATTACAATAATAAAAGAAAAAAAAGAAGATGATGATGAAATTCAAATTGATAAAAATGATCCAATAAAAATAATATCTAAAGGAAATAAATATATAGAAGAAGAAACTATACAAGAAATAAAAGAAATAATTGTTGAAAATAAAAATTTATTAGCTACTAGTACTATCGTAGGAATTATTGTTTTATTTACATCAACAACAGATGAAAAAGTATTTAAAGAATTATTAAATAATTTGATTACTTCTAGTGGTTTACCTCAGGGAATAAATCTTATATTATCAAAATTAGAACCTGGTACAATACAAAATCAAATATTTAGATCTTTAGTATTTAGTAATTTATCTTCTTATGGGAATAGTTTTATAGATAAGATAATTAAAGGTTTAGGATATAAATTATCTGAAACAGAAAAAGAACAAATAAATAGAATAAAAAGAAATATTAAAGATCCCAGAAAATTAAATACATTAGAATCAAAAAATGCATTTTTTAATATTATTTTAGGAGATATTTATTCTAAAAAAGAATTAAAATCTAAAAATTTTTCAAATTTAATGATTATTGCTGAAAGAATTACAAAAAAGAAACAAAGTAAAAATAATTCAAGAGAAAGACTTATCGAAATAATTTTAGAAAATCAAATGTTAAGACGAGAAAATTTATCATCAAATTTAAAAAGGGTTTTTACAGATTCTTTAAGAACAGGATTTATTCATTCTTTTTTGGAATATGGATTTGATAGAATTTTTCATAAACAAAATCTTGAAGGAAAAACTCAATCTATTTTTAATATTGAATCACAAAAAAATAATGATTTTATAGAAAATAGTAATAAATTAATTGATTTTAGTAAAAAGGAAAATGATAATAATAAAGAAGATAATAATTTTATTGATCGTAATTTACAAGAAAAACAAGAAAAAGAATTTGAAGAAAAAATAAATTTAATAAAATCAAAAATTGAATTAAAAGAAAATAATTTAATAAAACTTAATGAAGATTATTCAATTACAAAAGAAAGAATTAATGAATTAAATATTAAAATTGCTGATGAAAATATTAATTTAAATAATAAAAATGAATTTAAGAATCAACTTGATTTATCAAAAATTTATAATGATGAAATTATAAAATCAATAAGTGATATTGAAAAAGATATATTAAATTATAAAGAAGAACAAATTAATTATCAAAAAAATTTATTAGATTATTTAAAAGATAGAATAATAAAAATTGAAGATACTATAAAAGATTTTACTAAAAATTTAGAAATTTATGAAGAAAAAATAGGATCTGTTCAAGAGGAAAATAGAAATATGAAAAATCAAATTTTAGAATTTAATTTATCAGAACAAAGTAAAAATAAAAAGTTTAATGAATTAGAAGAAAATATTATTAAAAATGATAATTATATTCAAACAATTTCAAAAGAAAATTTAGAATTAATTAAAAAATTGGAAAAATTCAATATATTAAAAAGTGACACAATAATTAAATTAAGAAATAATTTTGAAGAATTTAAAATGGATATTTCGGTTCTACGATTTGATAGATTTATTAAATTAATTGATGAAGGTGTATTAGATAATTTTGAAAATTATAAATCATCATTTGAAATATTTGTTAAAGAATATGATAAAAATATTTCTGAAAAATTTATTGAATTTTTATCTAATGTACCAAAATTTTTTTATAATCCAACTCTAATAGAAACTAATAAATTATATGAAAATCAAAAATTATTAGAAAATATAGAGAAAAATAATTTACTTAATATCCCAAAATCAAAAATATATTTAGATAATACAAAAATTATAACTATTTTAGAAGAAAATTTATCACAACATGAAAATAAATTTAAAATGACACAAAAAGATATAACTCTTTTACAATTAAAAATTGAAGAAAATGGATCAAATAATGAAATTGAAACACAATCTTTAATTGATTTAGAAAATTCTTCTAAATCAATAAATACAAATATTTTAAATATATTATTTAAAATAAGTCAATTAAAAAATGAAAATTTACAAATAATAGCTGATAAAAGAGATTCTAAAATATTGGAATATAATTATATTAAACAAAAAATAAATGAAAGTTTAAGTGAACAAAAAACTGATAAAATTATTGAATTACAAAAATTAGAAAATAAAACAAAAGAGGAAATTGAAGATTTAATTGGACAAACTAATAAATTATTAGATGAATGTTCTTTATATAAAAATTTAATTAATTATAGAGAAGAATATATGAAACCTATAATTAATAAATTAAAATCTACAGTCAAAATAAATTTTGAAAATCAAAAAACTTCTTATTTAAATAAAGCAAAAAATTATTTAAATTTTTTTAATAATGAAAAATCAACTGAAATGAAAGATGATTTACCATTAATTGAAGAAAATGAAAATAGTTATTTATCAAATATATTTTTTTCATTTTCATTATTTTATAATAATATTGGAGTTAAAGAAAATGAAATAAATATAGTAACTGAAAAAGAGTTAGAACATTTAAAAGAAAGATCTAATTCTAACAATGATTTATTAGAAAAAAATAAAATACAAAACAACATATTAAAAAATAAAATAAAATATTCTTATTCTGAATATAACAATTATTTAAAAAATGAAATTGAAATAAATGAAAATATGAATTTGCAAATAAAAATATATTTAAAATCATTTATAAATTTAAAAAAAGATAATATAAAATTAATAAATGAAGAAATTGATTTATCAAATAAAGAAATCAATTTTTTAAATCAAGAAATTAAAATTTTAAAAAATGTTGGTATTGAAGGATTATCGGAATTATTTGATTTACGTAGTAAACAATTAATGTTGATTAATATTATAAAAAATGATATTTTAGAAAATAAAGAAGAATTAAAGAATAATACTGATTATTTTAAAAAAATAAAATATATGCAAGATATTAAAATTTTAAATGAAGATTTAATTATTAATGAAAGTAATTTAAGTGAATTAAATACAAAAATAAATGAAATTGAATTTAAAAATAAAAATTATTTAGAAGTTATTTCTCAAAAAGAAGATGAAATTAATAAAATATTAGAAACTTTAAAAAACCAAAAATTATTTTTAAATACTGAACAATTACAATTTAAAGACTTAATAAATAATTTCCCAAATTATAATAATGAAAATATAAATGAAATTAATATAACAAAAATTAGTTTTGATAAAATTTATAAAATTATTTTTTTAAATGAAAATGAAAATATAGGATATAATTTAAAATCTTTACCAAAAAATTTATTTTCTTATTTACAACCAATTATTACAACTACTAAAACAAAATTCGAAGATTTAAATATTAGTTTTAATTCATTAATTAATAAAGCGGAAAATATTTATATACAATCTATTGATCAATTAAAAAATTTTTCATTAAAAGATAATATATTTAATATTATAAATCCAATATCTGAAAACTTTTCTTTATTAATTTTTTGGATAAATGATAATTATAATAATGTAAAATCAAATATTAAAAATTTATTAGATTCTTATTTATTTCAAACTTTATCAAAAGAAAAATTAATAAAATTAAATGATAATATAAATTTAAAAGAAGATCAATTATTAGAAAAATATTCTAAATTAGTATCATTAAGTAATACATATAATACTATTACTAATAATATCAAAGAAAATTTTACTCAAATTAATAAAAATATTTATGAATATAAAAATATTGATTTTATTAATACAGGTTTAATTAATCAAGATTTAATTTTTAAAATAAATATTGAAGAATTAATTTTAAAAAATAATAATCTTATAGAAAATTTAGATTCTTTATTATTATCAATAAATAAAGAAAGTGAAGAATATAAAATTATTTTAGATAATTTATTAACTTTTCAAAATTATAAATATAATAATATTAATGATGAAGGTGATAAACTTTCAATTGAAGAATCTATTTTTTCAAATAATCAAAAATTAAATAATATTATTGAAAATCAAGAAAATTTTAAAATATTATTAAATGACTATAAACAAAAATCAATTAATATAAGTTCTTCTTTACAAATTTCAAATGGAGGTATTATTAATTATATTACTTTACTTTTTAAAATACCATTTATTGATGAAAATATAAATTCTATAGTAAATTCTTGGTATAAATCTTTAAATAATATAAATATTTTTGAAACATTTATTACTAAAAAAAATGATTTATTAAATCAAATATCAAATTATTATTCAGATTTATCTTCTAAAATTTTATCAATAAAAGATAATAATTATTTACAAAATTTTACACCTGCAATAAGTTCTTTTATTGAATCTTTAAAAATATCTTTATATTTTACAAATCCAATTTATAACAAAGAAGAAGTAGAAAAATTAGAATCAATAAAAGAATTTTATGAACTAAAAAATGAAGAAATAAAAAAAATATTTAATCAAAAAATACAATTATTAAAAGAATTTTCAGAATCTATAAATAAAATTAATGTTAATAAAATTGATGTTAATTATAATGAAGATAATGTAAAATTATTAGGAAATGAATTTATTAAAATAATAGATGAAGTATTATTATTAAATGAAGAACAAATAAAAATTTCACAAGATCAAATTAAATTTATTGATAAACAAACAGAATTAAATAATATTGAAATACCTAAACTTTCTCAAGATCTTGTCAATTTATATACTCAAAAAACTTTAATAAAATCTCAATTAACTCCTTTAAATGAAGATGATATAAAAGAACTTAATAAAATAGATTCAAATATAAATTTTTCTCATGATAAACAATCTCAATATATAGATTATAATTTAAAAATACAAGAACAAAAATTAGGTTTAGAAAAGGATATATTAGAATCTGAAAAATTAAAAACTCTTATTTCTACAAAAGAATATTATAATTCTTCAAAAGGAAATATTTTAAAAATTAATTTTTTAAAAATTATTAATGCTTTTTCTGAAAAAATAAATTCTTTAACAAATAATCAAATAATTTTTAATTTACAAAATATTTTTATATCTACATCAGATGCAATAAAAAATTTTTATGATTATACATTTAGTACACAATATAATGAAATCGAAATTCAAAATTTACAAGATACTATTAATAAATTAAAAGAAAATTTATTATTAAAAAAAACAATTTTAACAAATGATCAACAAACATCTTCTAATATAAATCCTAAAATTATTATAGAAAAACAATCTCAATTAAAAAAAGAAGAATTGAAAATTTTAAATAATGAATTAAAATTATTATTAATGAAATTAAACAATATTAATAATAGTAAACCTAATATTGAAAAAAATAATAAAATAAAAGAAGAAGATCATAATGAAATTAATAAAATACAAAATGAAATTAATAAATTACAAAAAGAAATTAATGAATTAGATAAATCTTTAAATGTTTCATATTTTGAACAAATATCAAATTATGTTAAAGATTTTTCAATTTTTGATCCTTCTACTTTTTTAACAAAATTTAAATCAAATAAAATTTTTGAAAATATTAAAGAAAGTGTATCTCCAATAAAAAATATAATAATATATAATATTATACCATTTTATGAATTAATAAAAAATAATTTATATATTGGTTTCAACAATATTTCTTCAATTATTAAATTAAGTAAAACAAAATTTATAGATTCTATATCAAAAATAAATAATTCAATTACTTCATCATTTTCAAAATTATTAAATAAAATTAATAATAAAACTAAAATATTATTGAAAGAATTAAACAAATTTTCAAAAATTGACATTAAAAATTATTTTATTAATTTATATAAATTATTAATAAAAAATAAAAACGTATACATAAATTATTTTAATAGTTCAATAATAAATAATACTGAAATAAATAATTTAAAAAAAGATCTTAATAAAGAAAAATTAAAAATTCAAAATTATGAAAATGAAATAAATGTCAAAGAAACATCAATTAAAAAATTTCAAGATGAAAATTATTCTCTTTTAAAAAAAAATCTTAATTTATTTGATTTTTCACTTTCATTATTAGATTTATTTACAGACGAAAAATTTCTTGTTTCAGATGATTATAAAAAATTTTTAAATATTAATAATAATTTACAAAATGAAATAAAACAATTTACTCAAATAAAACAAAAATTAAATGCTATAAAAAGTTTAGAAATACAAATTAATAAAAAGGAATTAATTATTTATGAAGAGGAAATTAAAAAAAATGAAATTATTATAAATAAATTAAAATCTTTCACTTTCAATAATAGTTTTGAAAATAAAGAAAATGAAGTAAAAATAAAAAATTTGAAAAATGAAAATGAAAACTATGTTGATAAATCAAAAAATATTAATAAAAATATTTTATTATTATCAGAATCAATAAATATTAACATTATAAGTATTAAAGATTTTATAGATTATTTAATAACACAAAATTATTATATTTCACTTTTAGTTTTACCAGAAAATAAAAATAATAATAATATCGATACCAACATAAATAAACCAAAAAATAAAATAATTGAAGAAGGAAATTTTATTAATTATATAGATAAAAGTAATGAATTAAAGATTGTTCCACAAATAGGAAATAATAATATAGATGAAAACAAAAATATATTAGAAACTGAATTAGAAGATGAAGAAGAAATAAATTTAGATAATTCTATATATGAAAATAAAGACACATCTACAATAAATAATGAAAACCAAAATGATGAGGAAGATGAAGAAGAAATAAATTTAGATAATTCTATATATGAAAATAAAGACACATCTACAATAAATAATGAAAACCAAAATGATGAGGAAAATGAAGAAGAAATAAATTTAGATAATTCTATATATGAAAATAAAGACACATCTACAATAAATAATGAAAATCAAAATGAAGAGGAAAATGAAGAAGAAAATGAAGAAGATTTAAATATTCATGTAGATGTAAATTTAAATCCTATTATAAATTTAAACCAAAATGAACCCGAAATTAATGATAAAAACCAAAATGAAATAAAAACAAAAACTTTAGAAGAAGAAAATATTGTAGAAGAAGAAAATATTAAAGTTTTGATTGATTCAATAAAAAAACAAAAATTAGAATTCAAAAATGGATTAGATAAAAAAATAGGAGATATAAATTTTTATTTAATTGGAAATAATTTACAACTTAATTCACAACAAAATATTAATAGTAATAAATTAATTGATGTCAAAAAATCATTTGATAATGTTAACGAAAAAATAGAAAAGAATAAGTTAAAAATTAATGAAATAAAAAATGAAATAGATGAATTAAAAGAAAATATTGATAAAAATATTAAATTATTTTTAGAAAAAGAATTTGAAATTAAATATTCAATAATGAAAAATAATTTATTTAAATATAATAATGATGAATTGAAAAATATTCAAAATTTAATAAAATCAGATGAAGAAACAATGAAACAAAAATTAAGTGAAATAAAAAAAATTTATGAAGAAAAGGAAAAATTAAATAAAAATAAAATTAATACAGGGGAAGAATTAATTGTAATTCAAGAATATGAAATTAATAATATAAATAAAATTGAAATTGAAAATAAATTGTTAATAAATGTTCTTGAAACAAGTAACACTTATTTATCAACAGCTAGAGTAGATTTAAATGAACTTGAATTAACAATAAATAATAATGAAAATGATAAATATATGTTTGAATTAATAAATGATAAAATAAAGAATCAAAAAATATATATAAAAGATTTAGAACTAATAATTAAAAAATGTGAAAAATTTATAAAGTCAAAATCTTTAAATTTAGAACAATTTTATATTGATTCTAATGATAAATTAAAAGATGAAATAAATTATTTAAAAAGTTTAAATTTCTTAAAAAATGAGGTTTTAGAATTAGAAATTCTTATTAATAAAAGAAAAGAATATTTAGAAGAATTTACTAAAAAAGTTAGTTTAGAATTATTGAAAAAATTTAATGATCAATTTAATATAAATTTATCAGAAAATGAAATTAAAAAATCTATTGAAGAAATATTAAAAACTTCTAATGAAAAAAGTGAAAAAATAGAAGAAAATGAAAATTCAAAAATTCAAAATTTAAAAAGTGATTTCTTAACTTCTATTTTTCATGAGTTATCTGATGAAAATCTAATCTTAAAAAATGATAACCCTTGGTACTCGGGGATTTTTTCTTTTACAAATTATTTTTCAACACCAGAAGTAATAAATTTAGATGAAATAAAAATTATTCAAAAAAATATATTAGAAGTTGAAAGTTCAATAAATAAAAATGAAGAGGATATTATAAAACTATATGAAGATATTCAAAGTTTACAAGATCAAAAAAATATTTTAGAAGTATCAATAAAAAATGATTTAATTAATAAAAATAAAATTTTAGGAAATGATGCAAAAACAAAATATCAAGAAACGATAAGTCGTTTGGATAATCAAATAAAAACTAAAATTAACAATTTAAAAGATTCTTTTAAAGAGCTTAATAAATTATTGAATAATAAATTAAATTATTTTGAAACAATAAAAAATAAATCGGAAAAATTAAATGATTATAATAAAGAAAAAATAACAAATTTAAATAATTTGAAAAATAAATTGAAATTATTAAATGATAATCTTATAATTTTAAAAAATAATAATTCTAATTTTTCAAAAGACTTTACAAGTTTTATTTTATCAAAAAATTTTGAAGGAAAATCACAACATATAGAAAAAGCAATAAAAGAAGGTGAAAAAAAACTAAATGAAATGATAGAAAATAAACAAAAAGAAATTAATGATCTTACAAAAAATTACACTTTTATAAATTCTATTAATGATTTAATAACTACTTATATTAAAGATAATTATTGGTTAATAGAGTTAATTTCGAAAATCCCAAAAAAAAATGTATTAGAAAATGAAATTAAACAAAAAAAACAAGAAAATGATGAAATAGATTCTATAATTGAAAATTTAAATAAAAAATCTTTTAAAGAATCTATTAAAATAATTAATAATAAAAATACTGAGGAAAATTTTAAACAATTTGATTTAAAAAAAGATGTTGAACCAACAATTAATGAATTATTAAAAAGTGAAAAAATAAATGATTTTTTTAATAATCCTGAATTATTAAAAAATAAAATAAGTTTAATATTACAAAAATTAGATAATAGTAAAATTAATGAAAATAATACTGGGTTTTTTAGTGGTTTTCTTAATTTTATTAGTTTTGGAAATAATGAACAAATTATTATTAAAAAATCAATTGTAGATAAATTAATTTTAGATAAAATTGAAAATAATATTAATATATCTGATGTTGAAAAAACTATAAAAGAAATAAATAAAAATGATATATCAAAAGAATCAGAATTATCTGTGTTAGAGAATTTAGCTCTTTTAAAAGTACAAACTGATTTATCATTAAATTATTACAATAAATTAAATAAAGAAGAAGAAATAGGTAAATTAAATAAAGAGTTAGCTGATATTAATAATAAATTTGATACTGAAAGTAAAAATTTATTAGAAAAATATAAATTACAAAAAAAAACTTATGAAAATTTTATAGATATGAAACAAAATAATATCAATGCAAATATTATAATAATGAATTATAATAATCAACAATTACAAATAATTGATAAAATTGATAATGATTTAAAAATTTTACAGACTAGGAAAAATATTATAACAGAGGAGATTACTAATACTGAAAATAAATTAGGCTCAATGAAGAGTGATTTTGATAGATTTGTTTTAAATAAAACTGAAAAAAGTAATTTTATGTTAAACATTCAAATTGAGGGTGAATATCTTGAAAAATTAAAGGAATGGATAATTATTGGTAATACTGAAATTGAAAAATTAGAAAGTATAAATAAAAATTCAAAAGAATTAAAAGAAAATTTAAATAAAGAAAATAAAGATTTATTAAGTGAAAATGATTCTGATAATACAAAAATATTAGAATTTAAAGAAAAAATTAATGAGTTAATAACAAAAATTAATGATTTTTATAAAAATCAAAAATTAAAATTATCTATTTTAAGTAATTCTATTAATAAACAATTTTTAGAAACTCTCAAAAATAAAGATTTTGAAAAAGAAAAATTAATCAAAAAAGAAAAAGTTCCAGAAAATTTAAAACAAGAAATAAATAATATTTTAAAAACTAATTTTATAAAAAGAAAAGAAAATAAAATAACTATTGAAAATATTGAAATTGAAGAAAAGGAAATAAATGAAATAATATCAAAAATTGATAAAAATTCAAACCTTGATTTTATTAAAAATTTTAATCAATTAACAGAACATTTAGAAAATTTAAGTTATCAAAAAATTTATGGTTCTTATGTTCAAAGATATAATAAAATTAAAGAAGTTAATAATTCAGATTTAGAAAAAAATATAAATAAAACTCAAGAGGAAATTACAAATATTTTTTATAACCTATTTTCTTTAAAAAATAAAGAATTTAAATTAATTGAAAGAAAAAAAAATAATGAACAAAATAAAAAAGATTATTATTTATCAATATATTCTGAATTTAAACTTAATTTAAATAACTCAGAAAACTTAACCTTAAAAGTAAATGAAATTAAAGAAAATATTACAAAAGGTATTCAAGAAATAGAAAATTATATTAATATATATAAAATATCATCTAATGATGAGGTTTGGGATTACTTAAACGAAAATAAATTAAAATTAAATGAATTTTTAGATCTAATAAATAAATTTGAGAAGAATTTTAATGAAAAAAATAAAATTAATTTTGAAGATCAAATTAAAATTGCAGATAAAAAAATTGAAGAATTAAATGTTGAAAATGAAAATATTATTAAATCATCCAATATTATTGAAGAATTTAAAAAAAATAAAGATAAATTCTTTTCTGATATTTTTTTTAAACAACAAACTAAAGCTATAGAAAATTTTAATAATTTTTATAAAGATGAAAATAAGAATTTTGATTTAATATTTTATCCAAAAAATGAAAATACTATAGAAGCTCTTCAAAATTCATTATTATACACACTTTCTTCCTTAAATCTCTTTGGAACAAAAACAACACAAACAAATACAAAAGAAAAAGAAGGGGAAGTAGAAGGAGTAAAAGAAAAAATAGAACGAGTAAAAGAAGAAGAAGAAAAAACAAAAAATGAAAATACTATAGAAACTCCTCAAAATTCATTCTTATACACACTTTCTTCTTTAAATCCTTTTGGAACAAAAACAACACAAACAAATACAAAAGAAAAAGAGGGGGAAATAGAAGGAGTAAAAGAAAAAGAGGGGGAAATAGAAGGAGTAAAAGAAAAAGAGGAGGAAGTAAAAGAAGAAGAAGAAGAAACAAAAAATGAAAATACTATAGAAACTCCTCAAAATTCATTCTTATACACACTTTCTTCTTTAAATCCTTTTGGAACAAAAACAACACAAACAAATACAAAAGAAAAAGAGGGGGAAATGGAAGGAGTAAAAGAAAAAGAGGAGGAAGTAAAAGAAGAAGAAGAAAAAACAAAAAATGAAAATACTATAGAAACTCCTCAAAATTCATTCTTATACACACTTTCTTCTTTAAATCCTTTTGGAACAAAAACAACACAAACAAATACAA
>Ga0335394_10006398_pt1 | contig 13290 bp, 5 predicted proteins | sample MAT03_FD_205741 | JGI IMG/M metagenome (GOLD analysis project Ga0335394, IMG submission 205741) | Freshwater microbial communities from Lake Fryxell liftoff mats and glacier meltwater in Antarctica - MAT-03 (spades assembly) (version 2) ...
CCGGAGGTTCGAGCGCGCTGGGCCAGTCGTTTCGATTTCATCCAGGTGGATGAGATGCAGGACACCCATCCGGCTGAGTATGAAATCGTGCAATTGCTGGGCGCGCAAAGTGGCAACGTGGCCATGATTGGCGATCTGTCGCAGACGATCTATGGCTGGCGCGGGTCGCAGCCGGAGCAGGTTAAAGCCGCCTTCATGCACGACTTCGCCCCAAAAGAATTCACCCTGACCGAGAACTATCGCGCCACGCGCGTGTTGCTCAAAGCGGCCGATTCTTTTGCGCAGAACTGTCATCGGTTCGATGGCCGTTATACGGATGTGGTTCCAGCCGCGGCCTGCGCTCAGGGCACCAACATCGAGGTGGCCGCGTGTGAAGACGAAGCGGCCGAAGCACAGTGGATCGGTCAGCGCTTGCATCAACTCAGCCAGACCCCGTCGCTGCCCAGCCCGAACCCGACAGACGAACGTCCCTTTCGGTTTAGCCGTGTCGCCATTCTGGTCCGAACCCACAAACGTGCTCAGACTATTTATCAGGGAATCCAGAGGCACTTTCCAAAATTGCCCTGTGTCACGGTGGACAAATTTGAGTTTTATCGGCGCGCCGAAGTGAAGGATGCCCTGGCCTACCTGCGCCTCCTCACCAATCCGCACGACCAAAGCGCAATGCGGCGAATCTGCGTCGCGCAGGTCGACGATACAACCTGGCGGCTCATTGCCCGTGACGCCGAGCCGATTGGCGCACGGCTGATCGATTTTGCCGACCTGCATACCCTCCAGCGCGGCGAACCCTTTCGCGCCACACTGGATGCCTATGACCAAGGTGACATGGTGGTGTTTGACACCGAGACCACCGGCATCAATCCGGCCACCGACGACATTGTAGAGATTGCCGCCCAGCGCTTGCGTTGCGGCCAAACAGTCGGCCACTTTCATGAGTTCATTCGCGTGGCCGATGTGGGTGAGTCGGTGAAGGTGCACGGCATTACCAACGCGGAGCTAGCCGAGAAGGGCCGGCCTGTGGCCGAGGCGTTGGGCGCGTTCGCAGTGTTTGCCAGGGGCGCGTTGCTCGTGGGTCACAACGTGGGGTTTGACCTCAAGATGCTGGAATCGAACCTGCGCCGGTGCGGCATGCACCCGCTGAATTCAACCGGCTTCGATACCTACAACGCGGCGCGCCGGTTCGTGGATGTCGAGAACTATCGGCTGGGGACACTGGCCGCCCACTTCCAACTGATTACATCGCCCACGCACCGCGCTGATGACGATGTGCAGACCACGGTTGAGTTATTGCGCGAGCTGATCCCGCGCATTCGCGAACACAGCGCGCCACGCCACGCGTTGATCATGCGGCATGTCGAACGGTTCCTGTCGCTGGCGACGGTGCTGGCCGAATGGCGGGCCACATTGCGCGCCGGCACCACCCGGCCGGCCGAGTTGTTGCGCGTGATTTTGAGCAAGGCCGAAGGCATGAAATCTTTCCGTGCCTCTGCAACTGCGGCGGGGCGTGAGCATCTCAAACGCCTGATCAATCTCTTTCGCGAGCGGGACAACCTAGACTTGCACCCTGCAGTTGCTCTGCAGGCCTTGTTGGACTACACGGCCACGGCCAGCAACATGGATCAGATTGCAAAGAACGAGGATTGCGTCATGATCTGCACCGTGCATCAGGCCAAAGGGCTGGAATTCGATGTCGTGTTCATCGCCGGCGCGGTGGACTACGAATTTCCAGGCTATCACGCCCGCCGCAACAATGATCCGGCACAGCTGCGCGAGGAGCAGCGATTGTTCTATGTGGCGATGACCCGCGCACGCCGGCAACTTTTTATTTCACGGCATAAACAGTCCGATTACGGCCCGCGCTCGCCAAGTCCCTATCTCAACGATATCGGCTCCGACTATACAACCGAGATCGACGTATAACCCGACACGGAACTTCACCCATGCACAACAACTCAAAAACCACATTGATCCGCTTGAACGATGCCATCGGCATCATTCTGATCTCGGCCGGCATTGCCGCATTTGTCGGCGCAATTTGGGTGGCGCACTACCTGCTGACGACGCAGATTGGCGGCGTTTATTTCGGCACCCGGCTGCTGGATTTTGTCACCGGCGCAGAATTCAACATGCAGGGCAACAACGGCAGCGATGCGCTGTTTGTGGTGGTGACGCGGTTTATGCTGGCCACGGCTTGTCTGTGGATGCCCATCACAGCCGGCCTGTTGTTCCTGCGTACACTGTTCACGTCGTCCATCAACACAATCCAACCAAAGGCTGAGGCAATTGCGTCGGCCGAACCGGCTTCCATCCTGGAGTCCGACCGATAATCCTTTAATCATGACCCAGACCCAACCCTACGGCCCCAACAATCCCCATCCCCTCTCGCGCATGAAGACCGAGCTGGTCTGGGAGGGCAAATATGATGACTACGGCAACCGCCGCACCGTGGACAGCTCCGGCCTGGCCCTGCCGTTGCAGCGCATCGAGACCATCGACGAGCCACGCAGCCGGGCCGCGGCCGGCGGCCACAGCCAGTTGGCCCTGTTCGAGCGGCAGATGGCCGGCAAGCGCGACGACTTTCGCAACCGGCTGATCTGGGGCGACAACAAGCTGGTGATGGCCTCGCTGCTGAGCGAGTTCCGCGGCGCGGTGGACCTGATCTACATCGACCCGCCGTTTGATATGGGTGCCGATTTCACCATGAGCGTGCCGATTGGCGACGAGAAGGAGACGGCACAAAAAGAGCAAAGCATTTTGGAGATGGTGGCTTATCGGGATATTTGGGGCAAAGGCACCGACAGCTACCTGCACATGATGTACGAGCGGTTAAGTCTGATGAAGGAGTTGCTCAGCGAGCGAGGCAGTATCTATGTGCATTGTGACTGGCACGTAGGACACCATTTGCGCATATTGGGTGAGGAGATTTTTGGATCAGACAATTTTCGTAACGAACTTATTTGGAAGCGTACCACCGCTCGAAGCGACTCCAAAACTTACAACCATATACACGATGTTATTCTGTTCTATTCAAAGTCTCATGGTGCAACATGGAACAAAATATATACAGCATATGCTGACGATCAAGTTAAGAAGCAGTACCGTCTTGAGGAAGGTACTGGACGGTTATTTCAGCCAATTACCTTAATTGTTCCAGGAACACGATCTGGTTCGTCAGGAAAACCTTGGAGAGGCATTGATGTAGCAGCACGTGGTGATCATTGGAAATATTCAATTGAGGATCTTGATCGTTTAGATAAAGAAGGCAAAGTTTATTGGCCGCCGGCTGGGGACATTCCTCGGCTCAAGCAATATCTCGACGAAATGCCAGGTATGCCACTACAGAGTATTTGGTCAGATGTTGGACTCAGTTCAAATTCTTCAGAACGAACAGATTACTCAACCCAAAAACCCGAAGCATTGCTCGAACGCATCATCCAGACATCCTCTAACGAAGGCGATTTGGTGGCCGACTTCTTCTGCGGCAGCGGCACCACCGGCGCGGTGGCCGAGCGGCTGGGCCGGCGCTGGCTCATGTCGGACCTGGGCCGCTTTGCCATCCACACCAGCCGCAAGCGCCTGATCGAACTCCAGCGAACGCTGCACGAGGCCAACCAGCCCTACCGCAGCTTCGATGTGTATAACCTCGGCCGCTACGAGCGCCAGTGGTGGCAGCGCGAGCGCCTGCGCGGGGCCGACACCGAACATCGCAAGCTGGTGCTGGCCTTCTACCGCGCCGAGCCGTTGAACCCAAACGGGGTCAGTTCGCCGCTGCTGCACGCCCGCAAAGGGCCGGCCCTGATCCATGTCGATGGCATCGACGGCATCTTCACCCGCCAGGACCTGCGCGCCGTGGCCCAAGCCGCCCGCGAGGCCGGCGCGCGCGAGCTGCATTGCCTGGCCTGGGAGTTCGAGATGGACCTCAAGCTGGAGAGTGACCGGCTGGAGCACGAGACCGGCCTGCGCATCCGGCTGGTGCGCATCCCGCGCGAGATCATGGAGAAGAACCGCACGCCGGCCGATCCGCCCATCTTCCTGGAGGTGGCCACCCTGGGCGCGCAGCCGATCTATCACCCCTCCTCGTCGCGGGGAGGGGCTGGGGGTGGGGTTCAGACGACGGTCGATATCAAGCTCACCAGCTTCATTCCCTCGCTCACCGAGGTGCCGTCCAAAGAGTTGGCCGCGCTGCAAGACCGCGCGCAGGAGAGTGGGTTCGACTTCATCGACTTCTGGGCCGTGGACTTCGACTACGACGATGACCAGCCGTTCAACCACCACTGGCAAACCTACCGCACCCGCAAAGATCGCAGCCTGCCGACCGTATCCACCCAGGGCTATGTGTATCCCAAAAAGGGCAAATACACCGCCTGCGTCAAGGTCGTGGATGTGTTCGGGGCCGACACCAGCATCACCGTCGACATCGAGGTCAAATCATGAGCGCAAACGCAAGTCCAAATGTGAACGCAAGTTCCGGCATGGAAGCCGGCGTGAAAAAGGAATCCGTCGAGCCGCTGTATCTGCCGTGGGATGCTCCGAACAAGCATCGTGTCAAAGCCAAACGCGACGGCGACAAGGCCGAGGTGGTCAACGGTCGCCGGCCCAGCCCCGTCCCCAAAGTCAACGCCCTGCGTCGCGACGTGAGCGACTGGCGCGACACCGGCTATCCCGGTGCCAGCGACACCAGCCGCGAACTGCTGGAGTTCTGGTTTGGCCGCGATCATCGCACCGCCCAAGGCAACAGCTTTCGCTACTACTTCTGCCAACGCGAGGCGATTGAGACCCTGGTCTACCTGCACGAAGTGCGCGAGATTCGCACCCTGGCTCGCCTGACCGCCGAATTTGTCGAGGGCGATACCGCGGCCGCCGAGACGGCCGCGCTGGGGGTGAACCCGGAGCAAGACCAGTGGGCGCGCTATGCCTTTAAGGTTGCCACGGGCGCGGGCAAGACCAAGATCATGTCGCTGGCCATCGCCTGGAGCTACTTCCACGCCCTGCGCGAGAGTGATTCGCCGCTGTCCCGCCACTTCGTCGTTGTCGCGCCAAACCTGACCGTGTTCGAGCGCCTCAAGGACGATTTCGGCAACGGCCGCATTTTCGAGACCGATCCACTGATCCCGCCGCACTGGCGCGGGGATTGGAACGTGTCCACGGTGTTGCAGGATGAGGCCTCGGGCGCGGCCACCGGCGGGGTGGTGTATCTCACCAACGTGCACCGGCTCTACGAGCCCAAAACACGCAGCCGCGCCGCCGAGATGCAAGACTGGATGGGGCCGGCCGTCAACCGCAATACCGCGCTGGACACCGGTGCCGCCCTGCGCGAGCGCATTCGCTCCCACAGCCGGCTGATGGTGCTCAACGATGAGGCCCATCATGTGTGGGATCCCGATTCGGCCTGGAATGAGGCCATCGCCTCGCTGCATCAGTCCAGCGAATCGCGCTTCCAAAATCCACTCGTTGCCCAACTCGACTTCTCGGCCACGCCCAAAGACAACAAGGGCAACCTGTTCCAGCACATCGTGTGCGACACGCCGCTGGGCGAGGCGGTGGACGCGGGCATCGTCAAGACGCCCATCATTGGCCGCAGTGGGGCGCTGGCCGAGCGCGCCGACGACAACGCCGCATTTAAGTACGAAGAGCACCTACAGATTGGCTACGCCCGCTGGAAAAAGAGCCGCGAGGAATGGGACAAGAGCGGCAAGAAGGCACTGCTGTTCGTGATGTGCCAGGATACGGAGGCCGCCAACCAGATCACCGAGCGCCTGAACAAAGATCCCGTCTTTGCCGACCTGAACGGCGTCACCCTGAACCTGCACACCAACCTCAAGGGCAAGATTAAGAAGCGCGGCAAAGGCGACGCGGCCTATTACGAGTTTGTCGAGGACGACGACGCCATCAGCGACGACGACCTCAAGATGCTGCGCAAACTGAGCCGCGATCTGGACGACAACACCTCGCCGTATCGCTGCATCGTCAGCGTTTTGATGCTGCGCGAAGGCTGGGATGTGCGCAATGTGACGACGATTGTGCCGCTGCGGCCCTACAGCAGCAAAGCCAATATTCTGCCCGAGCAAACCCTGGGCCGTGGCCTACGCCGCATGACCCCACCTGGGGCCAATGCCGCCGCCGAGATTGTGGCCGTGGTGGAGCATCCCGCCTTTGCCAGCCTCTACAAAGACGAGCTGGCCCAACAGGGCGTGATCATCGATGAGGTCGATGCCGACAAAGTGCCGAGCACCACCGTCACCATCTTTCCCGACACCACCAAAGACACGGCCACGCTGGATTTGTTGATCCCCCACCTGACCCAGGCCCACCGCCAGAAGCCGACGCTGGACACGCTGTCGCTGGACGAAGTGAGGAAGGCGTTCGCGGCCTACAAGCCGTTGCCGCTGGGTCAGCCGCGCGACACCGAGGTTGAATACATTGGCAAGCAGATGTTGACCGGCGAGATCGTCGAGCAAATGAAGATCAAGTTGCCGCTGTTGCAAAATGGCTTCGGTGCCATCTCGTATTTTCGCGAGCTTTTGGAGCGCACCTGCCGTGTCACCGGCGCCCACGCCCAGCTTGCGCCGTTGCTGCAAACCTTCCTCACCGAAATGCTGTTCGAGCAAAAGGTGGCCATCAACGACCCACGCCTGGTGGGGCGGCTGGCCGACGGCGATGTGCGCACGTATGTGACGGAGACCTTTGTGCCGCTGATTCGCCGCAAGATCATGCTGAAAGAAGAGCGCATGACCGCCGAGCCGCCCGTGTCTGTGACAAGCTGGCGGCCGTTTCAGGTGACGTCATCGGAGCGGCATCCCGTGACTGCGGCCGCGCGCTCGCCGTTTAACCTGACCCCGTGCAACCGCGAACTGGAACGGGCATTTGCCCGCTTTGCCGACGAAAAGGCCGAGAATATCGCGGCATTTTGCAAAAACGCGGGGCCGCAGAGTTTGCGCATCGACTATCTGGCCAACGGCGGCCGGCTGGCGTTTTACAGCGCCGACTTCATCGTGCGCTTGCGATCGGGCCAATATCTTCTGGTCGAAACCAAAGGTGAGGAGGATCTGGACGTGCCGGCCAAGGCGCGCGCTGCGATCGCCTGGTGCAAATCAGCCACCGAGCAAGGCACGCCGTGGGGCTACCTCTATTTGCCAGAGCAGGTGTTTTACGGCTTTCGTGGCGGCGACATGGATGAGCTGATTCGCACCTGCGAGCCGGCGCTGTTGAATTTGCTTCAGCGCGCGCCATCCGAACAAAATGCGCTGCCACTCTACGATGTGACGGACGAACAGCGGGCCGAGCACCTGGGCGAGTTTATTACCGAAGCTGCGCTCAACAAACTGACGCCGCGCGCACGGAAGAACGCAAGCGAAGCGATCTCGGTGTTCAAGTTTTTAGAGCACAAAAGCATGTCGCTGTCATCGGCCTTCACGCCCTTGCTCGGCCCGTTGGATGATGCCGCCGTAGATCTGATCGTAACGCTGCTGAGGCCGTTTGTCCCCACAGATCGCAATGAACAGCACGCATTCTTTGATTCACAATACGACCGGCTGGACGACAACGACGCTCGGCAAGTGAATAATCTGCGCAAAACACTGCTGTTTACCAACGGTGGTGTGATGCCGCTGGGTCTGCTTGCATTCTGCCTGGATTATCCTAGCAGATCCAAGGACAGTGTTGGCGGCGTGTTGGCCATGGTTCGCCGGCAGTTTGGGCCGCTGAAAGGCAATACGCTGGCAACGAAGTTGGACGAGATCAAAGATTTTCGCAACCACTATGTCGCGCACCAATCAACCGAGCTCACAGATGTAAAACTGGCCCGTTCCGCGTTGAAGCAATGGATTCAAGGCCTGATGGTGCTCCAGCAGGCCAAATCCATGATCACAAGATAATTTCACCTTCATCCTGATCAATAGACATTATTGGGAATAACAAAATGCGTTGTCGTAGGGGCGAAGCATTCGCCGCCAAAGTCTATGTTTACTGTAGTTTTGTAGGCGAATGCTTCGCCCCTGCCTTGGCAAATCTTTATTCCCAATAATGTCTAATGGCTAGTAGTCCGTCAAAGGACAGACTTTACGTTACAACGTCATTCCCGCGCAGGCGGGAATCTAGGCGTTACCCCAACGCGACAGTAGATTTTGGTGCTGGATTCCCCGCCTGCGCGGGAATGACGGCCTTGTGAAATTGATTACACCCAGGCTCAGGTTCGCCCTTGGAACGCCCCAGAGTCTTTCCTTTGACAGACTACTGGACAAATGTGTTTGTAAATTAACTTTTGAAGATGGCTCAATCCGTGACTGTTCCAACTCCAAATACCGACCTCATCGACGCGGCCCGCAAAAAATGGGTGGAGCGGCTGATGGACCTGTCGCGCCGCAACAACCTGTTGTATTTCCGCGACAGCAAAACCGGCGCGCTGGACCTGAGCGGGGCCGATTCCAAATATGTGGAGGCGTTGCTGGACGGCGACAAAGTCTCGCTCAGCGCCTTGCGCCCCGACATGCCGGCCAGCGAGGTGCGCGACCGCACCGCCGGTGTGTTCAAACGCGCCCTGCTCAACCTGGAAGAAAAGGGTTTGCAAACCCTGTATATGGCCCTGGGCATGGCGACATGGCCGGCCGAGGACAAGGGCCGGCCGGCGCGTTCGGCTGTGCTGCTGTTGCCGGTGCGGCTCGATCCCAAAGGCCTGCCGCCCAATGTGCAGCGCATCGGCCCGCCGCAGATCAACCTGGCCCTGTTGCACGTGCTGGAGAGCGAATTTGGTTGCCGCGTCTCGGCCGAGGCACTGCTGGCCGGTCTGTTTGATGAGCGCGATTTGGCCGAGGCTAACCCTGAAGCTGAAGCCGAGGTTGAGGCGAACTCGGGTCTGCTGGCCGATCTGGCCAGCGTGTTCAACCGCTTGCGCGAGGCGGCCCGGCGCATCGAAGGCTTCAAGGTCGAGGACGCGGCCGTGCTCAGCAACTTTTCGTTCCAAAAGATGGCGATGGTGCGCGATATTCAGGCCGGCGCAAACCAGATTGCCAGCCATTCCATTTTGGCGGCCATGGCCGGTGATGTGCCGGCGCGGGTGGCCCTGCAAACCGCGCATCAGGACATCTCATTCGAGGAGTTGGATGCCACAAAGCCCGATCAGGAATTCATGGTGTTGGACGCCGACAGCAGCCAGCAGCGCGTCATCGCTGCCGTGGCGCGGCTGCAAGATGGGGTGATTCAGGGGCCGCCCGGCACCGGCAAAAGCCAGACTATCGTCAACATGATTGCGACGCTGGCCGCGCAGGGCAAACGGGTGTTGTTCGTGGCCGAGAAGCGAGCCGCGCTGCAAGTCGTCTACGACCGGCTCAAACGCGTCGGCCTCGACCACCTGGTGCTGGATTTGCACGGGGCCGATGTGTCCTCGCGCCAGATTTACGAGCACATCACCAATGCACTCTCGGCCATGCGCGAGGTGCCGGCCGTGAATGCGACCCAACAGCACGAGCAATTTCACAACCGGCGCAGCAAGCTCAACACGCATGTGGATGTGTTGCATCACAAGCGCCAGCCGCTCGGCCTAAGCGCCTATGACCTGCAAGGCCGGCTGATGCAGTTGCCGCCGGAGGCTGCCACCCCTGTGCGTTTTCGGGGCGATGATCTGGAGCGCTTCAATCCAGAAGGCGTGCACCACATTCAGGATTTGCTGGCCGAAAGTGCTGGGTTTGCCGGCCTGTTGCTCGAAACCGATCCCTCGCCGTGGACCAAGGCCGTGATCGGCAATGGGGCTGAATTGAGCGAGACGCTGGATCGGGTGAACACGCTGCATGCAGATGTGTTGCCGCGGCTGCGCCAGACGCTGGATGGGATTTGTGAGCAGGTGCCGTTGCAGCGGCCTGAGACGATCAAAGATGCCATTGCGCTCAGTGAGTTGCTGGACGAGGTGCGCGAGGCCTTTCTGCGCTACAACTCGGGCATCTTCGAACAGCCTTTGGAAGATTTTGCGGCTGAGTTGACGCCGGTGACGAATGGAGCCAGACGCCTGTTGGCCAAGCTGACCCGCAGCGGCTACCGAAACGCGGTGAAGACTTTGCGAGCCATGCGCCTGGAGCCGGCCGATGAGACTCAACTGCGCACCGATGCCATTCGATTGCGGGCCGTGCTGCTGGGCTGGCGTGGGCTCAGCCGTGATGGCTCGCTGCCTCAACAGATGGCCGAGCAGCGCACGTTGCACCAGTGCGCGCTAGAGCTGGCTTCGATGGGTGAGTTGCAACAGTATTTGCCAGGCAAGCCCGTGTTGACGATGCCGTTGGAGGAATTGGAGACGTGGGTGGCCGCGCTGGCCAACGACACGACTTCGCCGCGCCAACTGTTGCGCGTGCGGCAGGTGCAACGCGAATTGGGCACCTACAAGCTGGGGCCGTTGCTGGCCACATTTGCCAAGACCAACAAGCCGGCCACAGAATGGGCCGCGGCATTTGACTACGCGCTATGGCGTTCGCATCTGGAGCAGGTGTGGATGCAGGTGCCGACGTTGGGTGCATTTCGCGGCGAGACCCACCAGAAGATCGTGGACGAGTTCAAGCAGCTCGATCACGCCCGCACGGCGTTGGCGGTGCAACGGGTGAAGCGCGTGCACGCCGAGATGGCGCTGCGGGTGCGCAATGATTTTCCCGAACAGAATGCGCTGGTCAAAAGCCAGATTCAACGCAAGCGCCGGCGTCTGCCGTTGCGCGATCTGCTGGCTCAAGCGCCGAATGTGCTCACGGCCATCTTCCCGTGCTGGATGGCCAGCCCGCTCTCGATCAGCCAGTTGCTCAAGGCCGACCGGCGCTACTTCGACATCGTGATCTTCGACGAGGCCAGCCAGATTTTGCCCGAAGACGCCGTGCCTGCCATCATGCGGGCCGAGCACGTGGTGGTGGCCGGCGACCGCAACCAATTGCCGCCGACCACGTTTTTTGCGTCAGGTGCCGGCGATGACGAGAACGAGGACGAGGACAGCGCCGTGCAGGGCTACGAGAGCGTGCTGGACCTGATGGCCGGCATCAGTGATGCGTGGTCGCTCGATTGGCATTACCGCAGCAAAGACGAATCGCTGATTGCGTTTTCAAATCGGCACATCTACCAGGATCGAATGGTGACGTTTCCTGGCGCACACACTGGAGCCGCCATCTCGCATGTGCTGGTGGACGATCCATTTCCAAGCGATGGCGAACTCAACAGCGTGTCGGCCGAGGTGAACCGTGTGGTTGATCTGGTGCTGGAGCATGCTCGCACGCGGCCCCACGAGACGCTGGGCGTCATCACCATGGGCATTGCCCACGCCGATCGCATTCAGAAGGTGCTCGATGCCAGACTGGCCCAGCAGCCGGCGCTTGAGGGCTTCTTCGATTTGAATCTGCCGGAGCGCTTCTTTGTCAAGAACCTGGAGCGGGTGCAGGGTGATGAGCGCGATGCCGTCATTATTTCAATCGGCTATGGCAAGGATGCCAGCGGTCGGCTGCCCTATCGCTTTGGCCCATTGCTGACGCAGGGTGGCGAGCGGCGCTTGAACGTGGCCGTGACGCGGGCGCGGTCTCGCCTCACGCTGGTGTCGTCGTTCAGCCACCATGACATGGACCCCAGCCGTGCAAAAGGTCGAGGTGTGGAGCTATTGCGGTTGTATCTGGAATATGCGGCCAGCCACGGCCGGATGCTCTCGCGCAGTGAAAACGGGCACGGCCAGCCTGAGAATCCATTTGAGGCCGATGTATATCGCGCCCTCACTGCGCAAGGCTTGAAGCTCATTCCGCAGTGGGGCGTGTCGAGCTACCGGATCGACTTTGCCGTGCAACACCCGGACGAGCCTGGCCGGTTTGTGCTGGCCATCGAGTGCGACGGCGCGACGTATCACTCGGCACCCACGGCACGGGATCGCGACCGGCTGCGGCAACAAGTACTCACCTCGCTGGGCTGGCGCTTTCACCGCATCTGGTCCACCGACTGGTTTAACAATCGCGAGGCCGAGGTGCAACGGGTTGTGGCGGCCTATCACGAGGCCGTCGCCGCCGAGCGACAACCCAAGCTGCCGGTGAATGTTCGTCCGATCACGGTTGCGCCGGCCGTGGTCATGTTGCCCAAGGAGATGCCGGTCGTGGTGAATGCGCTATCACAGCGCCGGCCCAAAACGATCCAGCCCGATGGCCGGCCCATCGACAACTACACCGTGGCGCAACTGGTGTCGATTGTGCAGTGGGTGCAATCCGATGGCCGGCTGCGCGATGACGAAGAGCTGTTTGCCGAGGTGTATCAGGAACTGGGCTACAAAAAACGTGGAACTCGAATCACGCAACGAATCAACGCTGCAATTGAAGACTCCAGGCGCAGGAAGAACGGCAATGCGTAGATTGCACCAGATGAATGGATGCGCAGGGCCAATCCGGGCCATGGGTGCACGATGAACAATCTGGGTAAGGGTGAGCCGTGGTAGGGGCGTAGGTCAATTCGCAGCGATGCGCCATCTCGGAATGTGCCACTGCAAAATTTGATCTCAAATCCCTTGAAATCTCGTCAGGGAGATTGTAGAATGTGAGGCCGGCGCTGACCACAAGTGGGTGCCGGAAACAGCAGATGGTCCGCTAGCTCAATTGGCAGAGCAGTTGACTCTTAATCAATTGGTTGTAGGTTCAAGTCCTACGCGGATCATGCCGACAAAAACGGCTGGAAATCACTTCCAGCCGTTTTGCGTTTTCACCTGCATATGCTGCATCGCCCCGACGCAACAAGGGCCATTCCACATTGACGACGGTTTCGGCATACCCCAGCAGTTTTCGCTGCAAGGTGCTTCGGGTCGGCTCGGTGAAGGCATTGGCCGCGCGCAACCTATCGCCCAGGGCGTTGCTCTCTTGAACCACACTGGTTTGGGCATCCCGAAAGCGGGTCCAGCCCGATGCGACCAGAGAGCCGGTGATCACGGCATACAACAACCCAATCAAGCCAAATGTGCTGGAGGCAATGGTGCTATGGGTGCTGATGGCCTGCTCGTTAATGATGCGCCGAAAGATTGCCAGGCCGAGGTGAGCCAATCCCACGCTGGTGATGACAAAAAATATAACGACAACAAGACTCAAGAGTCTTGAGCTTCCCATTGTGAAGTGTGCCAGCCTCTGCCGCAAGTTGTGCGCACATCAAATCGGACCAAAATAGGAAGGCCTGGAGGCAACAACTAATGGCCGATCCTAAAATTACGCGAATCGAAATTCACACCTACAGCTATACGCTGGACAATCTCGGCACCGACTACAACGGCTTCAACATGGTCTACTCGCCCGGCAACAAAATTGAAGCCAGCAG
>Ga0335394_10006399_pt1 | contig 13289 bp, 6 predicted proteins | sample MAT03_FD_205741 | JGI IMG/M metagenome (GOLD analysis project Ga0335394, IMG submission 205741) | Freshwater microbial communities from Lake Fryxell liftoff mats and glacier meltwater in Antarctica - MAT-03 (spades assembly) (version 2) ...
TTGCTGAGGATCTTCGACACAAGCGACAGGTTGCCATCAAGGTGTTGCGCCCCGAACTCGGTGCGGCCATTGGCGCCGAACGCTTTCTGCGCGAGATCGAGACGACCGCCAGTTTGCGACACCCGCATATTCTCCCGTTGTTCGATTCTGGTGAGGCAGCGGGGCTGTTGTACTACGTCATGCCCCTGGTTGAAGGGGAGTCACTGCGTGACCGCATGCAGCGTGACCGTCAACTCACCATCGATGACGCGCTCGCCATCGCACGAGAAGTGGCTGACGCCTTGGGGTACGCGCATACGCGAGGCGTGGTCCATCGCGACATCAAGCCCGAGAACATCCTGCTCGAGGCCGGACACGCGGTGGTTGCCGACTTCGGCATTGCCCGCGCCGTCAGTGTCGCTGGCGGCGACCGACTGACAAACACTGGCCTCGCTGTTGGCACGCCACTGTACATGAGCCCCGAGCAGGCGGCGGCCGATGCAGATCTGGATGGCCGCAGCGATTTGTACAGTGTGGGCTGTGTGTTGTTCGAGATGCTCGCCGGACAGCCGCCGTTTACTGGGGCCACCGCGCACGCGATCACACGACAGCACATGGTGGCCGCCGCGCCGCGCATCACGAATGTACGGCCCGCCGTATCCAACGATGTCGCTGAGATTCTGGCACGCCTGTTGGCGAAGGACCCAGCCGACCGATTCGGTTCGGCGAACGAGTTGGTGAATACGCTGTCGTCATCGTCGTCGCTACCGGCAACTGAACGCACGGCGTTGCCGCGCGCAGCAACTCGTTCTCACGGCTCCCGCAAGGCCTGGCTGTTGAGCGCCGTGCTGTTCGCGCTCTTGGTAGCTGGGGCGTTTGCGGCGCGGTCGTTCTTCGGCAGTGAGGCGCGCACCTTCGAGCGCATCGCGGTGCTGCCGTTGGACAACGGTACTGGGGATACGACCCAACTGTTCTTTGCCGACGGCATGACACGCGAGCTGATTGGCGTGCTGAGTGATGTCGGGGTGCGCGTGCTTGGACACCGCGCCGTCGCGCCGTACCGTGCGTCGACGCTGTCGGGCGCCGCGATTGCCAAAGCGCTGGAGGTGGATGCGCTGGTGAGCGGCACTATTCTGCGCGTGGGTGACAACGTGCAGGTGGCTGTCGAATTAACCGACCCGCGCACGTCAGAAAGTCTCTGGGCGCGAACGTTTTCACGGCCGGCCACCGATGTGGTCACGCTGCAGCGTGACATTGCTGGCGAAATTGCACGGGGTATCCGCGCGCGGCTGACGCCTGATCAGTCCCAGCGACTCACGGCGACACGCTCGGTCGACCCACGCGCGTACGCGCAGTACCTGCTGGGTCAGGAACAGGCAAACCTGCGCACGCCTAGCGGCTTTCAGCGCAGCTTCGGGTACTTCGAACGGTCCATCGCCATCGATTCTACATTTGCGCCGGCGTGGGCCGCCTTGGCCATGTCGAGTGCGTATGCGCTGATCTATCAAACTGCACCGCGCGATTCCGCGCGCGCCCTTCTGGAACGGTCAGCGGAGCGGGCGATGTCGCTGGACGAACAGCTTGGAGATCCGTACTACGCGCTGGCTACGTTGCGGGCACACGCCGACTGGCAATTCGCTGAGGCGGATCGGCTTTTTGGCGAAGGCCTCAAGCGGACGTCGAACAGCCAGGCGTTAGGGTTGCGAGGTTGGGTGGCGTGGGAGTTGGGGCGCTCGGCCGTCATGGAAGCGAACGCAAAGGCGCTGGTGTTGCGAGAGCCTACGACCTCGCAGTGGCGCAGCGACATGGCGTGGGGATACTGGTCGGCGCGCGACAGTGCGAAAGCGCGTGCGGCAGCAGAATCTGCAGTGGCGGTTGACTCCACATTTTACGAAGCGCACGACGTGCTGAGTCTGATCGAAATGGACGCGGGTAATTTCGCCGCCGCCGAGCGGGCGCATGCACGCGCGACAACGTTGGCCGGTGGAGACTACTGGGTTCGGCAGTTTAACACCGGCATGATCGCCGCCGCCCGCGGCGACACAACGACGGTGCGACGGATGCTGCGCGAGTTGGAGGGAGATCCGCGCTTGGCGCAACGGGCGGGACTGCTCTACATGACGGGCAACAAGGAAGCGATGTACGCCATGTTCGATCGCGCGATCGCCGATCGTGACCCCGACATCCTGCAAGTGGCGAACGCGATGCCGTTTCTGTATCCGATACGTAAGGAGCTGCGCTATCAGCGTTTGCTGGAGAAGATCGGATTACCGTTGGAGCTGCGCTGAGGCGTCAGGTCGGTGCGATGGCGTATCGGCCATCGGGAGACGCCACCATCCGGCGACTCACTACACCCGGCGTCAGCTCTCGCGCATCGCCACATCAAACGCTGCCACGCGCGCAGCGGCCTTCGCGGCCACACGTTCGAATCCCGGCGTCTCGCGCAGGCGAGCGAAGTACGGGTTCAATCGCGTGATCGCCGAATGCGCATAGAAGCCCATCTCCACGCTGCGATCCAGCAGTTCGAGGGCGCGCACCGTATCGCCCGCCGCGGCATACGACTCGGAGAGATGCGCCATGTGGTGACTGTCGAGCGAGTCGAGATCGACGGTGTGCAGCAGTTCGAGCGCCTCGGCCGGTCGCCCCTGCAATCCGGCCAAGAGGGCGCGCAGCTGTATCGTGTAGGAAAAATGCGGCGCGTGCGCGGCCAGCCACGCCGCCTGCTCCGCAGCCTCATCGAGACGGCCGAGCAGGCAGTAGGTGGTGCCCAACCCCCAGTGGAAAATCGGCCCCTCCGGCGCCAGTCGGACGGCCTCGCGCATGTAAGCCAGACCGTCGATGGGTCGTGCGGTGCACCAAGCGCTGGCTGCGACGAGCACGTTTGCGAGCGGAGAGAGCGGATCGAGCGCCACCCACTCGAAGCCCATGCGGAGATCCATGCGGTCGGCGGCAATTAGTGCGACGCCGAGGCCGAAGCGCACGTCCGCATCGGACGGGTCGAGCGCCAGCGCGCGGCGCAACGCTCGGACGCCGGTAATGTGATCCCCACGCTCGTAGCTCAGCAGGCCAAGCAACGCGTAACCGTAGGCGTGATCCGGCATGAGGGCAATCAGTGCGCGGGCTTCGTCATCAATCTGCTGGAAGAGGGCAGGCTCGCGACTGGCCCCAATGCGAATCAGCATCAGCGAGCCGAACGCGCGCAGGGCGCGCAGCACCGGCACCTCGCCTTCGATTTCGATGGCTCGCACAATGAGCGGCTCGGCGCGCGCCACATCGTACGCTCGCAGCGCTTCACGCGCCTGCACGAACAGCTCAAAGGCCCGCACGTTCTTGATGGGCCGATCGCCGAGCCGTTCGCTCTCGTCTCGTGACAGCACCACATGCAGCGCGTTGACAATCGCACGCGACACGCGTTCCTGCATATCGAACACGTCATCCATGCTGCCGTTGTACTTGTCGGCCCAACGGGATTCGTCGGTGTGCACGTCGACCAGCTGGGCGCTCACGCGCAGGGCACTGCCGGCGCGACGCAGGCTGCCCGTAATCGCATGACGGACGCCCAACTCGGCGCCAATCTCGCGCAGCGAACGTGACGTGCCTTTGTACTGCATCGCCGTGGTGCGCGAGATCACGCGCAGCGCCTGCACTTGCGACAGGTCGGTGATCAGCTCTTCGGTGAGACCGTCGGCAACGAACCCGTTGTCCGCGTCGGCGCTGACATTCTCGAACGGGAGCACCACGATCGAACGGGAGGTCTCGGGGCGTAGCGTGTCCACGCGCGGTGCCACCGCCGCGGACCCAGTGTTGCTGGTCCCGCGCAACGATTGCACCACCGCCGAGCCAGTCGCAATCCGGGCGTCGGATGCTTTTTCGAGCAGTTGCTTCACGAGACGCACCAGCACGGCGGGCACGTCTGGTCGCACGGTTGCAATGCTGGGCGGCGTATGCACGAATCGTCGCGCGATGGTGGCTTGCACGGTAGGTCCTGAGAAGGCCACGTCGCCGGTAAGCATTTCGTACAGCACACATCCCAACGCAAAGAGGTCGGTGCGCCCGTCCACCTCTTCACCAGCCGCCTGCTCGGGGCTCATGTACGCGGGCGTACCTACGGTCACACCAACCTGCGTGAACGTAGAGTTCTCCGACGAGGCCGCCAGCACGGCTTTCCCGATACCGAAGTCGGCAATCACCGCGTGCCCTTCGTGGAGCAGGATGTTTTCCGGCTTGATGTCCCGGTGTACAACATCGTGGCGATGGGCGTAGTCGAGTGCATCCGCCACCTCGCGCACGAGCAGCAGAACGTCGTCGACCGGCATGCGCGGTTGGGCCGTCATCCGGTCGCGCAGTGTATCGCCGCGCATGAGCGGCATGGTGAACCACAGGGTGCCGTCGGCGTCTCCCGAATCGTGCAGCGGCAGGATGTGCGGGTGCGTGAGTCCGGCGGCCAGGTGAATCTCGCGCAGGAAGCGATCGCGACCGAGTGACTGCCCGACGTCCGGCCGGAGCACCTTCATTGCCACGTCGCGCCCATGGCGCAGGTCATGCGCGAGATACACGGTGGCCATGCCGCCGGCGCCGAGCTCGCGCTCGATGCGGTAACGATCCGCCAAGGCGGTGTGTAGCTGGGCGATCGGGTCAATGTTCACAGAGCGGGAACGTACTCCCGCGAGTGTGCGGGCGTCCAGTCCGATCGCCACAGAGGTTTTCTCTGTCGGCCCGACGAAGCGTGCCGATAGGATGCGACGAACGCGCTGATCAGCGCCATCCTGACACGACGCGACCACTGCAACAGGATCGTGTAGTTTCAAGCTGCCGCCGTTTGAGACAAGCGGTGCCAGCCGCGCCACTTGCGTGGTGGCCGCATTGTTGGCGAGTGTTGCGTGGCGCAGCGTCGCCACGACCTTGGCTCCGCTACTCACGATCGCAGCCGCGGAAGCAGTACCGTTCTGTGAGACCGCGCCACTACCTCATCCACCTCATGCACACACGAGACATGCTCGCTACGCCGGCTGCGAAACCACTGTTGCTGGCTGCCCTCGCGGGTCTCGCAGGCTGCACCGCGGCCAAGGAACCGGTGGTTACCGGCCGCGGCGATGGCGGCGCCCGCGCGATGCGTAGCGCGACGGTGGTGTCGTCTGATTCGGCCATGGTCGTGTCGGCATCGCCGTATGCGACCGAGGCAGGTCTCGAAGTGCTTCGCCGTGGGGGCAACGCGGTGGACGCCGCGGTCACGGTCGCGTTCACGTTGGCGGTGACATACCCGACCGCCGGTAATATCGGCGGCGGCGGCTTTCTGGTAGCGCGCGTGAACGGCCAGAACGTTGCCCTCGACTTTCGCGAGACGGCACCCGGTGGTGCGTCGCGAGATATGTATCTCGATAGCGCAGGTGGGCCCACCGATCGGAGTGTGACCGGCCCTCTCGCGTCAGGAGTTCCGGGATCGGTGGCGGGTCTCTACGAGGCGCACCGCAAATACGGCACGAAGCCGTGGGCGGAGTTGCTGCGGCCGGCAATCGATCTGGCAGAGAAGGGCTTTGCCGTGGACACGGCGTTCACTGAGGACAGCGACAGTGCCGCCGACCGTCTGTCGAAGGACTCCGCCAGCGCGGCGCTGTTCATGCGCGAGGGACGCTTCATCGCGCCCGGCACGCAGTGGCGCGCGCCGGAGCTGGCGGCGCTTCTGCGGCGCATCGCTGAGCGCGGGCGGGATGGCTTCTACACCGGTGAGACGGCGGAGCTGATCACAGCGGCGATGCGGAAGAGCGGTGGAATCATCACGCTCCAGGATCTCGCCAGATACACGCCACTTTGGCGAACACCGGTAGAGTTCGACTACCGCGGGCATCGCGTGGTGTCGATGCCGCCGGCGTCATCGGGTGGTCTAACGCTGGCGTTGATCCTCGGTATTATGGAAACGCGTGACGTGGCGTCGCTGGGCTGGCGCAGTGCCGCGTCGATTCATCTGCTCGCCGAAGCAGAACGCCGCGCGTTTGTTCGGCGCAACAGCCTTTTGAGCGACCCGGCATTCGGACCGATCGCCACGGCATCGTTCCTGTCGAAGGACACGGCAACGGCGCTGAGCGCCGGCATCACCGACCGCGCGGCGGCGAGCAGCACCGCACCCGCCACGCCCGAGCCTCGACACACGACGCATTTCTCCATCGTGGACGCGAAGGGAAATGCCGTGTCGCTGACCACGACATTGAACGAAAGCTACGGCGCCGCGTTCACGGTGCCTGGCGCGCAATTCTTGATGAACGATGAGATGGACGACTTCACGACGGCCGTTGGCGCGGTGAATGCGATGGGGCTCGTGCAAGGAGAACGCAACGCGATCGCGCCAGGCAAACGCATGCTCTCGAGCATGACGCCCACGCTCGTACTCGATTCCGCTGGCGCGATCGAGCTGGTAACGGGTGCGGCCGGTGGCGCGTACATCATCACTGGCGTCGCGCACCAGATCGTGTCGCTGATCGATTTCCGTCGACCGCTGGGCGAAGCCATGGCGGCGCCACAGTTTCATTTTCAGGATCAGCCCGACTCGCTCGTGGTGGAGCAAGTGGCGTGGGCCGATACGGCGGCACTGCTTATGTCGCCGCTTGGCCACGGCGTCAAACGATCGCCGTGGGGCATCCTGGTGAGCATGCAGAGCATCCACCGCGACGCGGGCAGGTGGAAAGGTGTAACCGAGCCGCGGGGATTCGGGCGAGCGAAAGGGTATTGACCGGCGACTAGTGCTTACCCTTCGGGTGCTGGTCCTTGTCGGAAATCGTGCCTACTTCTTCATCCGGATGATTGTGACGCGCGGCATCCTTCTCGAGCCGGTTGCGATCGCTCGCCTTATCCGCGTCGTCATGCTGGATACGTCCTTCAAACAGACGATCTTTTCCCGTGTCGTCGTGCTTCCGGACCTTCGCTTCATCGTGTCCTGCGTGTCCCTGTGAGTCGGCGGCGATCTCTTCTGCCTTCGAGGCCTCTGCGGCTTGGTCGAGCTTCTTATCGCTTGCGCTGTGCTGGTATCCGCTGGGTTCGCTAGTCATGCGTAACACTCGTTGATGAGGGGGAATTGCCTAGGTGAGACCCCGCTTCATCGAAATGTTCCCAGCGTGGGAGCTGGTTGTACTCTACACGGGCCGCCTACTCATCGCCGCTCAACTCCTTCCCGTTCACACACTACGCCGACCCCATGTGGCATACGCGTCGCGCCGCCAACGCAGCTAAGCGGCGGCACGGTGACGAGGGGCAACGCAGCGTGATGCGTTGGTCTCACGAAAGTGCGGCGGAACGGTATAATTTGGCTAATGGATCGCGTGGTAATCATTTACGCTTCGCACGAGCAGTCAGCGGCGGCCGATCGTGTCGAACTGCGACGGCTGTCGCCGCAGGCTCGGCTGGATCGTGCGTTGCGGTTGCACCAGACCTATCGGGAGCGACTGGGAGATGCTGGATGCGGACTTGCGCGAGTTGCTCAAATTACTGACCGCGCACCACGTTGACTTCATGGTGGTTGGCGGGCATGCGGTCGCCTTTCATGGATATCCGCGACTGACCGACGATGTGGGCGTGCTGGTGCGTCCGACATCCGAGAATGCTGGTCGTATTCTTGCCGCGCTGGCGGAGTTTGTATTCGGCAACATCGGACTGACCGTTGGCGATTTTACCGCTGATGACCGTGTTATTCAGTTAGGACGAGATCCCAATCGCATTGATCTGCTGACAAGATTGTGGGGCGTCGATTTTGACCAAGCGTGGGACCGTCGACTGAGCGGCACGCTAGACAGTGTTCCCGTGGCAATCCTGTCGCGCGCCGATCTGCTCACCAACAAGCGCGCGACCGGGCGCCCACAGGATCTCGCCGATATCGCGGCGCTCGAGGCGCTGGAGCGCGAGAACTGAGTACCGCCGCACGCGCTACCCCACCGCAGCCTTGAACCGCGCCGCCAAGTCTCTCGCGCGTACCATGGACTGAGCGAAATCGTCACGACCACGCAACGACACGAAAAACGGCGACCACTGCTCGCAATAGTCGGAGATCCCGGTGAAGCCCATGGTGAGGGCGCGGTCGATCAGCTTGACGGCTCTCGCTGAAGCGCCCGCGCCCGCGTACGACTCGGCCAAATGAAAGATGTGATGGCCGTCGAGCGGTACCATATCGATCGCATCGAGTACGGCCTGCGCTTCGTCGTGCCGGCCAGCCGCGCCAAGGAGCAACCCCTGCAGCGTGGGCGTGTACGCGAACTGGGGCGCGTGCTCAGTCAGCCACGCCGCTTGGCGCGCGGCCTCTTCGTAGCGGCCGATCAGCGCGTAGTGGTTACCCAACCCCCAGTGAAAAATGAGACCGGCGGGCACCAGCCGAACCGCCTGCTCGAGATACGCCGTCCCCTCGGCAAACCGCCCCGTCCACCACGAGTTGGCCCCGACCGCAATATTGGCAAGCGGCGACAGCGGGTCGTCCGCAAGCCACTGCAGCCCACCGCGCGTATCTGGCTTGCCCCCTGCCTGCAGGGAAATACTGAGAAAGAACCGGATGTCGGCATCCGAGGGGTCGAGCTCTATGGCGCGCCGCAGCGCACGCACCGCGGTGGCCGGATCGCCGGTCTCGTAGGCCAGATACCCGAGTAACGCGTGCCCTTGCGCGAATTGAGGCGCCTCGGCGGAAAGCGCGCGGGCCTCGCGTTCGATAGATGCGATAAGCGCCGGATGGCGCGACGCACCCGTGCGCAGCTGCATGATGCCGCTCATGGCTTCGAGCGCGCGCAAGACTGGCACCCGGCCGGCGATGTCTACCGCGCCGGCAATGAGTGGCGCCGCGCGCTCGACGTCGTATCCGCCGAGCGCTTCACGCGCCTTGAGATACAGTTCGAACGCGCGCACATCCTGCAGTGGTCGGGCCGCCAGCTGCGCACTTTCCTGGGGCGAGAGTGCGATGTCGAGCGCCTCCACGATGGCGCGCGACACACGCTCCTGCACATCGAACACATCATCCAGTGTACCGCTGTACTTCTCGGCCCACTCCGGCTGGTCGCGTCGCACATCCACGAGCTGCGCGCTGATTCGGAGCGCACTACCCGCGCGCCGTACACTTCCGGTGAGCGCGCAGCGTACACCCACCGCTGTGCCGATCTCACGTAGTGAAAGCGTACTGTTCTTGTACTGCATCGCGGTCGTGCGCGAGATAACCCGAACCGCCTTCATCCGCGAGAGGTCGGTGATGAGCTCGTCGCGGGATAGGAATTTCAATCGGGCTCGGTCGAGTATCCGGCGAACATACGGCGCGATCGCCGACCGCGCGAGGGCCGGCCGGCGCGCGGCGGCCTGCCCGCCGCCCGCCGCCGCGTCTCGGTAGCCGTCTGGACGGCGTTTCCCGTGGGCGCCCGGTCGCCGCAGGGGCCGATCGGACGCCCCGGTGGGACGGACGCGCACACCGAACGTCCCCGCGCGTGATCGGGGCGTCGGGGTGCGGCTCAGCGGGCCCGGTGGGCCGCAGCGGGCCGTCGCGTGGCGCCCGGTCCCGACGGTCCTCGGGTCGAGGGCGGACTCCGCGCGTCGGCGTGGGCCGCCGTCGCGGCGCGGGGGCGGAGGGGCGCGAGGATCTGGTCGATCACCGAGGCCTGGGTGATGGACGCGATGATCCGCATGGGCCCGCGACAGGTCGGGCAGGCCAGCGGGCCGACCTCGAAGATCTGCTGCAGGAGCGCCGCCCATCGGCGGCTGGCCTCGGTCGGCGCCAGCCGTGGCGCGGGGACGGTCGCGGGCGCCACGGCCGCTGCCATGGCCGCTGCCGCGGTCGCCGCCGTGCCCCGCATGCCGCGGGGGCGGTTGGCATACCAGCCGTAGTACCGCGTGGTCACGTGCCCCTTGTCCGGAATGTGGACCAGCACGCGGGCGAGGCACTCGAGCGGGTCCACCGTCTCGGTGCCCGCCGTCGGGCCGTCGGACGTGTCGGACCGGTAGGTGACCGCCTTCGCCGTCCGGTCGTAGGTCAGCCGTTCCAGGGCGACGGGATTCCGCGCGCAGGTACCGCGCGAGCCGGGTGGCAAAGGCCCGGTCATCCTCGGACACCCAGACGGCCGTGTGCACGTGGAACCCCGAGTGCGGCCACGTGAGCATCCCGGCGGCCTGCTCCTCGTCGAAGAGGGCCAAGCGCACGAAGAGCCGGAGCACGGCACGGCGAAACGCCTCGGTCAGCCGGGCCGTGTCATGCACCGGCCACGACACGAACGTCCCGTCGGCGCGGAACCCGCCGTCGGTGACCAGGAGATGGAGGTGCGGATGCCAGTTCGCGCGTGAGCCGTGCGTCTGCAGACACGCGACGATGCCGGCCGCCAAGTCGCGCTCACCCGTCAGCGCGCGGATGGCCGCCGTGACCGTGCGGGCGGCGACGCGGGCGATCTCGCCGAGCAGGCGGCGCCGATAGAGACAATACGCGCGGAGCCGCTTCGGGATGGTGAGCACGACCTGGCGGTGCGGCACCGGCGCGAGCAGGGTGGTGTCCAGCCACTGCGTCCAGATCGCGAGGCGTTTGGCGTGGCAGCTCGGGCAGAAATACCGGCACGTGCACGAGAACGCGAGCAGGTATTCGTGCGCGCAGGCGTCGCAGCGGATGCGGGCGACGCCGTGCTCGAGGACGCCACACGCCAGTAACTTGTCGGCGACCTGCGCGACGACCGAGCGCCACGGGCCGTACTCGCGCGCAAAGCGCTCGTCGTAGACCGTCTGCAGGCGGTGCAGATGATCCGAGACCAACCGAAAGAGCGGCGACGCCTGGGGGCGTCGAGGTTTGTAGACGCCACTCGGCGCCGCCACTGCGTCGGGCATGCACGCTCCGGGACCGGGGAGCGCCGAGCATATGCTCCACTCGCGCACGGACCGTCACCGTTCCGTTGCGCCACGGGCCGTTTCGACGCAACGTCCGGTGTCGCGGGCCTAACGATGCTTGCTGCAGACGGGCGGTTTGGTAGCTCGCTGCGCTCGCATTTTGTTGGAGCGCCCGCTGCAGAAGCCCGCGTTATACGGCCAGACGCGAGGGTCGCTGTTGCAACTGGTGCACGGGTCGGCTTTGGCGCGAATGCACGCGATCAGAAACCCGAGGTGACTGGGTGGGTGACGGTACGCCCCTCGCGCCGATACCGCGGCGGCGGCGGGCAACCATCGCGCTGTCCGCCCCGCCCGTTCCGGCGTATCTTTGGAGTGTCCCCATCCCTCACTTATGTCACCAGCGGATCTCCTCCAGCGCATTACCGTCCGTCCCGAGCAGTGTGGGGGTCGACCCTGCATTCGCGGGATGCGAATTCGCGTGATCGACGTGCTCGAGCTGTTGGCCGCCGGGGAGTCGTGGGAGCAAATTCTCGAAGATTTCCCCTACTTGGAAGCCGACGACGTCGCAGCGTGCCTGTTGTATGCCGCCCGGCGCTTGGATCACCCCAACGTCGCGGCGTAAGCCGTGACGTCGGGAGCGCCCCCTCCGCTCGTCGTGTGGGTCGACGCCCAGTTGCCCCCGTCGCTCGCGCGGTGGCTCAGTGCGACGCACCCGGTCCACGCGCAGCATGTGCAAGCGGTTGATCAGCTGGCGACCGACGATCCGGCGATCTTTGCCGCAGCGCGCGCGGGCGGGGCGGACATCGTTATCACGAAGGACGAAGACTTTGTGCAGCTCGTCGAGCGTCGTGGCCCGCCACCCCAAGTGGTCTGGATCACGTGTGGGAATGTGTCCAACGCGGAGCTCCGGGCGATCGTGTTGGGCGCGTGGCCGCGCGTGGCCGAGTTGCTCGCCCATGGTGAGCGGCTCGTGGAGATAGGCCGTCGCGTCTGAATCGCTCGGACTGGCCGTCTAACCTCGTGTTGCTGCAGAACACAAGCGTTGAGGCTGTAGAAAAAGCCTCAACGCGCGGTGCGTGAAGGCTCCGCTTCGCGCAGAATTCACGCGTGGACAAATGTCGCGCCGTATTGGACGGTTTTTTCCCGGCCATATGGTCGTGATCGCGTCGTGGGCAACGCCGCGCAGCACTCCCGGCTCCGGTTTTACGCGGCATATCCCGCATGCGTCAGCTTTTCGATGGTGTGCACCAAGCAAAAGAGCAGCCACTGGCCGTTTACCTTGGTACGGCCACGCAGCGTGAAGCGATCGAGCCGCTTGTTGTCACGCAGGTTGCCGAAGACGGGCTCCACGGTGCCAACGCGTTGGCCGCACTGCTCGCGCCCCTCCGGCGTATCGAGGCGCTGCGGCATGCGCATCGTGTGCGTCTCGCGCGCCGCTGTGTCTTCACGCCCCCGAAAGAACGCGACGTTGCGCACCGCCGTGGTCTCTGGAGTGCGCAAGCACTGGGCGCGCAGCGTACACGGCGCGCAGTCGCGCTTCGCGCCCTGGAAGTGTTCACCGACATACCCATTCGTGACGTTGCGGGCTCCTCTTCGGTTCAGTGACTTCCCCGCGGGACACACACACGTGCGCGCGTCGGTGTCATACGTGAAATCACTTGGCGTAGACAGCGGCAATGCCTTCTTCGCGGTCCCTGACTTATCGTGCAGCGGATCTGGCGCACGCGTGTGGTGGTCGCGATCCGCAAACCGTTCGTCGCGCTTCCGCATGTCGGGATCGGCGATGAGCGCCGGCACTTCACGGGCCGCGAGCGATGCCAGATTCGCTTCGCTATGATATCCCGCGTCGGCCGTGAGCACGGTGTCGCTCGTCCGCAGCGTCGCGAGGGCGTCCACGACCGGCAGCAATAGCTCTTGCTCGGAGCCCGTGCCATGCGCGTGCGCGTTCACGATGATCTGGTGCTTCGCATCGACGGCCGCCACACCCGTATAGCCCTGAACGACGCCCTTGTCCGTCGCCATCTTCGCGCGCTCGGTGTCGGTGCGGTTGCTCTTGCGCAATCCGCCGGTCGGCCCATGACGATCCGTGGGATGCGTGGCCAACCACGCGCGCAACTGCTCCGCATCCCGCGTGAGGCGCGCGATCCGCGCGGTGGTCTGCGCCGCGACATCCGGCTCGAGCTCGAGGGCATCGGTCTCGCGGTGCCGGTCGAGCATCGTCTTGGCCGCGGCTTCCAATTTCTCCGCGCGCTGCGTGAACTCGGCGCGCGTGCCGCTCCGATGCTTCGAGGCGTTGCTCGGCAACTTCACGCCGTCAATCGCAAACATCTCGCGCCCGATCAACCCTTGCCCGTCGCACACCGCCAGCACGGCCGCAAACACCTGCGCGATGTCGTCGCGGAGCGTGCTGACGAAGTGGGCGATCGTCGTGAAGTGCGGCGCCGTCATGCCGCACAACGCCATGCACGTCACGTGCTCCTGACACGCGCGCT
>Ga0335394_10006401_pt1 | contig 13286 bp, 12 predicted proteins | sample MAT03_FD_205741 | JGI IMG/M metagenome (GOLD analysis project Ga0335394, IMG submission 205741) | Freshwater microbial communities from Lake Fryxell liftoff mats and glacier meltwater in Antarctica - MAT-03 (spades assembly) (version 2) ...
GGCTGGTGACCAAGGAAAAGGTGCGCACCGGGGCGCTGGGCGAGGTGACCATGGTGACCTCGCGTGGTTTCATGAACCGGCTGGTGGCGCTGGACAACTACAGGCGTACCGACAACCCGGCGGAGATCTCGCCGATGGTCATCTCCGGCACCCATGCGCTCGACATCTGCATGTGGATGCTGGAGGCGAAAACCGCGGTCGAGGTCTATGCGCGTTCGGTGAACAAGGCTTTGAAGCCGATCTGCGGCGGCATCGACGGCACTGCGTACACGATCACCTTCTCGGATGACACGGTGTACAGCGGCGTGCTGAGCTGGGGTCTGCCCGAGGTGTGGCCGGGCGCGGTATACAGCCTGGAGGTCGGCATCGTCGGTACCGAAGGCGTTCTCACCATCGATGACACCCACCGCGACATCGTGCTGGCGACCAACGTGGTGCAGGGCGAGGGCTATGCGCCGGACAAGCGCCGGCATGTGGACTTCCTGACAAGTTATCCGGTCGGCGACATGGCGTTGGGCGAGCTGCGCGGTCCGATGCGCGAAGAGACCGTCGACTGGTTGAACCGGGTGTCGCTCGGCTTGAAGACGCAGCACGCGACGGCCGCCGAAGGCCATCACCGGTTGATGCTGACCAAGGCGATTGATCTGTCGGCCAGATTGCGCAGGCCGGTACCGTTGCCGATCAGCGCGGAAGACATCCGTTCCTGAGGCCAGCCACAAGTAGAATTCAATCACGTGATTGCGGGTCCGCGCGGACCCGGCTCATTCGACGGCCGCGGAAATCGCCCGTCAACGGGCGCATGAGTTCGCCCGAGATGCGCGACATCCTTGGCAAGTCGCTGATGCAGGTGTAGGTCAGCAAGTCGCCAGAAGCCTACAGCGCATTCGTGCGCGGCGAGACCGGGAAGTGGGCGAAGGTGATCAGGGATATCAACATCGAAGTCGCTGAATAGTGATCAGTCTTTCTGCCGGAGGATTTCAGATGAACTGCATAAGCCTTTCCGCGCTCGTTGCCGTGACGTTGATCTCCACTGCCGTCGCGGCACAGCCGGTCGACTTCAGCAAGCGCCCGGTGCGCATCATCGTGCCGTTTGCGCCCGGGGGTGCCTCCGACTTTGTCGGCCGGATCATCCAGGCCCGGCTGTCCGAAGAGCTGGGCACTCAGGTGGTGGTCGACAACCGTGCGGGTGCGGCCGGCAACATCGGCGTCGAGGTGGCGGGTCGCGCCTCGGCCGACGGCTTTACGTTGCTTCTGGGCAACGTCGGCACGATGGCGATCAACCCGAGCCTGTTCCCGGACTTTCCGCTCAAGCCGCTGAAGGACTTCATCGCCGTGATCCAGGTGGTGGATGTGCCCGGCGCTCTGGTGGCCAACCCGACCCTGCCACCCAGCACCGTCCCGGATCTGATCGCCTTTGCCAAGGCAAATCCGAACAAGCTCAACTTCGCCTCGCCCGGTTCTGGCAGCGGCAACCGCATCGAGATGGAGATTTTCATGCGCGCAGCCGGCATCAAGATGACCCATATTCCGTACAAGGGCGGGGCCGGACCCGCGGTCACCTCGTTGCTGCAGAACGAAACCCAGCTTGGTTTCGTCACCTTGTCTTCGGCGATCAACTTCGTCAAGGCCGGCAAGTTGAAGATGTTGAGTATCGTTGCGCCGACCCGCAACGCAGGGGTGCCCGATGTGCCAACCATGGCCGAAGTCGGCTTCAAGAGCATGCGCACCGGTTCCTGGCAGGGCGTGTTCGTGCCTGCCGGCACGCCGCGTCCGGTGGTCAACCGCCTGTTTCAGGCGATGCAGAAAGTGATGGAGCACCCGGATGTGCGCAAGCGGCTGAACGAGGGCGGCGCCGAGGTGGTGGTCAGCAAGTCACCGGAGGAGTTCACCGCGTTCGTGAAGCTGGAGAACGAGCGCTTCGCGCAGGCGATCAAGGAAGCCGGCATTACTGCGGACTGAGTGTCGCGGTGCTTCACGCCGTGCGCATCAAGCTTGGCTGAACAACTCCGCAACCGCGATGGTCACCTGGGGCAAGCCGTCGATCTGCAACTGGTCGCCGGGGCGTCTCTCCACCGACCGGCTGTAGTACCCGCCCACCGGCAGGTCATGGCAGGACACTACTCGTGCCTGCACATCAATCAGCCACACCACCGGAATGGCATGCCGCGCATATAGCGGCAGTTTGATGTCCCGGTCCATGGCAAGCGACGAATCGGCGACTTCAATCAGCAGGAGGGTGTCCTCGGCCTGCGGCGTGCTCGGACGCCGCCAGGCCTCGGGGCGCAGCACCATCAGATCCGGCTGCGGCTCGGACGTCGGGCGCAATGCAATCGGGTTCTGCACCGAAACGACCGCTTGCTCGCCCAGCGCGAGGATCAGCCGGCGGGTCAACACGTCGACTGCGATGCAGTGGTGTTGGCCGATCGGCGGCATCCTATACAGTTCCCCTTCGATCAGTTCGACGCGCTCGCCTGGCGCGAACACGCCGGCCTCACCCATCCGGTGATAGTCGTCGACAGTGATCGCGCGGTGGGTGACGGACATCGGGCGGCTCATCGGGGAAGTCTGAAGGTCGGGTGGCGCAAATGACCACCAGCGAAAGCGGATGTTAGCGGTCGATACCCACCGATGTCGACCGCCGGCCGCCGGGGCGCGGCGGTGTGCCAGTCTGCCCGGTGTCCCCGGGTGCAGGTACCGCCCCGGTGCGTGCGCTGGCCGGTGACGCCGTCCAAAGCGGCAGCGCCTGTTCGATGCCGGTGCTCAACTGCTGGAGGAACGCACTGGCCGCTGGCGGCGGCGGGCGCCGCGCTGCCTCGATCACCACCAGATCGAGCGTGAACGGCGGCTCTGCGAGCGGACACACAGCCAGCGCTGCATCGGCGATCTCGGGCGCCATCATCACGCCTGGCAGGATGGTGATCCAGTCGCTGCGGCCGATCATGTCCAGCGTGCCGTACATCGAATCCAGCTCCAGCCTCTGGGTAATGGTGGCGCCATGCGCGGCGAGCCAGCTCTCGATGCGCTGGCGGCGCGTATTGAGCGCACCAGGCACCATCAGACGCAGATGCTGCAGGCTGGCCGGCGGCACGGCAACGCCATGCCGGAATCGCCCGTCGTTGCGCGCGACCAGCAGCTCGGGCGTGCGCGCGAGAAAGCGGCTGCGGATGCCCGCCGGCGGATCGAACGCCGGTACGATGGCGAAATCGAGTTCGCCTGCACGCAGCAGATCGGTGAGGGCCCCGCTGTAGGCCTCGGTCACCTGCAGCGTCACCTGTGGATGACGCTCGCCGAAGGCGGCCAGCGCCGGGGCGAGGCAGCAGCGAGTGAGCGAAGGCATCAGCCCGACGCGTACTTCGCCCGACAGTGCTGCGCCCACATCGCGCGCCTCGCGCCCTGCCTGCTCGAGCGTGGCTAGCAGGTCGATGGCGCGCCGGTAGTATGCATCGCCGGCCGCAGTTGGCGTCACCTGAGACGGCGAGCGCTCGAGCAGGCGCACGCCCAGTTCCTCCTCCAGCGCACGGATGCGTTGCGACACTGCCGGTTGCGTGGTGTGCTCGCGCACGGCCGCCCGCGAAAAAGAACGCTCCTCATAGGCGGCGGCAAACAGGCGGATGGCAGTAAGCGAGGGCATGGCCGGTGGGACGTGACTGGAGGGGAAATAACGATTCGTAATGCTATGCATTATGAATCATCATTGGTCGTAATGCGAATCGATCGCTACATTGAAGGCTGACCGATCTAGGCGAGAGCGCGTAATGACCCGACTCGATCTGAGCAGCACCCCCGCCGCGGATGCGTTGGCGCAGCGGCAACTTCGCGATGCGTTCGGGCGCTTTGCCACCGGCGTGACCGTGATCACCGCACTGTTGCCTGATGGCCGGCGCACCGGACTGACGGTGAATTCGTTCACTTCGTTGTCGCTCGAGCCGGCGATGATCCTGTGGAATCTGCGTGCGGGCTCGTTGTCGGAGCCTGCCTTTGCGAAGTCCCGGGCGTTCGCGGTGAACGTGCTGTCGACCGGACAGCAGGAAATCTCGCAGCGCTTCTGCCGCCCCGCAGACGACAAGTTCGTCGGACTGGGTTTCACCGAAGGTGTCGATGGCGTGCCGGTACTTGACGGGGTGCTCGCCGCATTCGAATGCCGTGTCGAAGACACGGTGACCTCGGGCGATCACCGTATAGTCATCGGACGCGTACTGGCGGCACACTACGGCGAAGGCCAGCCTCTCATCTACAGCCAGGGCCGTTACTGCACGGCGCTGCAGTTGGCGGCTTAATCTTCGGCCTGCCAGCGCGGCCGAACACCCGGAGCCGAACGCAAGACGCAAGACGCAAGACCAACACCTGCATCGACGAGTTCGGAGACTTTGCATGAAACTGTCCACCTTCATGATGCCGCTGCACCCGCCCGGCAAGCCCTGGCTGCAGTCGTTGCAAGAAGACCGCGAGGCCATCCTGCTTGCCGACCGGCTGGGCTATGAAGAAGCCTTCGTTGGCGAGCATGTGACCGATGCCGCGGAAACGGTGACCTCGTGCATGATGTTTCTCGCCAGCCTCGTGCACGATACCAAGCGCATCAAGCTCGGTACCGGCACCATCAACATGCCCAACAGCCATCCGGCCAATGTCGCTGCCCAGGCGGCGATGCTCGACACCATGCTCGAGGGCCGCTTCATCATGGGCGTGAGCCCGGGCGGCCTGATGTCGGATGCGGAAGTGTTCGGCAACTATGGCAAGGACCGAAATGCCATGTTCGTCGAGTGCATCAACATGGTGCTCGACATCTGGGCGAGCGAAGCCCCGTACAACCTGAAGGGACAGTTCTGGGAAGTCACTACCGAAAAGACGATCATTGCCGAGATCGGCACCGGCATCATGTTGAAGCCGTTCCAGAGGCCGCATCCGCCGATCGTCGGCACCGTGGTGGCGCCGTTCTCCAAGGGCGTCATAGCGATGGCCGAGCGCGGCTGGAAGCCGATCTCGGCCAACTTCCTGCTGCCGCAGTGGGTGAAGACGCATTGGGACAGCTATGTGCAGGGCAAGAATAATATCGGCGTGGTGGCTGATCCGGCCGACTGGAGCGTGGCCAAGTGCATCTTCGTCGCGGATGACGATGCCACCGCGCAGCGCTACGGTTACGGCGAACAGGGCCCGTACCATTTCTACTTCAAGCAGTTGATCCGCAAGCTGGTCGGCTTCGGCAATCGCGGCAATCTGTTCAAGGCCGATCAGAGCATGCCCGACTCGCTGATCACCCCCGAGTACGTCAACCGCAAGCTCACGCTCTGCGGCACGGTCGACAGTGTGGTCGATCAGATCCTCGCGTTCCGTGAAGAGATCGGAGAGTTCGGCACGCTGGTCTACGCCTGTCAGGACTGGATCGACCCCAGGCTCGGCAAGCGCTCGATGGAGTTGATGGCCGAGAAGGTGATGCCGGCAGTCAACGCCGCGATCGCCTCGGGCAAGACCGCCAAGGCGGCTTGACGTTTGCGTGCTCACGTTTGCGTGCGGACGGGCTGACGTCGACGTTTCGACGTTGACGTTTTGAACCGGCGGCGCGCGTCACGCAGTTGCAGCAACCCGGGCCCGCGCCAGCGCGGGCCCAGCCACATTGTTTAGGAGAGAACCGATGTTGAATGTCGCCGTGGTCGGTATGGGCTGGTGGGGCAAGATCATCGTCCCGCTGCTCAAGACCAGCAGCAAGCTGAGTGTCGGCAAGGTGGTCGAGGTGAACCCTGCGTCGATCGCCGAGTTCGCGCAGACCCACCAGATCGAGGTGGTGACCGATTTCAATGAAGTACTCGAGGACCCTTCGATCCAGGGCGTGGTGCTGTGCACGCCGCACACCCAGCATACCGACCAGATCGTTGCCACGGCGCAGGCCGGCAAGCATGTGTTCTGCGAGAAGCCACTGTCGATGAGCCGCGCCGATGTGCTGCGCGCGGTGGCTGCGGTGGAGAAGGCCGGGGTGGCGCTCGCCGTTGGCCATGAGCGCCGCTTCGAGCCGCCGATCGTCGAGATGATGAAGATTGTCAAATCCGGCGTGCTCGGCAAGCCGCTGCAGATCGAGGCGAACTTCAGCCAGGACAAGTTCCTTACACTGGCGGCCGACAATTGGCGGCTCTCGGGCAAGGAGGCACCCGCCGGTCCGATGACTGCCACCGGCATTCACCTGCTCGATCTTTCGGTCGGCGTCTTCGGCGAGGCCGATCACGTCTATGCCAGCGTCAAGCAACTGGGCAGCCATCTGGTCAATGGCGACACGCTGGCAATCCTGGTGTCGTTCAAGACCGGTGGCCATGCACTGATCAGCGCGATCCTCGCCACACCGTTCGATGGCCGCTTCGCGGTGTATTGCAACGAAGGCTGGATCGAAGTGCGCGACAAGACGCATCCGGAAGCGCCCGAGGGCTGGACGATGACCCAGTGTTTCCGCGGTTTTCGGCGCGAGGTGACCGAGTTCCCCCCGGTGCCGGGTGTGCTCGCCAATCTCGAGGCCTTTGCCGATGCCGCCGAAGGGCGCGCACCCTATCCGGTGCCACGCTCGCAGATGATCGCCAACATCTCCGCGCTCGAAGCCATCTTCAAGGCAACGAAAAGCGGGGTGGTGGAGAAGGTCGAGGGTTGAGCAGGGCGGGGCCATCTGTCATGCGACGAACACGCAGGGCGCGCTGGGGCTGGGTGCAATGACGCAGAGCGCAATGACGCAGGGTACAGCGATCAGGAGTCAAGTAACGCATGAACTATGTCGATGTCGTCACTGGGCGGCGCTACCCGACCGAAGTGCCACGCTGGCGCTCGGACGAGGGGCACGCTGTCGATCTGGAACCTGCGCCGGGCATCACCCGAGAGCGCATCGATCCGGCGTGCCGCTCGTTGTGGCGCTACGCCGCGGCGATCCAGGTGCCGCTCGACGCCGGCGTGGTCACGCTGGGCGAGGGCTGGACGCCGCTGCTTCCCAGGCCCTGGCAGGGCGTACAGGTACAGTGGAAGCTCGAATACGTGATGCCTACCGGGTCGTTCAAGGACCGCGGCATGACGGTTATGGTGAGCTATCTGAAGCAGCACGGCATCACGGAGGTGTTGGAGGACTCCTCCGGCAATGCCGGGGCATCGCTGGCCACCTATGCCGCGGCCGCGGGCATGCGCTGCCGGATCATGGTGCCGGCCAGTGCGTCGTATCCGAAGATCGCGCAGATGGCCGCACATGGTGCCGATGTCGTGGCAGTGACCGGCAGCCGCCAGGACGTGGCCGACGCCGCGCTGCGCGAAGCCGACCAGATGTTCTACGCCAGCCACAACCGACAGCCGTTCTTTCTCGAGGGCACGAAGACGCTCGCCTATGAGTTGTGGGAGCAGCTTGCCTTCAATGTTCCGGACAACGTGATCGTGCCGCTGGGCTATGGCGCCAACGTGTTGGGCTGCGAGCGCGGCTTCGACGAATTGCGGCGCGCTGGCGAGATCGACCGGGTGCCTCGTATCTTCGGCGTGCAGGCGGCCAACGTGTCGCCACTGGCGCAGGCCTTCGACCAGGGCCTGGACGACTACAAGGAGATCACGCCGCAGCCGACGCTGGCCGAAGGCATCGCCTCGCAGCGGCCCACGCGCGGGCAGGCAATCCTGCGCGCGGTGCGCGCCTCGCATGGACGTATCCTGGCCGTGTCCGAGGAAGAGATCGTGGCAGCGCTGCGGGCGCTTGCCGCCATGGGCTTCTATGTCGAACCGACCTGCGCCTCGGCTGGCGCGGCACTCACCCGGCTGCTGGAGGAGAAGCAGATTGCGCCAGATGAAGTGACTGTGGTGGTGTTGACTGGCACCGGATTGAAGGCCTCGGAGACCATCGGCAAGGCGCTGGGTCTGTCTGCCCGCCCGCTCGTTCCGGTGGCGTGAAGGCACGGACCCGTGTCCTCGACGCATGCGGCTCCGCCCACAGCCGTGCCGAGCGCTGAAGATCTCGCAAGAAGCCCGCGAGTCCGGTTGCGGCGCTCATCAGCGTTCCCTTGGAGCTCAATTTTGATCGCGGCATCGGCCCGGCCGATGACGGCACCCGCCAATAAACTGATAAAATCGCCTGTCTATTTTTATTGTCAGTTTGCTTCATTTATTTAGCCATGCGTTGCTCCCGCCGTTGATGTAATTTGCAATGCTAAATGGCTGGCGTGGGCGATCGGTTTGGAGCCAAGTCCTGTAACTATCGCACTGATTCATTATTCCTGAAGAGAGCCCATCAATGATTACGGCAGAAGACTTGAAAGATCAGATTGCAACCCTGCAACGCCAGCTGGCCGAATTGCACCAGCGCGAAATCTCGGAAGCCATCGCCAAGACCCGAGCATTGATCGACGAATACCGATTGACGGTCTCCGATGTATTCCCGAATCGGCAGGGCAAACCGAAACAACCGAGGCGACCGTCAAATGTGAATGCAAAGTACCGCGATCCAGTGTCGGGAAAAACCTGGAGTGGCCGCGGGCGGGTGCCCGGTTGGCTGGTTGGCGACAGATCCGGCTACCTCATCGGCTAGGCTGGGTCCTTGTTAAATGGTGTGACGGTTTTTTTCCGGCGGGCGGCCCGCGCCGATGCTCTTGCGCAGCGCCGCGAGGCCCTTGCGCTCACCCCGCACATGAAAGCACGCGCCTTGTCGGTCGACGCCGCTCCTCGATCAATTCCCACCAAGCGACCAGCTCAATACTTGCGTACGCCCGACTTGATTCAGAACATTCAGGAGTGGACAGTAGCCAACGCCGCGATGTCACGCCAATGGCTTGTGCTGAATCAGAAAAGTCTACCGCGCCTCACAGGAGCATCAGTTTAACCGGACACTATTGCTTCCATTTTTAAGCGGAGCGACGATCAAAATCACAGCGACGATACAGTAGAATATTTCCATGCTGGTGCGTTTGGTTCATGGGCGTCAATCCATAACTTACCATGTATTCCAACATATTTTTGGAGGATAGTCTGTGCCTATTGCATCTGATTTGGCTATAAGCCCGAATTCCGCGGGTGGGCGTTTTCGCGATGCTATCAATGCCGAGAAGCCCCTACAAATCGTTGGCACTATCCATGCCTACCATGCTCTGTTAGCAGAGCGTAGCGGGTTCAAAGCAATTTACCTTTCAGGTGCTGGTGTTGCGGCTGGCTCGCTAGGATTGCCAGATCTCGCCATAAGTACGCTGGACGATGTATTGACCGACGTTCGACGCATTACGGATGCTTGTAATCTTCCGCTACTTGTGGACGCTGACACTGGTTTCGGTGGTGCGTTTAATATAGCTCGCACTGTAAAGTCTTTAATTAAATTTGGTGCGGCGGCGATGCATATCGAGGATCAAGTTATGCAGAAACGGTGCGGCCATCGGCCTAATAAGGAAATTGTTACCAAAGAGGAAATGGTAGATCGGATCAAGGCTGCAGTAGATGCCAAGACCGACTCCAATTTCGTTGTCATTGCGCGCACTGATTCACTCGCGGTTGAAGGCCTGGACGCTGCCGTAGATCGAGCAGTGGCCTGTGTCGAGGCGGGTGCTGACATGATCTTCCCCGAGGCGATCACCGAGCTGTCAATGTACAAAAAGTTTTCCGATGCAGTACGGGTCCCGGTTCTTGCCAACATCACCGAGTTTGGTAAGACGCCTCTGTTTACTACACGAGAACTCGCGAGTGCCAATGTTGCAATGGCGTTGTATCCGCTCACGGCGTGGCGTGCCGCCAATGCTGCTGCACTGAAGGTGTACCAGAGTATCCGTACGGAAGGTCACCAAAAAAATGTAGTTGACCTTATGCAGTCCAGAGACGATTTATACGACTACCTGGACTACCATACTTACGAACGGAAATTAGATCAGCTATTCAAACTCAGCAAGAAAACGAGCTAACTACCAAGCAAGCCCCCCTGCAAGGGCTTGCGCGGCACTGTGGTGACGTGTTAGCTACTTTGACATCTGGATCACAGGGTGTGTCCACTTTAATTCAGCGTTACGCGCAGCAATTCGAATCAGCTAATAAACGTTGTCAATAACATCATTACGACAACACCCGCAAAAATTCCCACAGTGGCCAGTTGTTTATTTCCATGGCGACGCGATTCCGGGATGATGTCGTTACTGATTATGTACAACATCGCGCCAGCGGCGAACGCAAGCGACCAAGGTAATATTCCAGTTGCAATGGTAACCAATGTAGCACCGAAGAGGCCGCCCAATGGTTCTACCATTCCAGTCAAGAATGCTAACAGGATTGCCTTGTTAGGGGAGTGGCCGATTCCCAAGAGTGCTGTGGCAACAATGAGACCTTCGGGCATGTTTTGAAGCGCGATGCCGAATGTGAGTGCGTCAGCACCAGCAGTGCCTTGCGCTTGTGCGACTCCAACAGCGAGACCTTCCGGGAAGTTGTGGAGTGTTATAGCAAAAACGAAGAGCCAAGTCCGCGATATTCGAATTTGGCTTACCGCAGAAGATCGCGTTGTGTGCTTCGCTTTTGGAAGGCGACTGAAAGAAGTGAACATTAAAAGTGCACCCACTGCCAATCCCGCCGCGACAATAGCAATTCCTCCTAAGGCATTACCAGACTGATCGATTCCAGCTACTAATGCAGGAGCGAGCAATGAAAAAAAACTGGCGGCGAGCATGACGCCTGCCCCAAAACCCAAACAGATGTCTCGTAGACTGTCGGATATTTTGCGCAAAAATAATGCTGGTATCGCCCCTGCACCAGTCGCCAGTGCAGTTATCAGCGTTGCCGCAAGTGCGGAGGCAATGGCGGAACTTTGAAAAACGATTTCACCTGTCTGTATCCCGATAAACAACAGGCCGGTGGCAGCAGCTAGCGTGAGCCATAAACCACTACCTTCAATCCACCGGTTTAGGTGAGTTCTCGGTAAATTAAGATTGGCCATATAGGGTAAATCCAGGTGTCCATCGAACTACTCAAGGGCGTACTCCAGTTTTGAATTTAGGACCAAGACTGGTTTTTATTTTCCCCTGTGCAGCATGCAGAAATGTGAATAAATATCGACGTGTATCCCTGGGATCAATTACGTCCTCTACAGCGAACGCCTCTGCTGTAAGTAGAGGGGAAGCGAAGCGCTGCAGTTCTTCCTCAATTTGAGCTTGCTTTTGCATCGGGTCGGGTGCGGACTCGATTTCTCGCCTGTACGCAGCTGCAACCCCGCCTTCGACCGGTAGCGAACCCCACTCCGCTGATGGCCACGCGAGCTTCAAGTCAAGGCCATTCTTGTCGTTCGTACCCATCCCTGCCATGCCGTAGCACTTTCGTATCACAACTGTCATTACAGGAACTGTCACCTGCAATCCAGCGTAGACTGTGCGCATTCCTTCACGCAATGTTGCTGCAGCTTCGGCAGCAGTGCCAATCATGAATCCAGGTACATCGACCAGATAGATGAGCGGGATATGAAAGGTGTCGCAAAGATCAATAAAGTGAGTTTGTTTTCTGGCTGCCTTCATATCCATCGCGCCGCCTAAAACCATAGGATTGTTTGCGACAACGCCAGCAACATGCCCTCCCAGGCGAGTGAAGCAGGTAATTACGGACTTGCCGAAGCGTGGCTGGATCTCGAATACGGAATCATGGTCGAAGATCAAGGAAATCAATTTCCGCATGTTGTACGGCTTGCGCCGCTCACGCGGGACGATCGAGAGCAATGATTCCTCGCGACGGTCTATGGGGTCGCTGGGGGACAGGTCGGGCGGCATTTCCCAAACGTTCTGTGGCAAATAAGACAAAAATTGTTTAATTTGTGTAAAACACTGAATTTCGCTTTCTGCAACATTATCGACAGTCCCTGCAAAATCGACTGCGATTTGAGAACCACCCAGTTCTTCTTTGGTGACTTTTTCGCCCAGTGAGCGTTCGACAACAGGCGGGCCAGCAGCAAAAATTTGACTGGTGTGTTTTATCATTATTGACCAGTGGGAAAGGATGGCGCGACCTGCGGGCCCACCCGCAGCAGTTCCGAGCACGGCACTTACCACCGGGACGATACCTAGGAGATCAACCGAACGCTCAAACCCATGAAGCCCGGGAAATACAGAGTACCCACGCTTCTGGGCAGAGGTTACGGAGCCACCTGCGCCATCGATCAGATTGATCAGCGGAATTCGATATTCAAATGCTAAATCTTCAACAAAACCGCCTTGCCCACCCTTTCGGCGCTGCCCGCCCCAACTAGTTCCGCCGCGCACCGTGAAATCCTCGCCGCCAATTGCTACTGTGCGCCCGGCGATGTTTCCCATACCCATTACGTATGGCGCTGGTATTACTTGTAGTAAGTTTCCATTGGGATCTTTGATCGCGTTTCCAGTTAATTTTCCAACTTCCTGAAACGTATCTGGATCGAGCAATAACTGTATACGCTCACGAATGGTAAGTCGGCCATGTTCGTGGTGGCGCTTTACCGAGGCTTCGCCGCCCAGTTCTTCCGCCCAGCGGTAGCGCTGTTGAATTTCGTCGGTTTCGGGTTTCCAGGTCATGGTCTGTTTCTAGATGTTTTTAAGATATTGTTCTTTGGATGCGCGCCAATGTGCGAAGTTGACCGCCATCTCGCGGTCATTGAAGGCGACGAGTTCGCTTTCAACCGAGTCCATGTTGCGTTCGCCCCTTGGTACCGGCAGCGCTCGCAGAGCCGCCGCGATCGCAGCACGGTGTGTTCGATGTCAAGCGCGGGCAGCGCCGGATTCTTGCCGCCTCAAAGATATTTGCAATCGCCGGTTTGAACAGGGCGGGTGGTATTGCCGCAAGCTCCTGTATCGACTTCGCGGATTCGACCAACGCCAGACCGGCGCCTGCGTCGACCCCGTTTGCTGCGCCAGCCGGGCGGTGAGCGTGTCCTACGCGCCGGGCGCGATCAACTGCCCGGCGCATCCATCATTCGCTGAAATCGTTCGCGTGGGTTCATCATCGGGGCGCCTCCTCGTGCCGGCCCAGCCGCTGCCTGAGTACGTAGTGCAGGATGCCGCCGTGACGGTAATAGTGGACTTCCTGCCGCGTGTCGAGCCTGCACGACACATTAAGTTTATGCAGTGTTTGTGAGCCTTTCCGGATGTGGACCGGCAGCGTCGCACGCGCCTCGAGTTCCCCCTCGAGCCCCAGGACATCGATCTCCTCGCTGCCGTCGAGTCCCAGCGTCTTGCGTGTGGCGCCGTCGGTGAACTGCAGCGGCAGTACGCCCATGCCGACCAGATTGGAGCGATGGATGCGCTCGAAAGACTCGGCGAGTAATGCGCGGACGCCGAGCAGCCGCGGTCCTTTCGCCGCCCAGTCGC
>Ga0335394_10006406_pt1 | contig 13283 bp, 7 predicted proteins | sample MAT03_FD_205741 | JGI IMG/M metagenome (GOLD analysis project Ga0335394, IMG submission 205741) | Freshwater microbial communities from Lake Fryxell liftoff mats and glacier meltwater in Antarctica - MAT-03 (spades assembly) (version 2) ...
CCGACCAGGACACCGATGGTCAGATAAAGCTGCCACGGCGTTTGCACCTGCGCCGAAAGCAGCAGGCCGGCTGCCATGATGGCCACCCCAGCCTCCAGCATCACCAGCGGGCCGTGCTTGTCCATCAGACGGCCCAACAGCGGGCTCAGCACCGCGGCGATCAAAAAGCCGAACGAAAACGCGCCGGCGGTGACGCCGCGATTCCAGCCGAATTCGTCGATGATCGGCGGGAACAGCAGTGAAAACGCGGTGCGCGCGTTGACCCCGATGGCCATGGTGACAAAGGCCACCGCGACGATGGCCCAGCCGTAGAAGAATGGCAGGCGGGCTGGTTTCACGCGGTAGCCGCAGTGCTGCCGGCGCCGTCATCCTTGTTGCAGCGGCAACACCATATAGGTGCTTGCAAGCGCCTGGAATAATCCGTGCAACCATTGAGCACTACATTATTCATGACAAAAGGTTGTCATGCGAATCAGGCAGAACAGGTCTTGCGTAGCGGTGCCGATCCAGTCGCCGGAAAAAAAGGCCGGGCTGTTGTCCGGTAGGGGTGTCAGCGCCAGGCCGGAACTGGCGCCTACGCTGCCCAAGAGCGCTAAGAATATGCCAAGCCAGTGCATTTGCTGGACCTGCCGGAAGGTTCGGCGGAATCAATTCCGCAGTCGCATGTTAACCGCTTGGTGCCCGCAGATACGACTGGGCGAGGCGCGGCTGCGCTGGCTTGGGCGTTGCGGCCGTGGCGCGCGATCGTGCAGGCTGCTTGCTGGAGATTTGCATGATGCATGACTTGTTCATCAGTTTGGTGCAGCAGAACGCGAACACCTTGTTGATCGCCGAGCGTGGCTCACCCAGGGGCCGAGCGCGCTGTCGGTACGGGTGCAAGTGGAAAAGTGGACCGCAGCCGCGCCGCCGATGCGGGCGTATGAAGCGCCGGCGATAGCTGAATAGGCAAGAAGCACCGCCAAAGCGGTCGCGACCCACGCGATGGGCCGACGCCATGCCCGAGGAGTGCAGCATGGCACAACCCCGCGGCTCACAGGTTCACGAGGTCAGGTGACATGCCTGCTTTTCGCTAGCCAAGCCCCGAATCGCCGTGTCCTACCTGACCGTTGTGCTCGATGCCGAACTCATCACGCGCCCAATCGGGCGCCGAATTTCGTGCCGCAACCACAGCCATCGGCAACCGGGCGCGCCGCAAAGGGCTCACTTTGACCAAGCTCGCGCGCATGCTCGATGCAAGCCGCTGAGCGGGTTGTCGTCGACACCAATGTCATTGTCAGCGGCATCCTGCTACCCGCTTCCACACCCGGCAGACTCCCCGATTTTCTCGCCCGGCACGGCAGCTTGATTTTCTCGGCGGCGACCCGCGACGAATTGCTCAGCGTCATCGCGCGCGAGAAGTTCGACCGGTACGTGCCCTTCGACGCGCGAGAACGCGCGGTCGCGATATTCTTGCGCGAATGCGAAATTGTCAGCCCGCGCCGCCTGTTTCAAGTCTGCCGCGACGCCAGGGACGACAAGTTCCTTGATGCCGCATACGCCGGCAAGGTTGATTGTCTGATTTTCGGCGACGCCGATCTGACCACACTGGGCCAATTTGAAGGTATTCCGATTATCAGAGCCGCCCGCTATCTCGCGGCCGCCGGCCGATAAGTTGCGGATCCCCTCGCGAGTCAACGCGTTTTTCCAGGTTGCCCCTGGATCGCCAACACTGGCAGCGGCGACTGATCGCGCAGCCTGACTGGCCACGCGCAGCGACGCGCCGTCGATTCACGGCATGGCCTGCAAGGCTACCGCGTTACCGTGATTGCCTGAACCCGCGCGGCCGGGAAATATCGACAATGCCTGCGCGGCGCGCAAACGCGCACCTGCCTGCCCCGTAGCTGGCCGGAACGCGGCTACACTTCCCGTTAAAGCGCGACGCACCGCAAACTGCGGTACTCGATACAAGGACCTGTGGGATGGCGAGCAAGAAGATCACGGCAGCGCGCGCACCCGGAAAACCGGGCGCGGCAGCGCCTCAAACGCCAGGCGCTGCGTCCGCTGGGCAAGCTGCCACCGCCGCCCGCGACTGCGCCTGGAGCGGCCGCCACGACGAGGCCATCGAACGTTGCACCCGGGCGCTGGCGGCCGAAACGCTTGCCCCGGCGCAGCGCATGGACCTCCTGGACCTGCGCGCCGAATCCTTGATCGCCGTGCGCCGCATCGATGCCGCCGGCGCCGATGCCCGCGCCATGCGCGCACTGGCCCGCTTGCACCAGGCGCCGGCTTTGCGCGTGCAGGCGTTCAAGCGCGAAACCCTGGTGCTGATGCGCCAAGGTCGGGTGCAGCCGGCTGTCGCAGCCGGCGCCAAGGCGGTCAAGCTGGCCCGCGCCGGTGCCGACCCGATCCTGTTGGCGCAAAGCCTCTTGTGCCTGGGCGAAGCGCAATTTCGCGCCACTCAAAACGCGGCGGCCGTGGCCAGCGGACGCCAGGCGGGCGAATTGTTCGAGGCCGCCGGCGACCCGATCGGCCTCGGCCGTGCCCATTGGGTGATGGCCTTCGGCCACTCCCGCCTGGCGCAGCATGAAGAGTCGCGCGCGGCGGCCAGGCGCGCCGTAGAGATCGCACGCCAGGCCGGCGACCAGAACGGGCTGGGCAACGCGCTCAACGTCATGGCCTTTTCGTCGCGCGACATCGCCGAGCGTTTCGCCCTGTTGCAGCAGGCAGCGCAGGCCTTCGAGCGCAGCGGCTATGCCTTCGGCGCCACTATGGTGGTCGGCAACCTGAGCGTCGCCTACGCGGAAATGGGCCTTTATCGCCTGGCCTTCAGGCTTTGCGAGCAGGAAGTGCAGCGCATCGGCAAGTTCGGCGCCGAGGTCAACATGACCCTGGGGCTGGGCTCGATGCTGAACTGGAAAGTTGCCGTCGGCGACATGGCGGGCGCGCGCGCCCTTTGGCCTCGATTCGATGCGCTGGTCGAAGAGCTCGACGAGCCGGTGACGCGGGCCGCCCGCGACTTTTGCGCCAGCGAACTGGCGCTGGGCGAGGGCGACGCCGCCGCGGCGGTCAAGCGCTTGCGTGCCAACCTGCGAGCGGTGCGATCGGACAATCCGGCACACGAACTCTACGCCCTGGTGCCACTGGCGCGCGCGTTGTTGGCCCACGGCGACCCTGCGGGCGCCTTGCGCGCAAGCAGCCGCGCGGCACGTCTGTATCGCGCACAGCACTTCGCGCGCGCCGATTTCGGGCGCAGCCAGGACATCTGGTGGTGGCATTCCCGGGCGCTGGCGGCGAACCGCCGGCGTGCCGACGCCTGGGTGGCGCTACAGCAAGCCCACGCGCTGCTGCTCGACGCGGTACGCAACGTGCACGACGAAGGCCTGCGCCGCAGCTTCCTGGGCAAGGTCGAAGTCAACCGCGACATCGTGCGCGCATGGCTTGGCGAGTCCGCGCGGCGCAAGCTGCCGCAAGTGCAGCGCCTCGCGCACCTGGCCAACGAGAGCAACGTCGGCGAACCCTTCAAGCGCCTGGTCGATACCGGCATGCGCTTGAACGAGCTGCGCAGCGCGGCCGTGCTCAATGAATTCCTGATCGACGAAGTGACGGAGCTCTCCGGTGCCGAGCGCGTGCTGCTGGTGCTGGAAGCACCGCAAGGGCCGCAGATCGCCGGCGCGCTATTGCCGAAAGGCGAGGACGCGCCCACTCTGCTCACAGCCATCACGCCCTGGCTGGACGAAGCACGCCGCACCCGCGCGGTGCGCCTGCGCCACGGCCCGGAAGGCGCGGAGCCGGTCGACCAGCGCTCTTGCCTCATCGCCCCGCTGGTCGCGCAGAACCGCCTGCTGGGTTTTATCTACGCCGACCTCGAAGGCGCGTTCGGGCGTTTTCACGACCCCGACCGCGATCTCCTGGCGATGCTGGCCGCCCAGGCCGCAGTGGCGCTCGACAACGCGCAATGGGCCGAGGAGTTGGAGCGCAAGGTCGAGGCACGCACCCACGACTTGGCCGACGCCCTCGGGCAGCAGACCGCGATCAGCGAAGTGCTGAAAGTGATCAGTCGCTCGACCTTCGACTTAGGTGTGGTGCTGCAAACACTGACGGAGAACGCCGCCCGCCTGTGCGGCGCCGATATGGCCGTCTTGTTTCGTCCGGACGGCAGGGGTGGTTTCCCTCCCTGGGCACCGTACAACTTTCCTCCGGCCTTCCTGGCCGCCCTGCAGGCCAAGCCGATCCGCCCCGGGGACGGCTCGTTGACAGGGCGCGTCCTGCAGGAGCGCCGGGTGCTGCAGATGGAAGACCTGCACAGCACAATCGGCTACCGGACTGACCTGGAGAGCGTCGCCAATTTCTCCACCTTGCTGAGCGTGCCTCTGCTCAAAGATGGCGAGCCGGTTCTGGCGATCACCATTGGCCGGCTCGGCGAGCGCCGCGCCTTTACCGATCAGCAGGTGGAATTGTTGGGCGCGTTCGCCGATCAGGCCGCCATCGCCATCGAGAACGTGCGCCTGTTCAACGAGACCCGCGAAGCGCTGGAGCGCCAGACTGCCACTTCCGAAGTGCTGCAGGTGATCAGCAGTTCGGTCTCGGACGCGGCGCCGGTGTTCGACAAGATCGTCGAGAGCTGCAACCGCTTGTGCGAGGGCGACCACGCCGTGGTGTCTCTCATTGGCGACGATGGGCAGGTGTACCACGCAGCGGTTTTCCCCCACATGCCGCAGGCGCGTGAAAAGCTCGACCGCGGCTTCCCGCGGCCGCTGGAGCAGGCCTACCAGGCGTATCCGATCCGCAAACGCGCGGTAGTGCACTACCCGGATATGGTGAACGGCCCCAACGTGCCGGAAGGCATGCGCCAGATGGGTCGCGATGTCGGTAACTTCTCGATGCTGATCGCACCCATGATGTGGGAAGGCCGTGCGGTCGGTACGCTGCATGTCAACCGCATGCCGCCGCGGCCCTTCACCGAGAAGGAATTCAGCCTGCTGCGCACCTTCGCCGACCAGGCCGTCATCGCCATCCAGAACGCGCGGCTCTTCAACGAGACCCGCGAAGCGCTGGAGCGGCAGACCGCCACCGCCGAGGTGCTCAAGGTGATCGCCGCATCGCCTTCGGATGTGCAGCCGGTGTTCGACGCCATCGCCGCGAGCTCCAACCGCCTGCTGGGCGGTATGTCGACGATGGTGGCGCGCATCATCGAAGACTCACTGCACCTGATGGCGTTCACCTCCACCAATCCGGCCGGCGACGAAGTGTTGAAGGCGAGCTTCCCGATTCCGCTTTCGACGGCTTTCTATGGACCCGCGATCCGTGGCGGTGAAGTAGTGCGCATCGTCGACACCGAGGATGAATCGGCAGTCGGAACGAAGTTGCGCGACCTCGGGCGCGCGCGCGGTTACCGCAGCATGCTGTTCTGCCCGTTGATGCGCGAGGGCGTTGCCATTGGCATGATCAGCGTCACCCGCAAGGATCCCGGCACATTCGCCGAGGATCAGGTGCAGTTGCTGCAGACCTTCGCCGATCAGGCTGTCATCGCGATTCAGAACGCACACTTGTTCGAGGCCGAGCAGGTGCGCTCGCGCGAGTTAGAGGAATCCCTGAGCTACCAGACCGCGACCAGTGATGTGCTCAGGGCGATCAGCCGCACTACCTTCGACGTGAAGGCGGTGATGAGTTCGCTGGTCTCCTCCGCGGTGCGCCTGTGTCGCGCCGATGCCGCTTCGTACTTCCGCTTCGACGGCCAGGCCTTCTTCTGGGATGCCGGCTTGAACATCGATCCCGCCTACGAGGAAATCGAGCGCAACACGCGCATCGAGTTGACCCGCGGCACATTGGTGGGTCGCGCCGGGGTCGAGCGCCGCACCGTGCACATCATCGATGCGATGACCGACCCCGAATACGCGGTCAAGGGCGAAGCGCAGGTCGGCGGCGTGCACACCATGCTGGGCGTGCCGATGCTGCGCGAAGGCCGGCTGCTGGGCGTGTTCGCCATCGCCCGCCAGCGGGTCGAAGCCTTCACCGAGCGGCAGATCGAGCTGGTGACGATGTTCGCCGACCAGGCCGTGATCGCCATCGAGAATGTGCGCCTGTTCAATAAGACGCAGGAGGCGCTGGCCCGCCAGACCGCCAGCACCGACATTCTGCGGGTGATCAGCGGCTCACCGAACAATGTGCAACCCGTATTCGAAGCGATTGTCGGCGCAGCCGTGAGGTTGCTCGACTGCGATATGGCGTTTGTGCTGCGCCGCGACGGCGACATAATATCGATTGCAACAGGGGCCAGCCGCGACGGCCCGCTGACGGACCTGGGGCCGGCATCGAGCTTTCCCGTCGACCCGAGCGCCAACTTCCCGTCGCGCACTATCGTGGACAAAGCCATCCTGCACATTCCGGACTGGTCAGCCATCGAGTTGCCAGAGCATGAGCGTGTCATCCAGACGACGTTTGGTGTGAATGCAACGCTCTTCGTTCCCCTGTTGCGGGAAGGCGAGTGCATCGGCCTGCTTTCATTCGCGCGCAAGCAGGCAGGTGTATTTCGCAAGGAGGAAATAGCACAGGCCGAGTCGTTTGTTGATCAGGCGCTGATCGCCATCGAGAACGTGCGCCTGTTCAACGAGACCAAGGAAGCGCTGGAGCAGCAGCAGGCAGCCGGCGACATCCTGTCCGTCATCAGCAGTTCCGTGGCTGACGCGCAGCCGGTGTTCGACAAGATCCTGCAAAGCTGCAAGCACCTGTTCGGCGGCGACGAGCTCGATGTGTTGCTCGTCGACGAGCAGGGCATGCTGCGCATCGGCGCCTACCTGGGCGATGCGCACGACATCGTGGCGGCCACCTTCCCGGCGCCGGTGGAGCGCACGCCGGCCGGCCGCGCGATCCGCGAACGCCGTGTCGTGCACTGGCCGGACCTGGTCAACGGCGAGGATGTGCCCGGCGTATTGCGCAAGATGGCCAAGCTCATCGGCTATACGTCGATGGTGTTCGCGCCCATGTTGTGGGAAGGGCGCGGCATCGGCGCCATCGGCGTCGCGCGTTCCACCGGGCCGTTCAAGCCCAAGGAACTGACCATGTTGCAGACCTTTGCCGACCAGGCAGTGATCGCGATTCAGAACGCAAAATTGTTCAATGACACGCAGGAGGCGCTGGAACAGCAGACGGCGACCGCCGAGATACTCAATGTAATCGCGAGTTCGCCTACAGACGAACAGCCGGTCTTCGACGCGATCGTCAAGGCATCGATGCGCCTGGCCGACTGCACCAGCACCTTCCTGTTTCGGCGCGAAGGAAATGCTTTCCGTACCGCGGCCAATGCGTACGTCGATGCGCAATTCGTCCGCGGCGAGTTCACTGACGCGATGCCGATCGATCCCGCGGCCAATTTTCCGTCGCGCGTTTTCACCAGCAAGACAATGTTGCACATTCCGGACTGGTCCGCGATCGAGCTGCCGCCTTTCGAGCAATTGATGCAACAGCTCCGCGGTCTGCGCGCCACCCTCATGGTGCCGCTGATGCGGGACGGCGAATGCTTCAGCGTGCTGGGATTTGCCCGCACGGTGGCCAGAGGGTTCAGCGAAAAGGAAATCCTGCTTCTGGAAGCCTTCACCAGCCAAGCGGTGATCGCGATCCACAACGCACGGCTGTTCAACGATACCAAAGAGGCCTTGGAGCAGCAGACTGCGACGGCCGAAATCCTGAGCGTCATCAGCAGCTCGGTGGCCGATACCGCGCCGGTGTTCGACAAGATTCTGCAAAGCTGCAAGAAGCTTTTCGACAGTTCCGAACAAGGCATCATCCTGGTCGCGGAAGATGGCGTTGCCACGATCGCGGCGCACCATGGGCCGGCGCGCGATCGCGTGATGGAAATCGTGGCGTCGGGCCTTGCCGACGGGCAGGCACAGGTCGAGGGGATTCGGCAGCGCCAGGCCTTGCACTATCCCGATGCGCTGGCGGACCAGGCAAAGGGTCCGGTCCAGCGCGTCGCACGGGCGCTTGGCACGGGCAGCTACTCGCAAGTCGTGGCACCCATGGCCTGGGAGGACAACCCGGTGGGCTGGCTGTATGCCATGCGCCAGCCGGCGGTCGGGTTCACCGAGAAAGAAATCGCGCTCCTGAAAACCCTGGCGGACCAGGCGGTGATCGCGATCCAGAACTCGCGGCTGTTCAACGACACCAAGGAGGCGCTGGAACAGCAGACCGCCACGGCCGAGGTGCTGCAGGTGATCAGCAATTCGGTGTCGGACACCGCGCCGGTGTTCGCGAAGATTCTCGACAGCTGTCAGCAACTCTTCGTGACGGACCAACTCGCGATCTATCTGGCCCAGGACGATGGGCAATTGCACGTCGGTGCGTTGCGCGGCGCGGCGATCCAGGCCATGAGCGCGTCGCTGCCCAAGCCGCTCGACCAGACCGTGACCGGGCGGGCCATTGCCGAACGGCGCACGATTCATGTGCCCGATGCCGCCGCCATGCCGGACATGCCGCCCACAGTGCGAGACCTGCTGGAGCTGACGGGCAACTACGCCGCCGTTTTCGCGCCCTTGCTGTGGGAAGGCCAGGGTATCGGTTCGATCATGCTGATGCGCCAGCCGCCCGCGCCATTCACCGACAAGGAAATCGCGCTGCTGCGCACCTTTGCCGACCAGGCGGTGATCGCGATCCAGAACGCCCGGCTTTTCAAGGAGACCCAGGACGCGCTGGAACGCCAGACCGCCAGCGCTGAGGTGCTGCGCGTGGTCAGCGGCTCGATGGCCGATACCCAGCCGGTGTTTGACAAGATCCTCGATAGCTGCCAGCGGCTGATCGATTGCACCGACATGTCGGTGCTGACCATTGACCAACAATCGCTGGTGCACGTGGGTTCTTCTCGCGGAAAGTCCGGCGACCGGTGGGCGAAGTTCAGGCCTGATCGGGTTGAAAAAACCGTCATCGCCGAAGCCATGCAGGAACGTCGGGTGATGCACTACCCGGATATGGCCAGTGGCGCAGGCGTGCCCGAAGTCCTGCGGCGCGTGGCGGCCAAAACGGGCGCCAATGGTTCCGCCGTGATCGCGCCCATGATCTGGCGAGGCCGCGGCGTCGGCGCACTCTACATCGTGCGCATCGCCTATGAAGGGCGTAAGTTGCAGGCCTTCACGACAAAGGAAATCACGCTGGTCGAAACCTTCGCCAGCCAGGCCGTCATCGCGATCCAGAACGCGGGGCTGTTCAAGGAGGCGCAGGACGCGCGTGCCGCGGCCGAGACCGCCAACGAAGCCAAGAGTTCGTTCCTGGCCACCATGAGCCACGAGATCCGTACGCCGATGAATGCGGTTATCGGCATGAGCGGCCTGTTGCTCGACACGCCGCTTTCCGACGAGCAGCGCGACTTCGCTTCAACCATCCGCGATTCCGGCGATGCGCTGCTCAACATCATCAACGACATCCTCGACTTTTCCAAGATCGAGGCCGGGCGCATGGACATCGAGGCGCATCCGTTCGACCTGCGCGATTGCGTGGAGTCGGCGCTCGATCTCATCAGCACCCGCGCGGCCGACAAGCGCCTCGATCTCGCTTACCTGTTCGAGGGCGAGGTGCCGGTGGCGCTCAACGGTGACGTGACGCGCCTGCGCCAGGTGCTGTTGAACCTGCTCGCCAACGCGGTCAAGTTCACCGAGGCTGGTGAGGTGGTGCTGACGGTCGGCGCCAAGCCGGTGGAACAGGCGATGGAGCTCACCTTCGCGATTCGCGATACCGGCATCGGGCTTTCTGTCGAGGGCATGGGGCGCCTCTTCCAGTCGTTCTCGCAGGCCGATTCGTCGACTACGCGCAAATACGGCGGGACCGGGCTCGGGCTGGCGATTTCCAGGCGCCTGGCCGAGCTGATGGGCGGGGGCATGTGGGTCGAGAGCGCGGGCCCGGGTCACGGCTCGACCTTCACCTTCACGATGGTTGCGCCGGTGGCCGAGTCACCGCAGGCGAACCGGCGCGACTTTATCGGCCAGCAGCCGGCGCTGGCGGGCAAGCGCATCCTGGTGGTGGACGACAACGCCACCAACCGCCGCGTGCTTTCGCTGCAGGCCGGCAAGTGGGGCATGCGCACGCGCGACACCGCATCCGCTGGCGAGGCGCTGCGTTGGCTCGACGCCGGCGAGGCCTTCGATCTTGCCGTGCTCGACATGCACATGCCGGAGATGAATGGCCTGACGCTGGCGCGCGGCATCAAGGCGCGCAATCCCAAGCTGCCGATGATCCTCTTTAGCTCACTGGGGCGGCGCGAGGCCGGCGATACCGAGAGCCTGTTCACCGCGTACCTCTCCAAGCCGCTGCGCCAGTCGCAGTTGTTCGACACCCTGGCGGGCCTGCTCGAAGGCGATGCGGCGCCGCGGCAGGTCGCCACGCCGGCGAAGCCGAGAATGGACGAGGGCATGGCGCTGCGCCGCCCCTTGCGCATCCTCCTGGCCGAAGACAACGTGGTCAACCAGAAGCTCGCCATGCGCCTGCTGCAGCAGATGGGCTACCGCGCCGACCTTGCCGGCAACGGCGTGGAGGCGATCGAGTGCGTCAGCCGCCAGACCTACGACGTGGTGCTGATGGACGTGCAGATGCCCGAGATGGACGGGCTGGAGGCCTCGCGGCGCATTACCGCGCGCTGGCCCCAGGGCGCGCGGCCGCGCATCGTTGCCATGACCGCCAACGCCATGCAGGGCGACCGCGAGCTGTGCCTGGCCGCCGGCATGGACGACTACATCACCAAGCCGATCCGCGTCGACCAGCTCGTCGAGGCGTTGAACAACACCCAAGCCCGCAAGGAATAGCATGAGCGCCAACCCCATCGACATGGCCGTCTACAACGACCTGGCGGAAACGGCCGGCGCCGAATTCGCCGCCGAGCTGGCCGGCACCTTTCTCGAAGAGGCGCCGCCCATCCTGGCGGAACTGCGCGCCGCGCTGGGGTCACAGTCGGCCGACGGTTTCCGGCGCGCCGCCCATTCGCTCAAGTCCAACGGCCATACCTTCGGCGCCACGCGCCTGGCGGAAATGGCGCGCGAGCTGGAACTGGGCGGGCTGCCTGCCCACAGCGCGCCGATCGAGGCGCTGGAAGCCGAGTACCACAAGGTGGCTGCGGCCCTGGCGGAGCTGATCCGTGGCTGAAGGCGGCGCGCGGCTCCTGGTGGCCGACGACAACAAGGTCAACCGCCTGCTGCTGACCCGCAACCTGGTATTGCTGGGGCATCGCGTCGCCAGCGCGGAGAACGGTCGCATCGCGCTCGACATGCTGCGCGCCGAGCCCTACGACCTGCTGCTGCTCGACATGGAAATGCCTGAGATGGATGGCTTCCAGGTGCTGGAGCAGATGGTGGGCGAGCCCAAGCTGCGCGACATTCCGGTGATCGTCACCAGCTCGCTCGAAGGCATCCACAACGTGGTGCGCTGCATCGAGCTGGGTGCCGACGACTACCTGCCCAAGCCGGTGAACCCGGTGTTGCTCAAGGCGCGTGTGGGCTCCAGCCTGGAAAAAAAACGCCTGCGCGACCAGCAAAAAGACATGGTGCGCCGCTTCGCCACCTCGGAAGTGGCCGAGGATTTGCAGAAATCCGGCTTCGCGCTCGGCGGCCGGCGCTTGCGCGGCACGGTGATGTTCTCCGACATTCGCGGCTTTACCTCGCTGTGCGAAGCGCAGACGCCGGAAGAAACCATCGAACTGCTCAACAGCTACTACGCCCTGATGTTCGACGCCATCAGCGGCCAGGGCGGGGTGGTCAACCAGATGATCGGCGACGGGCTGATGGCGGTGTTCGGCGCGCCGCTGCCGCTTGCCGAGCCGGAACTGGCCGCGGTGCGCGCCGCGCTCGACATGCTGGAATTGATCGATATGTTCAACCTCGAGCGCTCGGCCATGGAGAAGGCGCCGATCCGCATCGGCGTGGGCATCGCCTCCGGCGAAATGGTGGCCGGCTATACCGGCACGGAAGCGCGCGCCACCTACACCTGCATCGGCGACACCGTCAACCTGGCCGCGCGCCTGGAAGCGCACACCAAGGAGGCCGGGCGCGACATCCTCATCGATGGTGACACCCAGGCCGCGTTGGGCGAGCGCGTGCCGGTCGAAGCGATCGGGGAGGTGCGGTTCAAGGGCAAGGCGCAGCCGGTACCGGTGTTCGCGGTGCGGCCGCAGGCGCAGAGATGATGTCGACGCTGGCGATCCGGAGCGCGCCGCTGCGGACTACAAAGTCGGACCGGTTCGTTTAGTCACCCACACTGCATCAGGGCGTAACGCTGAAGAAGAAGGGGGCACGCAAGACTTCAAGTTGGCCCTTCCTACGTCTGTTCGCCGGCGACGACAACCCCGCTTTGGACAAAGACTTGGTGGACGATATCATCGCTCGAGCGCGAGAGGTTCCCCGTCCTGATGTATCGGCATTCTCCGTCGGCACATACTGGAGGACGCTGCAACAACAACCCGTTATCACCGCGGTTTCAATTGGCAAAGGCGGTTTAAATCCGTGTCACGGCATCGGCGGCCCGGCCGGCGCCTGACTGTCCCGCCGCGACCCCACCGGTCTCCGCCCGACGGGCGGTGGTCAGCAGTTCGTGCACGCTGGCGATTTCCACGCGGCGGTGCCCCGCGGGCGTACGCCAGCCATGCAGATGGCCCCCGTCCATCCAGCGTTGCACCGTCTGCCGCGGCGCACGCCCCGTCTCGTCGATCGTCTCGCGGCACTGATCCCGCCACCACGCAAACATCGGCATCGCACCTACGGGGTGCTGGCGCCCAACGCGCCTGCGCTATGCGGTCACCGCGCTGGCGCAGCCCGCTGAGATTGCCGCCGCACCGAGGCCGGTCGAGCCGATCCCGCCGCAAGCGGCCCCGGCAGCGCCAATGCATCGCCAGGCGGCGCGCTACGTCTGGGCGCTGCTGCTTCGCGCGCATCTACGAGGTGCTTCCGCTTACGTGCCCGCTGTGCGGTGGCGCGATGAAGATCATCGCTTTCATCACCGAGGCGGTGGTCATGCGGGAGATTCTCGGTCATCTGCGTGAGCCCAAGTCACCGCCGCGCCTGATGCCGGCCCGTGGGCCGCCGCTGTGGGAGATGCAGGGCCGCGAACCGGCCGAGGGCGATCCACGCGCGCAACCCATGCCGGACTACATGCCGGACTACGAGTTCGATCAGCGCATTGCGTGGTAGGGCAAAAGACGACAAGACTGGCTCGTCGGGGGCGAGTCTTGCCTGTGGCCACCCGAGCGGCGAAATTCCGCCGCTCGGGTGGGCACAGGCACACACAATGGGCATGCCGGGGCGGGGTTTCAGCGGTTTGTCAGGGGTCTTCGACGC
>Ga0335394_10006407_pt1 | contig 13283 bp, 8 predicted proteins | sample MAT03_FD_205741 | JGI IMG/M metagenome (GOLD analysis project Ga0335394, IMG submission 205741) | Freshwater microbial communities from Lake Fryxell liftoff mats and glacier meltwater in Antarctica - MAT-03 (spades assembly) (version 2) ...
AATCTGCTGGCGGCTAATGTGATGATGGAGAATTGTCCCGACTTTACGGTGACCAGCAATGCGCCGACCCTCCTTTTGCCAGGGGTTACGCTGATTACCTGGACGGCCGTGGATGCCAGCAACAACGAGAGCACCTGTTCGTATGCGGTGACCGTGATTTGCCCGACCAGTCCCGTGATCGGCGGAACCAACGGAGGAAATGCAGCTGCAACAGTTGCCTTGATGGCTCACCGCAGCCTGGGATTAACGATTGCCCCAAACCCGGCGACCAGCCAGGTCATGCTGCTTTTGGAAGGTGTGGGTGAGCAAGGCGGCGAATTGACTCTGTTCGACCCATTGGGACGGATGGTATGGCAACAATTCCTGACAGGAGAACAAGCACAAGTGTCGCTGGATGTGAGTCATTCGAATTTTGCCTCCGGCATCTATCAGGTACGGGTGCGTACGGAGGATGGAATTATTACCAAAGGACTGGTTGTCAATAAGTTGTAAACAATGCTCTGCTTTTTATAATTTCACACAACGCCACGACGACACAACGACGATCCTTTACCCATTCGTCGTGGCGTCGTGTGAAATTATGAATCGCCGTTTTTCTTCCTCGGTTTCTTGAAGTAAAAGATGTCTTTCCCAATGGGCGGTACGGTATCGCCCAACAAAAAACCGAATGGCTTCAGGGATTCAATGCGATCAAAAATTACTTTTACGATGGCGGTCAGCGGAATGGCCAAAAACATCCCTGCTACGCCCCACAAGGCGCCACCGACCAGCACAACAACTATGGAAACCAGGGCATTGATCTTCACCTTGGAGGCCACGATCTTTGGGACGATGATGTTGTTGTCTACAAACTGCACCACGGCGTATGCGCCGAATACAAAAAGTGCATAAACAGGCTCTTCTGTAGCCAGCGCCACCAGCATAGGCAATGCAATGGCGATGATGCCACCGATGTAGGGGATCAGGTTGAGCAGTGCGCCGAGGATACCCAGCAGAATGGCATACTGGATACCCAGCAACAGCAGGGCAGTGCAATTCAGTGTGGCGACAATAGACGCTTCTAACAGTAACCCGATCAAATAACTTTGAATCAATGTTTTAGTCTCGGTCAGTATCTCTACGACTGTGGCATGTTGATCGCGGGTAAACAATTGCGCGATGAAGTCAAGCAACAGGGGTTTGTAAAACAAGATCATAAAAATGTAAACCGGCAATAAAAAAACCACCACCAAAACGCCCCCCACGGCACTCAGCGTTGTCCCGATCATTCCCGTGCCATTGCTCAGACCTTGCTGTTTGGTTTGCTCTACCCAGGTCTTCATTTTAGAAGCCTTTATGTTGAACTCCTCTGCTACCCAGGCAGTGCTTTTGCGAAAAAGGGCCGCAAATTTTTCTTCGAACACGGGAAATGTTTCACCCAATACCGTCAACTGCGAGGAAATAAAATAGATCAGCCCTGCCGCTATGGAGAATGCTACCAACGATGTGAGCAAGATGGCCATCACCCGGTTCAATCCTTTGTTACACAAATAATTGACCGCCGGGTTGAGCAAAATAGCAAATATCGTGGCATAAATAAGGGGCACGATCACCTCCTGGCCTACATACAGCGTATAAAAGAAGGCCACCAGACCGACCATGATGTGAGAAAGTCTGATGTAAACAGGAGTTTCAGAATGGGTAGACATAATGAGAGCAAAATTAGAAATAGTAGGGTAAATATATAGGCCAATCAGTTGCAACGCTGCATTTGCTTTTTTCGAAGCATTTGAGGGCGTTGGGTGCATACCTGATTGACTATTTAACACAAACTTCATCCAGGACTTCCGGAGCCGTGTGCAGGTCGTACCTACCTTTGTCTGCTGGTTCCTAACCGTATCATCTCAGGACAAATTCATTATCCTTTTGCTCATGAAAAAATTCTACTTGTTCCCGACAGGGGGTAAGCCGCTTTCCCTTTTTTCCCACTTCATCGGTTGTTGTATTGGCTTGTCTGCTTTGTTCTGCGGACCAATGGCCGATGCCCAAACGACGATTACACAGTGGAATTTCAACTCCAATCCCGCCGATGCGAGCACTGGCACCGGACTCACCACACCCAGCACAGGCACCGGAACAGCATCCACCGTTGGCAGCACGTCCACCTCTTTTGCATCTGGCGATGCCAATGGCGGCAGTACAGACCCTGCTTCGGGCGATGACAGTGGTTGGAACATCACTACATATGCCACACAAGGGACTGGCGACAAAAGCAAGGGCACCCAGTTCGCAGTCAGCACAGCAGGCTTTCAAAACATCTTGGTCAAGTGGGACCAGCGCCACTCCAACACGGCACCGCGCCACGTACAGTTGCAATATACGACCGACGGCAGTGCGTGGATTGATTTTGGCAGCCCCTTCGTGGGTGCTGCGGGCGACACCTGGTTCAACAACCGCTCGGCGGACCTTTCCAGCATCCCGGCGGCCAACAACAACCCCAACTTTGGAATCCGCATCGTCGCTACTTTCGCGCCAACCACATCGGCGTATGCGGCTTCCAACACAGCCAGCAACTATTCCACCACCGGCACCTGGCGGTTTGATATGGTGACCATCAGCGGCACTCCGCTCTGTGTCACTCCGACCGGTACGTTGTCCAACAGCGGCCCTGTTTGTCCGGGTGGCGCTGTCAATCTGACCTTCAATGCAACCGTCAACAACGGCCCCTTCAGCATTGTGGTCAACGGCACGACCTATAACAATGTGATCAGCGGGATGCCTTTTGCCACTTTGACAGAGGGCGTTCAATTTTCAGGCACTACGACATTCACTTTGACCCAAATTACGGATGCGAACGCTTGTGCAGCCAATGGCCTCAACGTGCAGACCACCGTGACCGTGAGCAGCCTCTCCAATACAACAATCACTGCCACCCCCAATCCGGTTGCACAAGGTGGCACCCTGAATCTGTCGGTCCCATCGGCTGGCGCAGGCGCCATCTACAATTGGGCAGGCAACGGAGTTGTCAACACCGATGCCAACGCAACCACCGCTGTACCGACAGCAGGCGGTCCACAAACATATAGTGTGACGGTCACCAACGCCGGCAATTGTATCTCGACCGGCACCGTTTCCGTACCGGTTACGCCCGCTGTCACCTTGTCGGTCAGCACCAATACCGGGTCAGAGGCCAGCACGACGGCGGTGACGGTCACCGCTACGGCCTCGATTCCTGTTGCTGGCAACAAAACCGTCAATGTGGCGGTTTCTGGCGCAGGGATCACATCGGGCGACTACTACCTTTCCAAAACTACGATCACCATACTCAACGGACAAACAAGCGGTTCTGTAACTTTTACAGTCGCAGACGATGGTTTGACGGAGCCGACTGAAACGGCTACCCTGACATTGAATTCCCCGTCGTCGGGCATCGTTTTGGGCAATCCTGTTTCCCAGAATGTGGTGATTACCGACAACACCTGTAGTTTTTTGAGAAAAACAGGTGGCTTCGCAAGTGCCAATGGCGCAGAAATCCCTGCATTTGACCCGGTGAGCAAGCGATTGTACACAGTGGCTGGCACCGTCGTGGAAGTGCTTTCGGTCAGCAACACCGGTACGCTGAGTTTGATCGGTTCCCTGCCGTCTGGGTTGACACCTCCCGCTGGCACCACCGCTATTCCAAACAGCGTAGCAACCAATAACGGGATACTGGCAGTATCTTTTGCCATCGTCAACTCCACCACGAATGCCCAGCAAGCGGGCCGCGTGGGCTTTTACACAGCCGCCACGGGTGCGTTTTTGAATGTAGTGATGGTCGGTGCCTTGCCGGACATGATCGCTTTCACGCCCGACGGATCCAAATTGCTGAGCGCCGACGAAGGCGAGCCGAACAGTTATGGTCAGCCTAACTCCGTGGACCCGGAAGGCACGGTCAGCATCATCAATTTGGCCAATGGTGTAGCCAATGCAACTGTTCAGACCGCCGGTTTTACAAGTTTTAACGGCCAGGCCGCAGCACTTCGCACCGCTGGCGTACGGATTTACGGTCCGGGCGCTACGGTCGCACAGGACTTTGAACCGGAGTACGTTGCGTTTTCCGCCGACGGTCAAACAGCACGGATCATCTTACAGGAAAACAATGCGATTGCTGTGCTCGACATCGCTTCTGCCACCTTCACCAGCATCCAGCCGCTGGGATTAAAGAACCATAGTCTGCCAGGCAACGGCCTCGATGCCAGCGACCAGGACGGACCGGCCATCAACATCCAGACGCGCCCGATCTTCGGGATGTATCAGCCGGATGCCATTGCCCGCTACACGGTAGGCGGACAAGACTACTATGTGACGGCAAATGAAGGAGATTCGCGATCTTATACCGGTTTCAACGAAGAAGTCCGCGTAAGTGCAGGTACGTATGTGCTCGATCCTGCTGCGTTCCCCAATGCCGCTACACTCAAAGCCAGCTCCAACCTGGGCCGCTTGCAACTGACCAACGCATCGGGCGACACCGACGGCGACGGCGATTTTGACCGTATTCAGGCGTTTGGTGCGCGTTCTTTCTCCATTTGGAATGCAGGAGGTATCCAGATATTCGACAGCGGCGACCAATTGGAGCAAATCACGGCAGCCAAAACCCCTACGTTGTTCAACTCGGATGGAGCCGCTGCGAATTTTGACACCCGCAGTGACAACAAAGGCCCTGAGCCAGAAGGTGTTGCGATCGGCGCCATCAACAACATCACCTACGCATTTGTCGGGATGGAGCGCACAGGCGATGTCATCGTCTATGACGTGACCAACCCTGCCGCACCTGTATTCGTGCAGTACCTCAACGTACCTGAAGACCGCGGGGTGGAAGGATTGATCTTTGTATCAGCCGCCAGCAGTCCTACGGGAAATGCGCTGCTCATCACGACTGCCGAGGCGAGTCTCACGGTATCTGTCTATGAAATCAATGTGCCCAGCGTTTCCATTGCTGTGTCGGAAACCTCCGGCACGACCAGCAACGATGGCGTGATCTGCTCCAACAGCAGTGCTACACTGACCGCCTCCGGCGGTGTGAGTTATGTGTGGAGCACCAATGCCACCACGCCCGCTATTGCTGTTGCGACAGCCGGCACTTACACAGTGACCGCCACCAACGCCAATGGCTGCACGGGTACGGCTACTTATACGCTGACCGTAAATCCTGCACCAACAGTTGCCATCACAGGAACGCTGACATTTTGTATCGGAAGCAGCACGACGCTGACTGCAACCGGCAGCCTGGCGAATTATGTATGGAGCACCAACGCCACCACGGCTTCCATTTCCGTGAATACCGCAGCGGTTTATACTGTGACGGCTACAAACACGAACAACTGTGTATCAACGACCTCCGCCACCGTCGTGGTGAATCCACTGCCCACTGTGACCTGCCCGGGCAACCAGAGTGTTTGTGCAGGCGCTCCAGCCTTTGTGCTCACCGGAGGGATTCCTTCAGGCAGCACATACACGGGTACCGGAGTCAATGCAGGATCATTTGATCCATTCGCTGCAGGCGTGGGCGTACACCCGCTCACTTACAGTTACACGGACGGCAATGGCTGTTCTAATAGTTGCACATTCAGCATCACCGTCCGCCCCCAACCGAATGGCCTGATCACGGCTACCAGCCCTGTGCCTGCTAACTCAACGGGCAACACAGCCGCAGTGGAAAATGCCGGAGCGGGCGCAACCTACAGCTGGTCCATCACAAACGGAACGATCACCGCAGGACTGGGCGGCAATACCATCACCTACACGGCAGGTGCTGCGGGCAATGTGGTACTTGACGCAACGATCACCAACAGCGCGGTGTGCACGACCACCAGCAGCCGGACCATTGCCATTGGCCCGGTGCCGCAACTCAACTGCCCGCCCAGCATCGTTCGCACAACCAGTGCCGATGGGACAACAGGCAATTGTGCCTTCACAGGCGCGCTCTCCCACCCCGCCACCAGCGGAGCCAACACCCCCATCACGCTGACCATCGCGTTTGGCAACGGTATCCCGGCGCCCGGTGCATTGCCGACAGGCGGAATTGTATTTGCTGGAAGTTCAAGCAATTACAACTTTGATGTTGGAAAAACGACGGTGACCTACACGGCTACCGACAACACTGGCAATTCGGCCAGTTGTTCTTACACAGTGCAAGTGACCGACAACGAACTGCCCTCCATCGTATGTCCGTTGTCCGTTACAAAATTCACGGATGCCAACCTGTGCAGCGCGGTCGTCAACTATTTCAACCCGACAATTTCAGACAATTGCACGGCTGTGGTTTTGGTGCGCACCAGTGGTCCGGCCAGCGGCTCTGTTTTCCTCAAAGGGACTACTATGGTGAACTGGAAGGTGACAGATGCAAGTGGCAACAGCGCGGTGTGCGGATTTGCGGTCACCGTCAAGGATGGTCAGGTGCCTGCGATTGCTTGTCCGGCCAACCAGGCCAAAAGCACCGACCCGAGCCTATGTTCGGCAGTGGTCCACTATGCCACACCAACGGCGACGGACAATTGTACGCCCGCCCCCACCTTGTCATTACAGAGCGGTCAAAATAGCGGCACGGCATTTCCGAAAGGTGCCACAACCGTCGTTTGGCGCGCCACCGACGCAGCCGGTTTGACCAAGACCTGCACTTTCCGGGTGACGGTGAACGACAACCAGGCTCCGACGATCACTTGCCCGGCCAATCAGGTGCGCAACACGGATGCGAATGTTTGTACTGCGCTGACCGTCTATCCTACGCCCACTTTTGTGGACAACTGCCCGGGCGGCTCCGTGTCTATCCTGAACGGATTGCCTTCCAACTCGGCCTTCCCGAAAGGCATCAACAATGTGATCTGGCGGGCAACCGACGCCGCCGGTCTGGTAGCCCTCTGCTCCTTCACCGTCACGGTCATTGACAACCAGGTTCCCAAGATCACTTGCCCTGCCAACCTCGTCCTGACGGGTACGATCACCGATGGCGTTTGTTCGGCAGTGGGTGTGTATGCCAACCCGACCACGACGGATAACTGTACAGCAGCCTCCGTTTATTTGCAGAGCGGTCTGGCGAGTTATTCGGCGTTCCCGCAAGGCGTGACCACCAACGTATGGAGAGCCACCGATGACGGCGGCCTGACAGCGACTTGTGCATTTACGGTGACCGTCAGTTGCGGAACAGGAATGGAAAGTGAAGGGTTTGAAGTTCGAACTTCGAAGTTTGAAGTTCGAACAACCGACAACCGTCAACCGATAACGATGACCCTGGCTCCCAATCCGGCCACCACAGAAGTAACCATTTCGGTGGAAGGCATTGTACCGGAGGCAGGCAGCGAGATTTCAGTGTTCGATGTGCAGGGCCGTTTGGTGTGGCAGCGGACGATGGAGGCGGGTGTTTTGCCTGCTCATCCTTTTACGTTCTCCCTTTCAGACTTTTCCTCCGGGCTGTATTTTGTCACCCTGCGCTCCGAGGGGGCGGTCGTTACGAAGCGACTGGTTGTCAACAGGTTGTAACCTGATCTTTGAAGTAAGGGCATAACTTGGGTTATCCCGAATTTTTAAGAAGTCCCATATTGGTGCCGCGTTCCTTATGCTGGATGTCGCAGAAAAAAGTTTTGCAGGAGGTCTGTACTTTGTGACCCTGCGCTCGGATGAAACGATTGTTACCAAGCGGCTGATGGTAAATAAGTTATGATGACATTAAACGTCACCTAACCGCATCAGAAACTCGTCTTTTTTGCGGCGTGAAATCTCGACATGGGTGCCGTCCGACATTTCGGCGTAGCCGCCATCGGTCTTGATATAGCGGTGCAGATGCGCGAGGTTGATGATGTGGGAATGGTAGACGCGGCAAAAATTTTGTTTCACTAACAAGTCCTCGTATTCGCCCAATGTGCGTGATACGAGGACTTGTTGTTTGTTCGTCAAATAAAAAGTGGTGTAGTTAGAGTCCGCCTGCAACCGCACGATGTCGGCCACGGGTACAAACATCAGTCCGTCGCCGACGGGCAGGGCCAGGCGTTGTGGCTCCGGGCGCTACACCTGCTGGAACAATTGCTCCAGGGCGCCGAAGTCAGGCGTTGCTGACTTTTTGCGCTCCCGCACTTTCCCGACGGCAGTTTCCAGTTCGTCCATGTCAATTGGTTTGAGGAGATAATCCGCCGCAGAGACCTTGAAGGCTTGCAGGGCGTATTGGTCGTAGGCCGTGGTAAAAATGACCGCGCAGTTGAATTTACCCAGTTTTTCCAGCAACTCGAAGCCGGTCATGTGCGGCATCTGGATGTCGAGGAACAACAGGTCGGGCTGTCGCTGTCGGATGAGTTCCAGGCCCTGCTGCGGGTCGTTGGCGACGGCGATCACCTGCACGTCGGGCGTGGTCATGCGGAGCATATTGGTGAGTGCTTCGGTGGCGTTGGGTTCGTCGTCAATCAGGATGGCAGTCATGGTGGGTGTGGATGTATGGATTGGGGATTGCGGGCCCAAACCTTGAGGCGAAAGGTCGGACGCTTTCTCCATATTGGCATTGCCACTTACACCTCAAAACCCGCCAGTTGCTCATTTTGACAGGCATTACCTGAACCATCCTGCCTGCAGAATGCCGAAATCGCCGACCAGCCCAGCATAGAGCGGCATCCCGTGAGACTGTCGCGCACCAGTACAGGGAGATTTTGACCAGTGGTTTGCAGGGCAAAAAAGATGCAACAGAAGAGGGGGAGGGCGGGATTTTTCATGGACAGGATTTTAGAGGTTTTGAGACAGGATTACAGGATGTTACGGGATTTACGGGTTTTACGGGTTTTACGGGTTTTACGGGTTTTAGACAGGATTTACAGGATTTTACAGGGTTTAGACAGGATTTACAGGATTTACGTGATTTTACAGGATTTACAGGTTTTAGAATAAAGACTCTCTATCTCCTGTAAATCTTGTAAAATCACGTAAATCCTGTCTAAAACCTGTAAATCACGTAAAATCACGTAAATCCTGTAAATCCTGTCTAAAACCCGCAAATCCTGTCCAATTCAGTTCAACCGCTTGCCGGAAGCATCGAACATCCAATCCTTGCGCTTCACTTCGGCTTCGTATTGCAGCACGCCGCCGGGTTTTTCGATGCGGGCGGTTTCTTTCACTTTTTTGCCTTTCAAGGCTGCCTGGACGGGGGCGGGCAGTTCGGTCAGAGCGATTTCGGTTTCGGTTTCGAGCCATTGGCCATCATTCGCGAAGTTGGCGCTCATGCTGGCGCCTTTGAGTTTGAACTCGGCCTCCCACTCGGTTTTGGATTCTTTCTCCCATTCTACGTCCGTCGCGCCGGAGAATTTCTGCTGGAAAGCCTTCAATACGGCCTCTGGTGGGGTTGATTTGGCAGATGCTGTACAGCCAAAAGCCAGCGCGAGGGCCAGCAATAACATTGTCTTTTTCATGTCTATTAGATTTTTTTGTGAAAAGATACCGCAAAGATGGAGCAAGAATCTGGAGGAAATTTGGAGGACGAAGGCAGAAATCCGTCCTTTGATCAAACTTTTGCGTCATGTCTCCAACCATCCTGTTTGCCTTGCTTTCCATGCTTTTTGCCGGCCTCACTTCTGTCATCGCCAAAATGGGCATGAAAAATGTCAGCGGCGATACGGCGGTGGCCGTGCGCACCGTCGTCGTGTTAGTCATTGTATGGATCAACATGTTGGTTTTTCGCCACTTCAAAGAACTCAAACTGGTGACAATCAGCGATTTTTGGTTTCTCGCCTTGTCGGGCGCCACCACTTCCCTGTCCTGGATTTTTTATTACAAAGCCATTAAAATCGGCAATGTTTCGCAGGTCGCGCTGATTGACAAAGCAAGTATTCTCATCACGCTGCTGTTGTCGTTCTGGATACTGCGGGAGCCGTTCACTTTAAAGACCTTACTGGGCGGCGGACTGATCCTGGCGGGATTAGGAGTGTTGACATTTCGCTAAAACGGACTCTACCGGTCAACTACTCCATAAAACTGAACAGAGGCCTTCCACGCCCCTTCCTCAAACCCCACTTCCAGCATCCAGCCAGCCTGTTCGCAGATTTCCCGGACAATCGCCAGCCCGAGCCCCAACCCGTCCGATTGAGGGTCGCTGCGCCGGAATCGCTCGACCAACGCTGCTGGCGGGCCAATGGGAGTAGCTGCCGAGTTGGTCACAACCAGTTGTTTTTCATTCAGTTGAACAGACAACCAGCCGCCATCGGGCAGGTTGTGTTTCACGGCATTGCCTACCAGGTTGCTCACGAGCATTTCGGCTAAAAAGCGATTGAACAAGATGGGTACAGACTGTAGTTGTGTCCGAATGTGCAGGTTTTTGGCAACGATAAAGTCTTCGAGCAGTGCCAGTTTGCTTTCCACGAGTTGCTTCCAATCCAGCGGCTCTTGTACCTGAAACTGGTCGTTTCCGATTTTCACCAACAGCAGGAGGTTTTGTTGCAGGCGCGACAACCGGGCGGCGGCCTGTTGGGTACTGTGTAAATGGGCCAGTTGTACGTCGCTCAAATTATCCGATTGGAACAGGGTATCGAGTTTGGCATGGATGACAGCCAGCGGAGTCTGTATCTCGTGGCTGGCGTTCTCGGTGAATCGCTTCAGCGCGTCGTAGTCCTGGCGGGTTTTTTCGGTGAGCCGTTCGAGGGTGGCATTGAGTTCTGCAAATTCGTCGGTTTCAGTCGCGGCAAACGCCAGAGGTTCCTGCTGTGCGAGGCGAAAGGTGCGCAGGCGGTCGAGCGTGTGGTAGAACGGTGCCCAGAGCCGCTCCGACAGGCCCTTCTGCGCCCAAAAGAGCGCGGCGAACATTGCTGCCATCAGGGCCAGGTGGAGCAGCAGCACCGTTTCGGCAATGTCCTCCGTCTCGAGGGCGGATTGCAGCAAATCCACCTGATACAGTCGGCCCTGGAGTTGCAGCCCAAAGCGCAGGCGGCGATATGGCTCCTGCTCCTGCTCGATTTCATTCAAAAGCACGGTATCGGCGAAGGCCTGGAAGAGGTACACGGCAGCGGGTCGCACAGTAAGCCTTGCACCCGTGCTTTGAAAATAAACCGGCAATGTGTCGTGTGTCTGGGCATATGCAGTGATCTCTTGCTGCAATTGCTCCAGCCGCTCATCGGCAAATTCTTCGAACAAGGCCCGCACCCCGAGGAACAAGGCGACACTGCTGACTGCCAGTGCCAACAAAGAGATGAGCAGATAGTGCCGGTTGGTCTGTGCCAGGAGTTTCATAGAGCAGCCGTGAATTTGTACCCCACGCCGTACACTGCTTTCAGGTAGTCGCTGGCTCCGCCGTCGGTGAGTTTTTTGCGCAGGTTCTTGATGTGCGAATAAATGAAGTCGAAGCGGTCCATCTGATCGGCATCGTCGCCCCAGAGGTGTTCGGCAATGGCTTCGCGGGACAGTACACGGTTGGGGTTGGCGAGAAAAAACAGCAGCAGGTCGTACTCCTTGCGGGTCAATTCGACCGGCTGTTCCAGCACAAAAACCTGGCGCTCTGCGGGTTTTACCCTGATTTCAGCAAACGAAATGTCGAGGTTGCCGCCAAATTGCCGCCGCCGGAGAATGGCTTTGATGCGGGCATTGAGTTCAGCGAGATGGAATGGTTTGGTGAGGTAATCGTCGGCGCCGAGTTCCAGTCCGGTCAGGCGGTCATCGAGTGCATTTTTCGCGGAAAGGATGAGGATGCCGGTCGAAGCGGCTTGCTTTTTCAGGATGCGCACGAGGTCCAGCCCGTTGCCGCCGGGCAGCATGATGTCCACCAGGATACAGTCGTATTGATACATCCCGATCTTTTCCGCCGCACCGTCGTAGGTGAAAGCCTGCTCCACCATATACCCATCGTCGCGGAGGTAGTCTGCGATGCTTTGCGCCAGCGCGGGTTCGTCTTCGATGAGCAGGAGTTTCATGCGCCTTTTTTGAAGGCAAAGGTAGGGTGGAGATTTTGTAGAGAATCTGGAGTGTTCGTTAAACCCCTACGACCGACATCCGCACGACCCCTTCGGTGCCGGTTGCTTGCCCTTGTTCATCATACAAATCCTCAAAATCCAGCCGGATAACTTCAGCGAGTTGGACATTGAGCAGTTCGAGGCGGTGGCGGATGTTGGACAACAGGCCGTCTGTCTGGTAGAAGGTTGAAGTTGGACGAAAACGGTAAAATTCAGCGTGAAGCCATGATTTTGTCCGATTTTTTAAGGCACATAACACCAAGAAGCGCAAAGGACAAAATGTCTTGTGCGCCTTTGCTAAATTTTAGCAAAACCCGCTTTTGTTTAACTTTTTTCATTGGACCATTCAACATTTTTCCACAAAATCTTGTCTTTAGGAATATCACAAACCAATTTTTTCAAACCAATTTTTCAAGGCATGAAAAATTTATTCAACGTAACGTTGTTGCTGCTGTTTTTTTCAGCAACTATAATAGCCCAAACTGCGCGTGTGCAGATCATACACAATTCCCCGGATCCCACGGTGGATGTGTATGTAAACGGCATAAACACCCTGGATGATTTGCAGTTCCGAGGCGCAACGCCATTTCTGGACCTGCCGACGGGTGTGCCCCTTTCCATTGGCATTGCGCCATCAACCAGCACCTCCGTGGCCGACGCGATTTTCAGTGCCGTCGTTACGTTCGATGAGGGCAAAACCTATGTGGTAACGGCCTCGGGCATTGTCGGTGACATGAACACACCGTTCACGTTGATCGCGGATGGAGATGCCCGGGAAACTTCAGCGGCGGGTATAAACACGGTGGATATCTCTGTATTGCATGGCGCGCCCGATGCTCCTCCGGTTGATGTGGCCGTTCGGACTGTTGGGAATATTGTCGATTCCCTGGCCTACGGGCAGTTTACTTCTTACCTGAGCGTTGCTCCGGGCGATTATTTTTTAGATGTAAAACCGGCGGGTAGCAACACGATTTTAGCAACGTACCGCGCCAACCTGGGCGGGGCTGGGGGTCAGGCCATCAAAGTGCTGGCCAGCGGCTTGCTTGGCGGTTCGCCAGCATTCGGCCTGTACGCGGTATTTGCCGATGGAACGGTCGCCGCGCTGCCCTTGAGCCCGGTTGCCCGGGTACAGTTGATCCACAATTCGGCGGATCCGAATGCTGCTTTGGTGGATGTATACGCCAATGGCAACCTATTTGCCAACGATGTGGCTTTCCGCACCGCCACGCAATATGAATTCGTATCGGCTGATGTGACGACGAACATTGGGATCGCACCGGCCAACAGCACTTCTGTCAACGACACAATCAAAAATTTCCAGTATACGTTTGAAAATGGTAAAACATACGTGGTTTC
>Ga0335394_10006408_pt1 | contig 13283 bp, 11 predicted proteins | sample MAT03_FD_205741 | JGI IMG/M metagenome (GOLD analysis project Ga0335394, IMG submission 205741) | Freshwater microbial communities from Lake Fryxell liftoff mats and glacier meltwater in Antarctica - MAT-03 (spades assembly) (version 2) ...
AAGCCACATCATTACGCCAATTGGGAAACTTTTAATGAGGCTTTGGATGAAATATTCGATAATATAGGCTCAAAGTACAGTATCCAATTTACTTGAATTGTGTCGATTATTTCAGCCCAACTACTTATGTTTAGGTTTTTATCATCAAAACTATGTTTTTTAGTTATCCATTCGTAGGTGGTGTTTAGCCCAACGTAGATGCCCGAAAGATTGTTTGCCAGTTGGCGGCGTTGCAATAAGTTGTAACGCCCCTGTAAAGTAACCGTTCTCGAAGATGTAACGAATTGGTACCCGCCCGTATAAGAAGGTACATATTTTTTGAGGCTGTCGCTGAAAACGTAGCCGATGTAGTCGGGAATATAATTACGGCTGTAATTTTGCGTAACATCAATGTGAACAGAAATAGGTGATTTGTCGGCTATTTTTCGTTCGTAGCCAATGCCAAAAACAACATTTTGCCGATTTTGAGAAACGTGCAACAATGGCCAACCCAGTTTTAAGATTCCTTTTTCGTCCTGAGCGCACCGAATTACCTCGCAAGTGGGTATTTTTCGTCTGCCACGTTTCCAACTACCAAACGACAAACCATACCGCCATTCGGTCGAAAATCCCCAGCCAGCGTAGTTTTCGCGGCGCAATGACTGGTTTGCGTCCAAGGTGTATTTATCGAAAGTAGTGCGGGTAAGCTGCAAGCCAAAATCAAAAAAGAGTGTTCTTAAAAAACGCCTTTGTAAACCAAAACCCGCGCCTATTTGGCTGCTTGGAATGATATTAACGTTTGAGTAGAATGGAAAAATGTCTTGGGGAGATTTCATTATAAAATTGCGTACTTCATTACTAAATACCAATGCCCTATCGTAGCGAAGATTGAAGTAATTTCCCGAAAAATTATTAGCAGCCACTCCTTCATTCATTCTCCGTTTCATGTCATAATACCAGCGCATTTCGGTGGTTATGTTGCTGTAAATGAGGCTACCATTTCCCGCCGGGGTTGTCATGTTAAGCCCCAAAGACAAAGATGGCGATAGTTTGTGTTCAACACCCATCTGCATCGTTAAACTAAGCCCCCGCAAGGGGGTAGGAATCATACCAAAAAAGAATTTACCCATCCATTTAGTGGGTTCTTTGGTCATAAACACGTAGTCGTATTGGTCAATAAAATACTGCTTTTGGAGCGTGCCGTTTTCTTGCGAGTAGCGCAGGGTGTCGGCTTGTGCCAATGAAGAATGAGCCGCAATGAACGATAAATGCAGGAGTAAAAATAGTTTTTTCATGGCCGTTATTTGGTATTATTGGTGAGTTGAGGTACAAAACGGACGACGGTATTGTCGGTTTTTAGGTCTATCTTCACGAGTGTTTTGTCGGTATTTATTTCAAAAGTGCCGTACTGGGCGCGAATTTGGCAGCGGCCTTTGAGGTTTTTGAGTTGCCAGTCGGTGCGGTCAGAGGTAAGGCTGATTGTGCCGTCGAGGTCTTCGGCTTTTACGTCGCCAAAGTACGTTTCGAGGGTTATTTTGCCTTTCAGTTGTTGCAAGGTGGAGGTACAAAACTCTGATTTCACTTTGATATTGTTCTCCAAGCCCTTGATTTCGATTTTGCCAAAACTATTTTGAATCACCACCGCGCAAGAAGCGGGCAGCAATAGGGTGTAGCGTGCTTTTAGATTAGCCTCGGGGCGGCGGCTGTTGCTGGTCAAAACCACGAGGTTGCGCAGGTGAAGATTGCGCCCAGCCGCCTCAATGACATACTTGAAATACGCCAAATCGTTGGTGGCTACGGCGCGGTCGGGGTGTTTGGCTATCAGTTCTACCACGATTTTTATCTCGTTTTTGCTCCACGTATTTATCTCTATATCAGCGCGTTCGGCCAAAATTTGCACTGCGTCTATTTTATCGGCTACGAAGGTTTTTTCTATCGATTTTGTAATCACCTGCAAGGTTTGGGCGTTTGCTGCGCTGAATGAAAAAACAAAAAATGAAAACGGGGCCGCCCAGGCGGTGAAAAACAAAAAACGGATAATCGAAAAACTACGCCTATTTGATACGATGTATTGCCCACCAACCCAAGCCCCAAGCCCCAATACCCAAGACCGCAAAGTCAAACTCAAAACTAATTTCATGGCTGCTTAATTTAGATTTGTTCTGACAATTTTCTCAGCACGTCGGCGCGGGTGTTTTCTATTCGGGCAAACTGCGCCACCAAAGCGGGGTCTGGATTGTAGGTTTCGACCACGGCTTTGAGCTGTTGGTGGGCCAAATTCAACCCGTCCAGTTTGCGTTTGAGGCTCCTAAACGCGGGTTTTTGGCAGGCCACCACTTGCTCGGCGCAGTAGGCTTCAATTTGGGCCGACTGCCGCCGCGCTTCGTCAGAAGTATTGATAATCAGCAATTTAATTTCTTTTTCTTCCGAATACGTGATTTTTTCTTGGGGGCTGGCGCTGTTGCTATTCCACCAAATGGCTCCCAAAATCAAAACAATTGAGGCCGCCGCTGCCGAGGCATACCACCAGCGTTTTGGCACAAACAAAACCCCTTTGTCTTTGTCGAGTTCGGCTTCGATGTGCTGCCACACCCATTCGGGCGGACTGTGGCCGTTGAGCTGCCGAAGCGGGCTTAGTTCTTCGGCTATTTTTTCCCAAACTGCATCGGGCGGCGTATGAACTGGCAGTTTATTTTTAAGTTCGTTTTTCATTTTTGGCTCAAAATTTCTCTCAACCTTTTTTTTGCATAAAACAATTGCGACTTTGACGTACCTTCCGATATTCCGAGCATTTCGGCTACTTCGCGGTGCAGGTAGCCCTCTACTTCTACCAGCACAAACACCGTTCTGAATCCTTCGGGCAGCGACAAAATGGCATTTTCTAAGTATTGGGCGTTGATGTGATCATTGCCCCAATCAACGCTGATGCTGTCAGTGGGTAGTTCTTCGGGAAAATCCCAGGCTTTCAATTGTCGCGTTTTTCGGTAGGCTTTTCTGATTACGATGGCCTTGATCCACGCCCCCAGCGTGGCCTCTGCCCTAAACTGCGACAGGTTGCGAAAAACCTCCAAAAAAGCGTCTTGCAACACGTCGTTGGCCTCGTCAAAGTCGCCAGTCATGCGGTAGGCGAGCGCGTACATGGCCTGCTTATACTGCTCATACAGCTGCCTTTGGGCGGTTCGCTCGTTTTGGAGGCAGCCAGTTATTAGCGCGTGCTCGGTCATGTACAGGTTATTGGTAAGCGTCTTTGAAGTAAAGAGGACAAATAAAGTAGAAATGGTTGTATGGCCCACAAAAAAAATACCTACCCGCGTTTCGTTTGGCAGACAGGTGAAGTGGGTGAAGTTTATTTTTAGGTTGCCAATAACGCAGAAGCCGACGGTTTTTGTAGTATTTCAATAAAATACGGCTTACTATCAATCACCGTACAAAAAATGCACTTTTTTGTACGGTGATTGATACTATCTTGGCAAAATAAGGGGACATTTGTCCACCGTATTGTATTTGCAATAAAACCGCCTGTTAAGGTGCATGTTCTGTACAATCCCAGATTAAATTTTTAACCATTATGTATCGTTTTTTTTACCAAATTATTGCTGTTGTTTTTTTGCTTTTATCGTACCAAGAGTCGGCAGCGCAGCTATTGACACAAACCATTCGGGGGCGCATCAGCGATAGCGACAATAACCAGCCACTGGCGGGAGTTAGCATAAAAATAGTGGCTACCGATTTAGGGGCAGTTACTGCCGACGATGGCACTTTTCAGATTTTGGCGGCTCCAATTGGTCGTTGTGCCCTGCAAATCAGTAGATTGGGCTACGAGACTATCCTTGTGCCCGAGCTGCTATTGGAAGCAGGAAAAGAAAAAGTGCTTGCGATTGTGCTCAAACAAGCCACCAAAACGCTGGACGAAGCCGTCGTAACAACTGCACGGCCAGTGGCCATGACCAGTGTGCAGAGCATTACCAACGAGCAAACCATGCGCTACGCGGCTACTTTCTTGGACCCGGCGCGTTTGGCGGCATCGTTTGCGGGTGTAACGGCGGCCAACGACCAAGCCAATGGCCTTGCCATACGCGGCAACTCCCCCAATGGGCTACAATGGCGGCTCGAAGGGGTAGAAATTGTAAACCCAAACCACCTTAGCAATGCGGGTACATTCAGCGACCGCCCCTCGCAGGCAGGCGGCGGAACTACCATTTTGAGTGCGCAACTCATGGAGCGCGCCGATTTTTTGACGGGTGCTTTTCCTGCCGAATACGGCAACGCGCTGTCGGGCGTGATGGACGTACACCTGCGCCGGGGCAACGATAACCGCACCGAATTTACGGGGCAAGCGGGGCTTTTGGGCGTGGACTTGTCAGTCGAAGGGCCTTTTTCTAAAAAATCTAAAGCCACTTATTTGGTAAATTATCGCTACTCTTTCACGGGTTTGTTGGGTGCTTTGGGCGTTAAGTTTGGCGGCGAAGACATTCGTTACCAAGATTTGTCGTTTAATTTTACTTTTCCAACCAAACGGGCTGGTACTTTCACTGTTTTTGGCATGGGCGGCTTGAGTAGCAACAATTTTACGGCCCAACGCGACACGCTCCAATGGCTCGTTCAAAAAGATGGCTTTGACATTGATTTCAAAAACAAAATGGGGGCTGTTGGCCTCACGCACACTGTTAATTTGGGCAAAAACACAACTTGGAACACCGTAGTGGCGGCCTCAGCCCTCGAAACCAACCGCGAAGCGTACATCTTGTCGAAAACCCAAGATCGCCGATTTCAGGTAGAAGCCGACAGCTTGATGAAGGCACGGTTTTCGGTGGCTACCTCACTAACCCATAAACTGGGTATGGGCTGGCAAGTGCGGGGTGGATTTTATGTAACCCGCCAAATAGACGACGTATCGTCGCGCGCGCCTTTTTTGGCATTGGGCCGCGCCGAAGGCATGATTGTCCAGCCCTATGCCTCGGTGTCGGGGCGTATTTTGCCGCGCTTGAGCCTACAAGCGGGCTTGCACTACCTCAACTATACCTACAACAAAACCAGTTCGGTTGAGCCACGTGCGGCATTGCGGTTTGATGCCAACGCGCGTCAGTCGTTTAGTTTTTCTTACGGCTTACACAGCCAGCTACAAGTGCCGCAGCTTTATACGTCAGTCAAAAACTCGGACGTTCGTCAAAATATACGCGCCAACGCATTACTGGGCCTCACGCGCGCGCACCACTTGGTGCTGGGCTACGAATATCGCTGGCGCAAGCAGTCGTCGTTGCGTTTAGAAGCCTATTATCAGTCTATCTTCAACGTCCCTATCGCCAAAATTCCGTCGGTATTGAGCTACCGCGTTATGCCTGCTTTCTCGGCCCTAAACTTAGAAGAACAATTTGTAGATGCCGAACTCACCAACGCGGGCACGGGCCGAAACTACGGTATTGAAGCCACTTACCAGCGTTTTTTGCAACGCAATTATTATTTGCTCATCACGGGGTCGGTTTATAGTGCTACTTACGTGGCGCAAGATGGCGTGCGGCGTAGCACACGCTTTGATGGCGGGCACACGTTTAGCTTTACGGGGGGCAAAGAATTCAGTCGCAAACCCAATCGGTCGTTGGGGGTCAATCTGCGGGTTTTGTGGTTGGGAGGGTTTCAAGATTCGCCCATTGACGTGGAAGCCTCCGACGACGCCAACCGCACGGTTTATAAAGTAACGCAGCTTTACAGTGTCAAACTCCGCGATTATTTTCGGCCCGACCTGCGGTTGTATTGGAAGAAAAACAAACCAGGCTTTACCCGTACGTGGTCTATTGACGTACAAAACCTAACCAGCACCCAAAACGAAGCCAACAGCTATTTTGACATTTTGCAAAACAAAGTAGTAAAACGCTACCAACTGGGCATTATTCCCGTTATTAGTTATCGGGTTGAGTTTTAGCGCGGGCTGTAAATACGTGCTTACAACACCGTGATTTTTGTCCAATTACTGTTCTAAAATTGACTTTTTAGGAATTAAAAATCATGTAACAATTTGTTGATTAACGAATTAAGGCCCTAATTCTAAGTTAACCCACAAAGCTCCTTCGGGGGCGGTTTTTGCAAAAATATACGGCACAGCCCACTCGTCGGGGGCAATGGCAACATTTTCAGGATTTACCTGAGTAATGGCAATGAAAAAGCAATCAATTAGACTTGTTCTAATTGATTGCTTTTTCATTGCGTTGAAGAGATGAAACTGAGCGTACCCAACAGATAGTCTTCAATGGCAGTACCGTGACTTTTGCCAGGCAGCAATATCAATTGTACGTTGGCCGCAGCGCGTTTTTGCATGGCATTGAAGGCATTTTGGGACGTAAACGGATAAACTGTTACGTCGGCTTCGCCGTGATAAAGGCGGGTGGGTGTGCGGGGTGTCCAGTCAAATATATCATTGTCTTTTACGGCCGCCATAAAGGCCGCGTCAGTGCCGTCTTTTACACCTTTTTTGAAGGTATCGTTCAATATTTGGTCAAAGCTAACGGAGATAATGGTACGTTCTTTGGTAGCGGCAATCTGCGTGGCAAATGGCTCCTTAAAATAGGTTGTCAGGGGCCGATTGAGTTTGTAGATGCGGTCGTAGGTGAGCAGTACCCACAAATAAAACTGGTTGGCACGGGGGTCGGCGGAGGATTTGCTGTTGATTAAAAAATTCATGAAAGCCGTTTTGTCGTAGGCACCTGCTCCGCAGCTCGAAGCCCGCAGGTTGAACTCGCTGCCCGTTTCTTCTTCGATCTTCTTTTGTAGTGCCATTGTTGCGCCGCCGCCCTGCGAGTAGCCAGCAATGTAGAGTCGATCGTCCCATTTGGCATTTTCTTGGCGTACCAGTTCTTTGGCTGCCCGCAGCATATCCAAGCAAGCCGTTCCGAGACTTTCGCGGTGTTCGTAGGGGTGCGGTACGTTTTTGGAAGCCCCAAACCCAATGAAGTCGGGATACACCAGAATATAGCCCAACGAGGCAAACAAAGCCCCCACGGTGCGGGCTTCGCTACCTGCGTTGTAGTTGGAGGGTGCGTCGGCATCGTCGAAGATGGTACCGTGCTGCACGCTTACCATCGGCACAGCCGAGGTTACATCAGGAATCAACACCGTTCCTGATGCTTGAATCTCGGCTCCGTCGGTGTTTTTGGTTTTGTAAACAACCTTGTAAACCTTGATGCCATTGCGCAAGAAGTTGGCCAGGGTGGGGTTGAAAGCACCCAATTCTCTGACGAGCTGGTCTTTGGTAAAGCTACCAATCACCGAATTGCTCACCAAGTAGTTGTTTTCGGGGGCGGGCGCGTCGATTGGTTTGCTACAACCCACAAAAAGCAGCGGGAGGGCGAAGAATAGGGTAACGGAAAGCCGAAGGATTTTTTTCATTGGATAAAATGAGTTTGTCTGTACTAACGTTGATTGTCTGATTATGGTTTAACAAGGTACAATATTTACGTTAAAAACAAAAAATACGCCCTTAAATCACTTTGGTCAGTAGTTTAAGAGCGTATTAAGAGCGGAGAGCTCATTGCAGATAATTTATTTCAAATCTTGAATATCCAACATTCCCACGGGTTGGCCGCCGTCGGTAACGAGAATGGTATCCACGCTGGTTTTTTTGAACAAGGCCGCTGCCGCGTCCAAGAGCGCATCGGCTTCAATAGAAACGGGCATGGTATATTCAAAATCGCCGATTTTTTTGCTCAACACGTCGCGGCCTTCGCTCGATAATTTACGGCGCAAGTCGCCGTCGCTGAAAACGCCTTTTACGCTGCCGTTGGCGTTGATTACCGTGATGCAGCCAAAGCCAAACTCTGTCATTTTTACGATGGCATCGGCCACCGTAGTATCGGCAGCTACGAGGGGGTTGTGGCTGCTCATGGCCTCGCCTACTTTCACTGTGATGAGGCGCGTATGCTCAATAAACTGCTGCGTGCCAATGGTCGTAAAGTTGTTTTCGGTGAGTTGTTTCATCAATTTCCAAGGTACGGTGATGGTGTGGCAGCCCAAATTGATGGCATCGCGCACGTGCTCAACATTGCGAACCGACGAAAACATTACCTTCGCGTCTGAACCGTAAGAATCAACCATATCTACGCAGTCGCCGATGAGTTTGATGGCATCGTAGCCCTGGTCTTGCATGCGGCCTGCCAACACGCAAATGTAGCTGGCACCCGCGCTCATGGCCATGTATGCCTGCTGAATGGTATAAACCAAGTGAACATTTACCAGCATGCCTCGGTCGCGGAGCATTTTGCAAGCCCGCACACCTTCGAGCGAAACGGGGATTTTGAAGACCGTCTTGGCAGGGTCGAGGCCAAGGACCAGTTGCCGCTCGGCATCGGCCACGACGGCTTCGGCGGTATCGCCGAGGGCTTCAATTTGAAGAATAGGTACAATTTTAGAAAGCTCAACAATCATTCCGTCGAGGTCGGTTACGCCCTCACGGTGCATAAAAGTGGGCGTGGTGGTAAGACCTTCTAAGAAGCCGAGTTGAAAAGCCGTTTTGATTTCTTTCAAATCGGCCGAGTCGAGATATAATTCCATTTTGTCTGGGTTTTCTGTCCGTTTTAAATTCTAATAAAATTTTCGGCAAAGGTCGCAAAAAAACGGAGTAACCCAATCAAAAATAGTTATTTAGATGCGGATTTTCAATATCAGCTACGCAGTAGCATCAAGCAGTACCTTTCTTCTTTTTACAGACCCTACTCCGACTTCAAACTCTTCACTGGATTCATCAAGGCGGCTTTGATGGCTTGGTAGCTCACTGTCAAGAGCGCGATGCCGACGGCCAAGATAGCCGCAGCCGCAAAAATCCACCATTCGATATCAATCCGAAAGGCGAAATCTTGCAGCCACAAATTCATTATGTAATAAGCAATGGGCGAGGCGAGCAAAATACTTACCAAAACAAGTTTAATAAATGATTTTGAAAGCAAAGCAATAATACTGGTTACGCTGGCCCCCAATACTTTTCTAATGCCGATTTCTTTGATGCGCTGCTCGGCCACAAAAGTTACCAAGCCAAACAACCCCAAACAGGCCACCAAAATGGTAAAAAATGCAAAAGCCAGCGATATTTTGCCAATGCGCTGTTCGGCTTTATAGACATTGTTGAAGCTGTCGTCCATAAAACTATAACTGAAAGGTTGTCCAGGTGCGAGTTGATTCCATTTTGCTTCAATCTCTTTAACGGTACTTTGTATGTCATTTTTGGCATTGAGCCTAAACGAAATATGGCCACTATTCGCATTTAAAATAAGACACAAAGCACCAATGTTGCTTTTTAATGACTCAAAATGAAAATCTTTGACTACGCCAACGACCCGATACGACTTGGTTGTCGTATTTTGGTTGTCGTCGTAAGTAGTAACGGTTTTGTTGATAGCGTCTTTAAAACCAAAAAGCTTAGCGGCAGTTTCGTTCAAAATCACGCCCGTAGAATCTGTACCAAATGCTTTTGAAAAATTTCTACCTTTGATAATCTTCATTCCCAAGGTGTTGATATAGTCGTAGTCAATGCGCCAACGCCCAATCATGACCCCTTTACTTTGGTCAATTTGACCTTCTGGAAAAAAAACGGTATTGTCCCGATTTGAAGGTATGGGCAAATAGCCAGACAGCGTGCCGCTTTCTACGCCTTTTAATTTCAACACTTCTTCCTTGAACGGAATGGCCTGTTTATCAAGGGCGTAAGCATCGTTGATGACCAAGATTTGGTTTTTATTGTAGCCCAAATTTTTTTGTTGAATAAAATTGATTTGGCGATAAATTACCACCGTCCCAATGATGAGAACGATGGAAGTGGCAAATTGAAAAACGACCAACACATTCCGTAAACTGCCGCCTTTGAGGCTGAGTTGGCCTTTCAAAACTTTGATTGGCGCAAAAGAAGACAAGAAAAAAGCGGGGTAAATGCCTGCCAAAAGCCCGACTAAAATAGGTAGTGAAGCAATAATTAAAGAGAACTTTTTGGAGAACAAATCACTGACTAAAAGGCTTTTATCGGCTATTTCATTAAAAAATGGCAATAGAGCAAAAACTAGACTCATTGCCAAAAACATGGCAATGAATGAGAGCAAGATACATTCTGCAAAAAACTGAAGCATCAATTGTATCCGCACCGAGCCCAGCACTTTTCGCACGCCAACTTCTTTGGCTCTTTTAGAAGCACGGGCCGTGCTGAGGTTCATAAAATTGATACAAGCAATGAGCAGTACAAACAAGGCCACCACCGAAAAAATATAAACATACTGAATGTCGCCATTGATGCCCAGTTCATTGCTATACTTAGATTTCAAATGAATGTCGGTCATCGGAATCATCGAATAGCGATAATAAGAACCCGATTTTGTAAGCTCATCAATGTTAGAACCGATGGCTTTAACCAGTTGTGGACTTACATACTTTTGAATAACCTGATTGAAATAACCATCGAAAGCGGCTGGGTTAGCGTCTTTGTTCACTAAGATATAGGTCTGAAAATTGTTTGACAAAACACTGTTCCAATCGTAATCAAGGCTTTTCATGAAGATGAAAAAATCGGCCCTGAAATGTGAATTCTGAGGCATATCTTTCATAATACCCGTAATTTTATACTCTTTTTTGTTGTCCAAATTTAAAATTTGCCCAACAGGGTTTTGGCTTGCAAAGTGCCGTTTAGCTGCAGTTTCGCTCAGTACGATGGTATTTGGTTCTGTCAAAACCGTTTTTGGATTTCCAGCCACGAGAGGAAAAGTAAAAATCTCGAAGATGCTCGAATCGGCAAATAAAATCTTTTCTTCTCTTATGTTATTGAGCGTTCCTGCTTTCTTAATCAAAAACGGCCCGCTGTCATACAAACGGGCATAGTTTTCTACTTGCGGATAGTCTTTTTTGAGCGTTGGGCCAAGCATATCAGACACCGTAGCAACGGCTTGCTCAATGCCGCCAAACTTGACGCTAAGATTTAGCCTGTAAATACGGTCTGCTTTTTGGTGATAGCGGTCATAGCTCAACTCATCAGTAACATAGAGCGTAATCAATAAACAGCAAGCAATGCCGATGGCCAAGCCAAAAATATTGATGGCCGAAAAACCCCTGTTTTTGACAAGGTTTCGGAAAGCTATTTTGAGGTAATTGCGGAGCATGGCTTTTGGGGGTTTATAAAGTTGACTACTTTAAAATAGCCAAAGCCATGCCAGAAAAATAAAATGCTCATTATCAAGCAATTAAAATAAAATCAAACAAAAAAACTGTCCGAAATCGTACACTTTTTGTACGTTCTCGGACAGTCCCTGTTTTATAAAATACGGCTATAGTCTCAATTTTGCTCGCCCGCTTTCAGTGTTTGGCGAACTAAATCAATCGGCACTTCTAATGTGTCGGCAATGTCTTCGACTGACATTCCGCGCACAAATAACTTTGGAATGGCAACCTTGGCTTTTTTGAGTTCACCTTCATTCAAGCCTTTTTCCATTCCTTTTTCCATTCCTTTTTCCATTCCTTTTTCCATTCCTTTTTCCATTCCTTTTTCCATTCCTTTTTCCATTCCTTTTTCTAAGCCGCGCTGCATTCCGATTTCTTCAGCTTTTTGCTTGATGTAGGTTTCTACTGCTTCTACGATGCCCATGTTCGTTTTTGGTTGGTTGGATTCTGTACGAATTTCACTTTCAAATTTAGCGAATAGTTTTTGATCGCCAAAGGATACGTAAAATTTGATAAAATTGAAAAGTTTGACAAAATCCTGAAAGGTGTAGCCTCGCTGTAGTATTCGTCGGCATAAATCGAACTTGAGGCGGTAAAGTTTGTCGTCACCCAGCGTATTTTTCTTCAAACCATACCAAGCAGTTTCCAAGGCGATTGCAAATAAATTATTATTGGCTTGAAAATCAGACGGTTCGTAATCAATAAGTTTCAAAAAATGGTATTTGTAAATCACTTCGGTAGCAAAAAAGCGGTAATGATATTTTTCTGGACGGTAGTTTTTGTTGGTGTCTGTGAGTATTGCAAACGCCATTACAGACTGATTGTAGCGGTCTCTGATTCGATAGAAATATTGGAACATTCGGTCTCCAAATATGTTGTCTTCGTAGCCCTGAACCTCCACGTGAACCAAAATCCACTGTTCTGTACCATCTTTGAGATACACTTTTGCCAACTTATCGGCTCGGCGGTTGGGCGTGTCACCTTCGGGAAACAGTTGTTCTAATTCTTTGTCCAAAAAAGTAATACCCATTGAAAAATCGAAAAGCGTGTCAGACTCGGGAATAAAATAGCGCAGAAACTCGGGAAATATGTCTTCTAAAAGGCTTTTCCAAAGAATATCGTGCGGTATTTCGATGCGTTCAGGATACATTTTGTGGTTGATTAGACTGAACGCAAATAAACAAAAAATGCACGAATCTTTCTGCTTTTTTAACGTTTCGCGCAACTTCGGGACAGGGTTCAAATTTGTTGTTAAGGGCCAGCTCTAAAGTCTTTCCAACGGCCTGAGTTGTTCCAAAATATTTCAAAGCCATTTCGTCGGTCAAAACAATTGAATGAATGTCTTTAAGCACCGATTGGGGAGTTGATACAAATTGTCTTTCTTTTCATGGAATCGGCCGAAGCTCACCTCGTCTTTGATATAAAGAAAAATGAGCATACAACAAGCCATGCCAGTAATGTTGATAAAACTGAGAACTTTATTGCAAACCAGGTTTCAAAAAGCTATTTTGAGATAATTGCGGAGCATTATGTTTGATTTTAATTATATTTGTTGAAAGATATTATAATTATGGAATTATTGTCAGAAAATTGGGCAGAAAGGGAAATGACTGCCTACGAAATCGAAAGAGGAAAACCTATGCCAAGTTTCAACCATTCCTATGTTCAGAATAATCTCATTATTGAGATTAATATAAGTTTTCGGAAAAAATTTACCACAATGCCTGAGCTTACTTTGGCCATACCAGAAAAGCCAAATTGTGTACCCGATATTTCGATTTTCCCAAAGATGATTGCCAATTTTTTGCATGATAAAATTACTTTTTCAGAGATGCCAATTACAGTTATAGAAATTGTATCGCCAACTCAATCAATTGATGAAATTCTTCTGAAATTTGAAAGATATTTCTTTGCGGGTGTAAAATCTTGTTGGCTGGTTCAACCAAGCCTTAAAGCCATTAATGTGTATTCTCAAATCGGAAAATATACATATTTTAATAGACTTCATGCGAAAGTCGTAAACGGATAAAAAGATGTTTATTTTTGTATCATGGATACAGAGAAATATATACAACTATCAAAACTTTCAAAGACTAAATTTCGTCGCTATACTGGCGTTACAA
>Ga0335394_10006413_pt1 | contig 13277 bp, 7 predicted proteins | sample MAT03_FD_205741 | JGI IMG/M metagenome (GOLD analysis project Ga0335394, IMG submission 205741) | Freshwater microbial communities from Lake Fryxell liftoff mats and glacier meltwater in Antarctica - MAT-03 (spades assembly) (version 2) ...
GAGCGTGTCGTCGTGTCGCAGCTCGTGCGTTCGCCTGGCGTCATCTTCGAAGCCGGCGAGCGCTACCGCCTCCGCAACCTGAGCAAGCACCAGCTCGTGAAGGGCACCGTCCACCCGTATCGCGGTGAGTGGATGGAGTTCGACGTCGAGCACAAGCCCGGCAAGGACGTCACCGCCGGCACCCGCATCGCCCGCAAGCGCCGGATGAGCATCTTCATCCTGCTGCGCGCGCTCGGCTACGACGAGGAGCACGCACCCGGGTTCATCGACCGGTTCGTCAGCCACTTCGACTTCCTCGAGGGGCAGTGGGAGAAGGAGCGTCACATCGCTCCCACCCAGACCGAGTCGCTGGTCGAGATCTACAAGCGAGCCCGCCCGGGCGAGCCGCCGACCCCCGAGTCCGCGCGCGCCTACTTCCGCAACGCGTTCTTCGAGAACCGTCGTTACGACCTGTCGAAGGTGGGCCGGTACAAGCTCGACCGCAAGCTCGGGTCCGAGGTCGCCAAGCTCGACGAGCTGTTCGGCGCCGGCACGATCGAGATGGGCACCACGTTCCGCACCGACAACGACGACCCGACGAAGATGCCGGCGCACAGCGACGAGGTGCTGCGTCCGAACGAGGTCGTGGCCGCCGTCAGCTACATGCTCCACTTGGTGAAGCAGGAGCCGGGCTACAGCCTCGACGACCAGGACCACTTCGCGAACCGCCGCATCCGCTCGGTCGGCGAGCTCATCCAGAACCAGGTCCGCATCGGCCTCAGCCGCATGGAGCGCGTGGTGCGTGAGCGCATGACCACCCAGGACGTCGAGGCAATCACCCCGACCACCCTGGTGAACATCCGGCCCGTGGTGGCAGCGATCAAGGAGTTCTTCGGAACCTCCCAGCTGTCTCAGTTCATGGACCAGGTGAACCCGCTGTCGGGCCTCACCCACCGCCGCCGTCTGTCCGCACTCGGACCCGGTGGTCTGTCCCGTGAGCGCGCCGGCTTCGAAGTCCGCGACGTCCACTTCAGCCACTACGGCCGGATGTGCCCGATCGAGACGCCGGAAGGCCCGAACATCGGCCTGATCGGTGCGCTCAGCACCTTCGCCCGCGTCAACGAGTTCGGGTTCATCGAGACGCCGTACCGCGTGGTCAAGAACGGCAAGGTCACCGACGAGATCCGTTACATGGCCGCCGACGAGGAAGAGAAGTACGTCGTCGCTCAGGCCAACACGCCCATCAACGCCGACGGCTCGTTCAAGACCACCCGCATCCTCTGCCGTCGCAGCCCGCAGGCCGCGAGCCTCGAGGACCTCAAGCGGATGCTCGAGGCCGAGAGCTTCTTCGGCGCCACCACCGACATCGCGTCGGTGACGCCCGAAGAGGTCCAGCTGATGGACGTCAGCCCCCGCCAGATCGTGTCGGTGGCCACTGCGCTCATCCCGTTCCTCGAGCACGACGACGCCAACCGCGCCCTCATGGGCGCCAACATGCAGCGCCAGGCCGTGCCGCTGATTCGTGCGGAGGCCCCGTACATCGGTACCGGTATCGAAGACCGCGCCGCTCGCGATGCGGCCGACCTCATCCAGGCCACGGGCACCGGTGTCGTCACCGAGGTCAGCGGCGACGCGATCACGGTGCAGTACGACGACGCCGCCAGGCGCACCTACCGCCTGGCGAAGTTCCGTCGCTCCAACCAGGACACCTGCATCAACCACCGCGTCCGCGTGGTGGAGGGTGAGCAGGTCACTGCGGGCACGATCCTGGCCGATGGTCCTTCCACCGATCACGGCGAGCTCGCCCTCGGCAAGAACCTCCTCGTCGCCCTGATGCCGTGGGAGGGCTACAACTTCGAGGACGCGATCATCCTCAGCGAGCGACTGGTGAAAGACGACGTGCTCACGTCGATCCACATCCACGAGCACGAGGTCGACGCCCGCGACACCAAGCTCGGTCCCGAAGAGATCAGCCGGGACATCCCGAACCTGTCCGACGACATCCTCCGCGACCTCGACGACCGCGGCATCATCCGCGTCGGCGCCGAGGTCGGCCCCGGCGACGTGCTCGTCGGCAAGGTCACGCCCAAGGGCGAGACCGAGCTCACGCCGGAAGAGCGCCTGCTGCGCGCGATCTTCGGTGAGAAGGCCCGTGAGGTACGCGACACCAGCCTCAAGGTGCCCCACGGCGAGAACGGCAAGGTCATCGACGTCAAGGTGTTCAACCGTGACGACGGCGACGAGCTGCCGCCCGGCGTCAACCAGCTGGTGCGCGTGTACGTGGCCCAGAAGCGCAAGATCTCGGTGGGCGACAAGCTCGCCGGCCGTCACGGCAACAAGGGCGTCATCTCCAAGATCCTCCCGATCGAGGACATGCCGTACACCAACGACGGCATGCCGGTCGACATCATCCTCAACCCGCTCGGTGTGCCGAGCCGGATGAACGTGGGTCAGGTGCTCGAAGCGCACCTGGGCTACGCAGCTCGCTGGGGCTGGACCGACGTCAAGAACCACAAGGTCGTCGGCGACGCACCGATCCGTGGCACCGAGACCAAGACGCGTCCGAACACCAAGCCGGCCACGTTCGTGGCCACGCCCGTGTTCGACGGCGCCCACTGGGACGAGGAGGAGACGGCGGGCAAGCACCCGACCATCCAGAGCATCCTCGAGAACCTCAATCCCGAGTCGGCCGACGGGGAGCGCCTCATCGGCACCGACGGCAAGACCACGTTGTACAACGGTCGCACCGGCGACCCGTACGACAACCCGGTCACCATCGGCTACATGTACATCCTGAAGCTGGCCCACCTCGTGGATGACAAGATCCACGCCCGGTCCACTGGCCCGTACTCGATGATCACCCAGCAGCCGTTGGGCGGTAAGGCCCAGTTCGGTGGTCAGCGCTTCGGTGAGATGGAGGTGTGGGCCCTCGAGGCCTACGGCGCGGCGTACTGCCTGCAGGAGCTGCTCACCATCAAGTCCGACGACGTGCTCGGCCGCGTGAAGGTGTACGAGTCGATCGTGAAGGGCGAGAACGTCCCGGAACCCGGCATCCCCGAGAGCTTCAAGGTGCTCATGAAGGAGATGCAGGCCCTGTGCCTCAACGTCGAGGTGCTCCAGGCCGACGGCACCGAGATCGAGATGCGCGAGATCGACGAGGACGTCTTCCGTGCTGCCGAGGAACTCGGCATCGACATCAGCCGTCCCGAGCGCGGCACCGACGACGACGACCGCGAGCGTGCCGCACGCCGCGAGCGCGCTTACTGACCGAACGAGCTCCGCTCGTTCGGAACCGGATGGCCGTGCCGTCCGCAGGGTCCGAACGAGCTCCGCTCGTTCGGAACGGGATGGGTTCGCCCATCCGCACCATGCGAATTTGATTTGAGGCCGCCGAAGGCGTCCGACCTCCCGGGGGCACTCGGGGGTGTCCCCCGAGAAGTTGCGACGAGGAACGAGGAGCGACAGAGATGCTCGATGTGAACATGTTCGACCAGCTGAAGATCGGGTTGGCCACGGCCGACCACATCCGGTTGTGGTCGCACGGTGAAGTCAAGAAGCCCGAAACGATCAACTACCGCACCCTGCGTCCCGAAAAGGACGGCCTGTTCTGCGAGAAGATCTTCGGACCGACCCGCGACTGGGAGTGCTACTGCGGCAAGTACAAGCGCGTTCGCTTCAAGGGCATCATCTGCGAGCGGTGTGGTGTCGAGGTCACCCGGTCGAAGGTGCGTCGTGAGCGGATGGGCCACATCGAGCTCAGCGCACCCGTCGTGCACATCTGGTACCTGCGCGGCACGCGCAGCTGGTTGGCCTACCTCCTCGCCGGCATCGAGCCGAAGGAAGAGCTGAAGGCCAAGCAGCTCGAGAAGGTCATCTACTTCGCGGCCAACCTCGTCACCTACGTCGACGAGGACGGCCGTCACGAGAACATCAGCACGCTCGAGGCCGAGTACCTCGAAGAGCGCGACGCGATCCAGAAAGAACTCGAGGTCGCGATCGATCGTCGCTACAAGGAGCTCGAGGACGAGGCCGCGAAGACCGAGGCCGAGGGCGCAGATGCTCGCAAGCTGAAGAACACCGCCGAGAAGGAGATCCAGGCGATCCGCGATCGCTACGAGATGGAGCTCGACCTCCTCCAGCGCACGTGGGACGAGTTCCGCAAGCTGCACGGTCGCTTGATCATCGACGACGAGCTGCTGTGGCGTGAGCTGAAGGACCGCTACGGCGACTATTTCGAGGGCGGCACCGGCGCCGACGCGATCAAGGCACTCATCGATCGGATCGACTTCGACGACGAGGAGCGCAAGCTGCGCGAGGCCATCGACACCACGTCGTCGGGCCGCAAGCCGCTCAGCGCCCAGCGCAAGCAGAAGGCGATCAAGCGTCTGAAGATCGTTGCTTCGTTCAACAAGCGCGACGAGAACGGCCGTCGGGTCAACGACCCGAAGGCGATGATCCTCGACGTCGTGCCGGTGATCCCGCCGGAACTGCGCCCGATGGTGCAGCTCGACGGCGGCCGCTTCGCGACCTCCGACCTCAACGACCTGTACCGCCGCGTGATCAACCGCAACAACCGCCTCAAGCGCCTGCTCGATCTCGGTGCACCCGAGATCATCGTGAACAACGAAAAGCGCATGCTGCAGGAGGCCGTCGACGCGTTGTTCGACAACGGTCGTCGTGGTCGCCCGGTCACGGGCCCAGGCAACCGACCGCTCAAGTCGCTGTCGGACATGCTGAAGGGCAAGCAGGGTCGGTTCCGTCAGAACCTGCTCGGCAAGCGCGTCGACTACTCGGGCCGTTCGGTCATCGTGGCCGGCCCGACCCTGAAGCTGCACCAGTGCGGCTTGCCGAAGCTGATGGCGCTCGAGCTGTTCAAGCCGTTCGTCATGAAGCGCCTCGTCGACCAGGAGCTCGCGCAGAACATCAAGAGTGCGAAGCGCATGGTCGAGCGTCGTCGCCCGCAGGTGTGGGACGTGCTCGAGGACGTCATCAAGGAGCACCCGGTGCTCCTCAACCGTGCACCAACCCTGCACCGCCTCGGCATCCAGGCCTTCGAGCCCGTGCTGGTCGAGGGCAAGGCGCTGCAGATCCACCCGCTGGTCTGCACCGCCTTCAACGCCGACTTCGACGGTGACCAGATGGCCATTCACGTGCCGCTGTCGGCCGAGGCCCAGGCCGAGGCACGCGTGCTGATGCTGAGCGCGAACAACATCCTGTCGCCGGCATCGGGTCGCCCGATCGTGACCCCCAGCCAGGACCTCATCATCGGCGGCTACTACCTCACCGAGGAGCTCGACGCCGTCGGTACCGCTCCGCGAGTGTTCCGTCACCTGTGGGAGGTGCTGCGCGCGCTCGACGAGGGTGCGCTCAACATCCACGAGAAGATCACGATGCGCCGGCCGATGGCCGACGGCACGACCGACATCTTCGATTCGACGCCCGGCCGTCTCCTGTTCGAAGAGGCGCTCCCTGCCGATTACCCGAAGCGCTTCGGGCACATCGACGAGCTCATCAAGAAGAAGGAGATGGGCGTCATCGTCGAGCGCCTCTCGGACAACTACAAGAAGTCCGAAGTGGCCGAAGCCCTCGACGCGATCAAGAACGTCTGCTACCGCTGGGCGGCACAGAGCGGCCTGACGGTCTCGATCGACGACGTCAAGACCCCGAAGGCCAAGCGCGAGATCCTCGATCGGCACGAGGCGCAGGCCGACAAGGTCGAGACCCAGTTCAAGCGCGGCATCATCACCGACGGCGAGCGCCGTCAACAGGAGGTGCGGATCTGGACCGATGCCACCGCCGAGGTGCAGAAGGCGATGGAGCTCGAGTTCAAGACGGCTCGGTTCAACCCGATCGACATGATGGTCGGCTCGGGCGCCCGAGGGAACATGACCCAGATGCGCCAGATCGCCGGCATGCGCGGCCTGGTGGCCAACCCTCGTGGTGACATGATCCCGCGCCCGATCAAGAAGAACTTCCGTGAGGGTCTCGAGACGCTCGAGTACTTCATCGCCACCCCTGGCGCCCGAAAGGGCCTCGTCGACACCGCACTGCGTACTGCCGACTCGGGCTACCTGACCCGTCGTCTCGTCGATGTCGCCCAGGAGCTGATCGTTCGTGAGATCGACTGTGGCTCGCACCTCGGCGTGTGGATCGAGAACGTCGGAGTCGACACGGCCAACAAGCGTGCGTACCTCGAGACGAAGCTGTTCGGCCGGGCCCTGCTCAACGACATGACGCTGAGCGACGGCACGGTGCTCAAGCGCAACACCCTCGTGGGCGACCCCGAGATGGCGGCGCTGCGTGACGATCCATCGATCACCCGCATGCGTGTCCGGTCGGTGCTCACCTGTGACGCCGAGCTCGGCGTGTGCGCGCTGTGTTACGGCCGTTCGCTGGCCACCGGCAAGTCGATCGAACTCGGCGAGGCCGTGGGCGTCATCGCTGCCCAGTCGATCGGTGAGCCCGGTACACAGCTGACCATGCGTACCTTCCACACCGGTGGCGTGGCGATGGGCAAGGACATCGCCGGTGGTCTGCCCCGCGTGGTCGAGCTGTTCGAGAGCCGTACCCCGAAGGGTTCGGCGCGGCTCGCCCGCGCATCAGGTGTGGTGCGCATCTCCGAGGACGAGGGCAAAGGCATCCCTGTGTCGGTGGTCGACGACCAGGGCGAGGAGCACACGGTCGTGCTCCCCACCGGTAGCCGCCCGATCGTTGCCGATGGCCAGGAGGTCAAGGCCGGCGACCCGATCACCGACGGTCCCTTCGACCCGAAGGAGATCATGGAGATCAAGGGCATCCGCGAGACCCAGCTGTACCTCGTGGAAGAGGTCCAGAAGGTGTACCGCGACCAGGGTGTGTCGATCTCGGACAAGCACATCGAGCTGATCGTGCGTCAGATGACCCGGCGTATCGGCGTGCAGGAGCCCGGCGACACCGGCTTCCTGCCCGGCGAGCGTGCCGATGCCAAGGTGTTCCGTGATACCAACAAGCGGATGGTCGAGGAGGGTCTGAAGCCCGCCGAAGGCCGTCCGGAGATCATGGGCATCACCAAGGCGTCGCTCGCGACCGAGAGCTGGTTGTCGGCCGCCTCGTTCCAGGAGACCACCCGGGTGCTCACCGAGGCCGCCATCGACGGCCGCGGTGACAACCTGTTGGGCCTCAAGGAGAACATCATCATCGGCAAGCTCATCCCAGCCGGTTCGGGCATGATGCACTACCGCCAGTTCGCCATCGATGCCCCGGACTACCAGCCGATGACCTCGTACTCGAGCGACTTCGATGAGGATCCGGCCGCATGGCTGAGCAACATCCACGGCACCTACACCAACGAGGAGCCGGCCGTCGAGGTCTGATCCACTCGACGATCGAAGGCAACGACGATCGAAGGCAACAACGATCGAAGGCAACGAGGGGCGAGCGCCGACCGGGTGCTCGCCCCTCGGCGATTTCATCCCAGGTCGCGTGCGTCCGGCGGCACCGACGGCCAGACTCTCGTCGTCGTTCTCATGACGACACGCGAACGAAGGAGACACGACCCCATGGGATTGCTCGACAAGGTGAAGGGCCTCATCAAGGGCCGCGAGAAGCAGATCAAGCAGGGCATCGACAAGGTGGCCGATGTCGTCCAGAAGAAGACGCCTGACCAGCACGACGCCAAGATCGAGACGGCCGCCGACAAGGCGAAGGGTTTCGTCGACAAACTCGATGGCACGCCTGGTGGCACGCCTGGTGCCACGCCTGGTGGCACGACCGGCGGCACGAAGGCCTGATCCAGGCTCGTCGCGAGCCCGCCTCGCAGTGATCGCAGCCGGCCCCGAGGGGGCCGGCTGCGTCGCGTGACGATCAAGAATCCTCCTTGACATGCCGATGTGTCGTCCGACCGTCCACGGAGGACGAACGGGAAACGACGCCAGCTCCGGTTGGCGCCGAGGGAGGGCAGCAACGATGCGGGCGTTTCATCATCACCACAAGGGATCGCACGATCCGGCGACCGATCACCTCGTGCAACAGCATCGAGCCGGCCGGGCCACCCCGTGGTTCGTGCTCGCCGCCGTGGCCTTCCTGGCCGCGATGCGCGTCGGCTGACGCTCCCGGTCGCCGCCCGGTCGCCTCCCGGTCGTCTCCCGATCGTCTCCCGATCACGCGGGGAGCGGGTTGCCGCGCGTGGACCCTCGCCTCTAGCATTCAAGGGTCCTGCGTGGGGTTCTCCATGCAGCTGCTGTCACTCGACAGATATTTCGCAGAGGTAGAGACGCGTGCCCACGATTCAGCAGTTGGTCCGCCAGGGGCGGACAACCAAGTTCTCGAAGACCAAGACGCCAGCCCTGAAGGGGTCGCCGCAGCGTCGCGGCGTGTGCACCCGTGTGTACACCAACACCCCCAAGAAGCCGAACTCGGCGCTCCGCAAGGTCGCCCGTGTGCGTCTGTCCAGCGGTGTCGAGATCACGGCCTACATCCCGGGCGAGGGCCACAACCTGCAGGAGCACTCCATCGTGCTCGTGCGCGGCGGCCGTGTTCGTGACCTGCCGGGTGTGCGTTACAAGATCATCCGCGGCGCGCTCGACGCAGCCGGCGTGAAGAACCGCAAGCAGTCCCGTAGCCGCTACGGCGCCAAGATGTCCAAGTAGTACAGGAAAAGGAACCGACAGATGCCTCGTAAAGGACCCGCACAGCGACGTGAGCTGCTGCCAGATCCCCTGTACCGCTCGCTGCTCGTCTCGCAGGTGACCAACAAGGTCATGCTCCACGGCAAGCGCACCGTGGCCGAGAAGATCGTGTACGACGCCCTCAAGATCGTCGAGGAGAAGACCGGCAGCGAGCCGATCGCCACCCTCAAGCGTGCGATCGACAACATCAAGCCGCCGCTCGAGGTCAAGAGCCGCCGCGTGGGTGGCGCCAGCTACCAGGTGCCGGTCGAGGTGCGTCCTCGTCGTGCCAGCACCCTTTCCATCCGCTGGCTGGTCGACTTCAGCCGCAAGCGGCGTGAGAAGACGATGGCCGAGTGCCTCGCCGGCGAGCTGATGGATGCCGCCAACGGTCTGGGTGCGGCGATCAAGCGTCGCGACGACATGCAGAAGATGGCCGAGAGCAACAAGGCGTTCGCCCACTACCGCTGGTGATCCCCAGCTCGTGACGACAACCGGTCTCGACCGGCGTTGCCCAGATTCGACGAACCCGCCCGCGAGGGCGGGTTCGCCCGTTTTCGCCTCGGGCCTCGCGCGGCGCCGAACTTCGGTCGGGTCGGGAACCGATACGGCTCGGGTGCACGTCCAATGGCCCATGAAGCGCACCTCGTCCGCCCGACTCGGGCACACCCCCTTCGCAGCGGTCGCGATGCTTGCAGCCGTCACCGGGCTCGCCCTCACTGGCTGCGTCGACGATGATCCCGACGCCGCACCGCCCTCCACGGCACCGAGAACGACCGAGGGCACGGCACCCACGGGCACCACCGACACGACGAGTCCGGGGGGCACCGAGAGGCCGGGCACCGGCACCACCACACCCCGCCCCGGCTTCGGCCGGTCACGACTGTCGTTCTTCGGTGACTGCCCCGATCTCCTCGGGTACCTGCAGGGCGAGTCACTCGAGCGGGTGACCGCGTGGGGCCTCGGCGGGCAGCCGTACTGGCGTGGTGGCGGTCCGATGCCGGCGATGGGCGACGACATGGCGGCCGCCGAACAGGCGACTTCCGACACCACGGCTGCCGGCGCCGCCCCCGCTCGGGCCACCGACGGCAGCTATTCCACCACCAACACCCAGGAGGTCGGCGTCGACGAGGGCGACATCGTCGAGACCGACGGCACGTACGTGTACGTGGCCGGCGTCGACGGGGTGCGCATCGTCGAAGTGGCCGGTGCCCGGGTGGTCGGCCAGCTGGAGGTACCCGACGGGTCGCATCAACTGCTGCTCGACGGTACCCGCCTGCTCGTGGTCAGCTCGACCTACCGCTCCGGCGAAGAGACCGTCGTGTCGCTGTTCGACGTGGCCGACCCCGGCCAGCCGACCCTCGTGCGTCGCAGCCACCTCGAGGGCCGCATCGTTGCGACCCGAGCGATCGACGGGACGGCGCGACTCGTGCTCACCACCCAGCTCGCCACCCGCTTGCCGTTCGTGTACCCCGACCAGTTCGGACTCGACGAGGATCGTGCGCTCGAGGCGAACCAGCGGGTGATCCGCGAGAGCGCGATCGACGACTGGATGCCGCGCTGGTTCGACGAGAACGGCGATGGCTCGTTCGGCGAGATGGGTGTGTCGCTCGACTGTGCGAACGTGGCAGCACCGCGCGACTTCGCCGGCCTCGGCATCTCGTGGATCGCGAGCGTCGACATGGCCGCCGGAAGCAGTCCCGTCGGGGCCGCGGGCATCGTGTCGAACGGCGAGGTGGTGTACGCCTCGCAGGGCAACGTGTACCTGGCCACCCAGTCGTGGGACTGGTTCCATCAGACCAGCGACGGCAGCGATGTCATCACCGAGCAGCCGCCGACGCTGATCCACCAGTTCGCACTCGGCGAGGGTGGCACGGCCGACTGGGTCGCCTCCGGTGAGGTGCCCGGTCGGTTGCTGAACCAGTTCGCGATGGGCGAGTACCTGGGCGACCTGCGGGTGGCATCGACGATCGACGACTGGACGGGGGCCTCGACGAGCGAGTCGGTGGTCACCGTGCTGCGGCCCGCGTCGGGTGAGCTGGCGCAGATCGGGCAGGTGCGCGGCCTCGGCCTCACCGAACAGATCTACGCCGTCCGGTTCATGGGCCCGCAGGGGTACGTGGTCACCTTCCGCCAGACCGATCCGCTGTACGTGCTCGACCTCAGTGATCCGACGAACCCGCAGGTGACCGGCGAGCTGAAGATTCCCGGCTATTCGGCATACCTGCACCCGGTGGGTGACGGGCTGCTGCTCGGCGTGGGCCAGGACGCCGATCTGTCGGGCCGCACGCTGGGCACCCAGTTGTCGCTGTTCGACGTGAGCGATCCGACGAACCCGGTGCAGGTGTCGACCCTGCCGATCGGCGGGTCGAGCGAGGCGGAGTGGGACCACAAGGCGTTCCTGTACTGGCCAGAAGACGGCACGATCGTGATCCCGAGCTCGCCGTGGTGGGGCGGGTGCGGGCCGTCCGTCGACTGCTTGGCCGACCAGTTGACGTCGAACGGTGCCGGTGTGGTCGTCGCCCAACTGCAGGGCACGCAACTCGTCGGTCGTGGCGTGATCGAGCACGAGCACCGCAACCAGTCGGGCTGTTGGAACCCGATGAACCGCTCGATGATCATCGGTTCCGAGATCGTCACCGTGGGTCTCGACATGGTGCAGTTCACCGATCGCGGCTCGCTGGCGGCGCGTGACGCAGTGAGGTGGGGTGATCCCGAGCAGTACGGCTGCTACTACTGGGTGGAGTGACCTCCATCCATCGCACCCCATCCCGTCCGCGCCGTCCGCCCCATCAGCCCCATCAGCCCCATCAGCGCCATCATCGTCGTCGCGCTGTCGCGACCGCGTTCGCCGTCACTGCCGTGGTGACGATCGCGGCCGTCGGCTGTGCTGGCACCGACACCGATACGGCGGCCGAGCCGACCGGATCGGCACTCACGTCGATCACCGCGGCATCGATCCCGACCTCGGCCACCGAGCCGCCTGCACCGGCCACCACCGTTGTCACCCCGACCACGGTGACGCCAGCACCCACGACCGTCGTCGAGACGACACCACCCACCACGGCTGCACCCACCACCACGGTGCCGTTGTTCGTCGAGACCCGAGAGATCGGTACGTCGGTGGAGGGCCGCCCGATCAACGCGGTGCGACGGGGCACAGCCGGCGGCCGGGTGGTGCTCGTGGTCGGTGTGATCCACGGCGACGAGGACGACGGGGTGGCCATCCTCGACCTGCTCGAGCAGTACGAGGTGCCGGCCGGGGTCGACCTCTGGCTCGTCGAGTCGATGAACCCCGACGGCCAGGCGGCGCAGGATCGGCACAACGCCAACCAGGTCGACCTCAACCGCAACTTCCCGGCCGGCTGGGGGCCGATCGGTGTGCCAGGAGACGGCCAGTACGCCGGACCGTCGGAAGCCAGCGAACCCGAGACGCAGGCGATGATCGCCTTCGTCGACGAGATCCGCCCCGACCTCGTGATCTGGTACCACCAGGACCTGTTCCGCATCAACCCCGGCAAGGGTCGCGACGGGGCGATCCGGCAGCGTTACGCCGAGCTGGTGGGCCTGCCACTGGTGTCGATCACCGGCGGCACCTACACCGGCGTCGCCGCCACCTGGGTGCGACGCACGATCGAACCTGGCGTGTCGTTCATCGTCGAGCTCGGTGAGACCCTCAGCCCCGACGAGGCCGACGTCCATGCCCGTGCCGTGCTCACCGTGGCGAGCGAGCCCAACTGACCCCCACACCGCGATGAGAGATGAGTGGCGCAGGCGCCCCCATCTCTCATCACCGGGGTTCGGGTTCGGCCGGCCCACCGGGGCGATGAGGGATGAGCGCGCTACGGCCACTCATCTCTCATCGCGGTGTTGGGGTTGGGGTCAGGGGCGGGTGTTGACGGCGCGGAGCTCGCCGGTGGCGAAGACGGCGGGTTCGCTCGTCCACACGTAGTCGTCGTCGGGCTCGGTGAAGCCGTTGGCCCAGAACGTGACCGAGTACGTGATCCGCGCCGTGATCTCCACCGTGCCCGGGCCCGGTGGGGTCCAGGTGCAGTCGCCGTTCACGCCGGGCTCGGTCTGGTCGGGCAGTTCGGGGAACGCCGGCAGGGCACCGTCGCCGGCGGTGGGCGCTGCCCCGGGGATGCACGTGACGATGCCGCGGAACGGCCGCGACGGACGTTCGGCGTCGGGCGTGAACGTGACGACGAACGCCATCTCGCGTGGCTGGGCGATCAGCAGCAGGGTGGCACCGCGGTACACGATCGACGCGCCACGTTGGTTCCGCCATGCCCCGGGCTCGATCGCCAGCCAGGTGGGGTACCGGGTGACCAGACCGCCGTAGGCGTCGACCACCGGGTTCTCGAACACCACCGGCCGGTCGAGCTGCAGCGCGTTGCGCAGGCGGTCGAGCTGTGAGCGCGGATCGAACAGTGGGTCGAGCAGGGGCACCTCGATCAGGCCCATCCGGTTGATCTCGTAGAACGCCCGGTCGCAGAACACCGTGAACGTGCGTCGGGCGTTCTCGAGCGGCCCGGCCGACGGCGACAACACATCGGCCGGCAGCTCGCGCGGTGGCAGATCGAACGGCACGGCGGCACCTTCCACGAACACGAAGGTGGAGGTGACCACGGTGCCGCGGGGCACGCGCCGCCC